>Ga0209720_1001715_pt1 | contig 17829 bp, 17 predicted proteins | sample AD_JPNMR3_MetaG_FD_184426 | JGI IMG/M metagenome (GOLD analysis project Ga0209720, IMG submission 184426) | Active sludge microbial communities of municipal wastewater-treating anaerobic digesters from Japan - AD_JPNMR3_MetaG (SPAdes) (version 2) | ecosystem: Engineered > Bioreactor > Anaerobic...
GCGCGACCGTAATGTCGGTGGTCATCTCCTCGCTCATCTTCTCCGTGCCGCCGCCGATGAGGAGGAACAGGAGGGGCATCAGGAAGATGGGGAGGATAATGCTGGTAAAAAGCGTCTTGCGGTCCCGTACAATATCCTTCAATTCCTTTTTAAAAACGATCATCACATGCTTCCAGTTCATTTGCTGCCACCTACCAATCCCATGAACAAGTCTTCCAGCGTTTGGGTACCGTGTTTTTTGAGCAGTTCGTCCGTACTGCCCATGTCCACCAGGCTGCCCTTGTGAATAACGGCAATCCTGTCGCAGAGCTTTTCCACCTCGCTCATGGTGTGGCTGGAAAAGAGGATGGTCTTGCCTTTTTCTTTCTGGACTTTCAGGAAGGCCTGGACTTCCCGCATGGCTCCCACGTCCAGCCCGGAAGTGGGTTCATCAAGCAGCAGCACGTCGGGATTATGGATGATGGCCCGGGCAAAGGAAGCTTTCTGGCGCATGCCCTTGGACAGCTTACCCGCCCTTTTGTTCAGGAAATCCTTCATATCAAAAATATCCGCAAGTTCCTCGATGCGCTTTTTGATCTCCCGGGGGTGCATATCGTTCAGTTCACCGAAATACTGGATGTTCTCATATACGGTAAGCCGGTCATACAGGCCACTCTCGCCGCCAAAAAGAAAACCTACCCTGCGCCGGACCTCTTCCGGTGACCGGACCACATCAAATCCGGCCAGCCGGGCGGTTCCGGAAGTAGGTTTCAGCATGGTTGCCAGCATGCGAAGCGTGGTGGTCTTTCCCGCCCCATTTTCGCCCAGAAGGCCGAAGATTTCGCCCTTTTGGACGGTGAAGGTCAGATTGTCAACGGCCGTAACGTTTCCAAAACGCTTGGTCAGTCCGTTCAGTTCAAGCATCACTTGTCCTCCTGCGATATCTGCTCTGCCAACAATCATACATCAATTCCGGATGGAAAAACACTCCTTTTCAAAATACATTGCCTGTATTGTCAGATAACGGAAGGCGATCTGCATTGGGAAATAAAAGTCGATATATATGCGACAGGGATGAGAAACGGCGGGAACGGAGCGGGAAAAGGAGTACACGCATTCCATAGGAAGGCTTTTCGGCAGACATGCAAGATGCGCTGACAAAATAAAAGGGAAGGGACACAAATACGGCCGTTCCCTTCCGCTGTTTACCGCATGACCATCTTTAAAAATCATGTCCGTCAGTATTTATCCGGCATGTTTTTTTTCAGGTCCTCTATGTTATCGTATTTTCTCAGGGTCTTGATGATGGTTTTGCTGGGATTTATGTAGACGACCGGATCGTCATGCTCGCCTGCCTGTGTGTCGACTTCCAGCTCGGAAGCTTCCCTTTCAAAATCAAAGGAGGGATTGTATTCCTCAATGCTCCTGCTGGCATCGAGGCGGATCCATTTCCCGATTTCCTCGATGTAAACGGCGTTGAAGCCATGAACTATCAGGCGCTTGCCATCCGAGTCATCCTGGTCCTTTCTGATCTGGTAGCATAACCCGCATGGAATCCCGGCTGCCCGCATGAGGGCGGCCAGCAGATGGGCCTGTGCATAGCACGTGCCATGTCCTTTTTCCAGCACTTCCGATGCCTTGATCGTGATGCTGGTTGCGTTGATCTGGAAAGAGTGAAAGATCTGGTCCCTTACGAATTCATATATTGCCTGTGCCTTGGAAATATTGTCCTTCAGGCCATCCGTGATTTGTTCAACCGCCTCTTCTATAAGCGGGTCGTCATAGTCGATGATATCGTCGTGTCTTAGGTAATCGTCCAAATCCGGCCTTTCAGGCCACGGGTCGGGCATCATTTCCATCTCCTTGGGCTCAGAATAAGGAGGCAAGCCATCTCATCGGATGCTGACTTGTCCTTCCCTAAATAGTATGCTACCAAACTTCCGGGTATGTTGCAAGCGTTACGGGATATCGGGCTTTCCCATCTGGAAAAATAAGTGCTATAATGATTGGTAAATGTGAGGATTAAAGGGTGCGCCGTCGCGCGCATTTGGGATTCCTGCCGGGAAGGGAGCATATGGCTTTGTCAGGGAGGCAAAAAGTAATCCGGGAGATCATCGGTTGGCTGATGGTCGTTCTGATACCGCCTGTAATGGTCTTTTTTCTTAATATGAAGGTTTTCGCCATATCGGTGGTGGACCAGTATTCCATGAACAATACGCTTTACAAAGGAGATCTGGTTTTCTACAACCGTATCAATTACAATATCAACACCATTGAGCGTGGAGATATCATTCTTTTTCTGGACGGCAAGATTAAGGATGGTTTCATAAGCGAACTGTCCATCAAGATCCAGGACTTGCTGGATAATTTCAGGCCTGAGACACAAGGCCGTCTTGATCCTATGGCCGCTGTCGCGTATAGGCAAACCCGACTAAAAAACGAGTGAGGTTGTCATATGGAGTTGGAAAATTCTAAACCCAGATTGCCCAATCCCGGCGATTCCGGGCTCATGTATTCGCTTGCCGCCATCCTTTTTGTCTTTGCCGGCGGTCGTCTGGCCCGGCTGGGACTTCCGGCCGACCTTTACATCATCCTGTCCGAGATTCTGCTGATTGCACTGCCGCCTTTTCTTATGGCGCGGGCGAAAAATTTCCATATCGCTTCCACGTTCCGCCTGAAAAAGCCCAGGGCAGTTGAGGTGCTCCTGACAGTTTTGCTTGGCCCGCTGGTGATCATAGCGGGGGCCTGCGCAGGGATGATCGCCCTGATTATCATCAGGAACACGTTCGGCTCTATCTCGCTGGATACCGGTATTACAACGGTGATGGAGAAGGGTGTCCTGTGGTCCCTGTTCCTCATCGCAGTCGTCCCGGCGGTCTGCGAGGAAATCCTTTTCAGGGGGTTGATCCAGAGAGGACTTGAAAAAATGGGAGCAGGTTGGTCCATTGCCCTCAGCGGCCTTCTCTTTGGGTTGTTCCATTTTGATTTTCAGCGTTTTGCCGCCCAAACGCTCATCGGCGTGGTTGCCGCCTATGTGGTTTACCGGACCGGCTCGATCTTTAACGGCATGATCCTTCACTTTATGAACAACGGCCTGCTGACGCTGCTGAGCCTGAACATGCCCGGTGTGCCAAACCCCAATCCCATGCCGCAGCCAGTTACCGATCCGTTCAGTACCCCGGAATTTGCGGAACTGGCTGAACTCTACGGCATGTCCCTGGACGAGCTTTTGAATGCTGCAATCCTGACCCTGACCGTCGTCTTCCTGTTCACCCTGGTGGTTATCTTTGGCCTCATTCTGGCTCTTCGTGCCGCCACAAGGAACAGGGTGGAAAAACCTGAGCGGGAGAAGGGAGCCGGTCGGGGATTATGGCTGGGAATTCCCGGGCTGGTTTTGGTCCTGACGGTTTACGCGTCCATCGGGCTGAGGCTGATGAACCATCCCGCAGGAACCCAAATCCTCCGCTTTTTGGGGCTGTAACCCGAAACGGGTTTAATACGTTTCATATGTGGCAATACTAGATGCAATTGATAACGAGGGAGAAAACATGCTGGTTGCGGACAAATGGACACAGTACAGGATACTGGATGCAGGTGACGGGGAGAAGGTGGAGTACTGGAACGGCTATATCCTGAGAAGACCCGATCCCCAGGTAATTTGGCCCTGGAGCAAACCGGCCAGGGTGCGTGAAGACGTCCATGGCATTTATCACAGGAGCAAAAGCGGCGGCGGTCAGTGGGAGTTCAGAAAACCCCTGCCCGAAAGCTGGACCATCACCTATGGAAAGCTCAAATTCAGGGTGGAGCCCACGGGATTCAAGCACACGGGCCTGTTCCCCGAGCAGGCGGTCAACTGGGACTGGATGATCCGCACTATCCAGGGGGCGGGAAGGCCCATCAATGTCCTCAATCTTTTTGCCTATACAGGGGGAGCCACCTGTGCCTGCCTGTCGGCGGGTGCCTCGGTCTGCCATGTGGACGCTTCAAAGGGCATGGTGAGCTGGGCAAAGGAAAACATCGGCCTCTCGGGATTATCTGAAAGGCCGGTACGCTACATTGTGGACGACTGCATCAAGTTCGTCCAGCGCGAGATCCGGCGCGGCAGGACCTACGATGCGGTTATCATGGATCCGCCGTCCTACGGCCGCGGACCCGGGGGCGAGGTATGGAAACTGGAGGACGCGCTCTATTCCCTGGTGGATCTGCTCACCAACGTGCTGTCGGAGAAACCGCTGTTCTTTCTTTTGAACTCCTATACTGCCGGTTTTTCCTCGCGGGTGTCGGCCAATATCCTGGAAATGGCGTTAACGGACAAATTCGGCGGAAAAGTGACTCACGGCGAGGTTGGTCTGCCCATTGCCGACACAAACCTGGTGCTTCCCTGCGGCACATTCGCCAGGTGGGAGGCTTAAGTCGAGGAAGGAATAGAAGCTGCGTGCATTATGTGGTATAATATCATGAAAACTTTTTCACAATGTTTTCTGACATATCTTCATCATGGAGGGAAGGAATCGGATTAATGGAAAGCGGCTTGGTTTTTGAACAGGTGATTCAGGCATTGCAGGAGAAAAAGGCGCAGAACGTTAAAGCGATTGATATCAGTGAACTGACGACCATCGCGCAGTATTTTGTCATATGCAGCGGAACGTCGGTGACCCATATCAAGACGCTGGCCGATTTTGTGGAGGAAAAGCTTCTGGAGAGCGGCGTGCACTGCCTGCACCGCGAGGGCTATAACAGCGCACGATGGATTTTGCTGGATTACGGTGATGTGGTGGTCCACATCTTCCATGAAGAAGACAGGGAATTCTATGGACTTGAGCGTCTCTGGCAGGACGGAAAACCTGTTCCCCTGGCCGAGACCCAGGTTGCCAAAGCCTGATAAGTGCTCAAATCCGCTTATCATAAACGGAAATCCGGCAGCTGCAGGATACCCCGGATAAGAATCGCAAATCTATGCTTGGGAGGCATATAGAATGGCATATTCAACGGAGATAGACAGGAAATGGCAGAAAAAATGGGAAGAAACACAGATCTACAAGTTTGACAAAAACAACATGGAAAAGAAGCTCTACTGCCTGGAGATGTTTTCCTACCCATCAGGCGCGAAGCTCCATGCAGGCCATTGGTTCAACTTCGGTTTGACCGATTCCTGGGCCAGGATGAAGCGCATGCAGGGGTATAACGTGTTCCATCCCCAGGGCTTCGACGCATTCGGGCTCCCGGCCGAGAACTATGCCATCAAGACCGGCATACACCCCAAGGATTCCACCATGCAGAACATTGCTACCATGGAAGAGCAGCTCAAAAGGATGGGTGCCACCTTCGACTGGGATTACGAGGTGATCACCTGCCTGCCCGAGTACTATAAGTGGACCCAGTGGATCTTCCTGCAGCTTTACAAGCATGGTCTGGCCTACAGAAAAAACGCGCCCGTGAACTGGTGCCCGAGCTGCAAGACCGTTCTGGCCAATGAACAGGTCATCGATGGCTGCTGTGAGCGCTGCAATTCGGAAGTGACCAAAAAGAACCTGACCCAGTGGTTCTTCAAGATCACCCAGTATGCCCAGGAGCTTCTGGACTGTCTGCCGCAGCTGGACTGGCCGGAGAAGACCAAGAAGATACAGACCAACTGGATCGGCCGCTCCGAGGGCGCCGAGATTGAATTCCAGGTGGCCGGAACCGATTTGACCTTCAGGGTGTTTACCACCCGTGCCGACACGCTTTATGGCGTGACCTATGTGGTCCTGGCTCCGGAACATGAGCTGGTGGATAAAATCACCACCGACGACTGCCGTCAGGCTGTTGAGGATTACAGGGAGGCCGTAAAGAAGGTTTCCGAGATTGATCGTATGTCCACCGTGAGGGAAAAGACCGGTGTATTCACCGGGGCTTATGCCATCCATCCGCTCACGGGTGAAAAGGTGCCCATCTGGATTGCCGATTATGTCCTGGCAGGTTACGGCACAGGCTGCGTTATGGCGGTGCCGGCCCATGACGAGCGCGACTATGAGTTTGCGACCAAGTACAACCTGGAGATCAGGCGTGTCATCAAGGGTGCCGAAGGCGTTGACGACGCGCTTCCGTTTACCGAGTACGGGATCCTGACGGGAAGCCGGGAATTTGACGGCTATACCTCCGAGGAAGCCAGGATCGCCATTGTCAGGGAGCTGGAGGGCATGAACAAGGGCGAGCTTAAGGTTACATACCGGCTTCGTGACTGGCTGGTTTCCAGGCAGCGCTACTGGGGAGCGCCCATTCCCATCATCTATTGCGACAAGTGCGGCACGGTCCCCGTTCCCGAGGATCAGTTGCCGGTGGAACTGCCCTATAATGTGGTATTCACTCCCGACGGGGAATCGCCCCTTGCCAAGTGCGAGGAGTTCGTCCATACCACGTGTCCCTGCTGCGGCGGCCCTGCCAAAAGGGATACGGATACGCTGGACACCTTCGTGTGCTCATCCTGGTATTATCTGCGGTATCCCGACAACAAGAACGACAAGGAACCCTTCAACCGCGAACTGATCAACAGGATGCTGCCGGTTGACAAGTATGTGGGCGGAGCCGAGCATGCCGCCATGCACCTTCTGTATGCCCGGTTCTTTACCAAGGCCCTCCGCGATATGGGTTACCTGGATTTCGATGAACCCTTCCTGTCCCTTGTCCACCAGGGAACCATCCTGGGCGCCGACGGGCAGAAGATGTCCAAGTCCAGGGGCAATACCGTATCACCGGATGAATACATTGAAAAGTACGGTTCGGACGTATTCCGCATGTACCTGGCCTTCGGCTTCTCCTATGTGGAAGGCGGTCCCTGGAGCGATGAGGGCATCAAGGCCATGGATCGCTTCATCGCACGGGTTGAAAGGCTCATTACGAAGTTTGCTTCCGAAAAGGACACAAAGGGAAGTGATCAGTTCGGGCCCAATGAGAAGGAACTGAACTATATCAGGCATTATGCCATCAAGAGCGTTACCGAGGATACCGAGGTCTTCCAGTTCAATACGGCCATTGCGCGCCTGATGGAACTGATCAATGCCCTTTATAAGTATGATGCGCTGGAGAACCGGAACATGACGCTCATGGAAGAGACCATCCGGGATGCCATCCTGCTCATGTCCCCCTTCGCCCCGCATTTCGCCGAGGAGATGTGGGAACGGATGGGTTATGACTATTCCGTGTTCAACCAGCCCTGGCCTTCCTATGACGAAAAGGCCCTGGTACGGGATGAAATCGAGATGGCTGTCCAGTTCAACGGCCAGGTCAAATACAAGATCAATGTGCCGCGTGATGCCGACAACCAGCAGATCGAGCAGGCGGCATTGTCCGATGAACGAGCCGCTGGTTATATTGGCGGAAGAAACATTGTGAAGGTCATCGTGGTAAAAGGGCGGCTGATCAATATCGTGGTCAAATAAGGCCGGATATCGGCACCTTTCTGTCAGTCCCGGCATGGCACAGGGTCTGAAATACTGCGATTCGCCGGCAAGGAGGGGGTTTCTTTGGATCAGGGCTTCAAATACATGGTGATTGCTGCCTTTACTTACCTGATCTTTCTCTGCGTGATCAGGCTGGTGCTGGGCAAGCAGTACAAGGCGAAGTCCTTCCTGATCGATATCATCGGAATACTGGCGGTCTTTGGGAGTCTTATTGTTGTCAAATACAAAAGCGCTCTCAAACTGCCCGAATTCCTGGTGTATGTGCTGCCCTTCCTGCTGACCGTTTTGCTTCCGCCCCTGGCTTTGAAGATGAACAGCGACCAGATACTGAAATATCTTGTGCTGAGCGTCTTGGCCGTCCCCGTTATCCACCTGTTCTTTGCTTTCTTTATTGGATGGGGCGACCTGTTGCCGTTTATCCGAATACCGTCGTTATGGACGCTGTAAGGAATCCAATCCGCCATGCCTTGACACAGGTAGGGCGGATTTTATATAAATAGCTATATATTTCAGAGGAAACGCGTGGTGATCGTTTGTTCCAGGAAAACACGGACCAGGTAAGGCTTCTGCAGCCGGCCGTGCTGGCTTTTGTCGGGGATGCCGTATTTAATCTTTTTATCAGGGAAAGACTAGTGAGGAGAAAACAGGCATCCTCCCATCAGCTCCATATCGATGCGACCAGGTATGTGAAGGCTGCTTCACAGTCCAGGATAGCCAGGGAGATGCAAAAGGATTTCAATGAAGATGAAGCCTTCGTCTTCAGGAGGGGACGGAACGCCAAATCCACAACCATCCCCAAAAACGCCAACGTGCAGGATTACCATTATGCGACGGCTTTTGAGGCTGTTTTGGGTTATCTGTATCTGACCGGTCAGACCGAAAGGCTGGACACTTTCCTGGAACAGGCCGCATCCATCATAGAAAATGACGAAACGGAGAATCAGCATGAGTAAACGGGAAGGAAGAACAGGCAGAAAAAAGGTACAGAAATATGAGCCGTTTTATGAAAAAGCCGGAAAAAGAGGGAGAAGGGGCGAAAAGGCAACCTCGAGGAGCGGCGTTGACGATTTCCGGGATGCCTCCTGGGAAACAGAGGATGATGTTGAGGAACGGGAGGATCGGGTCGAAGGGCGCAGGCCGGTCTTGGAGGTTTTGCGGTCCGACCGCCCGGTCAACAAGATCTTCATCGAGAAGGGGAACCCGGATCCCACCCTGGCCCGCATTGCGGCTATGGCACGGGAAAAAGGCGTACCCATCCAGTATGTGGACAAAAGAAAGCTGGATATGATGTCTCTTGCCCGAATCCATCAGGGCGTTATCCTGGATGCCGCCGTCAAGGAATATGCAGAGGTGGAGGATATCTTAAGGATCGCCGCCGAGCGGGGCGAGGACCCGTTCATTGTCATCCTGGACGGCATTACCGACACCAATAATTTCGGTTCCATCATCAGAAGCGCCGAATGTGCCGGTGCCCATGGCATCATCATCCCGAAGCGGCGTTCAGCAACCCTGAATGCCACGGTGGCCAAGGTTGCTGCCGGCGCACAGGAGTTCATCGCCATTGCCCGGGTAGGGAACCTTGCCCATGCTATCCGGGAACTGAAAGCGAAAGGCATATGGATGGCCGGAGCGGATCCCGAGGGGGACAAGGCTTACTATGAAGCCGATATGAAAGGGCCCATAGGCCTCATCATCGGCAGCGAGGGAGAAGGAATCAGCCGGGTTATCAGGGATCAGTGCGATTTTCTGGTGAGGATCCCCATGAAGGGGAAGATATCATCCCTGAACGCCGGTGTTGCTGCCGGTCTGCTCCTGTTTGAGATCGCAAAGAGCAGGAGCGTGTGACGCAGGCACAGGCTTTGATTGGAATCTGGCCCACGGGCTGATGATGTGCACCTTAACCGGTGAGAAATGAGCGGGCAGCCGGATGGAAACCGGCCGCCCGCTTTTCAGTATGTGAAGCGGAAATCCAGGTACCTGACCAGTTCGTCGATCCTGCAGTCGAAGTTGTAAACGAAGGGTTTGTCAGAACTGTCCAGGATCAACACGAAGGGCGGCTCTTCCTTGGTAAAGATAACATAGATTTTGTCAATGGTGGCATTGATGAACTGGTTCCGTACCTTCAGGGCAGGATTGACAGGGATCCTGACAATGTACCCTTTTTCGGGGAACGGCTGGACCTTGGCATAAAGACCCGTAATGCTGTTGATGATCTGCTCGGCCTGTTTCTGTACCGCGTCCGTGGTCTTCAGCTTTTTGACCACCTTCCCCTTGCTGATGTCAAAGATCTGTATTTCGTCACTGCTCTCGGTTGCAGGTTTCGTGGTTTCCAGGATCTCGCCGGATACGGCTACCTCCCTGTAGCGCAGCATGTTTACCAGCGCATCGTAGTTTTCGGTATCCTGTTCCCCGAAGATCTGGAAAATGCCAAGGGAGACCAGGAATACGGCCAATATGGCAGCTGCCAGCCACTTCAGCTTTCTTTTGCTGATGCTGATAATGATCATATACACCACCCCTTAATCATATCCGGGAAACGGCTTGTACTATGACAGCTATTTGAACGAAAGGTATGTCCGGGACACCTGCAAATTTTTATTGACGCAAAACGATGTAATTGATATAATGATGCCACTTTATGGGGAACTGTGGATTCAGGGGTGTTTCAACATGGGGTTGGAATACCCTTTTATCTATAGGACTTCCTGCCGCGTCAGGTGGGCGGCATCAGGCAACTGACCTGTTCACAACCCTGTTGAGAGGAGAGAAGTGCCCGTGGAAAGTTTTGGCGTATACGTATTCAATGATGCGGTGATGCAGGAGCGCCTTCCCAAGGCGACATATAACCAGCTGAGGAAGACCATCGATCAGGGAACCAGCCTGGATCCCCAGGTGGCCGAGGTGGTCGCCAGCGTGATGAAGGATTGGGCTGTTGAAAAGGGGGCGACCCACTATACCCATTGGTTCCAGCCCATGACGGGGATTACGGCTGAAAAGCATGACGCTTTCATCACCCCCACGGGGAATGGAAAGGCCATCATGGAGTTTTCCTGGAAGGAGCTGGTGAAGGGCGAGCCCGATGCTTCGTCATTCCCGTCGGGCGGTATCCGCTCAACCTTTGAGGCAAGGGGCTATACAGCCTGGGACTGCACTTCGCCGGCCTTTGTCAAGGATGGCACACTGTACATCCCCACCGCGTTTTGCTCCTATACAGGTGAAGCCCTTGATCTGAAAACGCCGCTTCTTCGTTCCATGGAGGCTATCTCAAGACAGGCCGTGCGCATTCTGAGACTCTTCGGCGATACCGCCGCAAAAGCCGTGCGCACCACGACAGGGGCCGAGCAGGAATACTTTCTGGTTGACAAAGAACTCTTTTTGAAGAGAATGGACTTGTTCTACACGGGCCGGACCCTGTTCGGGGCAAAGCCGCCCAAGGGCCAGGAACTGGATGATCACTATTTCGGTGCGCTGAAGAAGCGGGTGGCCGAGTTCATGCATGATCTCGACGAGGAGCTCTGGAAGCTTGGCATACCGGCCAAGACCAAGCACAATGAAGTTGCACCCGCCCAGCATGAGCTGGCCCTGATCTTCGATACCAGCAATATTGCCACCGATCATAACCAGCTGACCATGGAGATCATGCGCAAAGTGGCAGACAGGCATGGATTGGTGTGTCTGCTCCATGAAAAACCCTTCAAGGGCATGAATGGATCGGGCAAACACAACAACTGGTCCCTTTCAGCCAACGGAAGGAACCTGCTGGAGCCGGGCCGCACACCTGGCGAAAACGCCCAGTTCCTGATCTTCCTCATGGCCGTTGTGAAGGCCGTGGACGAATACGCCGATCTTCTCCGCCTCTCTGTGGCCAGCGCCGGTAACGATCACCGGCTGGGAGGCTATGAAGCGCCCCCTTCCATTCTCTCGGTCTACCTGGGGGATGAGCTGACCGAGATTATTGAGCAGATAGAAACCGGGATGGTAAGGGACAACGGCAGGCAGCAGATGCTGGATATCGGGGTCCTCACGCTCCCGGTACTGCCCAGGGATGCCACCGACCGGAACAGGACATCGCCCTTTGCCTTTACGGGTAACAAGTTTGAGTTCCGCATGGTGGGATCCTCCCAGTCCATCGCCATGCCCAATTTTGTCCTGAACACCATTGTTGCGGAAGCCCTGTCGCAGATCGCGGACCGGCTGGAGCAGGCAAGCGATTTCCAGGCTGAAGTCAATGCGGTAGTGAAGGAAATGATCAAGCAGCATAAGCGCGTCATCTTCAACGGCAACAACTATTCCGAGGAATGGGTGGCTGAGGCCGAAAGAAGAGGGCTTCCCAATTTTAAGACCACGGTGGATGTCATACCGGCACTGCTCGAGGAGAAAAACATCCGGCTTTTTGAGAAGCACCATGTGTTATCCGAGACCGAGGTCCGTTCCCGCTACGAGATTTACCTGGAGAGCTATGTGAAGACCGTCCGCATTGAAGCCCTCACCATGATAGAGATGGTCATGAAGCAGATCCTGCCTGCGGTCATGAAGCATATGAAACAGGTGGCCGATACAGTGGCATCCCTGACAAAAGCGGGCGCCGACGCAAGTGCGTTCAAGCGGGATCTGGATACGGTGGTCGGGCTGTCCAACAGCCTGAGGGAGAATACGGGCAGGCTTTCCGCCGAGGTGGAGGCCCTGGATGCCGAAGCCGGGAACGGGAACTCGCTGAATCATGCCCGGGCCTATAAGGACAGGATCCTTCCCCTCATGGAAGCGGTGCGGGCTGATGCCGACAGGCTGGAGGAGATTGTGGATGGAAGCCTCTGGCCCTTCCCTACATACGGCGAACTGCTGTTCAGGGTGTAAGTCCGGCGCCTGAGATGATGGACGTGAGCATCACAAGCACGGACGTAAGCCTATTTAACCAAAGATACGAGGAAGATGGGCGGCTGAACGCGCTTTGCGAAGTCAAGCCGCCTTTTCTTATGCTCATTTTGCCTTATCGCCAATGCGCCCTTAATCTTTACGGGCTCCCTTCGATCAGGTGTCATTGCGAGCGAACAAAGCGAGCGTGGCAATCTCTTCATACCGCGGTTGGCTATGAAAGTGACTGAGATTGCTTCGTCGCTACGCTCCTCGCAATGACACAATGGTCATAGCCCAGCGGAGCCATATCCTGGATGTCATTAGGTGCGAAGCACAGTGAACCGCGGCAATCTTTAAAAACCGGGTGGATTACAGCGGACAGCAGGATAATAGCAAAGCAAAACTGAAAAAACAGGAAATCAAGTAAACCGAAGGATGCCATTCGCCGTCTAATCGGATAAAATGGAAAGCAAGAAGACCATGGAGGGTTGCGTCATGAATATTTGGGCGCGGGTTTCCCGCAGCAGGAGCATAAAACCGGTTCTGGTTGCCGGGCTGCTTATAGCATGCCTGCTTACGGGCTGTGCACGTGCTAAGAAGTCAGATTACGCATTTCAGCCATCCGATGTGACCTCTGTCCCGATGGGCGATCCCTTTGTCCAGGATATCAACCGTCTGGGTATTAACGCTCTTAAGCTGGTCAACCAGGACGAAGCAGGCGGCGGGAACCTGATCCTGTCACCAATAAGCCTTGCCACAGCGCTTTCGGTTCTCAGCAACGGTGCCGCAGGGGCTACCCTGGAGCAGATCAACGGGATCGTCAATAGCCGGGGACTGTCCCAGAATGAGCATAACAACAGATACAGGGACCTGATCAGCAGTTTTTACAACAGGAAGGACATGGTGATACTTCCGGCCAACTCCCTGTGGATCAAAAGGAATTATCCATTTAAGGAGAGCTTTGCTGAGCTGGCCAAAGCCTGGTATGACGCCGATGTATTCTCGCTCAACGATAAGGCTTCCTCAGCCGTCAACGAGGTGAACCGATGGGTATCGGACAGGACCAAGGGTTTGATCACCGATCCGCTCAGCGAGATCCATCCTCTGACCGTGATGCTTCTGGTGAATACCCTGTATTTCAAAGGGGCCTGGGTCAATGAGTTCAGTGAAAGACTTACCCAAAAGGAAGCCTTTACATTAAGCTCCGGTGAAACCGTCATGGTCGACATGATGAACGATCAGTTCAGGGTGCCCTATTATGATGCAGGGGATTTTAAGGCAGTGAAGCTTTATTATAAGGGCGGTGCATCCATGCTCTTCCTGCGGCCTGAGGGAAACGTGGATGAACTGGTGGAGGCGCTTACGGCAGACAAGCTGCTTGAAATAAGCAGTAAGCTCAGCGCCTGCCGGACAAATCTGAAGATACCCAGGCTGGACTTCAGTTATAAGGACGAAATGAGCCGATATCTGAAGGCGCTGGGGATGGTAGAAGCCTTTACGGAAGAAGCCGATTTCAGACAGATAGTTGATTTGGAGCAGGTCCATGTGGACAGTGTCCTCCATGAATGCCGGCTCAAACTGGATGAGGAAGGCACTGAGGCGGCTGCGGCAACGGTGGTAGAAATGGCGGGCTCGGCCGCTCCGCCGGGAACGGAGGAAATCAGGACCTTCTATCTGGATAAGCCCTTCGTCTTCATCATCCTGGATGAGCAAACCGGAACCATCCTGTTCCTGGGAAAGGTTGAGAATCCGCTTGGATAATAGGATCATGCCGTGGTGGTGTTCCCGTAATCGCAGGGAGAGGAATAAGCGGGTATAGAAGGGAGCCCGTAAAGCCCGGCCGCTGTGCTGCACGGCTGCAAAACATCAGGCTGTTCGAATGGGGGTTGGCTGAACTCGCTTCGCTCAAACAGCAGTCGCCCTGTTCCCATTCTCACAGGATGTTTTGGCGCCTTATCGCAATGTGGTCTTGACCTTTATGGGCTCCCTTCCTGTTGGTAAACCCCTGGTGTCTTCGCAAGCGAATGAGATTGCTGTCGGCTCCTCACCATGACATTCCTGGTACTGTCATTGCGAGCGACGTGTCAGCGAATCGTGCGTATTTCATTAATTGGAAGTTGGAGGCTAGAGGTTGGAGATTGGAATTCTCAGGTAACGCACTAAAACTTTATTGCGGATATAACAAATCAAAGCGCGGCTCTTTAATATAAGGCCGCGCTTATTATGTAAAAGGAGCGGTATGGCATATACTCATCCGTTTTTTTTCGTACTCAGCAGTTCATAGAGCTTGAAGGCGCCAAAAAGCAGGATGGCTCCAACGGCAAGGGCTATTCCCAGCTTAATCAGCGATTTGAGCAGAAACCCCAACAGGCTGAGAAAGGCGAGGCATCCCACGATAAGAATGGCGTAACCCAATACGGGACCAAATTTCCTTACGGCGGCGTTCTTGATTTCAAACAGGCGATCCACCATGAACCACGACCTCCTTGTCATCTTTATGTGTTCATTATATGTTCCGAGTTTTACAATCCGTTATGAGATTTCTTATAATCAAATTAAAAAACAGTTAGAATGGGTTTATCCATTCCAACTGTCTTTGGTTATCATGTCCTTCTTCAGCCAAAGCCCTCTAAATCCTGCGGAGTCTCTCGGCGGCTTCCCTGGTCTTTTCAGGGCTTCCGAATCCGGTAAGCCTGAAATATCCCTCACCCCTGGTGCCGAATCCGCTGCCCGGCGTCCCAACGATATGATAGCGGTGGAGGAGCTCATCGAAGAACTGCCAGGAGGTCATGCCTTCGGGAACCTTCAGCCAGACATAGGGTGAGTTGATACCGCCCCATACCTTGAAACCTTTTTCTTCAAAGACGCTGCGGATGGTCTTTGCATTCTCAAGGTAGAGGTCGATGGTCTTCCGGATCTGTTCACGGCCTTCCGGAGTGTACAGGGCTGCGGCCGCGCGCTGTACGATGTAGGGAACGCCGTTGAACTTGGTTGTTTGTCGCCTGAGCCACATGGCATGCAGTTTAAGAGGCTTGCTGCTGTCGGACATGGTGACCTCCAGCGTCTTTGGCACCACGGTATAAGCGCAGCGGAGGCCGGTAAAACCGGCTGTTTTGGAGAAGCTCCTGAACTCAACGGCCACCTTTCTTGCCTCCGGGATCTCATAGATGCTGTGGGGGATGCCGTCCTCCCGGATAAAGCTTTCATAGGCTGCATCATAGAGAATCAGGGTTTTATTGGCCAAAGCGTAGTCCACCCATTTTTTGAGGTCATCCCTGGTCAACGCCACGCCCGAGGGGTTGTTGGGCGAGCACAGATAGACGATGTCCAGGCGTCCATCCGGGATCTGCGGTTTAAAGCCGTTCTCCTCAAGGCAGTCCAGGTAGCGGATGTTTTGGTATCCGTCGCCTGCGGGGGAGCCGGCGTGCCCGGCCAGCACATTGCTGTCCAGATAAACCGGGTAAACGGGATTGGAGATGCCGATGATGTTGCCGTCCCCGAAAAGGTCGGTAAAGTTGGCGGTGTCGCTCTTGGCGCCGTCGCTCACAAAGATTTCATCGGGCTCGATATCGCAGCCGCGGGCTTTAAAATCATGCACCGCAATGGCCTCCCGCAGGAAATCATATCCCTGCTCGGGACCATATCCCCTGAAGGTTTCTGCCCGGGCCATTTCATCCACGGCCTCATGCAAAGCCTGTATGGCAACAGGAGGAAGGGGCTGGGTGACATCCCCGATGCCGAGCCGGATGATGTCTGCCGTCGGGTTGGCAGCCTTGTAATCATTGACCCTTTTTGCGATTTCAGAGAACAGGTAGGTTTCCTTGATATCGCCGAAATGACTGTTGATAAGCATGTTCTCTAACCTCCATCGTCAGATTTCAATCTCGCCGTCAAAGACATGGGTGGCCGGTCCGGTCATGTACAGGCCGTCCTCCTGCCAGTCTATCTCCAGGGTTCCTCCCAGAAGATGGACCTCGGCTTTCCGATCGATCAGGCCAAGACGCATCAGGGCAGCCGCAGAAGCGCAGGCGCCCGTTCCGCAGGCCAGGGTCTCGCCGCTGCCACGCTCGTATACCCGCATTTTGATGGCTGTCCGTGAAACCAGCTGCACGAACTCCACGTTGACCGATTCCGGAAAGATGGGTTTCTTCTGAATCTCCGGACCATAATCGTCCACCGGGAATCCATCGGTGTTCTCCACCATGGTGACCGCGTGGGGATTGCCCATGGACACGCAGTAAAAATCAAAGGACCTGTCGTGGGCTGTGAGGATGACGGGGAACCGTTTTTCAGGCAAATCGGGAATATCTTCCCGGTCGGAAAAACGCGGGACACCCATCCAGACCCGCACCTTTTCTATTTTGTTATCCATGCCGGGATAAAGGACGAGCTTCCGGATGCCTGCCAGGGTCTCCACCGTAACCTCGGTTTTGTTGGTTAACCCCATATCGTATACAAATTTGCCCACGCATCGGATGCCATTGCCGCACATCTTTCCTTCGGAACCGTCTGCGTTGAACATCCGCATGCGGAAATCCGCAACCTGGGAAGGCAGGATGAGGATCAGACCGTCGCTGCCAATGCCGAAATGCCTGTCGCTCACCTTGATGGAGGTGGCGGCGGGATCGGTTATGGTTTCGGTGAAACCGTTGACATAAACATAATCGTTGCCGATGCCGTGCATCTTGCTGAAGCGTATTTTCATCGTGTCCCTCCGGTTTGTGGCGTTATGTTGTGCAGTGTATGACCGAATATGCCGAATTATGAGTAGTACCTGCTACAACTCTTTTCTGTATATTATTATATCACAAAGGAACACGATGTAAACCCTGAAATGCAAGTTACAAAACAGTGTCTTGCAAGTTGTTCACTTTTTATGGTCTTTTTCGGGGGAAGGGCCATCTTGGGGAGTTGCTTTGTCCTGTTTGACAGGACCGTATTTTTCGACGATTTTCTCTGCGATTTCCAGGAGGGGAGTTCCGGTATCCATGCTTGCTTTTTGCATGAATATCCAGGCCTCAAATTCACTTAAGTGGTGCGCATGCATCAGAAGGGTCTTTGCCTTGTCAGCCAGCGAACGCCGCTTCAGATCGTCTTTCAGCTTTTGGGTTTCAGCCCGCATCCGGTTTAACCGATCCCTGTACTGCATCATCAGCTCGATGGAGGTTAAAAGGGCCTGCGGTGACACAGGCCTCGGCAGGCAGACGATGTCCTCCCCCTGAATGCTCTGCCGCGCATAGGCCATCTGTTCCGCAGGCACGATCATCAGGACCGAGCATGAACGTTTTGCCAGAAGATCAGTGGCAAAATGGATGCCTGACATATCCGACAGGTTGAAACCGACCACCGCGATATCGATGTCGTGCAGGCCGGCAAGTCTTAAGGCCTGCATGCCGGATGTGCATGAGAATAATACGCGATGCCCGTTTTCAACCAGGATGCCTTTGATTCTTTCCAATGTCTCCTGTTGGCGGAAAACCAACATGATTCTGCAGACGGTATCCACAGGTCTCCTTTCTGTCCGGCAAACGGAAAGTGCGATAAAGATGGTTCAGTA
>Ga0209720_1001729_pt1 | contig 17710 bp, 18 predicted proteins | sample AD_JPNMR3_MetaG_FD_184426 | JGI IMG/M metagenome (GOLD analysis project Ga0209720, IMG submission 184426) | Active sludge microbial communities of municipal wastewater-treating anaerobic digesters from Japan - AD_JPNMR3_MetaG (SPAdes) (version 2) | ecosystem: Engineered > Bioreactor > Anaerobic...
TAGCGCGTGTCGTATTGCGCCGCCCACTTGGCAACGTCGTAGATCATTTCCCGGGTTTCCTCGGTGTCGTCCCACTGGAAAAAGTTGATGCCCGATGGAACGCCCGGCTCCAGAATGAAGTACTGCGCGCCCATGGCCCGCATCACGATTTCCTCCCCATAGTCCTTGTCCAGGGTGAAAATCTTGACCGGCCGGTTGTCCCGGCTCTCGCGCCGCTTCAAGGCCGCGCGCATTGCCACCTTCAGGGTTGTCTTGCCCGCGCCCGTGCCGCCGATGATGTAGTAGTTGCCCACCTCTTTTCTCTGCCGCTTCTGCGCGGGCACGGCAGGATCGTCCTCGTCGTCCATGTTGAGTTGGATGCCCTGCTCGGCCATCCGGTCGCGGCTGACGTGCAGGTTGAGGAAATAGGGGTTGCGCGATTCGGTCGAGAGAACGAGTATGGGCTTGCCCCACTGGCTTCCTTTTCTGTTTCCGGTGGGATAGTTGTGCAGCGGGAAGAACTTCGCCATGTTCAGCGAACTGATCGGCATGGCGCGCACCCGGCCGTGCTTGAATGCACCCGGGAAAATCGACCAGAAGGTGGCAATCAGCGCCCCGCCGTTCTGGCGTGAGATCTGAATGCTTTTCTCGTTCATCAACGTGATGGCGTCGTTGACGTGGTGGTTCAACTCCTTCAGGCTGGAGCCGTAGATCACCAGAATCCATTCGTGCTCCATCATCTTGAACTTGTTGGCCTGCAGATTCGTCAGCGCCGCTTTGATGTCGGCGATCTGGATCTCGTTGCTGGCCGTGCTCTCGATCCGGTTCTGCTGCGCCTTGAGCATCCGTTCCGCGGCGTCTCGCGGAATGGCGGTGAAGGACTGGCTCAGCACGAACTCGAAATCGGCCGTCAGCAGCTTCTCGTGGACCTTTGCGTCGATGGACTCGCAGGTGTACGGCGCAGTCATGGCCATCACGGCCGCATAGGTGGTCGAGGCGCCGTTGACGATCCTGACCGTCTCCTCTCCGAAGTCCAGCGTGGCGAGCGGCAGGCTGCGCGATAGATTGGCGGGCCGCAGCTGCACCTGGCTGTGCCGGTGGTTCAGCAGCCAGGCATAGAACTCGCCAATCTCGGTATGCAGGCCGCCGTCCCTGGAGTAGGACTGCAGCTGCCGCGTGTGGTAGCGCTTGAGCGCGGCCTGCAGCACGGCGACACTGCGCTGCGCCGCCTCCTTGGCCTGCTCGTGCAGTTCCCTGTAGTCCTCGCTTTTCTTGGACGCGAAGCGCAGGCCGAAACGGTCGGCCTGGGTGCCGGCCAGGCGGTACACCGGAGACAGGTAGAGGCGGTTGGTGAAGAAGTCCTTGCCTTCGAGGGACTGGTTGTACGCCTTGACGAAATCTGCGCTGAATTCGTTGTCGTACTCGTTGTGGGTGAGTACGTCCTTTTGCCGCGTGCGGACGATATGCGTCCACAGGGCATGGTTCGGGCTGGCCAGCGCGGTATGGATGGCGGAGAGCCAGGTGCGGTTCAGCCCGTCGATCTCCGCATTGGTCATGGTGTCGAACGAGATTCCATGCACCTGCAGCGTCGCCGTGTAATCGCCAGCTTCGGTCACGACAATGGTCTGGCTGATCTGCTGGCTGTAGGGCAGCTGGGAAGCGTCGCTGACTTCCTTGGCATCCACTCGGTCATTGAGCATGCTTGCGCCTCTTGGTTTTCAGCTGGGGGCCAAGCTCCGCCCTCAATTCCCGTCGCGTGGCATGCGGGGTGAATGTCACCACGTTCTTTCCCCGCAAGCCCTTGTTCCTGGCGAAATACCTGTACTTGATATTGCAGACAAGGTTCTCCACCCACCATTGATCGCTGGCCGTTTTCAGCATCAGCAGCAAGTGAATGGGGAGCACGAACAAGAGCGCCCAAAACTGAAAGAATCGGAAGAAGACCAGCAGGGCGACGCACTCCACGGCAAACACCGTCAAGGGCACATAGAACTGCATCGCCTTGGTTTGCGGCCCCTGGTACACGAGGACCCTTTCCAAGGGTTCATCGACGTGCTTGTTGCTTCCCCCGGCCATGGTTCACAGGTTCCCGATGCTGCCGTTGCCGCCCACGGCTTCCTTGATGAACTGCACGATGGCCACCGAGGCGAAGGCGATGGCCGTGCCCGCGAGCACTTGGAAGAAGAGCCGCTTGGGATCGTGGGCGCCGAGGAAGTTGCCCGCCGCCCAGTTGATGCCTGTGACCAGCACGCAGATGGCTCCGACTACGCCGATGACGGCGTACAGGGCATTGAAGATGGAAACGCCCGTCTGCTTGAGCGTTTGGGCCTCGGCCGGATGGAACAGCAAGGCAGCCAGGATTCCGATCAGAAGAATGCCCTTGAGCAGCATAATTTTCGTCAGCGTGTTTTCACTCGTTTGCAAGATATGGGAATTCATGTTGGTTCCTGTTGAGTCAATGAAAAGGCAAAGCATCAAAATCCCTGGGTAACCTCCTGCGCCTGGAAAATGTCAGGGGATTCACCATCGCGCAGCGAATTGGGATTGGACGCAATGGCGGCGGGCAGCGCCGGCGGCGCGTTTGCGCCAGAAATGTCGATCTGAACGGACCGGGCAAGTTGGTTAAATCGCGGATCGGTGCTTGCCGGCGTGCTTCTGGCGGCTTTGGAAGTCCGTACCCACGCCTGCTGGGCCTGCATATACGTGAATATCTTTTCAGCGTATTTATCGCTGACCTTTCTATGCACGCCGCCCGAGTTGTAGCCGCGAAGCGCGGCCCAAACCGCATCGACCCCGCTGTAACCCTCTTTAATTGCCTTGCCGTAATATTCAAAAAGGATGGTCTGTCCCATCCTTAAATTGCTGCAGGGGTCGAATGCCTGTTCCCAGGTCATTCCCCGGCCGGTGACATTGCTGATATGAATCTGCGCCAAACCCACGCTGAATTTGGCTCCCGCCGCCTGAAGTTGCTTTACAGTCTTGACCGCTTCATCCAGTGTTTGCGGCTGGGCAATTGCGCGCTGGCCGGCATCAGGCCCAATGGCATACGGGTTCCACGCCGATTCGGTGCGGACCAGGGCCTGCATCAACACCGGGGATACTTGGGGAGCGCACTGCGCGAGATCAGGCGGCAAGTCAATCACTTACATCTCCGGTCATGGAAGGAATGCACAATCCGACAGATTGGGCGCACCGTGTAACGAAATACAATACAAATCGCACTAATTGTATTGTTCAACGATACATAAGCTTATCATAAATTTTGTTTGACACAACACAGGGACAGCGCATGCCTGCTCAAGAGGACAGCCAGACACAAGGGACCGGATCGGCGCCATCGGCTGCCGAGATCGTTCGCGCGCTTCTGGCGCGCCACAAGGTGGACCGCCGCCACTACGTGACGGCGGTAATCGAGGTTCTGGGCTTATCGCGCGCAGCCGCCCACCACCGGGTCACCGGAACGTCAGCATGGACCTGGGATGACTTGGCTCGCATGGGCGAGCACTACGGCGAGTCCATGTTGAGCATGATCCGCGGCGTGATGGGCAAGACCTTCGCTGCGCAATTGGTAAACGACAAGCACAAGGCGCCTGTGATGGTTCGCCTGGGTGACGGCCCGCCCGATCGCGGCGATATGTGGGCGGCGTTCAACACCGATGGCGGCCTGCTCGTGATGACGGTCGATAAGGTGCCTTTCTCCTTCGAAGCGATCAAGGTCATCGAACTGGTTCACGGCCAGGACGGGCAGACACCGCTTCGCGTGGCCGTGTTGGACGACGTTGCCGACACGGCCGCTAGCCTTGCCGACATGCTGGCCGACGAGGGATGCACCAGCAAGGCCTATACGTCACCGCGCGCGCTGCTGGCCGACCTAGAGTCTGGCCACGAGTACGACGCCTTTGTTCTGGACTGGTGGCTTGGCAAGGACACGGCGGAAACCGTCCTTGCTGAACTGCGCCGCATCTCCAGGCAAGCGCGCATCGTGCTGCTGACTGGGGAAATGGGCGCCGGGGGAAAGGCCGACAGCAGCGCCGTCGAGCAGGCGCAGAAGCGCTACCACTTCTTCGTCTGCCAGAAACCGATCACAGCCGGCGTTCTGATGGCGAACCTGACGCTGGGCGTGTGAGGCCGGCAAGCAGCGACTTGATGCGGATGGGCTTGTCGAGCAGCTTGTCAAAGGGCGAGCGAATCGGCGAGGGTCCATGATGCAGGGCGCTCATGCCGTACAGCAGGCACCGGGGATTTGCCATGGAACTGCCGCGCCTGAAGTCACGCGCGAGTTCGTCGCCGCGCCGGCCCGGCATGTTCACATCGATAAGGGCCAGATCGTAGTAATTGACGGCCATCATGTTCGCGGCGATCGCCGGCGACGGTGCGATGTCGGCCTCGATGCCTAGCACTTGGCATTCACTGTGCAGCGAAGCCAGCAGTTCGAGGTTGTCATCCACCAAGAGCCAGCGCTGCTTCGATTCGGCTGGTGAAGGCCGCGGGTCGTCCGTCTGCAGCAGTGCCGGAATGGTCAGCCTGAAGCAAGTGCCCTCCTCACTACTGTCGTAGGTCAGCTGCCCGGACAGGTACTCAGCGAGCGAGTAGGCGATCTTGAGGCCGATGCCGGCGCCATCGCCGCCCTGCAAGACGCCATAGCGCTTGAACGGTTGGATCTCCAGTGGCGCGAACCCCGAAGGCATGCCGGGTCCGGTGTCCCGCACAGTGAACACCAGCTGATGTTCATTGACATCGGCCAGCGACAGTTCCACTGCCCCGTGCTCGGTGTACTTGATGGCGTTGCTGGTGAGATTGCCCAGGATCTGCGTCAGGCGGCCGCTGTCGGCTGTAGCGAAGATGGGTTCTATGGGCGCATGGATAGATAGCCGCAACCCCTTCTCGTAGGCGTTTTGTGATTCCAGATCCAGCACTTCCTCTAGCAGGTCCTGAACGCAAAACACGTCCGGGCGGAACTCCAGCGCGCCAGCCTCGGAGCGTGCCAGAGTCAGCAGGTCGTTGATCTGAAATTTCATGCTCAGAGTCGCCCGCTGGATGCGCGCCAGTAGACGGTTGCGCCTGTGCGGATCAAGCGGACTGAGCAGAGATTCGGCGGATGAGGAAATGGTCTGCAAGGGCGACTTCAGTTCATGCGACACCATCCCCATGAACTCATTCTTCTCGGCCACTGAGACTTCGAGCAGCTTCTTCTGGTGGGCCAGCTGAAGGTTGCGTTCGGCCAATTCGTCGCGGCTCCGGGCAAGTTCGCAGTTCTTGCGATACAAACCCAAATTGTAATAGGTATAAATTATTACTGCTAATCCGCCCATGATTGCCAAGCTTGCAATCAGCTGGTTTATTGTTTTGTTACGAGCTTCGGCAGCTTCGAAAGAAGCGTCGCTACTTGCTAGTTGCATCTGCCAGACGCTGGCTGATATATCGGAAACCATGTGACCAATACGATCCAAACGTTCCAGTAATTGGAGCGCTTCGCCCTTAGTCATTTCGCTACCATAGCTGTCATGGATAGCACGAACATCATGCTCCAAGGCACTCAACTCAGGAAAGTGCAAGGCAAAATCGTGATTTGTCATCAGCGTAGTACGCGATGGTGATTCACGAGTTAGCAAACGTATTTTGGAAAGAAAAACAGATAAGCTGTTTTCTGACTGCGCCTGAACAAAGACATCTCCGTCCTCCATCCTCGCAAGGTCAGCCTTTAAACGCCAAAAACTTGTCTCGAACTGACTCACCGACCAATATGGTTCTTCGATAATTTTTTCAGGCGGCTTACTAGTAATAAAGTAGTAGAAGAAGAGAAGGAATGCCACGAGTAAAGAGAAGCGCAACACCCAAAACCATATACGTCTCATAAAATATCTATCCGACACACCTGCCAAGCCATTTTGTTGAGACCTGCAGGCCTCCTCAACTCTTTATAATCATCATAGGGGTACATGACAAACATTGGCCCCCAATCATCCAGTTTCAGCCGTTTGTCATCAAGGCTTGTCGCCAAGATAACGCCATACTTTGCTAAATCAGAAAATGGAATATCGACTTTGAAATGATCCCAGGTGTATACAGTCAGTTTTTGCACGCTACCTCTGCCGGCCAAGCCAACGACATCGTTCAAATACGGCCCCTTGTAGGAGCCCTTTTTTGCCCAATTGGTGGACGTAACGATGACCCGCTGCGGCAGCGCTGATAGTTGCGCTTCTGTGACCGCTATAGTTTTACTGCCGACCTTCAAAGACAGAAATACAAGCGGATCGCAGTTGTGTGCGTGCGCTGAGAAACCTATTGCCAAAGCCGCTGCCAATGTCATTTCGCGCCACGAGCTTGTCATTGGAGACTCCCGATCGGGCAATCCGCGCTGGATCACCGCTACCTCATCTTAGTGTTCTTCCTAAAGCCACGCTGCGATTTGCTTGCGCCGGCTGTGGATTAGGGTTACGCCGTTGCAAATCATTCGACAAGTTTCTCAAGCGACTAATAGAGATCTGGCGATGTTTCTGCTCGGCGATATGCGCCTCGCTGTGCGCCGTTCTCAACTCCAGCGCCGCGAACTTCTTCGGCACCCGCGCCACGGCGCCGCGCAACTCGGCGGCCCGGTCCGTGTAGAGCTTCAGTTCGTAGCGTGGCCGCGAGATGGCCACGTAGAACGCGGCCCGGTTGGTGGTTAGCGAGCGTGTGTTGGCCTCGATCAGCACGCGGTTGGAAGTCAGGCCCTGAGAGGAATGGATCGTGGTGGCGTAGCCGTGCTGCAGGTTCATGGGACGCTGCGCCGGGATGGCCACGATGGTGCCGCGCTCCGTCTTGACGGTAACGGCCTCGGCGCTCACAGCCTGCACCCGCACCCGGTCGCCGTTGAGCAGGCCGAGCTGCTTGTCGCTCTTGGTGATCTTGAGCAGATCGCCGGGCGCGATCTCGATGTCGTACTTCTTGTGCAGCGTGGCCGAGAAGTGCTGGGCGGGCTTGACCGTGACGTTCTGGCCGTCGCTGCCGCGCAGCACCACTTGATCGCCTTCCACGCCCACCACTGCGTAGTCCACGCCGCGCTGGATGTTCTGCCCCTCGCGGTGATAGCTCACCACCAGATCCGGGGCGTAGGTGGCCGGCTGCTTGAGTTGGGCGCGCGTGGCGTCCACGTTCTCCAGCACGGTGTACTTGAGGCCTCCCTCCAGGCGCATGCGTTTGCGCACCATCTCGTTGATGCTGTGGCGCGCCTCGTTGGTGCCGGCCACGATCAGGGTCGCCTCGCGTTCCTGGGGGGACAGCGCGGTGAAGTCGGAGGCAATGGCCTGATAGCGATCCTGCTCTTCCGGCACCTCGCGGATGCTGCCCAGCAGCCGCGTGACGGCCTTGTTGGTCTGGTCGTTCGCGGCATTGAGCACGGCGGCCTTGATTTCCGGATTGCGCTGCCGCTGGATTTCTCGCAGCTGAGCCTGCAGCATGCCGGCGTCCTGCAGCTGCGCAAAGGGCTTGCCGGCCTCCACCGCGCCCGTCTGCTTGCGGTCGCCCAGCATGACCATGCGCGCGCCGGCCTTCTCCACGATCCGCATCGCCTGGGCCAGCTGATGAGCGGGCACGACGCCGGCCTCGTCCAAGAGCACGACCGATTTCTCGCTCAAGGCCGCCTGCGCCTTCCGGCTGGCCAGGAAGCTGGCCAGCGTGTTGGACTCCACGCCTAGTTCGCGCAGGGCCGCCACCTGGGTGCCGTAGGGCGCCAGGCCCACCACGTCGAATCCGGCGGCCAGGGATTGCTGGGTCGCGTCTTGGGTGATTTCGTTGATGGTGCGCTCCAGCATATGGCTTTTGCCGGTGCCGGCATAGCCCTGCACCGCCACGAAGCGGTTCGTGGTGCCGAGGATCATTTCCACCGCCTCGCGCTGGCCCTGGTTCAGGTCGCTCGCGGCCAGCCGCGCCGCCAGGCCCTCGTCGCTCAGGATCGGCTGCAGGGCGCCGCGCCCGTCGCGCTCGATGGCAAGGATGCTGCGCTCGATGGCCTGGGCCTGCGGCGTCGTATAACGCGCTTCGGCCAGCACCAGCGCCCCTTTCTGGATGGCACGGTCCACCTCGATGGTGGCCTGTTCCTCATTCAGCCCGCGCGCGTGCATCGTGGCCCCGATCCATGTCGTGCGCGTGAGCTTGGCGGTCTCGGGCACGTCCATGAAATGCGAGGCCTGCTTGTCGTCCTCGTTCTTCTTGGCCTGGTTGAGCGAGCGTGCCGTCTGGTACAGCGGCAACTCGCGCACCAGGCGGCCGTCGTTCTCGGCCGCTTCCACCTCGGCCATGACGGCGCTGATGGTGGATGTGGTCGCAGCCTTGGACATGGACAGTTCAACCAGTTCTTTGCGCGTGAATAGCCCTTGACGCTCGCTCAGGTGCTCGACTGCGAAGTTCAGGGCCGCGGCCGCCCCCTCCTTCATCGCCGGGTCGGCACGCAGGCGGGCCACGTCCGGCGCCGTGCTGTTTTCCTTGGCGGCCAGCAGCGCATCCATGCTGAGGCCTGCTGCTCGTGCGCTCTCGATCCACTCCTCGCGCAGCAAGGTGCGATCCACTTCCGACTTCTTGTCGCGCGTCATCAAGGTCACGGACTGTGCCAGTGCGGTGTTGGCCGTGTCGCGGTTCACGCCGCGAGCCTCGAAGGCCTCCTCGATCTGCCGGGCCCGGGTGCTGTAGTGCTGGATCAACTCGTCGGAAATGTGGGCCAGTTCCCAGTAGCCTTTCTGCGTCTCCCTCAGCCCATAGCCGCTCGCCCGCAGTTCCTCGGCCAGCGCCGTGCGGTAGTAGGCGCCCAGGGCCTTGATGCTGTGCTGGATGTCCTCGTTGCTCATCGCGCGCCATTGGCCGTCCGGGCGCTTGGTGAGGTTGGCGACGATCACGTGGGTGTGCAGCTGCGGGTCCTGGGCGCGCGACAACTCGTGCCGGAACGCAGCCGCGACGATCACGCCGGTGCGCACGCGGTAGCTCTGCCCCTGCTCCTTGATGCGCGCGTGGGCCAGCTTCTCCAGTTGCTGCACGGCGCGCTTGACGGCCCGATCGTGCGCAGCCGTGACGCCGGCATCGCCAGCGATCAGCGCCTGTAGGCTGACGCTCTTGGGCGCGGAAAACGTGTAGTCCATGCCCTTGCGGTCATCCGAGCGCAGGTCGGAGAAGCGCACGCGCACGCCGTTGGGCAGCTTGCCGTCCAGAATGTCCTTGAAGCTCTCTCGATCCACCTGCAGCTGCTGCGTGAGCCCAAGCTCCTCGGCTCCCTTGCCGAGCCATTCGCCACGGTGGCCCTCTTTTTCGTAGTAGTCGTCTGCCGACTCGAAATAGTGCGCAGCCTGCTTGCTGGAAGTGACGGCTTGGAAGCTCAGCATGGGACGCTCCTCATGCGCCGGCGAAGATGCCGGCGGAACCGCGGATGGGCTTGCTGTACTGCTCGGCCATCACCATGGGGTCGATCACGTCGGGCCGGGCCTTGTACTGCAGCTTGACGCGGGCGATGGGGTAGTTGCCGGCGAACTTGAGATAGCCGGTCAGGTTGGGCAGAAGGTGGATCTCTGCAGGCGACACGACACGCTCGGTGTCTTGCCTGGTGCCGGTGGTGCCGCGCGAGCCGCCTCGGCCGCCGACCGAAACGCTGTCGTTGCGCCGAATCACCGTCTGTTCGCCCAGGCCGCGGCTGAATTCCTCCGCCGTGTAGGTGTCCATCTCGGCGACACCGAACAGGGCAACCGACCGCAGCGAATTGCGCAGCGTGAGGGCGTCGTCGTCGCCATAGGTTCGCCGCAGCTGCGCCAGGCTCTGGATGCCGGCCAGGATGCGCAGCCCTTTCTTGCGCCCCTTCGTGGCCGCGTCCACAAGGTAGTTCAGCTTCTCCAGCGAGTCCAGTTCGTCCAGGATCAGGTGCAGGCCGCGGTCACGGTCGTCGCTCATGGACAGCACGGCCGCGCAGATCACGTCCGTCCAGCAGGAAATCAGCGGCTTGAGTGCCTGCAGCTGGTCCTGCCGCCAGGTCACCCAAACGTTGCCCTCGCTGTTCTCGATGAAGTCCCGGAAGGAGAAGCTGCCCGAGGCCAGGTATTTGTGGGGTGTCACGTACTGCGTCAGCACCACGCGGATGGACGCCAGGGTTTCCTCGGCGCCGTGGAAGCAGCCCTCCGCCGGCGTGCCGGCCAGCAGCGTCTGCAGGTCGCGGTTGCTCGCAGAAGTCAGCCAATGCACCAGCCTGTCGGTGGAAAGCTCGTTGTTCCGGATGAGCACATGCAGCGTTTCGGAAACGATGGTCCGGGCCATGGAGTTCCATGATTCCTGCTCCGTCGATGGGCTGCGCGGGATCATGCTGATGGCGTACTGCTCGCAATCGAAAGATGAGCGGATCTCGTTGAACACCGACCAGCCCTGCCCGCGCGCGTCGAAGGGGTTGAGGATCACGTCGCCGGGCCGGAAGAAGTGCCGCATGAAACCGCCGTCCGGGTCGATGCAAATGGTTCGTTCGCCGCGCTCCTGCTCGCTTTCGATGTACTCGGCAATGCACTGGCTTTTACCCGTTCCGGTGGAGCCGCCCGCCAGAAAATGCGTGCTCTCCACGTCCCGCGGCACCGGCGTGTCCATGAACCTCAATTGCCCGCTTCCGCTTTTGGTCCTTGAGCGCAGCGCGTACTGGTTTTCCATGCGCGGACCGCGCAAATGGCGCATATATTCTGCGCCGCCGAATTTCGTCGTCCATCGAATGGCCCCGTAGATGAACAAGGCCACCCCCAGCATTAGTCCTATGAACGGCCCGACCCATAAAACCGGATTGGAGGGCGTGGCCAGGATTCCAAACCAGACGCCCTTGATGATCATGGACTTGGGAACCCGGTAGTACAGCAGAAAACCGGCTATCCACCCTGCCAAAACCAGAAGCAAGGTGGTAACCACCAGCCATCCTCGCAGGGCGTCGTCTGGAGTTCTATTCGCCCGTGCCATATCAACCTTCCTGTTTCAGGTAGTTGATGACGGCATCGGAATTGAATATCTCATCCAGTTCGGCACGGGCATTCACATTGACCGATCGGTACATCAGAAGGAAGAGCGCGGCCACCATGCTGAGCTGCGTGTCGGGATCGGCTGCGCGCTGCATGTCGACGATTTCCTGCTGCTGCGCCCTGATCTCTTCGAGCTGCTGGGCGATGCCAGACAAGTGCCCGGCTTGGCCATCCTGATTGGCCAGGAACTGCAGGAAGACCTCCTTGGCCAGCATGTTGAGGTTCCGCGCCGGGGAACGCTCCAGGGCCTCGAACGCCCTCTCTGAATCCTGCGCCGAGAGCTTGAACTGAACGAGTCGGGACATGCACCTTCCTTTTTATCGGTATACCTGGAAAACCGCATGAAATATAGACTCATGCGCTGTTAGTACACCTAACCACGCCTCCAGTATACCCAACATATCCAATCACGACAACGCTTTACACCTGGCACCTGTGGTGCGTATGGTGTGTAGAACCCTGGCGCGCCAGGGTTGCGACCCGGCATCGCCGGGTCGCGGGCGTCTGAGGGCAGCGCGAAGCGCCGGGGAATGCAGCAAGGGCGCGAAAAGTGCGGGCCAGGTCGAGTGCCAGGCTCGTCTGGCGCGCTCGGTTTCCTCTGCGACGCTTAGATCAGGCACCGAGGCCAGTTCAGGGGCACCGGCTGTTCCAGCCCGCACCTTCATTGGTGCGGGCTGTGGCAAGCGAAGCGCGTCAGGCCGTAGGCGTCCCCCTGTGTGCAAGGCAGGTGCGCAGCGTGGGTATGTGCGCAAGCCGGGGCCCAGCGACGCCGTAGGGCGTCGCTGGGCAGGCTTGTGCATATATATCCATGCGGAGCCCTGGCTTGTGCACAGGCGGCTCAGGCGCGCCGGTCGATCTCGCTCATGTGGGCCAGGGGTCTGGGGCGTGGCCCTGGAACGCCCCAGCAGCGGCCTCCAGCACCTCACTGCCGGTCGTTTGGAGCACCCCCTTCGCCCTCCCCCGCGTGAGTTGCCTGGAAGGCCGCGCAGCGGTCGCCGAAGGCGATGAGCGATAGCGAAACCTGCAAGGGAACGACCCCCGAAGGGGGGCACGCCCAGTCTTCCAGAGCATATTCCGAGCATTTCCAGAGCACTTTTCAGGACTGGACTCTAACTCATGGACTACAATCAGAGCGTTTTCTTAGCATTTCCAGAGCAAAAGTGATCGATACAGGCGAATCCACCTCGGCCCTCGGCCGTGTCCGCGCAGCTGTGGCCGGAGCCGTCGAACTGGGCCTGAAGAAGAAGGCCGCGATCCTGGCCAAGGCGCTGCACCAGATCAATGCGGCTAGACAGGATGGGTTCTCCCATGCCCAGATCCACGTGGCGATCACCTCCGGTGGTCTGGATCTGACGCCCGCCTACTACGAGAACCTGTACGCGCGCGAGATGCGCAAGCATCACGCGCGCCTGGCGGCCAGACCTCCAGTTTCGCAACCAGCGCCTGGGGGCCTGTCGCCACTGATTTTCGGAAAGCTGGAGAAAAGACCCGTCGAATTGAAAATGTCCGAATCGGATGCAACGGCAAAACCCGGTTTCACCTCGGCGTCTGATGAATTACGCCGCGCACGCGCTGTCAGCCGCCAGGATTTCAGCAAACTTATCAAACGCAAGAACAAACCATGAACATTGCACTCATCAATCTGTCCGGTAACGTCGGCAAGAGCACACTGGCCGTTCATCTTTTCGCAGCAATGCGGCCTGGCGCCAAAATCATTTCTGTCGAGTCGGTCAATTCCTCCGACGCCGATACGATTCAAGGCATCGAAGTCGAGGAAATCGAGGCCTCCAGCTTTCGAGAAATATTCCGTGAGCTGATGATGGCCGAAGGCGACGTGATTCTCGATGTGGGCGCGTCCAACGTCACCCGGTTCATGGCGGAAATGAAGAAATTCAAAAGCGCCGTTCACGAGATCGATTTGATCGTCGTGCCCGTGGTGCCCCAGGAAAAGCAGCAGCGCGACACGATCTCCACGCTGGAATGGCTCGCCGAGCGCGGGTTTGACCCCAAGCGCATTCGGGTCGTCTTCAACCAGTTCGCCAATGATGGCGTGTCCCTGGTCGACGCCTACAGCCAGATCTACGGCTACCTCGAATCCACCGGCAACCGGGCCGCCTACAAGCCCGAGGCCGTGGTCGTCAGCAACGAGCTGTACGACCGCGTGAAGGGTTCGGGCAAGACCATCCGCGAACTGGCCGAGGACAAGACCGATTGGCGCGCGAAGCGCACCGAGGCCCGCGCAGCGGGCGATCTTTCGGGCATGGAAGAGGCGGTGGACGGCCAGATGAACAAGGACCTGGCGCAAACCGCGCAGGAGAATCTGGCCGAAGTCTGGAAGATCATCGGCATCGGCAAGAAATGAACGCGCCGACCACCGCCCGCGACGCGGCCGTCAAGGTCTTGATGGCCGACTTCGCCGACCTGCTGGAGCGGCTGGAGCGGGCGCAGCGGGAACACGGCGAGTTGCAGGACACGCAGCGCCTGTGCCACACCGAGCTGGATGCGGATCTGGAGCAGCTGGGCGGCCTGGTGCAGGGCGTGCGCGCCGACCTGGCCAAGGCCGGCGAAGCCGGCCGCGGCATGGTGGCGGCCGCGCAGCGGCTGGAGAATGCCGCCGCCCGCATCGAGGCGGGTGCTGTCGGCGCCGCCCGGCGCCCGGGCGGCCCGCCGCCCAGGGCGGGCAGGCGTTTCGGCGGCCTGGCCGTGCTGCTCGTCGTGGTGTTGATCTGCGTCTCGGGATGGGCAGCCTACGCCACTACGCGCCTGGTGCAGCAGCGCACCGCCGTGCAGGTCGGCACTGCCACGCTGAAAGCGTGGCCCGCGCTCGATGCAGGCGCCAAGCGCGCGATCCAGGCGGCTGGCTCGCAGTAGCGGACTGGCGGGCCGCGCAAGCGCCCGTCAGTTCGTCGCCGCGGCCGCAGGACGCGGCGCGCGGTGACGGCCAGCGCAAGCGGCCGCCACCGCGCCGGCCGCCCGCCGGCCAGGGCGCGCCTGCCTTACTGCTCGTCCTGCAGCCGCCCGGTGCGCGCCATGTTCAGCAGCATCAGCAGATAGTGCGCGGTCAAAGGGCCGCGCCATTCCTGCTGCCAGTACTGCAGGAACCATGCGCGCTGCGCTTCGGGCAGTGCCCGAAGCTCGCGCCGCCCTCTCCGCCACTGCTCGGCCGCGCGATCCCTGTCGCGCCGGAACGCGCGCGTCCATTGCGTGCTGCGCTGGGCCATCACCTCTGCCGCGCTGGGCTGTTCGGCCGCGATCTGCTCGGCGAACAAGGGCAGCGCCTCGCGCTCGGCGCGCTGGCGGCGCGCCAGGGCCGACAGCTTGCGCGGCGTCACTTCATAGGGCCGGTAGGCCTCGAAACGGTGGAACCTCATGGCTTGCGGCTCGTTCCCTGGCGATCACGCAAAGAGCGCCGCCTGTCGCCCGTCATCGTGTGCCGCCGCGTGCTGGCTCCGCACGGCCCGCGCGGTCGTGGACTTCGGCGGATGCGCTTCGCGGTAGGCCTGGGCTTCTTCAAACTCGCACAGCACCACTTCACACAGTGGCGCCACGTCGTGCCAGTCGTTGCGGTAGAAACTGGTATCCACCCCGCAGCCGGCGGCCATTTCAATGCCGGTCTGCTCGTACAACTCGCTGATGGCATCGCTTCGCGTGACGGTGTAGTGCGGCGCGCCGCTGAGGCGAAAGGGTGCGCTGCTCTGGGGAACGATGAAAGCGCCCCGCCCGGCCATGTCGGCGGCCATGTCCATCACGTGATATTCAAAGCTCGCGCCGGTGTAGCGCGCGCCCTGCCGGGCCGAGCGCGCGGCACTGCGCCCGAATGGCGGGTTTGATATGGCGAGGTCGAACCATCCAAGATCAGGCAGCGCGAACACGTCGCCGCAGATCCATTGCGCCTGCGGCAGGATCTTGCGTCCGACTTCGACATAGGCCGGGTTCACCTCCACGCAAACCATCTCCCCCGCACGGCCATCGAGGTCCAGCCAGAAGCCCAGGCCGCCGATGCCCGCGCACAGATCGATCACGCGCCGCCCGCCGCCCGCATCGATGGCGAAGTCGCGGGCCAGTCCGCTCGGCGTGAAGTGCGCGCCGATCGCGCCGTTCATGTGCTCCGCGCCTTCGTGCCAGTTCTCCAGCACGAAGATTTTCTCGTCGATGGACAGCGCATCCTTCTGCAGAATCTTGCAGGCCTCGGCATGCGCCTTGCGCTGGGCTTTCGTCAGTTTGGCCATAATCTTGCCTCTGCATGCTGTCTTAACATGCCTGTATTTTAACCTGTTATACACCTGATAATGCACCTTTTAATGTGCCAGTGTGTAACGGTATTGGGTATGGGCGAAGCCCATGTCACCGGTCAATCGCGCACGTGCCCAGCGCCCAGGGCGCAGCGCCCATTCGCGCCCCAAGCTGGCCCAGGGCGCGGCCTCGTTGGTCGTCGCTGAGGGCTCCCGAAGCCGTCGCACGCCACCGCCGCCCGAGCGCGTGGCGCGGCCTTGGCTGGCACACAACCTGCCTCGCGCCCTGATGAACAAGATGCCCGCCGGATCACCTGCAGGCGCATGTCCTGGGCGCAGCATTCGCCCGCGTTTCTCATCGAGAAACGCGCTCGTCTTGTGGGTGTCCGGCGCCTGTGGCGCCGCTGGCCAGGTTCTCGGCGCGCAGCGCGGCACGCCAGCCGCATTCCCCAGGCCTGGGCGGCCTGGGTGTGGTGCCGGTAGCGGCTATTCCTTCGTCTCGATGAGCCACCACGTGGAACGCGGCAAGGCGCGGCCCGTGATGGGGTGGATGTCGGTGAGGTCGGCGCAGGCCGACCAGCCCGGGGGCGGACGGTAGCCGCGCACATCGCCCTCGCCGTGCCACCGGCGAGCGCGCACCGTGCCGGGTGCATAGGTCGCCGCCATGCGTGGGCGGTCCGTGCCGTTCATCGTCCACCCCCGCAACCCTGCACGCCATGCAGGGCGTCCAGAATGGAATGCAGCCGCTGTGCCAGTTCACCCCGGCTGCGCCGATCTGCTGCCGTCATCGTCCCGCCCTGGTGGGCAAGAACGTTGGTCAGGATCGCGTGCGCGTCCCCTGCCGCGTCGATCAGTTCGACCAGGGCGCCGGCACCGGTGGCGACCTGCGCGGCGGCATCCAGCATGGGCGCATCCACAAGGCTTTCGCCTTGCTGCTCGCCCGCGTGGATGCGCTTCAAGGCCTGAAGCGTGTTCATCCTGCCGCCTCCTGGGTCTCTGCGGCCTGGGGCGGCTGCACGATCTTGGCATCTGTGAGGAATACGGACACCAGGGAGCCGCCGCGCACCACCGTGCGCACGCGATGGCGTCCATGCTCCTTCGATTCGGTCCGGTCTTGCAGTTCGGGCCTGAAGAATCCGGCCTGCCGCGCGCCCTGGCCGGCCTCGCGCGTGCCCTTGTAGTCGGCATGGGTGCGCTTCCATTCGGCCTGGGTCATCTCCACGGCGCCGGGATGCGGGTAGTTGGCCAATGGCGGTTTCTTCGTGATGGCCCGCACGGCGGCGGCCCGCTCCGCGCTCGGCGCCTTGTAGTCGCGCACCTCCTCGATGCCCTTCACTCGGACAAAGCGGCAATCCGTCGTCACGCTGACGATGCGGCCCTCCTTGCGGTTGACGCGGACCACGTTCAGCCATTCGCCGCGCACCTGCACCTGTCCGCCCGGCTGAATGTCGAACTGATCGGCCGCGATGCCGCCATCCTCGGCGAGCATGGCGCGCTCGTAGGCGAGGCGGTTTTCGTAATGGGCGATCCAGCGCCGGGAATGCTCCAGGCCTCGGGCGTAGAGCCGGATCGCCGCGGCGGCCACGTCCTCCACGTTCCACGGGTTTTCGGAGCGCGTCAACAGGGTATAGGCTGAGGTGCCCCATTGCTCCCCGCGTTCCTTCACCGAGAAATAACCGCGGTCGGCCAGCGTCTTCGCTCTTTCAAGGTCGAGACCTTCGGCGGCCCACAGCTGGCCCAGTTCCTGCGCCTCGGCCTCGTTCTTCCTGGCCTTGCGCAGGTCGGCCTCGATGCCCTTGATGCGGCGATGCCGCACGTCCGGGCGCTCCTTGTACTGCGCGTGCTGCTTCGCCGCTGCGGCCCGGCGCTCCCAGTATTCGCTCGTGTCCCACAGCTTCACCGCCTTTCGGATGCCGTCACCGATGCGCTGCGCATCCTTGCGCGCCCTGCGCTCGCTGTGGTGCCCGACGAGGATCGGCTGGCCAAAGGGGATGCCATCCGAAATGCTCTTGACCTTGGCGCGCACCGCGTCGGCCTCCTGGCTGCGGCGCTCGCTGTAGCCGTCGAAGCGGTCGGCCCGGTCCTCGGCGCGCTCCATGAGCGTGCGGTCTTCGTCGTCCACCTCGCCGCACCATTTCAGCATCAGGTTTTCGCGGGCCGGCGTCCACATCGGGGCCACGAAAAGCTCCTGGCGGGGTGCCCACGAAAACCCCGCGTCCTTGGCGCGCTGATAATCCTCCTTGGACAGTCGCGCGAACGGGTAGAACCGAAGTTTGTTGTCTTCCGGGCTGTAGGTGGCCGTCCCGAGGTAATCCGGCGCCTGCGCCTGGGCGTCCGTCTCGGGTGCATCGATCGCGCATTGTTCAGGTGAAGCCATGATGATTTTCCTTATGACCGGCACCGCTTGATTGCTGCACCGTACCTGTATTTTAACCTGTTATACACCTGATAATGCACCTTTTAATGTGCCAGTGTGTAACGGTATTGGGTATGGGC
>Ga0209720_1001737_pt1 | contig 17659 bp, 11 predicted proteins | sample AD_JPNMR3_MetaG_FD_184426 | JGI IMG/M metagenome (GOLD analysis project Ga0209720, IMG submission 184426) | Active sludge microbial communities of municipal wastewater-treating anaerobic digesters from Japan - AD_JPNMR3_MetaG (SPAdes) (version 2) | ecosystem: Engineered > Bioreactor > Anaerobic...
AGCAGGGTTCGCTCTCCGAGGACGAGATGCGCTCAGGCCTTTCAAAGGGTATTGCCAGCCGCAGCATTATGCCGGTTTTCTGCCTATCGGCAGCTAAAAACATTGGCACCAAGCGCCTCATGGATTTTATCATTAACGTTGGGCCTAATCCTACCCACTCACCGGTTCTTAAAAACAATAACAATAAACCCATTACCTGCGACGCCAGCGCTCCAACCTCGCTTTTCATTTTCAAATCGACCGTTGAGCCACACATTGGCGAAATCAGCTACTTCCGCGTAATGTCCGGTAAGGTAACTGAGGGTATGGACCTAACCAACGCCAACAACTCAACCAAGGAACGCCTTTCGCAGCTATTTGTTGTAGCCGGCAAGAACCGTAACAAGGTTACCGAGCTGGTTGCTGGCGATATAGGCGCTACCGTAAAGCTCAAGAACAGTAAGACCAACCATACCCTTTGCGGACCAGGTCTGGATTTCACCTTCGATCCCATGGAATTCCCCGATCCCAAGTTCCGCACCGCTGTTAAGCCTAAAAACGAGGCCGAGGTTGAAAAGCTTGGCGAACTGCTTAACCGTGCCCACCAGGAAGACCCAACCATTCTGGTTGAACACTCCAAGGAGCTCCGCCAGATTATCCTTTCCGGTCAGGGTGAGTTCCACCTCAATATTCTGAAGTGGCAGCTTACCAACCTACACAAGCTCGAGATTGAATACATAGCCCCACGTATCCCATACCGCGAAACCATTACCAAGGTTGCCCAGGCCGACTATCGCCATAAGAAACAATCGGGTGGAGCCGGTCAGTTTGGCGAGGTTCACCTGGTTATTGAGCCCTACGTTGAGGGTGCACCCGATCCCGTTAAGTACAAGGTTAACGGTAAGGAAATCAACCTCTCGGTTAGGGGGAAGGAAGTTATTGACCTGGAATGGGGCGGCAAGTTGGTGTTCTATAACTGCATTGTAGGTGGAGCAATTGATGCTCGCTTTATGCCTGCCATCCTCAAGGGCATTATGGAGAAGATGGAGCAGGGCCCGCTTACCGGTTCATATGCCCGCGATATCCGCGTTGCCGTTTACGACGGTAAGATGCACCCGGTTGACTCCAACGAAATCTCGTTTAAGCTTGCTGGCCGCAACGCATTCAAGAACGCATTCAAGGATGCCGGGCCTAAGATCATGGAGCCCATTTACGATGTTGAGGTGCTAGTTCCTGCCGACCGTATGGGCGATGTGATGAGCGACCTGCAGAACCGCCGCGCCATTATCATGGGTATGGGCAGCGTTAAGGGATTTGAGGTGATTAATGCCAAGGTTCCCCTAGCTGAACTAAACCGCTACTCCACTGCCCTATCATCGTTAACCAGCGGTAGAGCTACCTACACCATGAAGTTTGCCTCGTACGAGCAGGTTCCTGCCGATGTTCAGGAAAAGCTCCTGAAGGCATACCAGGAACAGGAAGAGGAAGAATAACCATACCATATTCAGCAAAAGAGGGCGGCCAATTGGGGTTAGCCCTCTTTTTTTGTACCTTTGTACCAAACAAACAATACCATGAGAACAGCAGAAATTCACACATCGAAAGGGGTAATGAAGGTTCAGTTCTACGAGGAGGACGCCCCCAACACCGTTGCTAACTTTGTTAAGCTAGCCAAGGAAGGCTTTTACGATGGGTTAGCCTTTCACCGCGTAATCCCCAACTTTGTGATTCAGGGCGGATGTCCCTACTCCAAGGATATGACCGATCCCCGGGTGGGCACCGGCGGACCCGGCTATAAAATTAACTGCGAGCTTACCGGAAACAACCAGTACCACGACCGTGGTGTACTTTCCATGGCACACGCAGGCCGTAACACGGGTGGTTCACAGTTCTTTATTTGCCACAACAGGCAAAACACCAAGCACCTCGACCGCCAGCATACCTGCTTTGGTAAGGTTTACGAAGGCCTTGAGGTAATTGATGCTATCCGTGTTGGCGATAGGATTGAAAAGATTGTGATTGTTGAGGGATAAGGGTTGGTGTTTAGTGTTTAGTGTTTAGTGTTTGGTTTTTGGTGTTTTGTTTCGCGCTCCGTGAAATCGCAGCCCAACTCTTCTGAATCATTTCTGATAGGTGAGGCTTAGGCTCCGCCATAATGCTTCCTTATTGCACTCCCCTCTCCTTTCAGGAGAAAGAGTTTGGGTGAGGTCTTTCTCCACAAACAACCTAGACGACCCCTCTAAATCTCCCCTGAAAGGGGAGACTTTTCATCTGACAAAAGACTCCTTATTGCTACCCCCTCTCCTGTCAGGTGAGGGGCGGGGTTGAGGTCTTTCTCCACGAACAACCTAGACGACCCCTCTAAATCTCCCCTGAAAGGGGAGACTTTAGCCCTGCAAAAAAGCTTCCTAATTGCCTCTCCCCTCTCCTGTCAGGAGAGGGGCGGGGGTGAGGTCGTTTTCCACGTACAACGATCGCCATCCCCAGCCCCGTAGGGGCGTAACATTTGTAACCCCATGGCTACTCCCACTAGTATAGCGATGCACGCAATATCTTTTCCAAAGAACAACCCTGAAACGTTGCATCGCAACGGTAAAACATGGCAAAGAGCGGTTTACACGTTCTTTCTTGTCTTGATACAAGAAAGAACCAAAGAAGATCAAGGCTGAAAAGCCCGACCCGATGGGTGCCCCGTGGGGGGGGGAACTGCCACGCGATACAATTCGCCACGCCTGCGGCGTGACTCATGTGGTATAGCTTACTAGACCCACCGCCACGTTCCACCCCCGACCCATTATTGAGTCAGTCTTTTATGCCATTGCCTGCTTCTTACGCTCCATTCCCTCTCAGGGATATGGGTTATGGTGAAGTCTAAAAAAGCGAACGCGTCTTCCAGACGCGCTCGAACAAGGGGAAGCATTCATCACAAAACGCAGGGTACAGCAGCTCTGTTGGTAGCACGGATTACAAATCCGCGCTAGCAGGGGGCTTGCTTCACTAATCAGATTTTATCCTCACAGAGTCTTTTTGTAACAACTCTATTTTACCTTTTCTATTCAAATAATAATTAATAGTTATGGAATCCTTTTGAGATTTTAAAATCTTACCATCACTAAGACTTTTTGTTTCTTTCTCAGTAATGCTTAGAACGGAAACAGAGGTGTCGTTTAGCATTCTAAAATATTTTGATATAAACAACCCTGTTTCGCTATCTTCTCCTTGTTCTAATACGTCAAAATAATCGCATTCTGTCAGAGATATGTGATCTAGTTCTTTTGTAGAACAGTCCGTTGTAATCATATAAAATCTTTCCCCCGAAACTCCTACAACAAGTATAAACGAAACAAATACATTCTCATAAATTCTATTGACACCATATAAATACACTTCCTCATTCCAACTTGTGGTATTTAAATCGGGCAGCATCATTACTTGTTCATTTGATAGTTTTATCCTTTTACTAATATCTGACCGCCTTACTTCCTTAACAGTAAGTTTATTCAGCATAGAATCAGATAGATCCAACACATTGCATATTCGGTCCTTATTTTCTCTGTTCTTATTATTTTCATTTTTCCCCGAATTGCTATCACAAGAAATAAGGATAAGCATAGCAGCGATGTAAATTACGTGTTTCATATTTAGTTTAATTTTACAGTTGAAATAGGATTTAAATATGTATTACCCTTTCCATAGACATTTACAGGCTTTAATGTACCTGCATTGTATACATCTGGTTTCTTATCCCACTTGTAAATACCTGTAACCCTACTGTCCCAATACCCTTTACCTCCAAGTGTTATGTTCGTATATCTTGGCCCAGATTTTCCTGTAGACGGGTTTCCCCCTGAGTGAACAATTATATAACCGATAACTTCACCCTCATCGTTTTTCTTTACCTCTACAATAATTCCAATATGCCCCATTGGATTGTCTTTTCCTGATTTACTATTATCTAAAGTAATGGCATTACCAACTTCAATATCATTCTTATCGGTAACCTTCTCTGAACTTTGTACAATACGACTAACCCCATTTCCTGATTTCCCAGTATAAGGGTCTGGTTCCTCAGATTTCATCATACAGTTTGAAACCAAACCCGAACAATCAACTTTTTCTCCTGGACCTCCCCTAAAATCACCGTTATCTATGTCTGCTTGTGTAGGATAAGTATTTCCTGTATTCTTTTGTACATATTCTTTTGCCATAGCTACAGCAGATGCTCTTTGTACAGAATCTAACCCCATGTAATCAATATACTTTATAGGATTATTAGCAGCATAAACAAAACCTGATTGTGAATGATTCTTTTCAGCCAGCGGGTCCAGCGTAGTAAATCTGCCCAGTTGGGGGTCATAAAATCTTCGCCCGTAATCGTACCAATCCAAAGAGCTGCTACTCAGCTTAAACTCCTGCTTCTCCTTGCCGTTGTACAGGTAACGGTTGCCGTTGCTGATGGGCAGGGGGGTATGCTCCTTGCCAAAGGGGTAGTAGTCGGTGGTTTGTAGCACCGCGCCACTGCTGTTAAATACCACGCGGGTGTTGCCCAGGTGGTCCCTCAGGAAGTACTCAACGCCTAGGGTTTGGCCGCCCGTGGCATCGGTGGCACGGATTACCCCCTCGGCATGCAGGATGTAGTCGAGGGTTTTGTTGGCCTTGTACACAAAACCTCCGGCGTAGTAGCTATGAACTCCCATTCCTTTTAGCATGGCAACTTTGCTCCCGGTTACAGTGTAAATGTACGAAATATTACCGAGAACACAAGCGGTATCGCACAAACGCGGGGGGGGGGGTGAAAAGGCTTAGGGTACGTGTACATTTCCGTGTCAGCAACTAGGAAAGGTGAGGTTTAAAAAGCGAACGCGACAGGAAGCCGCGCTCGAACAAGGGGAAGCATTCATCACCAAGCAAAGGGTACAGCAGCTGTTGGTAGCACGGATTTCAAATCCGCGCTAGCAGGGGGTACGCATTTATGTTGGTAGCACAGATTACAAATCCGCGCTAGCGAGGGGGATGAGGTAAAAAAAGTTCGAACAAAGGGCTTTATAAGCTATTCACTATTAACAAAAATCACTAAACACTATACACTAAACACCAAACACTATATCCTGCCCTACTTCCCCCTGAAGAGGTGCAGGAACCCCTTGTAGGGGCCACGGGCAAAACGACGATCGTCCCAGCCACGGGCCTCGATAATGTAGTAGTAAACACCCTCGGCGGCCTCGGCTCCTAAGCTGGTGCGACCATCCCAGCCCTCCCAATCGCGGGGATTGCCACTATAGGTGTACACCAACTTACCGCTGCGGCTATATATACGGATGGTAAACGAACGGATGGAGCGGATGCTCTCATCGGTGTCGGAAAAGCGGAAAAGGTCGTTCTTGCCATCGCCATTGGGCGAAAAAACATTGGGGATGGCATCGGCGCTTATGCGCGAGGAATCAACCTTAATATCGGTAATAACCGAGTCGATACACCCCGAGAGGGTATTTACCGAGTAATGGTAAACCTTGTAGAATCCGGGAACCATTACCTTTTTATCGGGGAAGGCCTCGTTTCGCTGTGCAATCAAGGAGCTATCGCGCCAAACAGTAATTTCATAGATGCTTTCAGTTGTAATGCGCCAGTAAATGGAATCGCAGTTCAGGCTTTTGCTTTCAAGCCTCAGGCCAAGCAGAGCCTCATACTCGGCATTCGCATCAAAATCGTTCCATACTCCATTTTCGTCAACCTGAATCAGATTATCGGCCTTGGTTGCAATGGCAGCAACCTCCGGGGTTGTAAGGGTTAGGGTTCGGCCAAACGGGTTTTGGATGGTAACGGTATAGGTGGAATTATAAAGAGGTGCAGGATTTTCAATAACCAACTTTAATGCTGAGGACGATGCCAGCTCAATACGGCTCTCCGATGCCTGCCAGGTAACATTAGCAAAGTACTGCTGTCCGTAAGTATTCCGTTCAGGCTGATTTGAGCGCGAAAGGTCATGGTAGACAAACCGGTCGTAGGCAATGTTGTACGACGAGGGAGTTGTGATTGGGTTAAGCTCAAGGAACTGGCAGCTGTTGTATATGTCTATCCGGTTGAGCGTAACATTATCGGTAAAAAGCCAGCAGGTAAAGGTTTCAGTTGAATCGGTAATATCAGTGATTACCACTCTGTAGCCACCCTCGGTCAGGTTTAATTGGTTGCTTTGCGCAACACCTGTTTCCTCGGCAAACTGCTCAAAGCGCAAGGCAGGATTTGAGATTAGAGGGTTATACCTATACCATTTAAAGCTGGCACTATTCCCGGTGGTGTGGCGAGCGCTAAGCGTGCCAATATCGCCATAAAATACAAATATTGAATCCTGTTTAGCCGTATTGCTGTACTGGGTAAGTAAGGTTAAAACCCTCCCCGGAGCAGTTAGCTGTGCCTGCGAGGCAAAGGCCCAACTCACAGTGGCGATTAACACAAGGTGTATTTTAGTCCAAAATCGCATCAGAAATAGTTAGTGTAACGGTATGGTTTTGGTTTATTAAACGGTAAAGATGCAAAATTATGCATAAAGTTTTGCAGAATATTTCTGAAGATTTTGGCTATTCAATCCTACGAATATCGGCGCCAATGGCATTGAGTCGCCCATCAATATTCTCATATCCGCGGTCAATCTGCTCAATATTGTGAATAACGCTCTTCCCCTCGGCTGAAAGGGCAGCAATAAGCAGGGCAACGCCTGCCCTGATATCGGGCGAGGTCATAACGGTGGGGCGTAGCTTCATATTCCTATCGTGGCCTATAACGGTAGCGCGGTGCGGGTCGCAAAGGATTATTTGAGCGCCCATGTCAATTAGCTTATCCACAAAGAATAGTCGGCTCTCAAACATTTTCTGATGGATTAGCACTGAGCCCTTAGCCTGGGTGGCAACCACCAGGAAAACACTGAGCAGGTCGGGAGTTAGCCCGGGCCAGGGAGCATCGGCAATGGTGAGTATGGAACCATCAATAAAGGTATCAATCTCGTAATGCTCCTGGGGTGGAATATGGATATCATCGCCTATAACCTCAAACTCAATGCCCATGCGACGGAACGAATCGGGAATAATGCCAAGGTTTGGATATGATACGTTACGAATGGTGATATCGCTGGCAGTCATGGCCGCAAGGCCAATGAACGAACCAATCTCAATCATATCGGGAAGAATGGTATGGGTGCAGCCACCCAGCGACTCAACCCCCTCAACGGTAAGCAGGTTTGAACCAATACCCGATATTTTTGCCCCCATGCTAACCAGCATCTTGCTAAGCTGCTGAAGGTATGGTTCACATGCAGCATTGTAAATGGTGGTTGTGCCCGAAGTAAGCACCGCGGCCATTAGTATGTTAGCCGTTCCGGTAACCGAGGCCTCATCGAGCAGCATGTATGCCCCCCGCATGTTTTTACCCTCAAGGGTAAAGAAATTCTCACGTGTATCAAAGTTAAAGGTTGCGCCCAACTTCTGGAATCCCAGGAAATGGGTATCCAAGCGTCGGCGGCCAATTTTATCGCCACCGGGTTTTGGGGCGTATGCTCGGCCATATCGCGCCAGCAGTGGTCCAACCACCATGATTGATCCGCGTATGGCTGCTGCTTTGACCTTAAAATCGTTTGTGGTAAGATACTCTACATCAACATTCTTGGCCCTAAAGGTGCATTCCGAGGAGCTATGCCTCTGAACCTCTACTCCCATTCCCTGAAGCAGCTCAATTAGCTTATTAACATCGCGGATGTTTGGGATATTCTTGATTGTAACAGGTTCAGCTGTGAGAAGTGTGGCGCAGATGATTTGCAGGGCCTCATTCTTTGCCCCCTGCGGGTGTAACTCGCCTTTTAGCGGCTTACCACCGTATACCTCAAATGTTGCCATGTAGTAAATATTTTAACGCTTACGATGATGTTTGGGTCGCTTACCTCCGGTAGGTTTAACCTCGCGCTTATCAATCAGCTTTGAGCCCGGAGCCATAACCAGCCTGCCATTGCTGAGGGTTTGCATATCGCGAAATATATCCTCGTCAGTAACCGATTCCTTATTCCAGGTAATATTGGCCTTTTTCATCTGGTTGGCTATAAGCTGCTTAAAGGCTTCCTTTTCGGGACCCTCGTCCATTGCAATGGCCTTCTCAATCATCAGCTCAATAATACGCCCGTAATGCTTGAACTTAACGGGATGGCTGGGGTAAGGAACGTTCCGTGGCTTTTCGTAATATTTTTCCACTTCGGGCCTGGGGTAAGGCGAATCGATATCGAGCTTGAAGTCGGACATGATGAAAAGGTGATCCCAAAGCTTATGGCGGAAATCGTTAACCGCTCTCAGCTGGGGATTAAGATTGCCCATTATGGCAATAAGTGATTTGGCAAGCCTGTTACGCTCATCCCTATCCTCAATGCTTGCTATGTGATCGACCATTTGCTGGATATGCCTTCCGTACTCGGGTAATCGCAGCTTTTTTCGTTGGGTATTGTAATCCATCTAAAGTGTTTTAGTAAGAAGAGTAAATTTAATCTGCGCTCAGAAAATAATATGTATTTAACACAAATATATGTAATTGCATGTGAAAAAACAAAGTGGGAATAATTGCCAAAAGTAGCACAAATGTTTTACACAAGCTGTTTTAGGTTTGCAAATTTAAGCAATAAATTCTTAGAGCCCACAATGTTAAAGTTAACCAAAGCTTTGCGGTTAGGCCCAACACCCTCAATTGCCTCCACAACACCCTCGCCAAACTTGGCGTGGAAAACGGTCATTCCTACCGTAATGGCATCGGGCGATATATCCTTGGCGTTTTTAGGAGCTGATGGCACCTGAGTGCTTGCCCTTGAGAGCGCCGATGCGGACTGTGTGGAGGGTTGGCGACTAAATCCGCCAAAGTTTTGCCCCTTCACAGTTTGCCTCTCGGCCGTGCTCCCAAACTCATCGTCGCTATAGGGCACATCGATATATTCAGAGTCTATCTCCTTGATAAACCGGCTTGGAGTGCATTGCGTTGGCGAGCCCCACCTATAGCGGGTTTGGGCATAGGTGATATATGCCCTTCTGGCAGCGCGGGTAAGCGCAACGTAAAAAAGGCGACGCTCCTCCTCCATGTCCTCCTGTGACTTGATATTTAGCGATGATGGAAAAAGGTTCTCCTCAAGTCCAGTGAGAAAAACGTAATCGAACTCAAGCCCCTTGGCGGAGTGAACGGTCATTACGCTAACCCTGTTTTTGTCGCCATCCTTATCGGTATCCTGATCGGTAAGCAGGGCAACGTTCTCAAGGTAATCGACCAGGGTTAGAGTTTCCTCCATGCCCTCCCCCTTACGGCTTTCAATAAACTCGCGGATACCGTTAAGCATCTCCTCAATGTTCTGCAGGCGCGATATCCCTTCCTGGCTCTTATCGGCCTTTAGGTCGGTGAGCATGCCCGAAGCGTTAGCAATGGCATACACGGCCTCGTAGGCATCCATGGTGTAAACCTTTTGCTGGAACGACACTATCAGATTCCTGAACTCTTCAAGCTTTTTGGCAGCAGCAGGTTTAACCCCTCCATTATGTTTACCCAGTTCACCCACGGTTTGCCAAAGGCTAAGTCCCAACTGGTTGGCAAGGGCCTGAAGGTGCTCCATGGTTGTGTCGCCTATTCCACGGGCGGGGTAATTAACCACCCGGTTAAAAGCCTCATCATCGTTGGGGTTTACGGTAAGGCGAATGTAGGCTATAAGGTCCTTTATCTCCTTACGTTGGTAAAACGAGAGGCTACCGTAAATACGATAGGGTATGTTGCGCTTGCGCAGGGTCTCCTCAAAAATACGCGACTGGGCATTGGTTCGGTAAAGAATGGCAATATCGCTATAGCTGCAATGGGCCTGGTGCACCAGGCTCACAATCTCGGAGGCCACAAGGAAACCCTCCTCCTGATCGGTAAACGCTTTAATCAACTTTATAGGTTCGCCCACCTCGTTACTGGAATAGGCCACCTTTGGTATTTGACGCTGGTTCTTGGCAATTACGCTGTTTGCAGCATTTACAATGGTTTGGGTAGAACGGTAGTTCTGCTCCAGCTTGAACAGCTTATAGTCCTTGTAATCGTTCTGGAAGTTGAGGATATTCTCAATTTTTGCACCACGGAACGAGTAAATGCTCTGGGCATCGTCGCCCACCACGCAAAGGTTACGGTGACTCTCGGAAAGCTTTTTTACAATCAGATACTGCGAGAAGTTGGTGTCCTGATACTCATCAACCAGAATATAGCGGAACTTATTCTGGTACTTTTGAAGCACATCGGGGAAATCGCGGAAAAGGATATTGGTGTTCAGCAGCAGATCGTCAAAGTCCATAGCCGAAGCCTTTTGGCATCGCTGGGAGTAAAGGGTGTAAATTCGATGTATTTCACCCTTGCGGGAGCTAATATCCTGCGAAACGATGGAGGCATTTTGTGCGTAGGCTTGAGGCGTTATCAGGTTGTTCTTGGCAATGGATATTCGCGACAGAATCTCGCCGGGCTTATACACCTGAACATCGAGCTTAAGCTCCTTAATGATTTGGGCAATCAGGTTCTTGGAGTCGGTGGTGTCGTAAATGGTGAAATTCTTGCTATATCCAAGTAACTCGGCCTCGTTACGCAGGATTTTAGCAAATATTGAGTGAAAGGTTCCCATCCAGAGCTTAGCAGCAGTCTCATGACCCACAATGCGGGCAATACGCTCCTTCATCTCCCTGGCTGCTTTATTGGTAAAAGTAAGCGCCAAAACCGACCATGGCTTAACGCCTAGGGTAAGTAAGTGGGCAATGCGATATGTTAAAACCCTTGTTTTACCTGAACCTGCCGAAGCAATCACTAAGCTGGGCCCCTCAGTGCAAGTAACCGCCTCGCGTTGAACCTCGCTTAACTCATCCAAATAGTTTGTCATTCCAGCTCTAAAAAAATTTACCACAAAAGTAGTGGTAGCATACCATTACAACAAGCATATCATTAGTTTGTTATCAACATGCTTTATAATGAAACGATATTTATTGTCAAATTCGATACTGGTTAATAGCGAAACTGCAATCCACCAAATACATCGGCACGGTTACATCTTGTAAAAATCGATTTTGTTTTATACTTTTAGTATGGGAAAAACCTTTTGATAACCAAAATGGAAAAATTAATTCATTCACGGTCAACCATTGCCAGTCTGATATTCAACGGTAAAATGTTCCACCTGCTAAACCCCTGGCATATTGAGGTAGATACCAATCAGGAAACCATTACCATACGTAAGCGCAACCCATTCCTGATAGGGTTCGATGAGCAAATAGTATCGTTCAGGTATATCCGCAGTATAATGATAGATGAGCACCTGTTTGGCGCCGATATTCACGTAAAGGTAGTAGGAGGCAGAGCCTCGGCCTACTGCATTTCCAAGAGCGATGCAAGGAGAATTAAAAATACGCTCCTGGAATACAATGCCACAAAAAGGGGAAGGGGAATAATCTTTTCATAGAGCAGATATCTCGCTAAAAAACTTAAGTTTATTTTTTTTGATTTACTTTGGGGCTACAATTTTGTTGTAATTACCCCAAGGAATCTTTTATATGCAATCGCAGGAAAAACATCAGGAATCTATAGTAGTGCTCATCCTGGTAATGTTTACATCGTTTATTACTCCCTTTATTGGGTCGGCAATAAACCTGGCTTTGCCAATGATTGCCCATGAGTTTGGGCTAAATGCTGTTACTATGAGCTGGGTGACCATGGCCTTTCTGCTCTCGTCGGCAGTATTTCTGGTGCCCCTAGGTAAGTTGGCCGACATATTCGGACGGAAAAGAGTTTTCCTTACCGGTAATGTAGTGCTTGCATTGGCATCGCTTTTGGCCGTATTTGCGCCCAATGACGCAACACTCATAGCATTGCGGGTTGTTCAGGGAATTGGAAGCGCCATGATGTTTGCAACTGGCATCGCCCTTATCACATCAGTTTTCCCGCCCAACGCAAGGGGTAGAGCTATTGGAATGAACGTTACTGCGGTATATGTTGGCCTTTCGGCTGCGCCAGTTCTTGGTGGTTTAATGATTGACGCACTGGGGTGGCGAAGTTTGTTCTACATCCCAGCATTGCTGGGCATACCTGCCGTGATTGCTGCTATACTTACCATTAAAGGCGAATGGGCCGAAGCCAAAGGCGAAAAGTTCGATATTTTAGGGTCAGGCATATTTATAGTATCGATGTGCGCCCTGATGTATGGGTTCTCAAAACTCCCATCCACTGTTGCTATAGTCCTAACCGCAGTAGGCCTTTTAGGCCTTGCCCTTTTTGTTAAGCTGCAGATGAAACTTGAATACCCGGTTTTTAACGTATCGCTTTTCAGGGTCAATAGGCTTTTTGCGCTTTCGAACCTTGCTGCGCTGATAAACTATGCAACCACCTTTGCCATAACCTTTGTTTTAAGCCTTTACCTGCAATACATCAAGGGTTTAAGTGCGCGCGAGGCTGGCTTGCTACTGGTTATTCAACCGCTTGTTATGGCGGTTATAGCATCGTGGTCGGGGCGGCTTTCCGATAAGCACGATCCACGCATACTGGCATCGGCAGGCATGGGAGTAATTGCAGTAGGTTTGGCGCTGCTTATTCCTATAAGTAACGAAACAGCAGTTACCTACATTGGGGTGGTTCTGGGCATTCTGGGGCTTGGTTTTGGAATGTTCTCATCGCCCAATACCAATGCCATTATGGGCTCGGTTGAAAAACGTTACATTGGGCTTGCATCGGGGACGGTGGCAACCATGCGGTTGGTTGGCCAAATGTTGAGCATGGGTATTGCCACCATGGTAATCCACGTATTTATTGGCACGGGAACCATAAACGCATCAAACCATAAGCAGTTTATTCTTTCGGCCAGTGTTACGTTTGCAATATTTGTAGCCTTAAGCGTTTTAGGGGTTTGGGCATCGCTGGCAAGGGGTGGAAAGAACGGAAATCAAGCATAAAAGCATTTCAACATCAATTTTATTGGTCAACCCAATCGCCATGCGCCTTAATTAATGCAATTAGCTCATCAATAGCCTGTTCCTCAGGAATATTCTTCTTTACAACCTCCTTGCCCTTGTAAAGGGTAATCCTGCCGGGGCCTGCACCCACATAGCCGTAATCGGCATCGGCCATTTCGCCCGGGCCATTTACTATACAACCCATTACCCCAATTTTTAACCCTTTCAGGTGCGAGGTAGCGCTCCTAACCTTTTGTAGCGTTTGCTGCAGGCTGAATAGCGTGCGTCCACAGCCAGGGCAAGCAATATATTCCGTTTTGGTAACTCGTGTTCGGGCAGCCTGCAGAATGGCAAATGCTGTATTCCTTATCACCTCAGGGGATAGTGGCGAAGTTAACATTACCCCGTCAATCAGCCCATCAATCAGTAGTCCTCCCACATCGGCAGCAGCTTTAAGCTGAAAATCTTCCTTTTCAGCATCGGAGTAACCGCGTGCGACAACCACAGGCAAGCAAATTTCCTGGCGCATCAGCTCAATCACAGCAGCACGCTGCTCAGCAAATCCATTTGAATTGCTGGTGGATAACAACAGTACCACGTTTTGGCTTCCCTTTAGTGCCGATACCAGATCAGGGTTTAACAGATCGGCATAGGTAACGCTTAACATCACCGAACCCAATGACTTTTGGTTGATAAAATCATCAACCTTTATCAAGCGGAAATTGGGTGTATGTTCCGAAATAACCGGTAAGCCATCAAAGTTTGGACTGGGGCTAAATCCGGGAACTACAAAGTAGTCGGGTGCGGCATCGGTTGGCTGCCATAACTTTTTTACCGAATCGAATCTCCATCCCCACGCATTGGCAGTAGACTCAGTAAAAGTTTCGTTGATGTAAGCAAACACTCGTGGAGGGTTTGCTCCTCCAACGCCTTTAACCTCAGGTATTACCCGCCGGTTATACTCGTACGGATTGTACGGTAGGCTATCGATGCTTTTTAAGCTAGGCGAAGTTTTCCTATTGGCAAAGTAGTTTACCAATTTCTTTGCTACCGGTATTTCGTTTTCGGGCTCCTCGGTAAGTGAAACCCGAATGGTATCGCCAATACCATCGGCAAGGAGCGCTCCAATTCCCACTGCCGATTTAATGCGGCCATCCTCGCCATCGCCAGCCTCGGTAACACCAAGGTGAAGCGGAAAATTCATACCCTCGGCATCCATGGTGGCAACCAAAAGCCTTACGGCTTGCACCATCACACGGGTATTGCTCGATTTCATGGAGATAACCAGTTGGTTAAACCCATGTTTTCTGAAAATACGCAGGAACTCCATGGCCGACTCAACCATTCCAGCTGGAGTATCGCCATAGCGACTCATAATCCTATCGGAAAGTGAGCCATGGTTTACCCCAATGCGAATGGCAACGCCTCGTTCCCTGCAAATCTCAATTAGCGGAAGTAACCTCTCCTCAATGCGTTTGAGCTCATCGGCATACTCCTGGTCGGTGTAGCTTACGGTTTCAAACTTGGCGCGGGGATCCACATAGTTGCCCGGATTTATTCGCACCTTTTCCACATGCTTGGCAGCCTCAAGGGCTGCCGCAGGGTTAAAATGAACATCGGCTACAATGGGGGTGGTATAGCCCCTGGCAATAAGTTCGCCCTTTATGTTTTGCAGGTTAGCAGCCTCGCGGGTACCCTGAGTAGTAATACGCACAAACTCGGCTCCTGCCTCAATTGCCCTAATGCATTGCTCAACGGTTGCCTGCGTGTTGTTGGTATCGGTAGTGGTCATGGTCTGCACCCGTATAGGATTACCTCCGCCCAGCGGAGTGTTGCCAACCATAACCTCAACGGTTACTCTGCGCTTAAAATCAGCTATACTATCGATGTAGCTCCTCATGGCAAATAGTATTATTCTGCAAAGTAAATACTTTTTACAGTATTACCTGGGTTGAGAAGTGATAGCTGTGCGTAATAAAATAGAACACTGATTACACTGATTTAATTGATTTACACAGGATAAATTAACCAAACACCAAACACAATCTCCCCTGTACACTGCACACGGTACACTGAACACTGCACACTATTTCTCGCTACGCTCAGGATGACATGTGGGGTTGATTACCTGCGATGATATAGAGAAAAATGCTCAGTGGTTGGTGGTTGTTTGTTGATAGTAAAAGCAATAAAAAAGTAACTATACTCTGGTTCCGTGTCATGTTGAACGTAGTGAAACATCTCAATAAAACAACGTTCGGGCGCATTTACCAGACGCGTTCGCTAAATTGGCCATGAATGAAATCCATTTTTTCACACGCGACTTCATGTTGTTTGTGTTTTTTGGGAATTGCATTTAAGAACGAGCAGCAACTTTGATATTTATAACATGTTTATCAGTTATTATGCTGGTGGTAACGGATACATACATGAAACGTTTGGCACTTCGAAGCACTTTCCTGTCAAATTACAAGTACTTTTGATACGAACTAAATACTCGATATCCCACTGATTACCAAATGTTTTATATGCGATGTTAGACACTGTAATTATCCACTTGCCCATGTATCAATATCATCTATATTTCCATCAAAATAATCATAATCACCTAACTGACCATCCGTCATTGCGTCAAAATAATCTCTTTCCCAATCATTTTCTCCAGAATCATACCTGTTATCGTAATAATCATCTTAATAATCATCGTCATCCGCTAAATTTGAAATAATATCATCAATGCTAGTAATTTCATATGAGTATTTTATATTTTCTTTATCACCTTCTTCAAAAACAAGTAATACTTTTTCCTTATCATTTGGTACTGTTAATATTTTAATAACCTTTTTATTCCATGAATTAAAATAGTAAACAGAGTCAGCATCTTCTTTACCTTGTTTACTCATATAATCGTTTCTAATACGGTATATTCCAATTCCATCTTCGTTAGATGAAATCAGTAATATATTTTGATTTGGCACAAGGTATATATCCCTCCAAAAATATTTCTTATCTGATTTTTCATTACGATTATTTATGCCATACAATTTTATGCCAAACCATTGTGACAATCGAATATAGTTATCATAATAACCCTTTCTGAATATATTTATGTACCTTCCTCCACCATCCATACCAAAAGACGAAGAAAGTAAAGCGATATAGTCTTCATTTAAAGTCCCTTTACTAATTCTTTCATAAGTCCCATTCTTAGGCAAATTATATGACTTTATCAAATATGGATAATCAGGATTGCTAAAATCATATTCAATAAGATATTTGGGATAAACTATATCATCAACTGCAATAACTTTATTATTATCAATCAATAAATCATCGACACACTTATTATCTTTTTTGAATGGCATATCTACAACAATAAATTTATCACTTGGAATCGAATAACTAACGACTAATTCATGAGAGATGATATTGTTTAAAAAAACATGATTATTTTCACCACCTAAGACAATATTATTTTTAATAATACAAAGGGATTTAGGGCTTATGATACTTGGGAAAGGAATAATTTTTATATAATCAAAATCACCATTATCATTAATTTGTCCATAAAGAATTATTTTCTTCTCACGATCAATACAAGCAGCGAGACCATTATTTGATATTGCATATCTATTCCCCGAAGGAAATAAAGTTTTCTTAAGCAATTTTAATTCTTGTTCCTCAATTTTGGCTGTAATCATTATCTCGCCTTTAGGAAGTAAGAAAATTGGATAATCTGTCATGATGTTTGTTTTTATTATAGTGCCCAACGTTTGCGGCTATGCGCCGTTTTAATGGCGTATAGCCGATGTTAGGCGACGATACTTGGGTGCTTTATTCTTAATTATTCGTAAATCAAGTTGAACAATTTGTTTGCTAAATCAGTGTTGAGGTCTTTAAGAATTTTATACTCATCCAGTGCTGAACCTTTATCGCTAACAATCAAGTAGGTTACACCCAGATTATAGTGTGCCTCAGCATAATCAGGTTTGATACGAATCGCCTGCTTAAAGGCTTCAATTGCTTCGGTGTAGCGTCCGAGATCGCCATAAGTCACACCCAGATTATGGTGTGCCTCAGCAAGATCAGGTTTGATACGAATCGCCTGCTTATAGGCTTCAATTGCTTCGGTGTAGCGTCCGAGATTGCCATAAGTCACACCCAGATTATAGTGTGCCTCAGCATCATCAGGTTTGATACGAATCGCCTGCTTATAGGCTTCAATTGCTTCGGTGTAGCGTCCGAGATTGCCATAAGTCACACCCAGATTATGGTGTGCCTCAGCATAATCAGGTTTGATACGAATCGCCTGCTTATAGGCTTCAATTGCTTCGGTGTAGCGTCCGAGATCGTCATAAGCCACACCCAGATTATAGTGTGCCTCAGCATAATCAGGTTTGATACGAATCGCCTGCTTAAAGGCTTCAATTGCTTCGGTGTAGCGTCCGAGATTGTAATAAGCCACACCCAGATTATAGTGTGCCTCAGCATAATCAGGTTTGATACGAATCGCCTGCTTATAGGCTTCAATTGCTTCGGTGTAGCGTCCGAGATTGTAATAAGCCACACCCAGATTATGGTGTGCCTTAGCATCATCAGGTTTGATACGAATCGCCTGCTTATAGGCTTCAATTGCTTCGGTGTAGCGTCCGAGATTGCCATAAGTCACACCCAGATTATGGTGTGCCTCAGCATAATCAGGTTTGATACGAATC
>Ga0209720_1001738_pt1 | contig 17651 bp, 15 predicted proteins | sample AD_JPNMR3_MetaG_FD_184426 | JGI IMG/M metagenome (GOLD analysis project Ga0209720, IMG submission 184426) | Active sludge microbial communities of municipal wastewater-treating anaerobic digesters from Japan - AD_JPNMR3_MetaG (SPAdes) (version 2) | ecosystem: Engineered > Bioreactor > Anaerobic...
AGTCCTGGAACAGTGGAAGCTGGAAGTGGAAGAAGAAATTAGGCAAGATGCCACTAAACGTAGCAAATCGGTCATGCTGGGTCAAATAACAGAGCATCTGGTGCCTTTTTTGCCTGACTTCAAGTACAACCCAAAAGACGCTCGCTTCTTAGGAACGCCCGTGGACCTTATCGTGTTTGATGGCCTTAGTGACGGTCAGTTAAAACAGGTTGTGTTCATTGAAGTGAAAAGTGGCAGTTCTAAACAACTTACTCAGCGAGAAAGACAAGTTCGCGACATCATCTTGGACAAGCACGTTTGCTGGGAACTATTCTATCAACCGTCCACAGAGTTACTCACACAAGAAAACCAGATCACCTTCGACATTGACATTTTCAGTGATACGGATAATGACGCTGGCGAGAATCCTACGGAACTATGACCTCTTCATTCCTCGTTATTTCGCTAGGCAGTCCAAAATGGCCCCAATATTCTTCTATGGAATATCCGTCTATCTCGCCTTGTGTCTTACCTTCAATACTGAGCTTTACCCTTTGAATTTCTGAAAATTCAGTCAATGTATTGCCTATGGCGTTAATACTCATAGCTTCGCCACCAGCGGACACAGGGCAGTATTGGTAAGCCTCTGTTATCGCTTCACGGCTTAAATCCACATAAGCTGTGCCATTTTCCACAGTAAATCCGAGTATGCGAGTGGTTGGAGGTAATGGCATGCCCATACTTAAATCTTCAGGTCCCTCAATAAGTGATTCCAAAGCTCTAAGCGGCTTGTTCTCGTCCACCACATAATGCTCTTCAGCTTTAACACCCCAGTCAGGGTCTGCCACAATGAAATAAACCTTAACAGGAGCCAGCTTTACAGGTATGGACCTACCGCGGTTATACTCCTTAACCAGGTTCAGAAAGGTGTCCGTCTTATCACCCAAAGCAGCCGTAATTACATCCACAGCTGACGCAGTAGTACTTTTAAGTTCCGAAGCAATAGCACTCTCAGCCAACCCTTCTTGCGTCAAAGCCTTCCTTTGCGAAAGCTCGGCCTTCAGTGCAAGCTGCACCACCTCTTGCTGCGTTGCAGTAAGCTCCAACTCTTTTGAAATGCTGTTGACATAAATAGAATCCATGTTGGACAAGTAGCCAGGCTTTATATTGGAACCGAAAAGCCCTGTGCCATATCTGGAATACAAGAAACCCGCAGCGAAACCAATTATGACAACCAAAATTACTATTAATATCCAGCGTGCCGCACTCCCTCTCACGCTACTGCTTTTCTTTGCCATGGTGGTGCACCTCCAACGCATTAGATAAAAACTACAGAACTTGCAGCCTTTCTCCTTTGTTACAGTAGAATATTAACATGAACTTAATTGATCACTACGGCCTTAAAGACGTCTATCTAAGCGTCATACCAAAGCTGAATCTGGACAAAGAAGGAGGAACTCTGTGGAGCCATTCCTTGGATGTGGCGGAGCGTTTTAGAGAGCTCACTGAAAAATTATGGCGCCCGCCTGTGGGCCCAGACGCTCACCGTGTTCTGCGTTACAGCCTTGACATGATGCAAAGTTTAGTGTACCTTCATGACGTAGGCAAGATCGATGCCCACTTCCAAGAGCAGCTGAAAAATGGTAAGTTAATCTCCAGACACACACTTCTTGGCTTGAATCTTGTGGTAGACGCCGCAGAAAAACTTTCACAAAACTATCCGAAGGACTTTAGACCCACGCTGGTTTATCTAACATCGTTAGCCACCACGCTGCACCATGCTCCACTAATAAGGACCACCTTTATTAATGTTAAAGAACACCCTGACGCAAGTCTTTTGCCTGCGCACCTAAGAAGTTTGTGGGAAGAAGAGCTCAGCCAAACCATAGATCGTCTTAAACAATACAGAAAACAACTTATGATAAGCGGGTGGGAACTTCACTGGGTCTTCACCTATCTCAATGGCCTTGTGGCTTTGGCTGATGAAACCTCAAGTGCTCATTATCCTTTAACCTTTTCCCACACATTCTGCGTAGACTATCAGGTACCTGATCAGCCCTGCACACATGACGTCGGTGTATACGCTCCACAGCTATGGGCAAGGCAGCTAAGGAAAGGTACCCTTACTCCGTCTGTGAGCGAAGCATTCCGACTGATGCAGCCACGCATTTACACCAGTTTCTATGACATACTTCCTTTTATAATGGGCTTAGGAAAGTACAACGTAAGAATGCTCAGTTTGCTGGGCAGTACCGTTTACATACCAAGAAAGGACTGGGCAGCATTGTTCTCAGACCTATTTAGAGCCCGAGTCATTATCACAACCCCACCAAAGGGACCTATAAACATTGTGCGCGCCGAGGATTACGAGAACAAACTCCCCTATTACTTACAAAGCAACGATGAAGAAACAAACGAAGTAGACGAATGGACTGTAGTTACAAAAGACTACAACGACTTAGTGCCGCCCTATGATTGGCTGTCACTGGTGAAAAAAGTTTGGAATCAACTTGGAGAGTACGCCCTGATGAACATGGGAATGCAGAACACCAAGCAACCATTCATTAAAGCTGACGTAATCCAACTCAACGATGACATTCACCATTTAAGAAAACAGCTCCCTGAGCACATAAAGCTTTGGCCCAAGGTCCCTTTAGAAACCTTGGTTAATAAACTTGCTAGCACCCCAGTCCCACTTTATGAAGCAACCAAGGGCACCATCATTAACGAATCCCACATACTGCTTAAGCAAGGTAACCGCGTAAGCAGATAGGTAGCAAAACAGTTTGCTTTAATTTACTGCCGCCACTTATAGACATAGTTATAGAGCCTTTTTTCTTTCAACCATTCGAGCACATCCGACGCCAGCCACTCCGCCGGTACTGCAGGCTCTTGCGGATTAAGAAAGTTCTTTTCCTTAGTATTATCCAAATATTCAACAAATTGTCCTCCCCTTCTTATCATCTCCCCCTCAACTGCAGCAACCAACATTAGATAGTACCGTCGCATAAACCATTGTTCACCAAACTCATCTTTGTCTCTAATCAGTTTTAGATAAGGCTTCATAATGCCCCAAGACCTAATAATAAGTCCTCCAAATTCTTCCATCATTGTCTCTGAATCCATGTAATCTTTGTATACATAATGACCGATGCGATTGTATTGCCTGCTTAGGAAACGTGACAGGCTTTTTGCCTTTTCTTCATCTCCCGCAGAAATTGATCCGTTACATTCGTGCTTAATCCTTATATTTTTTAGTTCTTCCAACTGAACTGAACGCTCCTCTGAAAGAGACTCGTATATCTTGTTTAGCGTCTCAAATCTTAATTGTCCAAATGCAACTCTTAATTCTAACAGTCCCCCTACCATTAGGCAAGCAACAATCACAGATAAAAAGGCAGCAAGAACACTGACAGTCTCCATACTATCACTGATGATGGCACCTAAAATCATGACCAATGCAGCTATCAAGGCCAACAAAAGTCCCACCGTAAGCGCAGTCAAAAACTCCCGACTTAGACTTCTCGACAAAGATTTAATCATCATAATCCCTCCCTTTACAAAAAGCCTAACATCTATCAGACATTCTCATAGCTTGCTTCCAAACACCAAAACCACTTTCTTCTCTAAAACCAATTTATCCTTTTCTTCATTCTATGAAAGTGGAGAACCACTTCCCGAGTCAAATTCACTGAAAACGTTCTTTCTATTGTATAACCGCGCTTTTGGTAAAACTGAACTGCATTTTCGTTCTCTGTTTCCACGTCCAGGCAGACAAACTTCGCACCACACGAAACTGCGTCCTTTTCAGCGCGCTTCATTAATGCTGTGCCTACACCCCGTGTTTGCACTTGTTGATAAACAGCCAAGAAGGCTATGTAGTAGTCTTCAGACGAAATTCTGCTAACTTGCGTATCCAACTTAAGAAGTGCTGGCAGTACCTTGAAAAACTGAAGTCCCAAGTGTTTAACCATGAGGTAACCGGTAATCAGCTGTTCGCTCCGTTTAGTTTGCCAATCGTAGCCCACTACCAATCCAAGGATGTCGCCATCTTCAGCAAACAAGCAATGAGAGAAGCTGAACAAATTCCTTTCATGCTCATACAACCCCTGCAAAAGCTCCACTGCTCCTTCATCGCCAAATAGCTTTGAGAAAAATGGAGCTGCAAGTAGCACCAGCTCAGAGAAATGGTTCTTGTCTTTCAAAGTTCCTTTCCTGACCAACATCGACTTCTCCAGTGCTTGTTAACTAATACTAGTATGAGAGCTAGATAATCCGACCATATATAATTGAAACATGCTGTTTCTGGGCGCACATACTTTTTCAAAAGGGCTATTTGTCTGTGAGTAACCCAAATTACAAAATTCCGATAAAGGAATGGATTGTTTCTGAACGCCCCAGAGAACTGCTTCTTTCTAAAGGTCCTGAGCACCTGCCTGACGCAAAACTGCTTGCTATCATACTTCGTACGGGGAATAAAGAGGAAACAGCGGAAGATTTGGCACGACGCCTGCTGAATACCTTTGGTGGCTTTACTGGACTGTACCGAGCCAGCGTAGAAGAACTTCTACAAATCAAGGGAATGGGGAAAGCCAAAGCCGCTCAAGTAAAGGCTGCATTGGAAATAGGTAAGCGGTTTCTTCAAAATGAAACTGTGGAAGAGGCAAGAATTACTTCCCCTGAAGATGCGGTCGAGTATGCAGTACGTTATTTCTCTTCCATGCTCATGAACGAAGGTAAAGAGCACTTCTGGATACTGCTGCTGGATAGGAAGAATCACCCCATAAAACACGTGGAAATCAGTGTAGGTAGTTCAATACAAACGACGGTTGATCCTAAAGAAATATTAAAACAGGTAAGCTTGACTTCAGCTCAGGCGCTCATTTTGATACACAATCACCCAAGTGGAGATCCTAGTCCCAGCCGAGAAGATGTGGCAGTGACAAAACAACTAAAACAAGCCTGCGAATTGGTAGGCGCTCAGCTTCTTGACCACATCATTGTGGGCAAAAACCAGCATGTAAGCTTAGCCCGAGAAAAGTTGATTTAGAGATTCCACAGCTTTTTTGCATAGCGTAAGTGCCACTTTACCATATGTATGGTATACAATTGTTTGCTATAATATGGTTATGACGGTCATGGTGCTTTACCATGGTGCAGAATTTAAGCCTTTAGCTTTCAGAGACGGGCAACGCTGGCAAAAAGTAAAAACCTTGCAGCAAAAATGGCAACAACCGCAAGGTAATCGCCAGCTTTACCACTTCGTAATATCCACAGAAGAAGACCAAATCTGGGAGCTTGTTTACCTGTGGCCTGACGGTTATTGGAGAGGTTGGCGCTTGCCATGAGATGGATCATGCACGTGGACATGGACGCCTTCTTCGCCAGCTGCGAACAAGCCATCAATCCAAAACTAAAAGGCAAACCCATTGGAGTCATGGCTGACCCCTACGGTAGAGGCAAAAAACGCTCCGTCATAGCTGCAGCATCTTACGAAGCTAAACGCAAAGGCGTAAAAGCTGGCATGCCTCCAAAAGAAGCTTTTAATCTTTGCTCTGACCTTATTCTGGTGCAGGCTCATCCATCATTCTACGGTTACGTGCATAACCAAATGCTCAAATACGCCAGAAGCATTTCTTCTGAGTTAGAAAATTACAGCATTGACGAATTCTTCATGGCTTACCGCGGCAAGGATCCAGATAAGGTAGGTGAAGAAATCAGAAGATACGTAAAGAAGCAGTTTGGTATTACTTGCTCCGTAGGGATTGCTCCGGGAAAAATCTTAGCAAAAATGGCAACAGAAGAAGGCAAACCCGATGGACTCACTTGGTGGAAACCACAGGTCATACCCAGTGTTTACAAGTACTTGCCCGTGTCAGCCATACCAGGTATAGGCTCCCGCAGAGAAGCTCTACTCAATAAAAATGGTATATATACCTTAGAAGATTTAGCTTTAACACCAAAGCCCATAATCAAAAACCTTATGGGCATACTTGGTGAGTACTACCAAAAAATCGCCCAAGGCATTGACGAAACGCCTCTTATTACTCAGGAGCCACCTTTAAAAAGCATTACTCGTAGTGTTACTTTGGACGCAAGCACCTTAAGCCCGCTGGTAGTAGAAGCAGTGGGACGTCTGCTTTGTGATTCTCTTAGTAAAGGTTTGGAAGAGATTAACTCCCGTGCAAAAGAACTTTTCATATTTTTACGCTACGATGATTTGAGTGCAGAATCAACAGGCATGAAACTGGAGTTTTACACCAATGACCCCGATGTAATCTTCGATAACTTCAAAATGCTAAACAAAGAGCTCAGACCATATAACCAAGGCGTACGGTTGGTTGGCGTAGGCATGACTGACATAAGGCAGCATTACACCCCTAGCCTTTTCTACCAAGAAAAACCGAACCCGTTAAAACCCGTAGTAGAAAAGATACGCCAGCGCTATGGTTACGACAGCATCATACCAGCTAACTTGCTCCTAGCAGAGCCTTACACCAGCATTATTGCCGAGTGAATACGGCCTTTCAACCTTCGATGCAACTCCATATTGAAATTACAACAGAAATTTGATACAAAAATAATATATACGTACATTCAATAACATGCATAAGGTGGGTTCTTACATTTTAATTCTTTGAGTTTGGGAAAGGGGGTGAAAAATTAGAACTTAAGTTCTCAAGCCATCAAATTTTTTACGCCGTGACCACCTAAGCTTGGACAATCAGCGGTTTAATCAATCCAAAGGCAAAAATGAAAACAGTGGATGGGAGGGAAGAGAATTGAAACAAAGAAAACCGGTTTTAACATTCTCTAGGGGGTTCATTCTAGCTGTTACTATATTGGTCAATGGCTTTGTAGTCTTCGCACTGATAAATTTAATCATGTCTCTTCTTGGCACAAACAACGCCGATTTGCTGTCCGTAGTATACACGGTTCTTATCATGGCTGGTTTAATAGGCTTAACCTTTACGCCCGTTGGAGAAAGCCTCATAAGATTCACATTAAGGTTAAGAAGACCTACTCATGAAGAAATTGAAATATTGAAGGAACCATGGGAAACAGTTCTCTCAGCAGCCGGACTGCTTAACGAAGAATCTGCTCCAGAGCTATTTATATCTGACACCAATTGTCTTCATGCCTTCGCAGCTGGTCTAAAGACGGTGGCTATTACCAGAGGCCTTCTTAAAAGTGCGACCCCAGAGGAAATACAGGGAGTACTAGCCCATGAAGTTGGCCATTGGGTACATGGAGACACAAAAATCAGCCTCATTGTCCAAGTGGTCAATACTATTGGAAACGTGGCAACAGCAATACTAACTGCTATTCTGATTTTCATAAGCACGTTAGCAAGTGCCACAGGAGAACGTCAAGGTGTTGCTTTCTCAATTGTGGTAGGGCTATTTGCCTTGTTGCTCAAAGCTTTCTTGAGCTTATTCCAGTTGTTGATTAGAATTGGTTATTTCGCCGTGGGAAGGCAAGAAGAATTCCTCGCCGATAGTTTCGCGAAAGACATTGGCTTTTCCAATGGCCTAGTTAGTTTCCTAAGAAAGATTGAAGACTCCGAGGAAGCTCCAGTTGGTTTCTGGAATGCTGTGCAAAGCACCCATCCACCCACAGCAGTCCGCATTGAAAAGCTTCTCTACGGAGATAACCTCTCTAAAGCGACGTACGAGAAATAGCGTTCGCAATTTCCTGAAATAGAAGTAGTATCTACGCCTCTTACAGGCGTAGATACTACTTCTCTGAATTAATAACTCTATTCCACCTACTGCAGCTTGACAACGGTGACATGTTTAAGCCTACTTGCTAGTTTTGACCAAGCCTGCAAGATTCAATCCAGTACCTGAGTGAAACAGATATTTCTTGTTTTTGGCGTTCTGTTCCGATTCGAAAGAGAATATGGGAGCAGTTAATACTACGACGAAACATCTAATTTGTCCTATACTTCTTTTGCTTATCATACTTCGCACAACATATTCTTGCAATGACATCGACAATCAAAAGTTGCCTTTGGAAACTTGTAAGGAGCATATGCAAAAGACCTTCAAAAATCCTCTATCTGAAAAGTTATAAATTTTCATCATTAACGCTAAAATTAGAACAATCGAACGTAGAGGAGAGGTGTCATGAAGACAAAATCTTTGAAGCTTAAGCTTTCGCTAACTATAGTAGCAACGGCACTTATCCCGTTATTGCTTCTTGGTGTTGTTGTAGCCTACCGCACTGCTGGCAACATTCGGTCCTTAGTAAGCGAACAGTTGCAGACTCAAAACGCAGCAGATGCTTCTAGTATTCTTGCGTTTACCGATATCCATGGTTATTTAGCTTCTTATTTGGCCTCTAACAATAGCATAATAAGCTTGGCAGAAAGCGGCGACTCCACTATTCTTCAACAAGTGTTGGCCATGTTCGATACGGCCCTAAAAGAATATCCATCCACAATGAACGTCTACGTCGGCACTAAAGATGGGCTCATGTTCATACGACCTGAGCAGGAACTGCCTGCTGATTTCGACCCGCGCACCAGACCTTGGTATGAAGAAGCAATTGCAAATCCGAGCAGCTACATCGTAACAGAACCCTACACAGATGCAGGCTCTGGAAAAACGATTATTTCAGTAGCTAAGGCGATCTCGTCTAACGGCGAATATGTAGGGGCAATAGGCATTGACTTCGAAATCAACAAGGTTGTAGAAGAGATCTTTGGTGACACAGATGACACCCAGAAATACTTGATAAATGGAAGCGGCAAAGTTCTGCTAGCCAGTAAAAATGCCTCCATAAAAGCTGACACTGACTTGAATACTGAAAACTTATTCAAACAGGTTCAAGAAGCCTCTTCCAAGGGAGGATTGTTCGAGTTTTCATACAAAGGCAGCAACAATTACGCGTTACCAATGCAACTACCCAATGGTTGGTATTTTCTTTCCCTAGTACCTCGCACAGTGGTATCTCAGCCCATAAGCCCCATAATATTCACAACGTTGGGAATTGGTGTTCTTGCTCTCATCTTTGCAATTCTGTTAGGATTCATATTAACCCAGAACATGCTCATTAAGCCAATCGAAAAACTTAGAACAAGCATATCTGCAGTCGCAAAAGGAGATTTGGCGTCAACAGTTGAAGTAAATAGCAAAGACGAAATCGGACAAATGGCACAAGACGTAAACACCATGATACAGGCGTTGAACGAAATAATGGCTACTAGCGCTGAAGCTGCAAGAAAGTTATCAAACGCTGCAACGAACTTAGCAGCTCTGACAGAAGAAACTAGCGCATCAGTAGAAGAAGTCACAGCACAGTCAGGTGAAGTTGCAACAAATGCTGAAGCCACCTACAGAGCCATCGAAGACTTTACCGGAGGTGTGGATCAAGTTTCTAGAACAGCCCAAAGCATAGCTTCAGATGCTCAGAATCTTGCGCAGCAAACAGGTAACATTAGACAGTCAGCTGAAGAAGGCCAAACACGCATTGCGCAAGTAGTAGAGAACTCTGAAAAGGCGTTCCAGAATACAGACAAAACAGATAGAACCATGCAGAAACTAACAGAAGATGCCAAGAGTATTAGCTCAATTGTAGAGACCATAAATCAAATTGCGGAGCAGACAAATCTACTTGCGTTAAATGCTGCCATCGAAGCCGCTAGAGCTGGAGAAGCTGGAAAAGGTTTTGCAGTAGTCGCAGATGAGATAAGAAAACTAGCAGAGAAAAGCCAACAAGCAACGGAAAACATTGCCCACATACTGGACATCATCCAGAAGAGAATTTCAGCAGTAAGCGGTTCTGTTGGTGAAAACCTTTCATCTGTACAGGAAGCCGTACAAAGAGCAAGAGAAACACAACAGCAATTCTCTACTATTCTTCAAGAAGTAATAAAAGTAGCATCCACAGCAGAAAGCTTTGCTGCAAGTGCGGAAGAACTTGGTGCGTCTACGGAGGAACTAAATGCTGCAGTTGACACAGCCATTAAGCCAGTGCAAACAATTGCTGACCAAGTACACCAAATCAGTGAAGTTTTGAAACAGCAATCTCAGGCAGTATATCAAGTAGCTCAAGAGGCATCCTCTATTGAAGAATTAGCAAACCAGCTAAGGCAAATAACTGAAAGGTTCAGGCTACAGTAAGCATAACTTTAGCAATTACATGCAAAGAAGGGGTAGCATTCCTGCCCCTTCTTTTTTGTTGTCCATGTTCTTTTCTTTATTTTCGTATTAGACTTTTTATTATGTATGCAGGAGGTGGGAGTTTTGAGCATTGGCTTTTGCATAAAACCAGCAGGCGATTCTGCGCTTTTAGTGCAACTAGGCAATAAAATTTCACCAGAACTAAATGCTAAAGTTAGGGCGCTCAACGTAGCACTGCAGCATAATCCCATTGAAGGCGTCATTGAAACTGTGCCAGCGTATTGCTCACTGCTGGTGTGTTTTGATCCTCTTAAGTTGGAACCGGCAACGCTTGAGAAACACCTTGAAAGAGCTATGGAAACTACCTGCGAGGGAAACATTTCACAGCCATCAGTGACTGTGATACCAGTATGCTATGGCGGCGATCTTGGACCAGACCTTGAGTTTGTTTCTGCTTACTGCAAGCTTGACCCCGAAGAGGTCATAGCACTGCACAGTGCACCGAACTATCTCATTTACATGCTGGGTTTCACTCCCGGCTTTCCATACTTAGGAGGCATGGATCCGCGCATTGCCACGCCACGTTTGGAGAATCCAAGGACAAAAATCCCTGCTGGCTCCGTAGGCATAGCAGGAGAACAAACTGGTATCTATCCTGTGGACAGCCCTGGTGGCTGGCGCATCATAGGGCGCACACCCGTTAACATATATGATCCTTTCAGGACCCCGCCAGTACTGTTCAGCGCTGGCAATTACATAAGATTCCAACCTATCACAGCCGAACAGTATCAAACCACTAAAGAACAGGCCAAAATCGGTGCTTACAAAGTTCGAACATATAACCTTGAAGAGGAGAAAGGTATGCTGTGACAAATGCCTACGTTTTTTGAAGTTGTTTCACCGGGTTTTCTAACCACTGTACAAGACAGTGGCCGTTTTGGTTACCGAAGCATTGGCATGCCCGTTACAGGAGCTTTGGACCAATACAGCTATAGAGTAGCAAACTTACTCGTCGGCAATGATGAAAACGCTGCCTGTTTGGAAATTACTTTACTAGGACCCACTTTTGAGGTACATGGCTCAGCCGTCATTGCTCTAAATGGTGCACTGTTTCAAGCTACGTTAAATGAACAGCCCTTACCACAGTGGCAGGCAGTTGAAGTTAAAGAGAACGACATCATTACAATATCGGAAGCAAAAGTCGGTGCAAGAGGATACCTGGCAGTAGCCGGGGGATTTGACGTGCCCATGGTAATGGGTAGCAGGTCTACCTACATCCGTGGCGAGATTGGTGGCTTTCAAGGCAGACCCCTCCAAAGAGGGGACAAACTGGAAATTGGCTCGCCTTCAAAAGAACCTTTGCAGTATGTAGGCAAGCTTATTCCCAGCGAATATATCCCGAGATACGATGCCAGTGGCATCGTAACACTACGGGTCATCATGGGTCCTCAAGAGCATTGTTTTTCCCAAAAGGGACTGCAGGATTTCCTCATGAGCACATACACCGTTACGTCGGAGTCTGACCGCATGGGTTGTCGGCTAGAGGGAACATCCGTGGAGCACCTTAGCAAGGGCCATGCACAGATCATATCCGATGGCATTCCGTTGGGTGCCGTACAAATTCCAGGTGATGGCATGCCCATAGTCATGCTTGCTGACGGTCAAACCACTGGTGGTTATCCCAAAATAGCCACAGTCTGCACGGTCGACCTTCCACTTGTTTCTCAATGCAAACCAGGTGATAAAGTCCATTTCCTGGAAATCACTCAAGACGAAGCCATTTCGCTTCTAAAAGAGCAAGAAGATAAACTTCATAAGCTCCAACTCATGCTGACCCCTGATGCTTCCAGTACTGCCAGGCATTTCCGCGTGATGGTGGAAAGCCGCTATTTCGATGTCTGGGTGGAAGAACGCTAAGTAATGAAAGGAGGAATAGTAAATGCCTCTCATGGTTGATTTGAACGCGGATTTAGGAGAGAGCTTTGGCACTTATAAGTTGGGACTTGATGAAGAATTGCTAAACCACATCACCTCTGCTAACATTGCCTGCGGGTTTCACGCAGGCGACTACATGGTCATGCAGAAGACAGTAAGCATGGCAGTTTCTAAGAATGTGGGAGTGGGAGCTCATCCTGGTTTCCCAGATCTTCAGGGATTCGGCAGGCGTAATATGCACATGAAACCTGAAGAGGTTAGGAATTTGGTCATCTACCAGATAGGAGCTCTGCAGGCTTTTGCTAAGGCCGAGGGTACCCAGTTAAAACATGTTAAACCTCACGGAGCACTTTACAACATGGCGGCAGTAAATTATGAGCTCGCAAAAGCTATTGCCGAAGCTGTAAAAAAGACAGTACCTGACGCCATCTTGCTTGCTTTGGCAAATTCAGAAATGGTTAAAGCAGCTAACGATGTAGGCATTAAGGTGGCACAAGAAGTGTTCGCAGACCGTGCCTACAATGAAGATGGCACATTGGTGTCCCGTTCCATGCCGGGTGCAGTCATAGACGACCCATTGGAAGCCACAGAGCGTGCATTAGAAATGGTTCTAGAAGGCAAAGTAAAAGCCATAAACGGCAAAGAGATACCCATTGTTGCACACAGTATTTGTGTTCACGGTGACAACCCGAAGGCCGTAGAACTGGCTTCAAGCATACGTAAGCAACTGGAAAAAGCCCACGTAGAAGTGGTAGAGCTAACCTACGTGCTAAAAGCGGCATATTCGTAACAACCAAAATAAAAAGCGGTATTACACAAAACATGTATGTTCTTTCAGACAACATGTGCTAAACTACCTTCAATAAACGGGGGAGTCAACCTAAAAGGTAGCACAAGGTTCCAAAAAAAACTGTGTTGAGCTCCTCTTGGGGGTGAGTAGTTTATGATGAAACGTTCACTTGGACTGTTGGCTTGCCTTCTAACAGTGACTATTTCCCTACTTGGCTGCACAGGAACCACGAGTGAAAACACTGTACCGCTACTGCTGGAATACAACAACGATGAGCAAATCAGTTATGTAAAAGCTCTATGGGCACCAGAAAAGGGCACTGTAGAGATTGGCAAGGAACCCGTGCTTTCCTACCCTAACAACGACAAACAAGTAGTAGCTCTGCACTGGGAAGGTCCTGACAGTGTTACTGTTTTTACCAGAGAAGCTACAAGTAACCTTGCACAGATACAAACAAATGGAGTAAAAGTAAATGTGATCAGCTTAGCCAATTCCTTACCAATCTACTACGACCCAATGGTCGCATATACCACCAACGAAGCGATCTATGCTGCTGGAGTAGGCGCTGCTGCAACAACTATTTCTAAGATAAGTGCGACTGGCATGCAACAATACCAGGTAGCCAACGGAACCTTTTTAGGCTTAGGTGCCATGGACGACAAGATCTACGTGCTGGTTGGGAAACAGCAGCCCTACGTGCCACCCGAGACAGGGACAATCCCCGGCTCAGCAACCATGTCAATAATTCTTGATGTCCTGAACCCCGATGGAACCATGACGGTAAAGACTGTCACAGACAACTACGATGCATCCATATTGACATTGGTAGAACTTGACATACCTTTTGCCGATGGCTGTTTCTACTTAGACAGTTTACGGTTGGATGTAACTTCCAATGAACCTAAGCTTGTTGAAGTAACATCTATTGCGAAAGGTCTTAAAACCGTAGCAACTGCCACAAAGCTTGAACCCTTCACATTTTATGAAGAAACGACTTTCCCATCTTACACCAAATACAAAGACTATCTTGTAGCCGTCGGACAAACCGTTGGACCGAATGAACTCACCATAGCAGCGTTCAAAAATGATGAACTCGCAGGTTTTGCATTAATCACTCCATACAGCAGGCTTAGACCCATCCCAGAACAATTGAAAACTACTAAAGTATACACATACGACGCTCACGGAAAGCAGCTCAATAGTTATGCAATAAACACTCCTGACAGCGTTGTAGTTCCAATGACTCCGTAAAGGTACAAGCAAAAAAGAGAGATGAATAACACATACTCTTTAAAGAAACGCCTTCAATAATGCACTAGAGAAGTAACCTAACCGTGAGAGGAAACAGAGAAAAATCTAATACCTGCAATAATCTTAGTTGCAATACCTTTTGTTGCTTGCTCGCCGACAATAGGCTGCCTGAGTCGGCTCTTCATCACTGGGCGCTTTTGGTTAACCGAACGCCTACAGCACAAGGTTCTCTGCCGCTTTCTTTCTTCCTTTCATACTACTGGGAATTAACATACTGTACTGCTCATACCAATCGCTGGTCCATTAATGGGAAACATCATTCAGTTCATGGATTATTACCACGGCTTTGATGCACCATTCCTTAAACTGCCCTTTGCATGCTCACGTCAATCAAAGTAAGCTCATAGGATATAATTCTTGAGGTGAAAAAGAAATTCAGTTTCGCAAATATTCTGATCGTCATCAGTTTGGTAGCTGTTTTCTGTGTATCTTTTGTTGGCGGTGTTTACGCTCAGAAAATCCTGCTGCCGAAAACTGGTAGTTTAAGTATTTCAGACATCTTGGGTTCTGCCACAAACACATTGTCAAGCATGACAGGTTCGAAAAATGACCAAGTTTGGCTCTTAGCTGGGCTCGATACGGTAGGCAAGATGAACCAAGGTGGCTCAGTGGGTCATAACGACACGCTCATACTGGCATTCATACACGGTTCCACGGTGAATTTGCTTTATATTCCCAGAGATTCTTTGGTCAACATACCAGGTAAAGGCATAACAAAGGTCACGCATGCCTCCATGTATGGTCAAGGGCAAACATATGGTGGTTTGAGCAAACTGGTGCAAACAATTAAGAATAATTTTGGAGTGACCGTTGATCATTACGTAGTCGTGAATTTCACAACCATAACAGAGATGGTGGATTTAATGGGTGGGCTCACAGTGGATGTGCCGCAAAGATATTGCTATGAAGGTGTCGGTGTTCCCGATTACACATGCCTAAGCCCAGGTACTCACACACTTAACGGCACGCAGTTCTTGGTATACTGGCGTGTGCGTGACTTTGGCACCACCCACATGTCCGATTTAGATAGAATTTCTAGGCAAATGTCACTGATAACAGGAACTAATCTTAAAGACCAAGTCATTTCTAAGCTTTCACCATCTTTCCTGTCCAGTGCCGTGAACATATGGAACGACTACGTCATTTCAGATATGAATCTGGTTGAAGTGGCACAACTGGCTACAAAGATGAAAAACGCTCACCTTGTTGTGGATGTACTGCCCGGAGATTTTTACGTGAGACATGTTTTTGATCTAAGCGTACCTGTTGATGTTTACAAGTGGGATGCTGGTTGGTTAAGGAATTGGTACATTACAACTCTGGGAAATGTTGGACAAGCCTTTGCCTCAGGCGTAAATCCAACAGATTTTGGTACTTCCCAATGAATTGCCGTTAGTTCAAATCATTGAGCTTCACATAAACCCTTTGCCCGCTCTTTGATCTATCCACCCCATATGTATGTAACATGGCTACACTTGAATGTTTCTATGTGCAGCAGCAGCCCTTTCAAAGATTGCAGGTTATGAAAACACGAGAATAGGTCCGATGAGCGATGGACTCTCCACCGAACCTATTCTCTGTTACCCTTGGTTTACTTTTTTATTTGCAATTGCAGTCATTACTTGGAATGGCAACACGTTCGAATATTTCTTTATATACTTCTTCTGGACTTGTACCCCAATGCACCAATAGATTGGGCTGCCAACTTGTTATCTCGCCCTCCGGTATTTCCTCTAAGGGTGTCCAGAACCATACATCGTAGTTACCCTTGCTCGCTTCTTCCAAAGATGGGCTATAAAGCTTGTACCCAAAATAGCCTGGTCCTGTTGATGGATGACTTGCCTCAATATCGTCACGAGCTGCCTGAATTTCTATCCAGTTTTGTACTGCACTTATCTGATCATCGGTCAAGTAATACTTATTTCTGTCCAGCCACGCCTGAGCTTGCTTTATGGTCCAGTCATCACTTGCCGTTACGTTCAAGTCCTCTTCAAACCACAGTTCTGCTCTCATATAACCGCTTTTTTGTTTCACTTCGAATGTGGGGTTGGTTGATACCGGGTTGGATTTCATAATCTGGTCAACTTCTTCCCAGCCTTTCGGGTAAGCATAATTGTAGCTGGCAGGCAAAGCAAAAACATAACTGTCATTTTCAGCCAGCTTAGTGGGTGGCATTGGAGCAGCGCTCACTGAAAGCTCTTCGCTTTCAACCTGAACCCACAATCATGATGACCAACAGCAGTCACGTTAATCTTTTTGTACCCATCTTCTTATGCCTCCCTGCTCCATGGATATGGTGTGATTGTACGTCTATGAAGCCTTGTCATCGCATCTGGCGGTTTAATCGTATTGACCAAATTGTTAGCTTGCCCATGGTCTGCATTCATCTCTTTGTGCATATGCACAGAATGAACAGCAACTTACTATAATGCGAAGAGGGAGAAGCACAGAACATCCCGCTAAGGAGGGAAAAATGACAATCTTTGGACCCATACCATCCAGAAGACTGGGCGCAAGCCTTGGTGTTAATAACATCCCGTACAAAATATGCTCTTACAACTGCGTTTACTGCCAGGTAGGACGCACGCTACACATGCAAATGAAACGTACCCTATACAGTAATCCATCAGAAGTTTTCGAAGAGGTTAAGATAAAAATAGAAAGGATAAGGGAAACTCAGCAAAACGTTGACTACATATCCATTGTTCCAGACGGTGAACCCACTTTGGACTCAAGCTTGGGTGAACTCATAGAAAGGCTCAAAGAACTTGGCCTACCCGTAGCAGTTATAACTAACAGTTCTCTCACCTGGGATAAATCAGTCCAGGAAGATCTTAAAAAAGCTGACTGGGTCAGTGTGAAAATTGATGCCGTCTCGCCTAACACTTGGAAACAAATAAATCGACCTCATGCTTCCCTTTCCTTGGACGAAATCGTACAGGGCATGCAGGAGTTCGCAGGCTCGTACACAGGAACCTTGTGCACAGAAACAATGTTAGTAAAAGAGTTAAACGATAATCCAGAAGAACTTACTGCCATTGCAAACTTCGTTAAATCTCGCATAAGCCCTTATAAAGCCTACATCGGAGTTCCCACTCGGCCACCAGCGGAACCATGGGTTAGCCGCCCAGAACCTGAGTCAATTACTGCCGCTTATGCCATCTTCACAAAAGAGGGCTTAAACGCTGAAACTCTGACCGGTTATGAAAGCAGTGGTTTTGTTGTCACCGACAACCCCGTAGAAGAAATATTGGAAATAACAGCCGTCCACCCTATGCGAAGTGACGCAGTAAAGGACGTACTCAATCGTTTCAGCGTGGGAGAAGACGTGCTGCAGCAGCTCGTAAAAGAAGGAAGAATCAGAAAAGTCCATTATGAAGGTTGGGATTATTACATAAGAGTTATGAGGTGAAAACAAATGGCAAAGTTCTCCTTTGAAGTTATGCAGGAGTGTGTTTACCCTTTCACTGTAAAGGAAAGCGAAGATCCTGATGTAATTCTGGGTTCAG
>Ga0209720_1001745_pt1 | contig 17579 bp, 10 predicted proteins | sample AD_JPNMR3_MetaG_FD_184426 | JGI IMG/M metagenome (GOLD analysis project Ga0209720, IMG submission 184426) | Active sludge microbial communities of municipal wastewater-treating anaerobic digesters from Japan - AD_JPNMR3_MetaG (SPAdes) (version 2) | ecosystem: Engineered > Bioreactor > Anaerobic...
CGGACGGATACAACGGCCTCAGCCATAACTTCCACGATTTCATAAACAACCATATCGTAAGAGGCGAATGGAAAAACAAAGAACGGCCCGTACTGATAAACAACTGGGAAGCCCATTTTTTTAAGTTCACCCAGGGCAGGCTCCTGAGGCTTGCACGAAGGGCCAGGCGCCTGGGCATCGAGCTGTTCGTGCTCGACGACGGCTGGTTCGGCGACCGCAACAACGACAAGGCCGGACTCGGCGACTACAATGTGAACAGGAAAAAGCTGCCCCGGGGCCTTGCGCACTTTGCCGGGAAGATAAGAAAGATGGGGATGGAATTCGGGCTCTGGTTCGAGCCTGAAATGGTCAATCCGGACAGCGGCCTCTACAGGAACCACCCGGAGTATGCCGTCGCAACTCCGGGCAGGAAACCCACAATGGGCAGGAATCAGCTTGTGCTTGATCTCTGCAACCCTGCCGTGAGAGATTACATAGTCGACTCAGTCGGCAGGATCCTGGACGAGGCGGGCATTACCTATGTCAAATGGGATATGAACCGCCATATAAGCGATGCATATTCCCCCCACATTAGGAACCAGGGCGAATTTTTCCACAGGTACATACTCGGTCTTTATGAAGTCCTGGAACGGATTTTCAGGCCACGTCCCCACATACTGCTCGAAAGCTGCTCCAGCGGCGGGAACCGCTTCGATCTCGGGATGCTGTGCTATTCGCCGCAGATATGGACGTCGGACGATACGGACCCCGCTGAAAGGCTCAAAATACAGGACGGCCTTTCTTACCTCTACCCTCTTTCAACCATGGGAGCGCATGTTTCAAGCGCGCCGCACCAGCAGACGCTGCGTGACACGCCGCTTGCCACCCGTTTCAACGTGGCCTGCTTCGGGTGCCTTGGGTACGAACTGGACCTGAAATTCCTTTCGTGGGCTGAAAGGCGTGAAATAAAGGATCAGATAGCATTTTACAAAAAGCACCGCAGGACGTTCCAATACGGAAGATTCTACCGCCTGCCGTCCGTGAAGGACAACAAAGTGTACTGGCAGGTCGTCGATCCCGGCAGGGACAAGGCCATTGCCGGCCTGTTCCAGACACGGGCGGAAGCCAGTGAAGGGTACGACTTTCTGCCACTGACCGGGCTCGACCCCGACAAGTGCTATTCTCTGTCCACAAAACCCCAAAGTTTGTTCCTGAAGCGCTTCGGCGGGCTGGTCAACCATCTGCTGCCGTTCACTCTCGACCCGAACGGCTTTATCCTCAGGACTGCCGGCAAGTACTACTGCCTCACTGACTGTGTCGAAAAGTACATCGGCTTCGGGGACCTGCTCATGTCGGGAGTACGCCTGAGCAACCAGTTCATGGGCACAGGGTACAACTCCCGGATCAGGCTGCTCGGCGACTGCGGCTCGAACCTGTATGTCATAGAAAAAAACGAGCCTCCAGGCTGAGCCGGCCGTCAGATGTCCCGTTTATCTGCAGGCCGGCATGTATCCGTTTCCATTAGTGATTTTGCAGGCGCGATGATGAAATAATGCGATAATGATATAATTGAATTAGTCCGGAAGTTTGAATCACAGCTTAAGGCATCACGATCCGGTCAAGGCAGAAGTAACTTTCAAAACCTGGCCGCAGAAACTTCAGTATCCGGACCCTGACAGAAGTTCACAAACCGGCCGGTACTATATCCTAAAGCGAATGGAGGCCACTTTATGAAAACCACCGCTTCTCGTTGGAACCGCTACACCTTCGGGCTCGGCACCGTCGGAAGGGACATGTTGTATTCGCTGGTAAGCATGTACCTGATTTTCTACCTTACGGATATCCTCCGGCTGCCGGACAGCATGCTCTGGTGGCTTACGGCGATACTGCTCATCGCGCGGATCTTCGACGCCGTCAACGATCCTATCATGGGGGTGATTGTCGACAACACGGACAGCAGGTTCGGCAAATTCAAGCCGTGGATCGCGGCAGGCGCACTGTTCACCGGTGTTTTTACGGTGATGATGTACACGGATTTCGGTCTTGACGGAGCGCCTTACCTAATAATGTTCACGGTCATATACCTTCTCTGGGATGTCAGCTTTACCGCGAACGACATAGGGTACTGGTCGATGCTGCCGTCGTTGAGCATGGACCAGAAAGAGCGGGAAAAAATCGGGGCCTTTGCTCGAATCTGCGCCGACGTTGGCCTTTTTGCCGTGGTCGTCGGGATAGTGCCGGTCACAAATGCCCTCGGCAGTGCGCTCGGGAGCATGAAAAAAGCATATTTCGTGTTTACCGTGATAATTTCGCTGCTGATGATCGGCGGACAGTGCATAACGCTGTTCGGCGTGAAGGAATTCAAGGGCGTGTTCAAAAAAGAAGAGCAAACTACCCTGGGCGGGATGGTGCGCGCCATATTCAAAAACGACCAGCTCCTGTTCACCGTTATCGCCATGGCGCTGTTCATGATCGGCTATTCGACCACCACCAGCTTCGGCCTCTACTACTTTAAGTACGCCTATGGTGATGAAAACATGTACCCGGTATTCGCACTTGTCCTCGGCGTTTCACAGATCATTGCCCTTGCAGTTTTCCCGCTGTTCAGGAAAAAATTCGAGAGGAAAGCGCTTTATGCAGGCGCGACCGCTCTTGTCGTCGCCGGATACATGATCTTCTTCTTCTCCCCCATGGACATGCGGTTCATAGGCGCCGCCGGAGTTCTGGTATTCCTGGGTGAGGCTTTCATACAGATCCTTATGCTGATGTTCCTGTCCGACACAATCGAATACGGGCAGTGGAAGCTTGGCAGGCGCAACGACAGCGTCACGCTCTCGCTGCAGCCCTTCATAAACAAGATCGGCAATGCGATAGCCAGTGGGATAGTGGGCGCAACAGTGATAATTTCCGGGATAAGCCAGGCGGCGTCAGCGGCCGATGTCACGGAAGAAGGCCTCGTTATACTTAAAGCCGCGATGTTCATACTCCCGCTGATATGCATACTCGCAGGCTACGTGGTCTACAGGCTCAAATACAAAATAGACAGCAAAATGTACAGCCAGATCCTTGCAGATCTGCAGGCACGGGGCGATATCAACCTGGAATGATGATGTTGTTGCAAAACATGCAGTATTGGATTAAGGTAAAATAAACTACAGATAACGACGGAAGGAATGTACAAATGACCATAGTACTCACGATCTTTATAAACAATATTTTGCCCATATTCCTGCTGGTGGGCCTGGGTTACATATTCGGACGGAAACTCGGCCCGGACATAAACACCCTGACGAAGCTGAACCTCTATGCGCTGGTTCCGGTATTCACATTCGTCTATCTCTACACGTCGGATATTCCGGCAGATATGCTCAAGGTGCTTGCCTTTGCCGTCATCATGCTGGCTGCTTGTGCCGCTCTGTCGCTCGCTGTTTCCCGTATCATGGGGTTTGACCAGGGCAAAAAATATGCCTTCATCAATTCGGTAATATTCTACAACAGCGGCAACATCGGGATCCCATTGATAACACTGGTATTCAGCAGCGCTCCTTTCATCATCGACGGGAAGACACCATACCTGGAACTGGCACTTACATCACAGATCATGATCCTTGTAGTACAGAACATCACGACCAATTCCATCGGCTTTTACAATGCCGGGCGTGCCAAAATGGACTGGCGCCAGTCTCTTAAGAAGATACTCGGAGTGCCGACCATATATGCCGTACCGGCGGCTTTCCTGCTGAAGCTGGTACCGTTTGACCTGACGCGTATGCCCGTATGGCCTTCCCTCGATTACATGCGGAATGCTCTTGTCGCAGTAGCCTTACTGACGCTGGGCGTGCAGATATTCCGCACGAAATTCAATAAACTGGATAAAGGCGTTATCCTGTCCGCATTTATTCGCCTTGTCTGCGGACCGGCTATAGCGTTTGTGGTATTACGGCTGCTGTCACTGGACGGTGTAATAGCACAGGCAGTGCTGATCTCATCCGGTGTGCCGACCGCAGTCAACACAGCGCTGATCGCAGTGGATTATGACAACTGTCCTGGTTTTGCTTCACAGACCGTGTTGCTTTCCACGCTGCTTTGTACGCTGACCCTGCCGGCTGTGATATATGCCGCAAGGATCCTGTTCCCTGTCTGAAGCCGGCCTGGTCCCGGCTGACCCAAACCCGGATTAATACCAGTTGATCCCGGACCGGCTCAGATTATTGCTGGTCACATCTGGTTTTGGTCTTCGTTGGCCCCGAATGGGATTCTTGTTCGTCCGGACCTGATCCCTTATCCGTCATGGCCCTGATCTCTCCGGTCCCTGTTCCATGACTGCTTCCGCATCCGGGGATCACACGCGGTCAAGGTGGAATATGCCGCAGTATAGTGCTATAATGCTATAATGAAAACCGAAGGAAATCATGAATGAGAGAAGATGCAAATGGAGAAGACATTCGATACAAGCAGAAAATTTGCTGATCTTGGGATCATACCTCCCATATTGAAAGCGCTGGGAGAAATGGGATTCGAATATCCGACAGAGATCCAGAGCCGGGCTATTCCTCACGCTTTGGCCAGGAAAGACATTATAGTTATGGCCAAGACCGGAAGCGGCAAAACGGCAGTGTTCGGAGTATCGATGCTGCAGTTGACCGATCCGGAAGCTGAAGGCCCGCAGGGGCTAATACTGACGCCTACCCGTGAGCTTGCCGTACAGGTGGACAGCGATATCCGCCAGATGGCAAAGTTTCTTGCCCACAGGACAGCGGTCGTATACGGCCAGCACAGCATGGAAGCCGAAGTAAAAGAGCTTGAGAAAGGAGCAACGATAGTCACAGGGACTCCGGGAAGAGTTTACGACCATATACAGCAGGGGACCTTGCGTACAAGAAACATAAAATTCCTGGTTCTCGACGAAGCGGACAGGATGCTCGACATGGGCTTTATAGACCAGGTGAAAAGGATAATAAGGTCTGTGCCGCGTGACAGGGTCACGGCGCTTTTTTCCGCCACCATACCGGATGAAGTGAAACGCATTTGCAGCAGGTACATGAAAGGCCCTGAAACCATAGAAACAGAGTCGCAGACAAAGACCGTGGATACGATCCGCCAGTTTTACTACCATGTCGACGGGAACAAGAAGCTGGAGCAGCTCAACAAAGTGCTCCTTATCGAGCGGCCTGAAAGCTGCATGATTTTCTGCAATACCCGTATCGCAGCAGATAAGGTGGGCAGGTATCTCAGCAAAAAAGGATATGCATGCCGGGTGCTTCACGGCGATATTCCGCAGTCCAGGAGGATCAAGACCATACAGCAGTTCAGGCAGGGCAAATTCCGCCTGCTGGTAGCCACGGACGTCGCAGCCCGGGGCATCCACATCGACGAACTGTCCCTCGTGATAAATTATGATGTCCCCCTGGATAAAGACAGCTACGTTCACAGGATAGGCCGAACAGGGAGAGCGGGCCACGAAGGCCGTGCCGTATCCATCGTCACCAGGGACGACCTTATGGACCTTTACGCGATAGAAGAGCACATCGGGGTCCTTATAGAGGAATGCGAACTGCCCGGAGACGAATACCTGTCGGAACACAGGCAGGAGATAGATGAATGGATCGCCGCCAATACGATAAAGAAAACAGACAGCCGGAAGACAGCCGAAAAAAGTGAAGCAGGCAGCCGGGACAAGCGTGACCGGAACAGGCCGGACCGCAGGAAAAAGCCGGGTACTCAGCCGGGTACTCAAAGGAGCGCCCCGGAAGGTACTGCCGGAACGGATGATGCCAGCCGGCAGCACAAGGATACAGGAAAGCAGAAACCGGAGGATAACAGAAAGCAGAGACATAACAGCGGAAAACAGAAGCCGTACAGCAGAACGGAAAAAACGCTGCGACAGGATACAAAACCAAACAGCCAGGATACGAGGCCCCTGCATCAGGATGCAAAACCTCTTCGCCGGAGCGCAGAAAACCGGCCGACACGCGGGATGCCTGAAGCAGACCATTCGCAAAAGTCGGACGGGAATATCCGGAAGCCGGGCGGGGAACCCCGGAAATCTGAAGAAAAGCCAGGATTCTTCAGGCGCATACTGGGCAGGATACTGGGCAGGTGACAGGGCTTGGATGTGATAAGCTTCAATCGGTTCGATCGTGTTCAGTCATTCTATTTATGATAAAGCTTCTTAGTCTGGTACAGCGGTTCACATGTGATATTGACGCCAAGCTTCTGGAACACGTTCTCATCGACGCGCGACAATATGACCGATGAGTGGGCTTCGCATCCCCTCAGTTTCGGCAGCTGCTCCAGTGCCAAAGCCGCAGTCGGGTTCGTAGCGGCACATATGGACAATGCTATCAGTATCTCGTCGGTATGCAGGCGCGGGTTATGATTACCCATGTGATTGACCTTCAGGGCCTGTATCGGCTCTATGACTATCGGCGAGATAAGATGTATGTCGTGGTGGATGCCTCCAAGTTCTTTCAGTGCATTGAGCAGCATCGCAGCCGAAGCGCCCAGGAGCGGGGAAGTCTTTCCGGTTACGATCCTGCCGTCATGGAGTTGTATGGCTACAGCCGGTCCGCCTGTGGATTCAGCGCGCTGTTTTGCGGCCTGTACCACCGGACGGTCAGCCTCGGAGATCCCCAACTGTTTCATCAGCAGTTCCAGTCTGTATACTTCCGCTCTGTCAGCCAGCCCCTGACGATGTGCACACCGGGTATTGAAATACCTTCGTATGACTTCCTGCTTGGAAGCTTCGCAGACCGCTTCATCATCCGTTATGCATAACCCGGCCATGTTGACGCCCATGTCGGTCGGGCTCTTGTATGGCGAAGTCCCTTCTATTTTTTCCAGGATGGCCTTCAGAACGGGGAAAATCTCTATATCCCTGTTGTAATTCACGGCGGTCACGCCATAAGCCTCCAGGTGGAACGGGTCTATCATGTTCACATCGTTCAGGTCCGTCGTTGCAGCCTCATACGCTATATTAACAGGGTGTTTGACAGGGAGGTTCCAGATGGGGAATGTCTCGAACTTGGCATATCCCGCCTTGACGCCCCTCTTATTCTCGTGATATATCTGCGACAGGCAGACGGCCATTTTCCCGCTGCCCGGCCCCGGTGCCGTGACCACGACCAGGGACTTGTCCGTTTCTATATACTCATTTTTCCCGAAACCCTCATCACTGACGATCAGCGGTATGTTGGAAGGGTAGTCAGGTATCGGGTAGTGCCTGTATACTTTCATCCCGAGGTTCATGAGCCTCTTCTGGAATATATCGGCAGTGTGCTGTGAACGGTAATGGGTTATGACCACGCTTCCGACGTACAGCCCTATCTCGCGGAATGCATCGATCAGGCGAAGTACGTCGAGGTCGTATGTAATGCCAAGATCGCCTCTTCTTTTGCTTTTTTCTATGTCATCGGCATTTATCGCTATAACGATCTCGGCCTGATCCTTCAGCTGCATCAGCATTTTGACCTTGCTGTCCGGTTTGAACCCGGGAAGCACCCTTGAGGCATGGTAATCGTCGAAAAGTTTCCCGCCAAATTCAAGATACAGCTTCCCGCCGAACTGCTCGATACGCTCTAGGATCTTCTGTGACTGCAGACGCAGATACTTGCCGTTGTCAAAACCCAACCTGTTCATTTTTATACTCCTGTATCATTTAGTAAGCAGTTTTGTCGAAAATTTTCCTGCCGATATTTTTCCTTACCCACAATAACACATCAGCCAACCTGCGTCAATCGGACAACCGGTCCCTGTTTGGATTTTTTTCGGTTTTTAAAGTCTATTCGTTATCTTTCTGTCACAAACTGCCTGTAGCGCCTGTAATCGCTCTCGCTGCATTCCAGCTGCAGCCAGGTCCCGTCGCTTTCATACTTTATGTCCTTCACGAGCGCGTTTTCCCTGAAGTACGAAACGATGTTCCCGTATTCATACGGTATCAGCATCATGCAGTCGATATAAGTCCTGAAAACATACCTGCAGATAAGTTCCGCAAGTTCCCTGATGCCGATCCTTTCCTTTGCTGAAATATAGATAGCGTTATCTTTTTCAAAAGGATAGGCCATGCCGGCCAGGTCCGCCTTGTTGAACACATAGATCACCGGTATGTCTCCGGCGCCTATCTGCTCCAGCGTATCCACGGTCACCCTGATCTGTCGTTCCGCTTCGGGATCCGAAGCATCCACAACATGCAGCAGCAGGTCCGCCTCCTTCACCTCTTCGAGAGTCGAACGGAATGCCTTGACAAGTTCATGGGGTAGTTTGCTGACGAACCCTACGGTATCCGACAGCAGGAAAGACCTGCTGTCCGGGAGTTCTATGCTCCGGACCGAAGTCTCGAGCGTTGCGAAAAGCATGTCTTTTTCGAATACCTTCTTGCTGTCGGGTTTCTGTGAAAGCTCCACCAGGGCGTTCATGACCGTCGATTTGCCCGCGTTGGTATAGCCCACCAGTGCGACCCGCGGCAGTCCGGATTCGCTTCTCCTTTTGCGCTGGATCTCCCGGTCTTTCCTGAGATCTTCGAGTTCTTTCCTAAGGACGGCTATATTCTGTTCGATCCTCCTGCGGTCGAGAACTATCTTTTTCTCACCGCCGCCCCTGACGACAGTGCCGATACCGCCGCCGCCCTGCCTGTCCATGGATACGCCCTTTCCAGCCAGCCTGGGGAGCATGTACTGCAGCCTTGCGGCTTCGACCTGCAGCCTGGCTTCCCTTGTCCTTGCCCTTTGCGCAAATATCTCAAGTATCAGCTGCGTCCTGTCCAGTATCCTGCAGCCAAGTGCTTTTTCAAGGTTCCTCTGCTGGGTCGGCGTCAGTTCATTATCAAAGATGACGGCATCAATCTCCATTGCTTCAACCAGGGCCGCAGTTTCTTCCACCTTGCCAGGGCCGATATAAAAAGCGCTGTTGACGGATCTGAGATTCTGCTCGACCCTTCCTGCCACTTCAAAGCCGCAGGCCTCAGCCAGGTTTTCCAGTTCATCCATCGATTTTTCGAAATCATCGTCATTATTCAGATTTACGCCTGTAAGCAGCGCTCTTTCCTTAAGTTCCATATAACCACTCCCTAATCAGATTGTACGCAGTATTTCTGATCCTGCCCGGCGATGCGGCTTTTCCCTGTCGTACAGATCATGCGGAGTCCGTGTGGCCTTCAGGTCATGCAGTGTCCTGTCGGCAAAAATTAAAGGCTGCAAATGAAAATAATCCACCTGCAGCCCATCTTTCCATCTACCGGATAATATTGTCCTGATGATGAAATCATATGCATCAAAGTGTATTTTCATTGCAGGAATCCGCACAACAGGGAAAACAACCGTATAATACGCCGGAGTATGTTCTCCCGTGCCTATTCAGTTATCTTACTGAATAACGATCCGGTTTCCTGCAGTTGATCACTTTGACACCTCATTTCTCAGAAATTACATATATTATAACCCATAATAAGGAGTTCATCAACACTTAGCGCTGCTTCAACAGGACGCCGATATGGCATCAGGACACCACAATTCGGCAAATCACTTCGATATTTCCACCTGCTGCGCCACAAGCGCTGCAGCGCCGTATTTTTCCCTTAGTTTCGGCTTTTCTATCTTACCTGTAGGATTGCGGGGCACCTTGTCGAAGATTATCTTCCTGGGCCGTTTATACCTCGGCAGCGACAGGCAGAAATTGTTAATGTCTTCCTCGGTGCACCGGCAGCCCGGTTTGAGCTCGATGACCGCCGCCGCTATCTCGCCCAGGCGCTTGTCTGGCAGCCCGATGACCGCAGCATCCTTTATCGCTTCATGCGAACGGAGGTGGTCTTCTATCTGAACAGGATATATGTTTTCGCCGCCGCTGATGATGACGTCCTTCTTACGGTCCACAAGGTAAATGAAGCCGTCCTCATCCTGCATTGCCATGTCGCCGGTATACAGCCAGCCGTCTTTCAGCACTGCCGCAGTGGCTGCCGGATCCTTGTAATAGCATTTCATGACGCCGGGGCCTTTGACGATGAGTTCGCCTACCTCCCCATGCTCTACCGGAGTCCCGTTTTCGTCCACGATCTTCGCTTCCCAGCCATAGCCGGGCACTCCGATAGCCCCTACCTTATGGATGTTTTCAACGCCAAGGTGCACGCATCCGGGGCCTATCGACTCACTGAGCCCGTAATTCGTATCATACTGGTGGTTCGGAAAGTACTTCTTCCACCTCTGGATCAGGCTCGGAGGCACAGGCTGCGCGCCTATGTGCATGAGCCTCCACTGTGAAAGCCGGTAATCTTCAAGCTTCACATCTCCACGTTCTATCGCGTCGAGGATGTCCTGTGCCCACGGCACAAGCAGCCAAACGATGGTGATCTTCTCCTCGGAAACGGTCCGCAGTATCCAGTCCGGTTTAATACCCCTGAGGATCACGGCAGGGCTGCCTGCCAGCAGGCTGCCGAACCAGTGCATTTTAGCACCGGTGTGATACAGCGGCGGTATGCAGAGGAACTTGTCTTCCCGTGTCTGGCCATGATGCTTCTGCTCGGTTATGCACGCGGAAACAAGGCTCCTGTGCGTATGCAGTATCGCCTTGGGGAAACCTGTCGTTCCGGATGAGAAATATATCGCAGCGTCATCATCGTCCGTTATTTTGACATTTGGAGCTTCCGAACAGCAGTTGGCCGTGAGACGGTCGTAACTTTCCGCGAACGACGGGCGGCCTTCGCCTGCAAAGAAAAGCATCCTGACTTTCGGTATCTGGTCGTAAATATTCTCAAGCCTGCCTATGAACTCCGGCCCGAAAATCAGGGCAACAGTATCGGACAGGTCGAGGCAGTAGCGTATCTCTTCTGCGGTATAGCGGAAATTGAGCGGCACCGCGACCGCTCCTGCTTTAAGGATGCCGAAATAGATAGGCAGCCATTCCAGGCAGTTCATCAGCAGTATCGCTACCTTCTCGCCCTTCTTCACTCCGCGCTTGATCAGCAGGTTTGCCAGGCGGTTGGCCTTTTCGTCGAATACGCGCCATGTCATGTCGCGGCGGTATTCGCCCGCAGGGTTGTTTTCAATAAGTTCATATTCCCGCCATATTACATTGTGTTTTTCCTGCAGATCGAGATTGATTTCCGTAAGACAGATCTCATTGCCGTACAAAGCGGCATTTCTTGACAAGAACTCAGTTATAGGCATGACTCATCCTCCCGTCCTGCTGGTAAGAATCAAATGAAATGCAGTGAAAACCTTACCGTGCTTCATAACTGCAAAACATCACGTAAATTATATGACAATACCGGCATTTAATCAACAGTTTGTTGGAAGGAAAGCCAGCCTATAACTGTACATGTACGACTTATATGTATATAAACTTACTTAAAACAGTTATGCTTTCCGAAATAGAATCTTTTGCCGAATCACATCGGTTTTTTCCGGACGCCTTACCTTTTTTCCACTCTGACTGAATCTATCATCTTATTTATCTCAGCTTCAGACTCAGCCTCATCATCGCCCATACCCATTATATAGCAGCCCTGTACCACGGTCACCAGGCCGTCCTTGCAGTAATATACATATATTTGCCTCTGTTTCAGGCCGAATATCTCCAGGTCGATATGGAAGCGTCCACCCTTCGTACCGTCTATATTGACGCTTGTTATATCAGAGTACTCTGCTTCAGAAAAGACTGTTTTCATCTTATCCTGGTTATTTTTGGCATATGCAGCGATATCGCTGACCCCGGACGGTTCTTCAGAACACATTACCATAAAAGTGCGCATGCCATTTACGGCACTGTAATTCGCATAGTCGTTGTTTTCCACTGTCCAGCCCTCCGGCGCATCGACCGATATCTTTACATCAGTTGCTCTTGCTGCCTGGGCAGCTTCAATATCTGCTTCATCGATATTCTCCAGCATTTCCTGTAAATCATCGTCGAGTTCCACACCAGCTTCCTCCAGTGTGTCCAGTGCATCATCGATTTCTTTCTTTGCCGCGGCAGCATCTTTCTCCGAACTGTTTTTCTTCGGCCCTGAAGCGGCGATGCCTGCCCCATCGTCCTTCTTTTTTATGCCGCACGCTGTCAGTGCGGCAAACATCATGCAGATTGCCAGTACTGCTGCCAATACTTTTTTCAACATCGTGATCCCCCTAACCTTTTATTTTTCCGGCGGCACATCCGTCATCCGGATGCCGGGCACAAGCTTCTGCCTGTCCTGTTTTGCCGAGTGTTTTTGTTTGCAAGTCTATTCTATTGCAAAGCATTACAGGATGATATCACCCGGGAGGGGTGAATCACCATGAAAAAGGATGATTTTGAAGGGTTAAGGGGTGATTGGCACCTGCCTGGGCAAACGATGTATCACACACTGCTTTTCACAAGCAGAAAGAAATCGTATATCGGCTTCAGTTTTCTGAAGCCATTTATGAGCATATCCGGCAATCCTGCGGAAAATGCAGGCCCGAAGTCCCTGTGTACGCTCTCGAAAAAGATATTTTTCCTGATGAGCCATTGCTTTATGTTTTCAGGCTGCTCAGGATATTTGCACTTTTTATATGATTCTCCGCCTATGACGAACTCATCCTGGCTTTCATAAGCTCTCAATGCAGCCATGAACGACGGATGCCTTTCCAGTATCATCTCCCTCATCCTCGCCATAGACGCATTTTCAGCTTTATAATACCCGACTCCGTAACTGGTTCCGTTCTGCCCCAATTCGAACCAAAAACAGGGCGACACAGACATCTGCGTCTTGTCCCTCAGGAAGACGATCCAGGCGTTGTCCCTGTAAAGGGTCTTGTCCTTCGTGAACCTGGTGTCCCTTCTCACTCTCGATATGATCTTCGACGGAACGGTGATGATACCGTCGTCTATTTCCTTCATGGCAGGCGCCAGATCCTTTACAAGTTCGACAAAAGGTTCGTACACATATTTGCGGTACTCTTGCCTGTGCGCCTCAAACCATTCCTTGCTGTTGTTCATCCTGTTTTCGAGAAGAAACTTCAGAGCCTCCGCTGAAAATCCTTCAAACCCCATGGCTGATCCTCCGGTTTCGTATGATACGCGCTGCATGGCCCTGGCTGCCGTACTGAATATACAATATGATTTTAAGATACGCATGTCAAGTTATACATTCAAAGCAATTCATCATCCTGCCGGACGGAGATCGCATGCGTGTGCTTAAGGTTTTGCGGCCAATTCACAAATTTTATAAAAAAATCAGCCAATAATGCCCGAAAATTATATGTTAAGTAATTGACAAAAAATCATGTGCGTGTTAATATTTTATCAAAGATAGTTAAATATTTATCAAAGTTAGTTATAAAAATAACATAACAGCAAAAGATGATCCGGACAGCACATGTAAAGGAGGTTTTAATATGGCTAAGACAAGGAAATATGAAGTCATCGACAGCGTGGAGAAGCTGGACGCAGCGCTTGCCCGTGTAAGAGAAGCGCAGAAGATATACGCGGGTTATACGCAGGAACAGGTAGACAGGATCTTTTTTGAAGCAGCCATGGCCGCCAACAAGGAACGCATCCGGCTTGCAAAAATGGCAGTGGAAGAGACGGGTATGGGCGTCGTGGAAGATAAGGTGATCAAGAACCACTACGCGTCAGAGTATATATACAACACATACAAAAATGTGAAGACATGCGGCGTCATCGAGGAAGACAAGGCGTACGGCGTCAAGAAGATCGCCGAGCCCGTAGGTATCCTGGCAGCCGTTATCCCGACCACGAATCCCACATCTACTGCCATATTCAAGACACTCATCGCCCTGAAAACGAGGAACGGGATCGTAATAAGCCCGCATCCGAGGGCAAAGAAGTGCACGGTCGAGGCTTCAAGGATCGTATATGAGGCCGCAGTCAAAGCCGGAGCGCCTGAAGGGATCATCGCCTGGATCGACGTGCCGACGCTTGAAATGACGAACCATATCATGAAACAGGCGGACCTGATCCTCGCAACCGGCGGCCCCGGCATGGTGACAGCCGCATATTCGTCCGGCAAGCCGGCCATCGGCGTCGGGCCCGGCAACACACCCGCCATCATCGACAGTTCTGCAGACATCCTGCTGGCGGTCAACTCAATCATCCATTCAAAGACATTCGACAACGGCATGATCTGCGCATCTGAACAGTCCGTTATAGTGCTCGATGATATTTATGACAAGGTGAAAGCCGAATTCGAAAGACGGGGATGCTATTTCCTGGATGACGGGGAAAAGCAGAAAGTACGTGAGACGATCATAATAAACGGCTCGCTGAATGCAAAGATCGTCGGCCAGACGGCTTCCGCCATAGCATCGCTTTCAGGCTTCAGCGTACCCGAGGGCACGAAGGTGCTGATCGGAGAAGTCGAAAAAGTCGACCTTTCCGAGGAGTTCGCACATGAGAAGCTCTCCCCCGTTCTCGCAATGTACAGGGCAAAGACATTCAAAGAAGCTATGGATAAGGCTGAAAGGCTGATCGCCGACGGGGGCTTCGGCCACACCGCTTCAGTGTACCTCGACACCATCCGTGCGAAAGACAGGCTCAATGAATTCACCGAAAGGATGAAAACCTGCCGCATACTCGTGAACACACCATCATCCCACGGCGGGATCGGCGACCTCTACAATTTCAAACTTGCGCCGTCGCTCACGCTGGGATGCGGCTCATGGGGCGGCAACTCGGTTTCGGAAAACGTCGGCGTGAAGCACCTGCTCAATATAAAAACGGTGGCGGAAAGGAGAGAAAATATGCTTTGGTTCCGGACCCCTGAAAAGGTTTATATGAAAAAAGGGTGCCTGCCGGTGGCCCTCGATGAACTGAAAAACGTGCTCGGCAGGAAAAAAGCATTCATAGTCACGGACAGGTTCCTTTACGGCAACGGTTTCACGAAGCATGTCACGGACAGGCTCGACGAGATGGGCATAGTCCATACCACGTTCTACAACGTATCTCCCGATCCGACACTGGCATGTGCAAAGGAAGGCACCGAAGCCATGAAGTCATTCGGTCCCGACTGCATCATCGCCATCGGTGGCGGCTCGGCAATGGACGCCGCCAAGATAATGTGGGTGCTCTACGAACATCCCGAAGTCGACTTCATGGATATGGCGATGAGGTTCATGGACATCAGGAAGCGCATATACACATTCCCCAAAATGGGCGAAAAAGCATACTTCGTGGCAATACCGACAACATCCGGTACCGGAAGCGAGGTAACGCCGTTTGCAGTCATCACAGATGAAACCACAGGTGTAAAATACCCGCTGGCCGATTACGAACTGCTGCCGGATATGGCGATCGTGGACGCGGACCTGATGATGGACCAGCCCAAAGGCCTCACCGCCGCTTCAGGCATCGACGCGCTCACACATGCGCTTGAGGCATACGCATCCATGATGGCTACTGATTACACCGACGGACTTGCGTTAAGAGCTGTCAGGATGATATTCGAATACCTTCCCAGGGCATATGAATACGGCGCCGCCGACCCGAAAGCCAGGGAGAAAATGGCCGATGCATCCACAATCGCGGGTATGGCATTCGCGAACGCATTCCTCGGCGTCTGCCATTCGATGGCACACAAGCTCGGAGCGTTCCACCACCTGCCCCACGGCATTGCCAACGCACTGCTGATCAGCGAAGTCATCCGGTACAATGCTGCCGAGGCGCCCGTCAAAATGGGCACTTTCCCGCAGTATGACCATCCGCACACGCTGGAGAGGTATGCCGAGATAGCAGATTCACTCGGCCTGAATGGCAGGAACAATGAAGAAAAACTTGAGAGCCTGATCAGGGCCATCGAGGAACTGAAGGAAAAAGTAGGCATCAAAAAGAGCATCAGGGATTACGGCATAACGGAGGAAGATTTCCTCGGAAGCCTCGACGAGATGGCGGAACAGGCTTTCGACGACCAGTGCACCGGCACCAATCCGAGGTATCCGCTGATAAGCGAGATAAAGCAAATGTACCTGAAAGCATACTATGGAAGCGAACAGAATGCCGCAGGGCATGCATCGGAAAAGGCTGAAGAACCGAAGACCATACCGGCGTAAGCCGTATCAGATATACTGACCCGGGCGGGGGCGGCCCCACCCGGGCCGGGCTTTGAGAAAACCGCAACGGCTTTGGAACAGGCACGCAAACGCATAACCTGCATGATCTGCTGCGGAATACACGGCGTGTATGCATCGTTTTTGCTTGCACGCAAGACCTGTACCGGGAAGGAGGCCGAAGATATGAAACTGGATAATGTGATCGCAGTACGGAAAACCAAAGTCGTTTACCGCGACGGCGACCTTGCCGTAAAGGTATTCGACGAAAACTACTCGAAGGCCGACGTGCTGAACGAAGCGCTCAACCAGGCCAGGATCGAGCAGACGGATCTCCATATCCCTGAAATAGTCGAGGTCACGAAAATCGACGGGAAATGGGCCATAATAACCAGATTCATAGAAGGGAAAACCCTGGAAGCCCTTATGAACGAGGAACCGGAGAAGTATGACAAATACCTGGAATTCTTCGTCGATCTGCACCTTGAAGTGCACCGCCAGCAGTCTCCCCTGCTGAATAAGCTGAAAGACAAGATGCACCGGCAGATATCGATGACGGACTTGGATGCGACGACCCGCTACGATCTCCACACGCGCCTCGAATCTATGCCGAACCACAAAAAGGTCTGCCACGGCGACTTCAATCCCAGCAATATCATAATCGCAAAGGACGGAACGCCGTATATACTGGACTGGTCCCATGCCGCGCAGGGGAACGCGTCTGCCGACGCCGCAAGGACATACCTCCTTTTCTGGCTCGCCGGCAGTACGGAAACCGCAAAGAAGTATCTCAGACTGTTCTGCAGAAAGAGCGACACTGCATTGCAATATGTCCAGAAATGGATCCCCCTGGTGGCAGCCTGCCAGTCGATAAAGGGCGATCCCAATGAACGCAGCCTGCTGCTTCGCTGGGTGGATGTCATCGATTATGAATAATCAAAAAGGGATCTTCCGGTCCGTACCGGGGGCTGTATACGGTACGGGCCAAAGATCCGCGTGGTCCAGGTCCAGGCCGGCGGGTCATCCACGCCCGACCCGGCCAAACAGTTGTGAGCCGCCGCTATCGGAAGCGTATTCATTGGTCAATGTAATGCGTGCAACATAGATTTTGAGGTGCCTCATGAAGCGCTTGTCCTTCTCGGCAATTTTCAACCCGGCTCTGAATTTCCCGTCCAATGGTATGCAATATACCACCCTGCATTTTATATCGTACGGTATCCTGTCGAGTATTATCCTGATGCCAAGTATTTTGCCGGGTTCGATCTCATTTTCGCAGACTATGCCGATACCGGCTGCAGAAATGTCCACCGACATGAAACTGAGCGGGCTGGCCAGTTTGACAGGCTCTTTATTTATATCTTCATATATGGTATCACATGTGAGTTTTTGTACATGCCTGACCCTTACAAAAAGTCTCCTCTCTGTCAGCACTTCGTTATCGAGCTTGCTGACCAAGGCCCTGTCATTTCCCCAGACGTTTTCATCCAGCGGCAATTCTCCCGTTTGCTGCATGTCTTTTTCGAGAACAGCATTCTGAAGGACTTGTGCCGATTGGCCGCTGCCAATGCCATTGAGCATGTTTCCCTGCCCAGG
>Ga0209720_1001748_pt1 | contig 17559 bp, 18 predicted proteins | sample AD_JPNMR3_MetaG_FD_184426 | JGI IMG/M metagenome (GOLD analysis project Ga0209720, IMG submission 184426) | Active sludge microbial communities of municipal wastewater-treating anaerobic digesters from Japan - AD_JPNMR3_MetaG (SPAdes) (version 2) | ecosystem: Engineered > Bioreactor > Anaerobic...
ATAAAAATGATCGCAGAAACAGGTGCTGACTGTGCAGATGCGATTACGCCAGCGCCGATGGGAGACCTTACGCCTATCCAGTGCAGACAGGAAGCAGGTAATGACTTCATTCTTTCTGGAGGAGTACCACCTGTCGTTTGGCTTCAGGATACAGGTTTAAAAAATTTTGAAAAAACAGTCATTGACTGGCTCTCAACAAAGCAGGAAAGTTTCAGATTATTTGCAGCAGCAGGAGACCAGGTTCCTCCTGGCGCCGAAGAGAACAAAATTATTCGTATGAGAGAACTTGTAGAAACATACGGAAAATTTTGAGGTGAAAAATGTTGACAAAGGAAAATTTTCGAGGAATATGGGCTGGAATTCCGGTAGCCTGGGATAATGACGAAAATGTTGACGTAGCAACATATCGCGACGATGTTGCTGCATGCTGCAGGATAAAAGTGGCAGGAGTCTATACAGGTGGCACCACAGGAGAGTTCTATGCACAAGAGTTTGATGAGTTTTGCATGATTACTGACATTACCATAGAAATCTGTAAAAGTGCTGGCGTGCCAGTGATGATAGGTTGTACATCCAACTGCACTAGGTCTGTAATTAAAAGAGCACGATATGCTGTTGAAAAAGGAGCAGATGCTATTCAGGTTGCCTTACCATTCTGGCTTGAGGTACCTGACCAGTGTATTGTCGGATTTTTTAAGGATATTGCAGATGCGATTGGGCGTATTCCAATTTCAATTTATTGCGCCGGCAAAAGAATGAAAAAAAATCTATCACCTGAACAGCTAATCGAAATCCATCAAAAAGTTCCATCTGTCTTTCACATCAAGGGTATCAATGTACCAGATGAACCGGAAAAAGCATGCAATCAGCTCAGTAAGTATTTTAATGTTTTTGTCGGTGAACATCTTCTTGCAAGACTCGGTAGATGCGGTGCCATAGGATCTTGCAGTTCTTTTGTTTATCAGAATCCCAGGATTTTGCTCCATATGCAGAAGCTCCTTTTTGAACAAAGGTGGAATGAACTTGATATTTGGTGCGAAAAGATTAGAAGAATTGTATTTGAAGGTCTAAAACCGGTGATTGATAAGGGTTGTCAGGACAGTGCCATTGATAAGATGCTTGGAAGAAGCGCCGGGTTTTTGAAAACCAGTTTACATTGCAGAAAACCATACCCATCGTGTAACGAACGTGACCTTGAACAATTTAGATTCTGGTTGAAGAGCCACTATCCCGAGTTTTTGATCCTATGAAAAAATATGATTTAGAAGCGATTGATGTTCATGCTCATTACGGCCAGTATCTCGTGAAGGACAGTATTCAAAAAAAGATCCTCAGTGCTTCATTATCTGGTGTATGCAAAAGGGCGAAAGCATCGGGTACCTCTCTTACTATCGTTTCTCCCCTTTCTGCTTTTTTCCCTGAGCCAGGGAATCCAATTGCTGCAAACACAAAAGCAATAGGGGAGATAAGAAATAGAAGAGAATTCCTTCTCTGGATTGTGGTTAATCCATTAGCTCCTGAGACATTCGAGCAGGCAGAGACATTTATACAAAACGATTTTGTAGCTGGAATAAAAATACATCCATTGATTCATAACTGGCCAATAAAACAATTTGGAACCAGGATTTTTGAATTTGCAACAAAGTATAAACTTGTTATTCAATCCCATAGTGGACAGAAAAACTGTATGCCAGAAGATTTCGTTGACTTTGCAAATGAGTTTCCTGAAGTAAAAATTATCATATCACACCTTGGTTGTTCAGACAGTACCAGTCTAACGCTTCAGATAAAAGCGATTATGAAATCAAAAAACAATAATCTTTACACCGATACATCAAGCTTTCGTTCAATTTTTCCTGGACTGATTGAAATGGCAGTCAAAGAGATAGGCGCAGAAAGGATTCTATACGGAACAGATTCACCATTGTATTTTGCACCGTGTCAAAGAGCGAGGATTGACCACGCAGAAATTTCTCAACAGGACAAAGACCTTATATTAAGAAAAAATGCAATTAATCTTTTCGGTGATAAAATAGTAAAGCGTCTTATAAAAAAAGATATCTGCTGGTGAACTAGAAAGGTTAACCCGAAGATATACGGCAAAAATTTTTGATTTCATCGGTCCGGAGAAAGATATTCCGGCACCTGATGTAAACACAGACAGCCGGATTATGGCATGGCAGATGGAAATCTCGCTTAAAGGATTATATTTTTAAAAAATGGTAAAGCTTGCTTTTATAGGAACCAATGAAGGTAATGGCCACATTTTCTCCTGGAGTGCTATCGTCAATGGCAGGTATAATCTTGATTTGATGAAGGAATGTGGCTATCCTGTGATTGTTGATTATCTTTCGAAACAACCTCCTGAAAATCTTGGTATATCTGACGCGTATGTCACTCATGTATGGACAGAAGATAAAGAGACGGCAATAAAGGTAGCAAAAACAACCTACATTGAAAATGTTATTGATACTCCTGAACAAGCAATAGGTAAAGTGGATGCTGCTGTTATTACAACTGATATTGGTTCCAGTCACATTCACCTTGCTAAACCATTTATTGAAGCTGGATTACCTGTATTTATTGATAAGCCACTTGCGGATAATGAACAGGATTTGAAAACTTTTTATCAATGGCATATTCAAGGCAAAAAAATTATGTCGTGTTCAAGTATGAGATATGCTAAGGAAATCAAAGCCATTGATTTTTCTTCTGGTGAAAAAATTGAATTTGTCAGCGGGGTTATGTCAAAATCGTGGGAAAGATATGGTGTGCATGCAGTTGAGGGTTTGTGTTCAATAACTGGGTTGGGAATCGACGCCATCTTGAATATTGGAAATGAAAATTTGAATCTCGCTTTCATTGATTTTAAATCCGGCCTACAATGTCTTTTGCAGGTAATTTATTACTCAACGGTTTTTGGTAGGTATGACGTTTTTTGCAGAAAAAAAACCTTCACCATTGAGATAAGTGACTATTTTTACATGTTTAAAAATCAACTGGAACATATTGTGAAATTTGTAAAAACTGGTATTTCTCCTTTTCCTTTTTCTGAGACAATGGAGATAATAAAAACTATCATAGCGGGTATTAAGTCCAGAAATGAAAAAAGAAAGGTTTACCTTGATGAAATAAATATGGACTGATAAACAGGACGAAAACAAAAGATGAAAAAAATCCTGGTTGTGGGCGGTGGAGGAATTGGTAAAAGACATATTGATGGATTTCTTAGGACAGGAAAGTGTGAAGTTTCTGTCTGTGAGATAGATAGTGAAAAAATTGAACAGATAAAACAGACCTATCAGGTAAGCTCCACATTTTCTAATTTTAACTCCATTGACCTTTCCTGTTTTGATGCAGTCGTGATTGCTACTCCTGCGAATTACCATGTTTCAATGGCAAAAAAATGTGTTCTGGAATGTGTTCCATTTATGCTGGAAAAACCGCTTTCTATCAGTCTTGACGGAGTAGAAGAACTTCTCAAGGCTATAGGTGAAAAGAAAATATTGTGCGGTGTTGGTTATACAAGGCGAAGTATTCCATCCTATAGAAAATTGAAAGATTTGATTAACAGCGGAATTGCCGGTGAGATAAAAATGGCGAATTTCTACTGTGGGCAGGATTATAGAAAAATTAGAACTGATTATTCTCAGATATACTTTGCAAAAAAAGAAATGGGTGGTGGAGTTTTAAGAGATTTTATCACTCATTTCATTGATCTTGCTCAGTGGTTTATAGGCAAACCCGAAAAAGGTTATGTATTGCAGGATAATCTTGTATTTGGTGATGTTATTGAAACCGATGATTCTGCAGTTTTAATTGGCCGGTTTTCAGGAAAACTGGTAAGTTTTTATTGTAATGCCTTTCAAAAACCAAATGAATTCATCATAGATCTTGCAGGCACAAAGGGAAATTTAAAATATGTACTGGTGAACCGATTTTTATCAAGGATACTTTTTGCAAATGATGATTCTGGCGAATGGAAAGTGTTGGGTGAATTTCGAGATGAGGCAAAAAATTATTATGTTTTTCAAGCAGAACATTTCCTTGAATTACTTGAAGGAAAACCGAATGATTTTACTACAATTGAAGAGGCAGCAGAAAATCTTAAGTTTATTCTTGATGCAATTGAAAATTCAAAACCACAGTTGAGCGCTTAAGTAAATTCCATGGGTATAGCATTTTTTCTTGGTCTATGGATTGCCATCATTTTTATCATTCTTGGTATTGAGTTCTACTATTATATCCTGGCAAGATATATTGAAAAAGACCTGACAATAGTTGAAGGAATTATTTTCATTTCCTGTCTCTGTGTTTCTGTCATGATATTTTCAAAATCGCAGGAATTCTTTTCGGGACTTATTTCAATAATATTACTTCCCATGGCTGATATGGTTATCAAAATGATAGTTGAATCAAAAGAGAAAGTTCGTCATCGACTCGAGGAGCAAAAAGAGATGGAAAGCTGGCTTTATACAATCGAAAAGCAACCAGAAAATGTTAATGCATATGTTGCGATCGGAGACATTTATTTTAAAAAGCGAGATTATGAACAGGCCCTTGTTTACTATAAAAAAGCGCAGAATCTTATGGACCTTCCTTATATAAGGGAAAAAATTGGTGTTACAGAAAAAGAACTTGCTATAAAAAATGGCACTGTGTGGGTTTGTCCTGAATGCAGTTTTGATAATCCGGGAGAAATTAAAAAGTGCAAGGTTTGTGGTTATTCAAAGATTGACAGAAATCTTTTTGCTGAAATTAAAAAGAATAAAAAAGAATTTTTAAAGGCTGGGTTATGGGTTCTAATAGGACCGTTCGCCCTGATATTATTTTTTGCTCTATATGTGGTGATGCCAATTTATCTTGCACTTATTATTACACTGGTTGCAATTTATTTTACAATCAAATACTTCATCACCTACTAATAAAATTTTTTATCTGAATATTAAAATCTGAGCGTCGTTCAGATTATGAAAATTTCTGGTTGTGAGCCGTGCAGTAGAAGAAAGTTCTCTTCCAAGTTTTATGGATTTAGAATAATCGTATCTTGCAAGATGAAAAACCCATTTCTCCCCCTTTTCTGGGACCCTTCCTTTCAGTGTAGGAAGTGATATAAATGGAATAGCGATCTCTATTGACCAGTATGTATCTATGTCGGACGTGTCATTAACAGTCCCTTCAATATGTGTTTCTAACATAATTCCTTCACAATTCCATTTCGCGCAAGCAAGAATATCATTCAAATGTTCAGGTCCTGGGATGAAAGCGTCAAAAATTGTCTTAATGGGCGAGAATTCAAATTCATAGTAGGATGGTTCATCAATCGATGTTTTTAAAAATATTTCCACGACATCTTCTTCCCAGGTAAAACTATCCCTTTTTGTATATGTTGCTCTGATGTCATCATCGTAACATTTGAAACCTGCATATAAATATTTTTCGTCATAAAGCAACTTAGCAGTAGTTATTGAATGAGGTGTTTCGAGAGTAACTGGAATAAAAAATTCAAGATTTTCAGCCATCTTCCATGAGGCTTCGTCAAGAATACCGTCAATCTTGATTTTCTCTGACGCATACTGACATTCGTATACTATTTTTTTCATTTTCATATAATAGAAAAGAGCGGGATACGGGAATCGAACCCGCATTTCAAGCTTGGGAAGCTTGCACTCTACCATTGAGTTAATCCCGCGTATATTTAATTATACCTGCGAAAACGTGAAAATCAAGATAGGCCTATCTGGATTCAATATTTCCCGTAGTAAATCTTGAAATATTTCTATTGAGTGGAAGAAATCTGAACCTTGAAAAAAAGGAAATCAAACAGAATGTCGTCACCCATGCGATATTTCCTGAAATCAAGAAGCCCAGAAATCCTGCAATACTAATGTAATCAACTACTGCAATACCAAGGATATTGAATGCTATCGGGTTTGTTTGCGCCTGGACAAATATTTTCTTCCTTAATATCTGTATTATACCATCCATGAAAAAAAATACCGCAAGCCCTGATAAATACAAGAAATATTGAATAATCCGCATGGTCTGATTAATTTCATAAAACTCTGGAGAAGGCTGGTAAGAAAGTGAACGTTTCATAAAGACAGCCACAAATAACAGTATCAGTGGGTCTGCCAGCATGAACATATTAATAATTTTCAGTTTATCTAATGAAGGATTCTTTTCCATGCAGTTATAATATAACATCTTGACGATTTTCGCAAAAAAAAATATACTTTTAGCAGCGCCTGTAGCTCAATAGGATAGAGCATCTGCCTTCTAAGCAGAGGGTTGCCCGTTCGATTCGGGCCAGGCGCGCTTCTTCACAGGAACTGATTAAATGACTAAAATCCCAAAACGAAATCTTGGAAAAACCAGAGAGTCTATTTCGATAATTGGGTTTGGTGGTCTCGCATTGGCATATATTACTCAAAAAGAAGCTGACCGTCTTGTACAACAGGCGATTGAAAGTGGAGTAAATTTTTTCGATGTTGCTCCAAGTTATGGTGATGCTGAAATAAAATTAGGTAATGCATTGAAGGGTATACGTAGTAAAATTTTGCTCTCATGTAAAACCACCTGTCGAAGAAAAATGGATTCATGGAATGAAATGCAACAATCTCTTAAACGTCTCAGGGTTGATTACTTTGATTTTTATCTTATGCACGGAATAAGGGATATGGAAAAAGATGTGATCCCATCTTTAAGTAAAGATGGAATGCTGGCAACCGCAGTTGAAGCACGAAAATCAGGACTTGTGAAATTTATTGGATTCAGTGCTCATACTGAAGAAACAGCAATTGCTGCTTTAAATCATTTTGATTTTGATGTTATGGCTTTTCCTGTAAATGCTTTCTGTTACCTTGCAAATGGATTTGCGAAAAATACAATCATGACCGCTATGAAAAAAGAGGTAGGAATCATAGGGCTGAAGGCACTTGCAAAACAAAAACTGCAAGAAAAACATGATAAGAAATTTCCTGGCTGTTGGTATGAACCAGTGACAGAAAAAGAACTTGCCAAAATCATGCTCTTATGGACTTACCAGCAAGGAGTTAGTTCGATAATACCACCTGCTGATGCAGGGCTTTTTAAGATGGCACTTGAAATCGTAAAAGAAACCCAGATAGCTTCTCTGGCACCCGAGGAAATCAAAAAGCTTGAAAGTTTATCAAAGGTTCTAAATCCAATCTTTCCTTAACACTACTATAAATTCTTCATCAAATTTTGTTATTGCCGCCAGTCATTGAAATTCGAAAGAAAACAAGTATAATATAATGTGAAACATCGGGCCGTTAGCTCAACAGGCAGAGCAGGGCACTCTTAATGCCAAGGCTGGAGGTTCGATTCCTCCACGGCCTACTTTGAATTTTTTAGCGAAATTCCAAAATATTAATGGTTATTGATAATGCATACTTCTAAGGTAATTTACCTGCCTGAATCTGGAAAGGCAGTCTTTGTCGGAGATACTCACGGAGATTTACAGGCATCAAGATCGATTATTAAGCAATATGCAAGAAGGAAATATCACGTGATTTTTCTCGGTGATTATGTTGACCGAGGAGAAAAAAGTCGGGAAAATATTGATTTTCTCATTTCTGCTCAAAAGGAATATTCAAAAATCATTTTACTTGCAGGCAACCATGAAATGAATACGGTTGAACCGGTTTCGCCCTCTGATTTCTGGGAATCATTGAGCCAGCAGGAAATTTTATATTACTCAGGGATATTCAACAATTTTCCTCTTGCAGTTTCAGGAAAAGGTTTTATTGCAGTTCATGCTGGGCTTCCTGACTTGCCAAATCTTGATAATTGGGATAATATAAAACCGGGCGATGACAACTGGATGCGGATATTATGGGCAGATTTCAGGGAAAAACAGGGAGAGTGTCTCGGCGTTCTGTGTGGAAGGATAAAACTTGGAAGGGACTATTTTGAAAGGGTAATGAATTCCATCGGAAAAAATGTACTGATACGTTCTCATGATCCTTATGCGCCTGAAAAAATGTTTAACAATCGCTGTCTCACTCTTTTTACCTCCGCATCATACGGTAAGAGCAGACAAATTGCTATTGTGGACCTGACAAAAGAAATTCGTTCTGTTGACGAGATTGAGCTAATTTCCTTTTAATCATGGTGAGAAATTTTTCAGAATATTATCTTGCAGAAAAAATCGGAGTGGGTGCATTTGCGACTGTTTATAAGGCATACTCACAGTTGCAGAAACCAACGTATGGAAAGGTTGTTGCGATTAAAATTCTCAATGAAAAAATTTACGGCGCCAGTGAAAGCAAAGTGATAAGACAATTTGAAAGAGAAGCAAATATCGCCATGCAATTAAATCATGAGAATGTTGTGAAGGTTTATAACTGGGGCAAGTTCAATGGAAGATACGCAATGATTATGGAATATGTTGAAGGAAAAAATCTCAATGAATTTATTCATGAGCCAGGAAAATATGGATTCACAACGCTTGTTGAGATAGGATACAAAATCGCATGCGGTCTTGTCCATGTGCATAATCATGGAATTGTTCATAAGGATATAAAGCCAGAAAATGTTCTGATATCCAATGACTTGAAAACAGTTAAAATTACTGACTTTGGAATAGCAAAGGTGCCACGAAGATGGTGGCAACGGGATCTTTTTGAACGAGCAGGCAGTGAAAGAAGATTCAGTCATATTTCTTATGCGGCGCCAGAACAAAAAGCAGGACACTCAGATGCTCGTTCGGATATATTCAGCCTGGGTGTTTTAATTGATGAATTAATTGTCGTTAAACTTTCTATTCCTGAAATTCCCGGGAAAAATGACCAGGATTACTTTAGAAGAATTTCCGAGGTAATATTCAAATACCGAAAAACCCAGAAATTGCTTTCTGAATATCTTGTGATTCCCGAAGAATTTAAAGAGGTTCTGAAAAGAGCCACGCACGACGAACCCTCCATGCGATACCAGACTGCTGAGGAATTTGCTTTCGCACTTTCAAAATTCATTGAAAAATCATGAGTTGTATCATTCGATGAGAATTGATACCAGACACGCAATGGCTTTGCCCTGACCAATTTCACCTATGCCTTCCATTGTTTTTGCCTTGATGCCTATCCTGGAATTTTCTATATTAAGAATGGTTGCGATATTTTTCTTCATCTGACCGTACCATGTTTTCAACACAGGCCTTTCAGCAAGTATTACAATATCAATATTTACAATTTTTGCTTCTCTGGAAGTAAGCAGTTTATAATAATGCTTGAGAATTTCTTCGCTTTTTATTCCCTGTATGGACTGGTCTGAGTCAGAAAAAACTGTTCCGATATCATCCTCTGAAAGAGCGCCTGCTATTGCATCACTGATGGCGTGCAAGATGACATCTCCATCACTGTGACCTTTTAAGCCAAGATGATATGGAATTTCTACTCCGCCAAGGATTAATTTTCTATCCGGTTCCAGTATGTGTATATCAAAACCTATCCCTGTGCGCATATATAAAAATATACCAGGAAATTTTTATTGGTCAAACATCAAATTTTAGAAATTCCAATTTCGTTATAAAATAGTTAAGTGGAAAAAAGAGAAATTTTTCAATCAATCAGATTAAAATGGAAAGAATTTGACCACTTTGACGAAAACAATCTGGTCAATCTTACAAGATTAGGATATAAAAAACACTCTGAATTTAGTGTGCCGAATGGCACATGGCAGATTTTTTGTTTCGAGAAAAAGATAGAAGCAGGTACTTCCCCTGAGCAAAACAAGGAAAAATTCTAATGTTTTTTTCGATCTTTACCTCAAAGAGTGGTGAAAAAAAATTTCCTGTCTCAGGAATATGTGACAACTTAGATGAAATAATAACTGCGTTAAAATATCTCTCATCCTTTTTATTTACCGATGGTACAAGAAGGTTTTTATTCAGGAAATTAACCATTGAAAATGCTCAGGACTATGGCTATATCAGGGGCCTCATTGCCGGAATAATCCTGATGCTAATAGACACTATACCCTGGCGTATTGGCAATTTTAGACCACAGGGTGTACTTTCTACATTTCTTGAGTATACAAGAATCGTGTATTACGGAACGCCTGGATTTGCCATTGTTGTCGGAATGGCTGCCATCGGAATTTATTTTACTGTTCTTTTTATACTTCTGCCGATACTTGCTGGAAATTTTTACCTTTATAAAGCAAGGAGAAGGCAGCAGAGCCAAATACTTCTGATGCCTGAATGCCTTGTAGATTTTGAATATGGAAAGGATGCAGAATCATCTTTATCTGAACAGCATATTGCCCTTATTGACAGCTTAAAAAGGGATGAAATTTATAAAAAAGTATCCAGATTATGGCATAACTTTAAGAAAGAGGACTTTTATGAACTTTACGAAATCTTCAGAGGCGGATTTCTAACACCTGAGGTACTTTATAATCTGCTTAAAAAAATTACCAGAAATTGTCCGGATTTTGATTTTAAACAATTTCTTGAAATTATGATAGATGTTATGAAAAGGGATACTGAAGTTGTAATCAAAGTTTCAGACAAAAATCAGGAGGAAGCATGAACGGGTTCATTCAGAAGACGTACTGGATATTTGTCTCTGTTTTTATCTTTACCATCGCTGGCTTAACCCAGCAATATAAGCAGCAATATATTGAATGCGAGATGTTCCCAATTCCTGAATCAACTCACAATGGAAGCGGGTATACAGCAATTGAAGTCGGAAAAGACGGAAATATTTATGTTGGTACTGCATACTATGGTTCAAGCGCCCATCTTGTGAGATTTAACGTGCGAACCTTGAAATGGGATGATATTATTGATGCTCATAAGATTACAAGAGAAACTGGAACAGGACTTGATTCTCAAAGCAAATTTCATGCAAAAATTCTGGTTGATGCAAACGGGATTATATGGGCAGCGACAAAACAGGGAAATGAAAATTTTATTGATAGACCTGAATTTGGTGAAAACTCCACAGGATACCCAGGCGGACATCTTTTTTCATTTGATCCAAAAACAAACCAGGTGATTGACCATGGAATTTTGCGTAAACAGGAAGGTATTATGGGTGGTTCCATTGATAGGAAAAGGCGAAAACTGTATTACTGGAGTGATCCAAAGCAACATTTTCTTATTTATGACATAGAGACGGGTTCAGTGAAAGACCTGGGAACCATAGGAGGATCCCCAAGGTACACGGCAATAGATTGGAAAGGAAGAGTATTCGGTACAGGTAGACCCGGCATTATCTGGATGTATGACCCTGAAACCGACAAACTTTATGACCTTTTTGTCAAACTTGAAGGACCCGGCCAGTACAAGGATCCTTATGTAATGGTTAGTTCGCTCGATGGCAGGAAAATTTTTGCATGCGCGATAGGTGGTGAGTACGTAATGGAATTTGATCTTGATACAATATCTTTTGCATCTGAAACCAGTGATACTGATGGTTCCATCATCTGTAGACATGTCGGGAAATCGTATCCTGAAAACGAAAAAAAGCCAGGTGACCAGCATGCTGGAGTTCTTGGTAAAGATGGGTGCTTTTATTTTCCAAATGTCATTGACAAAACGCCATATTTAATGAAATACAATCCCGAAGATGGGAAGGTTGTTTGTCTTGGAATTATCACGGTAAAAGGAAATCCAGACCTGAGGCCACTTTATGCCCAGGGTGCATGTACCACCAGTGATGGTACAATTTATATGAAATTTATTTCTGCGGGTGGAGGAAAGCAGATGCCTTATTCAATTGTACGATTTAATAAATTGAGCGCAAAACGATAGATAACTTAACAAATCAAGGAGATAATATGAAGAAAGTATTTTTTATAACATCATTTATACTTTTGATTGCATCTTCTCTATCTTTTTGTGAAGGAATAATGAAATTTGATCTTGATATCATCAATATTCCTTTTCCTCCGTACCAGAGAAATGTTACAAAATTGTTTGAAACACAAAATGGTTTGATCTACGGGATTATCCCTTCATCGCAGTCATGTTCGGGCAAGATATTCTATTTTGACAGGAATGCCGGGATTCATCAAATTCAACGGCTTGGTGATGATGTTGTTCAGGTAGACAGTATTATTTTCAATCCGGATATTACCTGGACATGGGATAAGACATTCAAGAAGATTATCGCAATCGACGCATCTGGAACACTGGTGGTTTATGAGAAAAATGGACCCGGAAAAGAAATTTTAAAAATTGCTGGCACAAGACCATTTGAAAACCAGGGATTTCAAATATCCAGAGCTTTTGCCAGTGATACCCATGGGAATCTTTATACTGCTGGCAAAAACGGCATTTTATTTAAGATCAATCCTGAAACTCTGGAGGTCAGGAAACTTGAGGCACGTCTTCCTGCAATAAAAGGTCGAGAGCCATGGGCAAGTCTTGATGCTGCTACGACTGGCAGCGACGGCATAATTTATCTTGGTACATTTGATGGTTACATTGCGTCATTTAATCCAGAAACAGGTACTTTGGTAAATCTTGGAAAACCACTACGGCAGCAACGAATTCAGGCGCTTGTGTTTCTCAATGGTGTTGTCTTCGGAATTGGCGGAGAACCAGATGGACTTGCCCGATGGTTTGTCTATGACCCATTAACAAGGAATTTCCAACTGGGAGGCACATTAAAAAACAAGGAAAATCGATTAATATATGAACCAGTCAATACAATGATTGTTACAAAAGAAGGCGAGATCATCGGCAGTTTTTCTGGAAGATTGGGTTGCCTTTTCACAATTAAAATAGGAAAAGAAAAATGAGGAAATACTTAACAATTTTGGCGCTGGCTATTATTATCGTGGATGTAAACTTGCAGGCAAAAGCTCAGACAATGACAAAAAAAATTCTTATTTATGATTGTTTTGAAACATGGACCGCTGACTTTTACTCATGTATCTCTAATGAAAAACTTACTCTTCGAAATTCAGTGCTATACCAGGATGAAGAGGGCCAGACGCATTATGCCAACACAGAGAGAATAAGTTCTGGAATTCTTGCAAAAAAACAGTTTATACTGAAAAACCCTGTATGTTCAAAAGCCGAGCTTTTCGTTTTTCATGGTGCAGGACTCAACCTTTTATGTAATGGAGTACCGGTTGTTGAAAATCATAACCTTCCTTCAACTGGATGGCACGTCTGGAATGTACCTGTGAAACTTCTGAAAACAGGAATAAACGAATTTGTATTCAGCGGCAAGGGAACATTGTTAATAGAACCCTCTCTTTATCCCAATCGTTCGGCACGTTCGTTTGACGAAGGTAAAACGTGGCAGTTTGATAATCTTGGTGTAAATAATGGAAATGGAGAGTATGTTGTAAGGCTTAGATTACAACAATATCCTGAAAAAGGTATTGCAACAAGCGGAATATACGATTTGCTCTCTGTGGCAGATAAAAATACAGTCCACGGCGAATATATTTCAGCAAACGACATTCAGGTTAAATGTATCGCTTCTATACCCGATGGCACATCAATAGAATTGCAATACAGAATAGGAAAAACAAAGATTTATAATCCTGCAAGCTGGTCAGCATGGAAACCATTTCGCAGAAAAATAAATAATACTTGGACAGTCAACAATATTTTGGATGAAAGATTCTTCCAGATACAGGCAATATTAAAAACCAAAAATGCTACTGTAGCACCGTACATTGAAAAATTACAGATTACTGCGAGCGTAAAATATCAACCAGCTGATGAAAACATCAGGGTTGTTTCGGTTGAAAATCCTCAATCAATCATAAGCAGGATTCCCTTTGCTTACCAGGAATTGAACTACAGAACACAAGCTCTTCGTTCAATGTATAATCTTGATCAGGTGATAAAGGATGGGAAAACAGAAATAGAAAAATTTGTGATGTTACGAAACTGGGCAAGGCACACTGCGCCAAAGGGATGGGATTGGGGAACCAGTATGTGGTGTCCTCCATGGGATGCACTGGTAATACTGGCCACCAATAAACAACCAGCCGCACTATGTATGTGTACTCATTACTCAACAATTTTCACGCAGTGTGCGATTGCACTTGGTTATACGGCGCGACAGGTTATCCTCGACCATCATTGCGTTGCTGAAATCTGGAGTAATGAACTTGGCAAATGGATTCTAATGGATACAGGCAACTCTCAGAATCCGGAAATGAACTGTCATCTTGAACACAACGGCGTTTTTCTCAATGCTCTTGAAATTCGAAATCTATGGAAACAGAATCGAGCAAATGAAATTAAATTTGTATATGCAAACGAATCTGGAATAACAGAAAAAGAAAAAAATGATTTTGAAAGTTCATATTTTAAAAATTTTAGGAGATTTGCAATTCCATTGAGAAACAATTTTCTTGGCAATCCTGTACCCGGTGAACCAGAGCAGGGTCAAAGTGAATATTATTGCGATCTGTACCTATGGTGGGAAGACAATTGCGAACCAGTAGAATCTCCAGAATATGGAAAAACAAGCAACAGGGTCAGTGACTTTTACTGGACATTAAATCAAACCTTTTTTGATCTTATTTCTTCTGGAAAGGATACTATTACTGTCACTCTTTATAATAATGTTCCCCAATTTTCCCATTATCTTGTGAGTATCGACGGTGGTGTCTGGGAAAAAACGCCAGCACAGTTTGACTGGAAGATACACAATGGTAGAAATGAAATAGCAGTGAAATCTGTAAATTTATTCGGTCTCGAGTGTCCAGTATCCAGGGTCACAATTGAAAAACAAATTATGTAAGTTGCAAAACACTGCAGCTTTCAATATGCGGGGTATGTGGAAACAAATCAACAGGTATTACCTTTTTTAAAGCATAGCCTGCCTGGGTGAACAAAAAAATGTCTCTTGCAAGGGTCGCTGGATTACACGAAACATAAATAATATTCCTTATCCTCGTCTTCAAGATTTGATGAATCGCTTTTTTGCTCAATCCACCGCGCGGAGGATCGACAACAAGAAGGTCATATCTTAAAGAACTGGGTTGTGTTTTTTTCAGAAATTCTTCTGCGGACATATCGTAAAAGTTACAGTTAGCGATATTATTGATTTTGCAATTCTCTTTTGCTGTTTCTATATTTACAGAGTTACTATCAACACCTGTCACTTTGTTGCAAATACGGGAAAGAAAAATTTCAATTGGAGCACTACCACAAAAAAGACCCAGTGCACAGTTAGGGTTAATTTCATTGGCCAGCATAGATATTGTTTTGTACAATTTCAAAGCGCCACCTGTATTGGGTTGAAAAAATATTTCAGGATAGATGATAAATCTGAAATTTTCAATTCTTTCTTCGATATACGGTTTACCCAAAATTAGATGTTTCTTTTCAAAATTCACAACATCAGAAACCTGGTCATTTTCAACCCACCAGAACGAAGCGATATTCGGTACAGCACTTATTAATTCTTCCGCAAATTTTTCAAGATTATTCACAATACCTGACCTTGTGATAAAGATGATCATCAGCTGATCAGTTGTTTTAGAATGCCTCATTACAAGATGGCGAACAAATCCTTTTTTTGTTAATGGATTATATGGTTCAAGATAATTTTCATTTACAAATTTAATGACCAGTGGGAACACTTTTTTTACTGCTTCTGAAAAAACAACACATTCATCAATTCTATTCACAACTGCTCTATATCTTTTTGCTGGATGCTGTCTTTCCCGTAATCCAACAACAGGCTTTTTATTACGTTGCCCAAAGGCAAACTCCATTTTGTTTCTGTAAAAATAGATGTCTGGCGATGAAATAACTGGATGAAAATCAACATCCGACTTTACCTTACCGATTCTTGTCAAAGTTTCAATCAGGTATCTTTTTTTCAATTCAATTTGATAGTTATAATCAAGATTTTGAAAGGCACAGCCGCCGCATACTCCAAAATGAGGACATTCTGGTTCCACTCTATATTTTGAGTACTTCTTTATCCCGCAATTCTTTGCATATGAAAAATCCGGTTTATTTTTTATTATGTGAATCCAGACGCTATCTCCTGGAACAGCATTGTCAACAAACACAATTTTGTTGGTGTATTTTCCCACACCCCATCTGTTGGGAAATGCTATATCATATATTTCAGCTTCAACGAGATTGTCAAATTGTGCAAGCATATTTTTTAGTTTTTCAACCGGCAGTCCAACAACATTATCAAAGTCACCTTTAATTTCTTCAACAAATTCGTCATTTACTTCCTGAACTGCATATCCGCCTGCTTTATCATAGAATGTTCGCTTTGCCAGATAAGAATTTATTTGCTCCTCATTTAATTTTTTAAATTTCACCAGAGTGGTTTGAAAATCTGATAAAATTTTATTCTCGCAGGGATTAAAAAGGCAAACTACGGTTATCACCCTGTGATATGAGTCAGAAAGAAGATGTAAGTATTCACAAGCGGTTCCATAATCATCCGGCTTACCAAGAATTTTGTCATCAATAGCAACAATTGTATCAGCAGCAATAACAATGCAATTTTTCTTTTGTAATTTATCGGCAACATTTCTTGCCTTCCTTTCGGCATTCAAGACCGCAATCAATTCCGGTTCAAACGTCTCATCCAGAATTTCATCTACATCAGGTACCATGACATCAAAATTGGAGAAAATCTTTTTCAGTAATTGTTTTCTTCTCTCAGATTGTGAAGCAAGCACAATGTTCATTGGCCTCGCCTTTGTTGACTGAAAAGTTAAAGATATTAGAATATATTATAAACCAGGCAGTTAACATAGGAGGAAAAAATGGTGCTGAAATATTTAAATGAAGATGAACTTTTTAAGGTTGCAATGAATATTGAAAAACAGGGAATTGAATTTTATCAGAATGCATCAAGTCATGCAGTTACTCCTGGGGCAAAAGAAATATTTCAATTCCTTTTCGGTGAAGAAAAACATCATTATGAGGTTTTCAAAAAGATGGACACTGATATACAAAGGATAAAATTTAGACCAGAAGCAATAGATGAAGAAATTTCACTTTATCTTAGAAGCCTTGTGGATTCAGGTATATTTGAAAATCTTGTGCCAAAGAATCAATGGAAAGACATTACTGATGAACAGGCGTTGAATATAGGGATACAGGTTGAAAAAACGTCCATCCTGTTTTATGACGGGATACGTCATATTACTGAGGATGCCACAGCGGGTTCTGCTCTTGACAAAATAATTGCAGAAGAAAAATCTCACCTTATCAAATTAACAACGTTGTGGAAGGAACTTAAGTTATAGTCTATTCAATTTTAATAAGTTGCCAGGGGAAAAAATCAAGGGTCAGAACCCCAAGTTTTGTTTCGCCACCAACGAAAATAAATTCTGGGTTTTCCAGAATTGAGTAAGGCAATTTTACTGTGTAAAGTTTATCGTTTTTGTTAACGATAGCCTTCCGTATGGAAATTTTTCTGGTTCCATTAAAAATGTTAATTGTTCCATCAAGGGTCATATTCACAGTTATTTTGGGCATCAGTGAAAATGGAACTTTTTGATTCCACCCGTAAATATAAAATTTTACACCAAATTCTTTTTCAATAACTTTTCTATCAAACATCAGGTCAAATATCAGAT
>Ga0209720_1001749_pt1 | contig 17543 bp, 15 predicted proteins | sample AD_JPNMR3_MetaG_FD_184426 | JGI IMG/M metagenome (GOLD analysis project Ga0209720, IMG submission 184426) | Active sludge microbial communities of municipal wastewater-treating anaerobic digesters from Japan - AD_JPNMR3_MetaG (SPAdes) (version 2) | ecosystem: Engineered > Bioreactor > Anaerobic...
ATTTGCGACTTAAAATCAAATCACTCTGCGAGCGCTATGGCATCAACTACGTGGAACAGGAAGAAAGCTACACTTCACAAGCAGATTTCTTTGCAAATGATACCCTTCCTGTTTACAACGCAGATAACCCACAAGAATACAACTTTAGAGGCAAGCGCATATCTAGGGGTCAATACAGAACTTATCAAGGTACAATTATAAACGCTGATTGCAACGGTGCACTGAACATACTTCGCAAAAGTAACCTGGTGGACTTAAGAGTCCTACAGGCTAGAGGCTGCTTAGACCAGCCTGAGAGAATAAGGGTCGTTTGACCAAACTTCTTTCGAAATCCCCCACCTCTACAGGTGGCGGGATGGTTTAATGCCCGAATAACAGGTGGATAATTATGCCCAAATAGGAGCACACCGATTCCCATGAACGTATCGATGTATTCTTTTCCCTTACTATCCCATACTTTTATCCCTTGCGCACTCGAAACACTAATCGGGAATCTGCTGTACGTATCGGCAATATAGCTCATTTGATCACCTCGTTCTTGTTACTACAATCTCACATGATTCCTATAGCTCGAACTCATTACAAATCTTCTCGACAAGTCTATGTGCACTTTCTTCTGAAACAAGTGCAGAAATCTTTATCTCCGAAGTAGTTATCAATTCTGGCTCAACCCCTTCGGACGCTAACAATTCTAAGAATCTGGAGGCTACTCCATAACTAGATCTCATTCCTGTTCCCACGACCGTTATTTTTGTAAAGCGACCATAGAAACGATACTTGACACCATAGACCGACAGGGTTTGATCAAGTAGTTCCTTAACCCCATTTGCCCTGTCAGATATAACTGTGAAAGACACGTGAGTAGCCTCCCCATTCTTTACGAGTGAGATCATATCAACATTTATCTCTTTCTCAGCGACCCGCTTGAATATATCGCTAATTACATTTGCGTCGTTAGGAAGATTTGTTATCGACACCTTCATCTGATTTTCGTCGAGACTTATTCCAGTTACTACAGGTTCTTCAAGCCACTCAGGGAGTCTTTCTACCACCCAAGTCCCCTCCTCATCAGTAAATGATGAAGCACAGTATATCTTCACATTGTACTTCTTCGCGATCTCAACAGCTCTAGAATGCAATACCCTAGCCCCCATAGCAGCAAGCTCGAGCATGTCATCGTACGTAACATACTTCCACTTCCTCGTTTTCGGATACAACTTGGGATCACAACTAAACACGCCTGATACATCGCTGTAGATTTCGCAGTCACAACCTAACTTTGCAGCTAACGCAACTGCTGAAGTATCTGAACCACCGCGTCCTAAGGTTGTGAAATGCTCATCCTCGGTAATTCCCTGAAATCCAGTTATGACTATCACATCGTAGTTCTTCAAGTAACTTTTCAAATTCTCAGAATTTATATCGACTATCCTCGCATTTGTATGATTTCTTGTGGTGAGTATCTTAGTTTGGAATGCATTCAATGATATTGCATTAATCCCAAGATCTCTCAATGCTATTGCAACGAGCGCACAAGAAACCTGTTCACCGGTCACAAGCACCATGTCAAGTTCTCTCTCGTTAGGATTTACAGAAACAGACTTAGCAAGTGAGATCAGTTGATCTGTTGTCTTTCCCATAGCTGAGACCACAGACACCACTTTGAAACCTTCTTTAACCTTTCTTGCAATCCTCCTAGCCACGTTTTTGATCCTGACTGAGTCAGCAACTGAAGAACCGCCATATTTTTGAACAATGACTGCCAACTTTATCACCTCGTAAGTTCATTTCAACTTGCGCAGTTCCTCCAAAATCTGCGTCTTACCAACCGTTTTCTCATCGACTTTTTTAATTACCTTTGCAGGCATGCCCGCAACAACAGTGTATGGTTGGACGCTATCAACGACGATTGCACCAGCTGCAATAACTGATCCTTCACCGACTTTGACACCTTCAAGCACTACTGCATTTGCGCCAACAACAACCCTATCTTCGATTACAACGGGAGTAGCATTTGGTGGTTCCACAACACCTGCTATTACGCTTCCGGCACCAATATGACAATACTTACCTATCTGCGCCCTTGCACCGATTACCACGTTCATATCTATCATCGTACCTTCTCCAACAATTGCACCAAGATTGATAACGGCACCCATCATTACAACAGCATTTTTACCTATTTTTACATACTCTCTAATAACTGCACCCGGCTCTATCCTTGCATTGAACTGAGAAATATCCGAAAGCGGGATAGCAGAATTCCTTGCAATCCATTCCACCTTCGAAGAAGAAACATATTCACTCTTCAATACAGGTGAGATGAAATCGTAATTACCAAAAAACACACCGAAAGTATCGCAACCAATAAACTCGAACTCGCTATCATATCCATCCATACTCGCCACATTCAACTTATCAAGATCACCTGAAACATATGCGCGCACTATATTCTTCTTCCTACTATTTGCAATTATTGCTATGATTTCCTCACTTGTCATATCTCTTGGACTCTTCTTAGAATTGTCGAAAGACTCCATCGATGAACCTCCTTTTTCATTTTTTGCCATTTGCTTTCTACTTTTTGTAGCTTTTCAATGATTCCCAGAGTTTCTTAACACATCTCTGTAAGAGTTAAATCCCTTCTCAGCTTGCATTGCAAACAATGCGGCTTTTCTCACACCAATTGCAAATGCACGCCTTGATAGAGCCGTATGGCTGATCTTCACCACCTCCCCGGCGTTTGAAAAGATGACCGTATGCTCTCCAAAAATGCCACCAATCCGTAAGGAACTTATAGGCAATTCTCTACCAAGGCTGTTTTTCAACATGATTGCAGTACCAGACGGTGCATCTTTCTTCTGATTATGATGAATCTCTACAATTGCACCATCCCAACCATCAAAATAGCTACCGAACATCTCTAAGATCTCTTTCAAGATGTTTACACCTTCAGCGAAATTGTAACTCTGGACCACTGGAACAGACTGTGACAGCTCTTTTAGCTTATCGAAATCCTCCTCATTCAAACCAGTTGTTCCAATAACAAGACCTGCACAGTACTTTTTGCAATACTCTATCGTGCTGACCAGTGCTGTGGGGCTAGAAAAATCGATGATAACATCTGGTCTGCCACTTTCGTTGATGTAATCCCTATCCGTCTCGAACACGAGCTTGTCGCCGAATGTTGAAAAATAATCTTTGATCTCTCTTCCCATTTTTCCCATTGATCCGACTAAACCATATCTCAGATTCACATTACTGCCCATTATATCAACCCCAGACTAATTAAGACTGCTCTTAGTTTTTCAATTGTAGAAGCTTTAGGTGGTGTCAATGGAAGGCGGAATTCGTTCTCAATCATATTCATGAGATAAAGAGCAGCTTTCACAGGCAATGGGTTTGTCTCTATGAAAAGTGCCTTCATCAGTTCAAGGTACCTCATATGAATATCCAGAGCTCTAGATATATTACTGCTCAATGCAGCATCGACTAATTGGACCATTTGAGTAGGAATGACATTTGATGCCACGGAAATAACACCCCTTGCACCGGCACAGATCATATGAAAGGCTCTATCATCGTTCCCTGAATATATATAGAAATTCATTCCTCTGGTTAACCTGTAAATCTCATCTGCCTGATTCACATCGGCGTTTGCTTCCTTAATTGCTCGTATATTTTGAACACTTTCGGCAAGTTTTGCAACCGTTTCTGGCGCTATATTGATTCCTGTTCTAGATGGGACATTGTATATTATTATTGGTCTATCCACTCTCTCTGCTATGTATTTATAGTGTTCATAAAGTCCGTCTTGGGTGGGTTTGTTGTAGTAAGGTGTTACTATTAACAATGCATCTGCGCCACTTTTTTGTGCGTTCAGAGATAGTTCTAAAGCTTTCTGGGTATCGTTTGTCCCCGTTCCTACGACAACTTGTGCCTTGCATTCGCAAATCTCTTTTGACATTGAAATCAATCTCTCTCTTTCTTCAAGCCTCAGAGTAGCCCCTTCACCAGTAGTACCTGCCACTACTATTGCTTTAACACCAGAATCGACTTGCCATTTTACAAGCTTCCTATAACTCTCGTAATCAACCTCACCATTTTTAAAAGGCGTTACCACTGCAGTACCAACACCCATAAACAAGTCACTCATACTGCTGATATCACTCATCCCGGAGTCACTCATTTACAACACCCCCTGATAGAAATACTCCATTCAAATCAAACAAGACTTCCAAAACCCCACCACGTGCCTGAGCAACTAACGTATCTGGCAAAGAAGGATCTCCAATTAGAAAATATTTGGTGTAATATGCCACTGCGGTAATGCCAGACCCACAAGAGAGAGTCTCCCTCTCAACACCCTTTTCATAAGTCCTAATTTCAAAGCTCTTTGTGGCACTCTTCCTGAAAAAATTGACATTTGCGTGATAGATACGTCTAATCTCAGGTGCGAGAAGGAGTAACTCATCATCCAAAGCATCCACCTCTAGGACAATATGCGATACACCGACTTTCAAAGAAGCACCACGCAGATCAAATCTTGTATTATCCATCTGAGCTTCAATGTGAACCTTGTCAAGGAATCTCGGTGTGGGCATTTGCACTGAGACAGTGTCGTATACTTTTCCGAGTAGTTGACCAGAATGAGTTGAAAAAACAACGTCACCACTGACATTGTAAAAATCCTTAAGAAATGTTAGAAAAGTACGGGCCCCGTTACCACAGAAATTGGCTCTCTTACCGTCTCTATTGAAATAATCCATATGATAGAACCCGTCAAACAGTTCTACAAATATTGCACCATCCCTATCACCGACATGCTCAAGCACCATTACTGACTTCTCGACATCGTCGATCACTTGATCGACAAGATCAAACACTACAAAAGAGTTACCTGTTGCTGAGTACCTCTCTATTCTCATTGCTTTCGTTCTCCCCTTCACTGTTTTCATGTCTGCCATTTGCACTATTAATACACTTGCTCGATGCAAGATGCCTTTGCATGATCTTAACAGCATTCGTAGCTGCACCAACTCGCAGATTATCTGCAACAACCCAAATTCCAAAAGTATGTGCATCGAACAATCTTGTTCTTGAAACATGCACTAAATCATCCCCTGCTATCTCTAACGGAGTTATTACATCATCATGTAGGACGATATCCTCTCCACTCGTAATTGTCTCGATGAGGTCATCCTTACTCATAATTGGGAATAGAGTCCTTGCAACGATACTCTCCGAATGACCTATTCTGACTGGCACACGAACTGCTGTTGGGAATATTTCGATTGAGCGTGAATTGAAGATCTTTTTTGTCTCGTTGATCATCTTCCACTCCTCGTCTGTTATATCATTGTTCAACTCTCCTATAACTGGAATCACGTTGTGTGCTATTTGCTTTCCAAAAACACTCGTTTCACTACCTCCATTCAGTTGCTCGTCAAACTCCATAACTGCCTTATCCCCAGCACCTGAAACAGCTTGGTAGGTAGAAACAATGATCTCACTCAGATTATAGCGATCATGAATCCTGTAAAGAGCAAGCACCATTTGAATAGTAGAACAATTTGGATTTGCAACTATTCCCTTGTAATTCTTGAGCAGATGTCCATTAATTTCAGGTACGACGAGTGGTACTTCTGGTGCCATTCTGAATGCAGACGAGTTGTCTATAACCGTAGTACCGTTTGCTGTGGCGATGGGAGCAAACTTTCTTGACACTTCAGCGTCGACAGAGAAAAGAAGATAATCGAATCCATAGCACATGGCTTCTTCAGAAAGTATTTCTACCGTTACATCCTTCCCTCTAAACTCCATAACTTGACCTGTAGAACGTTCAGATGCAAATAACCTTAGTTCTCCGATATCAAGATCCGACCTTTCTAGGACTTCCAACATAGTCCTTCCAACAACACCTGTTGCACCTACTATACCCACACTACCTACTCTTAACATAAGAACACCTCCAGTTTTTATGATAGGGTTAACGATGATAAGTTAAAAAAAAGCGGGCTACAGTTTATCTGTAGCCCGCTTTGGTGTTATTTAGCCTGCGCTTATTACACTAGTTCTATACCATGCCAAACGCAAGCTGACCACCACTCAGCGGGCAACTGCATTTAGCTTTCATATTTTCCCTATCCATTTTTAGTAATTCTTTGTGAATAACTGTTGCAAAAAGTAGAAAACACGTACTCATACTCATTCTCCCTATCGAATTTTTGGAGCTTAACTTAACTTAATTACTTACTAAAAATCCTATAAACTTTCTTGCTGACATTATACACGTAGCTCCACTATTTTGTCAAGTGCATTTTCAAATTTCTTCTCAAATTCTCTCCCTCTTTTGAACTGTATTCCAAAGTGTGAGCTAGAACATCTCAGTTCTACTTTTAGAAAAATTCGACTATACGATCAAAATCGTTTGTTTTAATATATGATATGTGAAATAGACTGCGTCCAGTATTATATGATATAATAAGATGTATTTCATTTAGTTTTTCTAAAAAACAGTAGAAGACTACCCTTAAAATAGTGGAGGTTGAGTAAAGATGACAGACGAGAATGTTTCAAAAACTTCTGAAGTTTCGATAGTACTAAGTGGTGCTGCAGGTCAAGGTATACAAGCAGTCGAACACATACTAACCCGAGTTGCAAAAGGTTCTGGCTTCCACATCTTTGCAACGAAGGAATACATGTCACGAGTACGTGGCGGGAACAACTCGACATCCATACGCATATCTGAAAGACCAGTTCACAGTTACACAGATCGAATTGATATATTAGTTCTACTGAGTGACAACGCACTTGAAAGACTTAGACCAAGGATTTCCAAAGACACAATTATCCTTGGAGAGGGCAGATACGTTGGTAAAGAGCCAAACTCAATTTCTGTAAATTTTGAAGAAATCGCCGAAAGCTTTGGAAACAAGATATACGAAAATTCCGTTTCAATAGGAGTACTATCTGGCATAATCGGTGCCGATGGAGATGTACTTGTAAAGAACATATCTGACTACTTTGCCAAGAAATCGCAAGAAGTCGTCAAAGCAAACGTCAATGCAGCAATAAGAGGATACGAACTTGGAAGGACTCTTGGCTTGAAATACAACATAAAACCTTCCGAAGATGTAAAGGCGCAACTACTCATGAACGGTGCTGAGGCAGTGGCAAGAGGTGCAATCGCTGGAGGATGCAATTTCATCTCTTCATATCCTATGTCACCTGCGACGACTGTTTTTACTGAACTTTCAAGACTTTCAAACAACTATGGAATACTAATAGACCAAGCTGAAGACGAAATAGCCGCTACAAACATGGCAATTGCCGCTTGGTATGCGGGTGCAAGGGCAATAGTTTCCACATCAGGTGGTGGATTTGCACTCATGACAGAAGCCATAAGCCTATCTGGAATGATAGAAACGCCCATCGTTGTGCACCTTGGACAACGCCCAGGACCAGCAACAGGATTACCAACGAGAACTGAGCAAGGTGATTTAAATTTGGTACTTTATGCAGGTCACGGTGATTTTCCGAGAATCATATACGCGCCCGGAAACTTGAAAGAAGCATATCAATTAGCTGCAAGGGCATTCAACGTAGCGGACAAGTACCAAGTTCCAGTATTTGTATTAACTGATCAGTACTTCCTAGATTCATTCTACAACGTAGAAGAAATGCCACAAGTAAACGTTGAAAGATATATAGTCAAAACAGACGAAAACTACAGAAGATACGAAGTCACGGAAGATGGCATATCACCGAGAGGTATACCTGGATATGGCACAGGCGTAGTGAGAGTCGACAGTGATGAACACGATGAATACGGTCACATCACAGAAAGTGCGCAAGTAAGGAAAATTATGGTAGATAAGAGATTGAGAAAAGAAAAGCTCATATCGCAAGATAGCGTACCACCGACACTTTACGGAAATCCTGACTACGAATATTTAGTCGTTGCTTGGGGCTCTACACAAGAAAACATAAAAGAAGCACTACAAAAGCTTGGAAACGACAAGGTTGCACTGCTTCATTTCTCTCAAGTTTATCCAGTTCCGCCAGTTGCAAAAGAATATTTCGACAAAGCGAAAAAAGTGATCTTCATAGAACAAAACGCAAGAGGCCATTTTGCTGATCTTGTCAGATTGACATTTGCAATAGATACATCCAATAGAATTTTGAAATACGATGGTTCAGAATTTTCAGTTGAAGAGATTGTGGAAGCCCTTTCTCAGGAGGTGAAATGAGATGTTTGAGACAAAACTATACGACATTCCTGATGCAGACATCGCTTGGTGCCCTGGTTGTGGAAACTTTGGAATTATAAACGAATTAAAGACGGCATTAGCCCAACTTGAATTTGAACCACATAGAGTAGTACTTGTCTCCGGTATTGGACAGGCCGCAAAGATGCCCCAATATGTCAAAGTCAACATGTTTAACGGACTACATGGAAGGTCACTACCAGCGGCTGTGGCAATAAAGATGGTAAACCCAGAACTCACAGTAATTGCAGAGAGCGGTGATGGATGCACCTACGGAGAAGGTGGCAACCACTTCATACACACGATAAGAAAAAACCCGGATATAACTAACATAGTACACGACAACCAGATATACGGACTTACGAAAGGCCAAGCATCACCAACAACGGCACGAGGTCAAATCACATCACTCCAATTTGACGGTGTCTACGTAGACCCATTCAACCCAATAGCAGTTGCCGTTGCACTCGATGCATCCTTCGTTGTAAGGACTTTCTCTGGAAACTTCGACCTCACGGTAGAACTCATAAAGATGGCAATCAACCACAAAGGATATGCACTGATCGACATACTCCAGCCATGTGTCACGTTCAACAAAGTTAACACGTACCAATGGTACAGAGATAACACGTACATATTACCAGACAACTACGACCCGACTGACAGGCAACAAGCATTCAAAATTGCAACTGACACATCTAAATTGGCACTTGGCGTAATATACAAAAACCCCAACAAGCCAGTTTTTGAAGAACAGCTTGCACCGTACAAAACGGATAAAACACCTATAGCGTACAGAAACTTGAAGTAACTCAATTGAAATAACCCAATTCACAATCTAGGAAAAAGGTGGGCAACAATGCCCACCTTCTTTATTTTCTATTTTCGAACGCTCAAAGCGATTCTATTAATTTGTTGATAGGCAGAACGTACTTCGGTATGGCAGCGCGCACAGTTACTTTTGGATCTACAACCTGCGATATCTTCAAATCGACAACCAAACTGGCGAGCATGTACGAATCTTCCCAACTTATCTCCAGACCATTCTTCAAATATTCAACAGCTTGACTAGTTGCTTCATAAGAAGCACTCTCCAAACTATCGCCTGATGTGATTACCATCACGTACTCATCAGTCTCAACTATTGGCCATACAATTGACTTATGCTTTATCACATCTACTTCAAGTGTAACCTCAGCCTTTATCTCCAGACCCGTTACACACACCTCACCATCGCCCATACGTGCATGACAATCGCCAAGTGCAAGCAACGCTCCATATTGATTTACAGGAAAATACAAAGTTGAACCTATCTTAATATCAGTAGTATCCATATTTCCACCATGGTGCCAAGGACTACCAGTTGGCCACTCACCATCTTCCAAAGCAGGTGCAACACCGATGACACCAATCATAGGATCAATCGACAACTTCAATCCATTAAATATAGCATATTCCTCTTCTACTTTTATGATCTTCACGACTGGTTTAGTCACCTTATCACCAAGCAGTCCTTCGTTTGGAATCACCACTGCAGAACCATAATCTGCAACAGCGATATCGATGATCTTTACCTTAAGTATGTCACCTGGTTCTGCACCTTCCACATATATAGGTCCTGTTGCTGGATTGACTATGTTAAAATCTATCTTTTCAATTGCCTGCTCTTCACTCTGCACTTGCTGGAACCAACAATCATTCGTTACAACCTTGAACCTCTCACCAGGCGAAACCTTATCAATATAATCCATATCATACTTGAATGTATATATCACCCTGTCGCCACGAATGAGCTTCATTATACTCCCCCTTTCCACGTTTCAATGTTTCCTACTGTAGAATCAAATACACCTTAGTGGTGAATTGAACTAGGCATTGCTGAACGTGTTTTATACAACGATCGAATAATTAGTAGCCAAGTAACACAAACTGCTTTTTAGTACTGATTTCAAGACGGCATACTCATTTATCCCAGTACAATGGCACGTACATATTCTCCCGATCTCAAATTCTTTCATCTTTTGGGCTAACTCTAAAATCTCTGCTTCTGGCATACCTCTCAGATGGAAACCACCGACTACCGACTTGATTTTACTTCCTGCAAAGCGTCTTCCTGCCGTCTCCAAAATGTTCAGTATACCTGTATGCGAACAACCAGTAATTACATTGATCCCATCTTTTTCCTTCACTACCACAAAAACTTCATCCGAGAAGCTATCCTTTATCATTTCACCACCCTTCTCAACCAAAAAACCCTTGGTTGTGAATTCATTGTCGTATATCATGTCCGTATCAGTAATTACAAAAATGCCATCTTCTATCTCTGTATCCCCTTCTATCAAAATAAAATTGTCTTTATACACATCGTAAACTCCCGAATCAAAGCCTATTTCCTCTACTTCTCCGTTTCTCCTAATTGCGTACTTTTTGTCCAAGATTCCTTTTCGAGCGTACACCTGCACATTTTTATTTTCCTCCAATAGAGCCCTGACCCCGCCAGTGTGATCATAGTGACCATGCGAGAGGACTGCCTTTCCTATTTGCCTGATCTCAATTCCCATCGACTTCGCATTACGTAAAAAGCCTCCACTCTGCCCAGTATCTATAAGCAGCTTATCATTCTGCATATCATTCATACCAGTTCTTTGCACCAGCAAAGACAACCCATGTTCCGCCACAAGATTTCTACTATACACAACGTTTTCGATAAGTACTTGTACCCTCATTCTCTTGGCACCTTTCATGTTCGATTCTTTCATCATTAATCGGCGAGGAGACTCCAACTTCTGCAAGTTGGAGAGGAATTGTTATACCCCTTTCTTTTCGCTAATATCTTAGATTAATAGTGACACTGTGATATAACATTACCAAAGTGAGGTGATGATGTGTACCGCAATCAAAAGAACCAAGTTAGGCATCTCAGCAAGCAAGAGTACGTTGCTTTGAAAACGCTATGCAGACTATCGAAAAACTTGTATAACGCAACCTTGTATGCCATCCGTCAGTACTACTTTACTGAGAAGAAACACTTACGCTACGAATCTGCCTACCATACTTCTTTCGAAATCCCCCACCTCTATAGGTGGTGGGATGGTTTAAGCCACTGAGCTTTATTGCAGGAGTGTACGGAATGAATTTTAAATACATGCCTGAACTCGGATGGAAGTACGCATACCCAACTGTCCTCATCGTGATGGTGTGCATCACAATAGGCATGATTCTATACTTTAAGAAGAAAAAGTGGATATAAAGTATTGACAATCGCCATCTAAAAGATTCAAGAAAGCTCGATTATTTTACTGATTTTCCTTCCTTAAAAACAGTTACAATATACAAGTCCCGAAAAGATAGTTGCACTATCGCAACTATCTTTTCATTAGAAATCTTGATTCTTCCATTCCTCTGCATAATAGCACTAGAACCCTTTGACTCGAGTAGTTGAGTCAAATCATCAATAGAGATACCCCTCTCCACCATTCTATCGTACGTATGTGGCATGAGCAATGCCTCTTTCCCAAGCAATCCAATGTACAAGTTCAACCTCATACAACCTCCAAGAAAGAAAAATGCTATTCAAGGTGGAGACTTACCCTCAATTGCTAATCTTTTCTTGCAGCAAAGACTTCAGAACCTGCCAAGAAGTACTTTGTCAGAGTCAAGAAAAGAATTATCATCGGTATACTTGCTATTGCGGCAGCTGCCATCATTGCACCTTCGTTCGTATACTTTTCAGTCACAAAGATCGTAATGAATAGTGGTATCGTCTTTTTCTCTGGACTCTGCACAATCAACAATGGCCAGAGCAAATTATCCCACTGCGACCTAAAAGTTAGGATTGAAAGAGTTGCGATCGCAGGTACGCTATTTGGCAGTACTATTCGCCAGTAAATGCCAAACTCACTTGCGCCATCGATCCTGGCAGCATCAAGCATCTCATCTGGGAAGGTTAGCAGGTACTGACGCATCATGAATACGCCGAATGGACTCATCAAAAGAGGTATGATCATACCTGCATATGTATCTTGCATCCCCATTCCTGTCACTATCAAATAAAGCGGTATCATGATCGCTTCAAATGGGATCATCAATGTGCCCAAGATCATGAAGAACACGAAATTTCTACCCTTGAACTTGTACTTTGCAAGGCCAAAACCGGTAAGCGAGCATAAAAAGACTGTGCCAACAGTCGTTATGGAGGCTACTAAGAACGAGTTCCATATACTTCTTAGAAACAAGAATTTCCCATCGTTGCCCTTTATCGCTTGCCAATAGTTTTGCCATCTAAACTCACTTGGAATCCAAGGATATGGCATCTTCATAATCTCATTTGAAGGCATGAACGATGCTGTAAACATAAAGACAAGCGGAACCAAAACAATGGCGGCAAAACCTAGTAGAAAAACCCAAATAATAACATCTATTATCACGGAAACAATTTTCTTTTTCACACGATCACCCCATCAAATCAGTAAGTTACTTCTTCTGATCTTGAAACTTTGAACTGAAGATACGTAAAGAACATTATCACAAAGAACAAGATTACACTCATTGCACTTGCTCTACCGATTTGGTGATCCCTTATAGCTGTATTATATATATTGAGCGTTATAACATCTATCGGACCTCTTGGCGCTCCTCCTTGCACGAAGAGATACTGCGTACTGAATGTTTTTAAACACTGAATCATCGACATCACAGAGACGAGCAATGTGGTTGGTTTTAGTAAAGGTAAGGTTATATGCAAGAAATCTTGCCACCCACTTGCCCCATCGACAATAGCTGCTTCGTGAATAGACCTTGGAATACTTGCCATCCCAGAAACGAAGATCACGGTAAAGTATCCTACATACTTCCAAAAGTAGACTATAATCGTTGCCAGACGAAGCATATTCTCATTTGACAACCAGTGATAATCTATACCTTGCGTACTGAAGAGAAAATTCAAGAATTGATTTGCCAGACCACGTGGATCAAACATCAGAAGCCATATCATAGCAGCAACAACCGAAGACAAAACAGCTGGAGAATAGTAAGCCATCTGCAAAAACTTTTGAAATCTCTTGCGAGTCATTATCAATGCTGCAAGAACTAAACTGACAAGGACCATAGGTATGAACGTACCGAGAGTAAATATAGCTGTTGCCTTAACAGAATTCCAGAATGCTTCTGATGTGAAAAGATAAGTGTAATTTTTAAACCCTATAAACTTCGGCGGTTTCAGAGATAAAAGGTCCTTTTTAAAGAAACTCATCCAGAAGGCGTTTATCACCGGATAGAAATCGAATATCATGAAAAATACAATAGCAGGGATAGTAAATATAAAGCCCCAAATCGCTTTTTTCTTTTCCAAGAAACATCACCCCTACTTACCTAAATGTCTGTATAATACATTTATAATCAAGGTGGGCAAGTGCCCACCCTGATCATTGCTCTTCTTTCAAGAGATCGTTTGCTTTCTTCTTCAACGTTTTCAATGCATCTTGACTTGTAGTCTTTGTGAGCATAACCGACTCGACTGCTTCACGTATAAGTTGCTCGATCTGTGGCCCTTGTGGATGTAGTGGGACGATATGAGCCTTTTTCATGTCTTCCAAAAACACATTTGCATACGGGTAGTTCTTGAAAACATCCGACTCAATTAAATCCTTCCTCGGCTGGATCAATCCGACTTTTGTCAAATACTCTTGTGGATGGCTCAACATAAAGTTTATAAATCGCCAAGCCCATTCTTGCTTTTCCTTTGAACTCTCGGCGTTAACCATATAGTAATGTCCGTAGAAGTTGCACCTAACATCCTTTACAGCATTCTGAAATACCGGAAATGGCACAACCATCCACTCTTTTGAATTGTAAAATGCTGGATTTTCAGCTTTTATCCTGTCTATCTGGTACAATCCAGACAAGCACATAGCAACGGTGTTATTATCCTTATTGAACTCTTTTCTAGCAGCAGTATATGTTGGCGAACCCAAATTCTTGCCGTTTGGTCCCCACTGCTTCATAAAATCCAGCACTTTCAGCCACGCATTATCGTTAATTATTGCTGTTTTTCCATCTGCACTGAAAAGTGCTCCACCGAGTTGTTCAACCATTGGTACGAAGAAAGTCAAATAGTATGGATACCTGAAATCGAATCCCCTTCTCTTGATGATCTGTCCATCTCTAATAACAAGCTTTTCGCTGACCCTGACCATATCTTCCCACGTTTTTGGATAATCCTTTTCTGGATCAAGGCCGACTTCTCTGAAATACTTCTTGTTGATGAATATACACCAGTTTGTCAACTCGAGAGGAAGACCGTATATCTTTCCTTCGTAAGTCACTGCATCAAGAGAGCCCTCGAGGTATAAATTTTTCAAATCATTATAATTCTTCAAACCTAAGACGCTTAAATCAACTGGTGCAACTCTTCCGTTGACAATGTACGGATATTCGTCCTGTATTTCGATGTTGAATATATCTGGTCCTTTCCTTGCCGCAAAAGCAGTTAGTAGGACTTCTTTTATCTTGTCAGATGGGTAAGTAACTCTCTTAATCTCAACGTTTGGATACATCTTTTCGAACTCTTTTATATACCCTTCCTCCAAAGGTGTCCTGTTGGGGTCTTCATGAGTCCAGACAACAAGTTCCATTTTGGCCGCCATTGAAACAACAACCAGGAGCATTGACAAAAACACTAGAACTTTCTTCATTCCTACCACCTCCCTCCGTAGGATACTATCACAAATTGCTGGCTAAAGTCAAGAAAGATGGAATGGTTGAAACAACAAATAACATTCGAATAATGCGAGAAAGTACGTCAATTCGATTCCTAATACACCTACGTGACAGAATATAGTAACTTGTAACACTTATTCTTAATCTGAATTTAATCAGGTGAAAAATGTGTACTGCATACTTCCTTCTGCAGTTAAAGGAATCATCGTCTATTCCTCCATTTAGAATAAACATACTGATCTGACAATATGGTTACGCCCTTTTAAATAGTAACTGGCATGAATCAAGAGGCTCTGTCCTTCTTCTGTCATCCGTATTTGGATAGATGCTTTTTACGTCTAAGGTCTTGTTTCTTCTTACAATTTTTCATATAATATTGTGTACATCGTATGAACTGCCTATCAGGAATAGTTTATTTGATCTAAATGATTGTTCTACTACATCCACACTTTTCAAAAGTGCTATGAAAATATTGTCAAAATTTGTCAAGAAAAGGATATAATTGAATTACACAACAATCACGGAAGGTGGCTATAATGTCTTCATATTTTCAGAATTGGGATATTGGATCCTTACCACTGTTTCAAAGTACCGATTTGACATTTATAACAAATGAACAAAATCAGTCTTTAAGAAACCGATTCAACCAGCTTATAAAAGACTCAAAACATTTTGATGTACTGGTTGGATATTTCTATTTAAGTGGCTTTCATGCCTTGTACAAATCTCTTGAAAGTACTGAAAAGATTCGAATATTGATTGGCATTTCAACTGATCAGGAAACGTATAACCTTATGGAAAAATCACATGATGAGCCTGGAGAAGATATAACTCCATCACATAAGGAGACAAAAGAATTAGTCAGTACAGCGGTTGAAAATGAGATTTCAGATTCCGATGACAAATTGGAAATAGAAGAAGGAATCCAAAAATTCATTGAATGGATAAAGTGTGGCAAGCTGGAGATAAGAGCATATCCTTCTCGTAAGACACATGCAAAGTTGTACATCATGACTTTCAAAGAAGGAGATAGAGATGTAGGCAGGGTCATAACAGGCTCAAGCAATTTCACCCAATCTGGCCTTCAAGACAACCTCGAGTTCAACGTGGAACTAAAGAACAGATCCGACTACGAATTTGCAGCAGCAAAGTTTAACGAACTTTGGAAAGATTCAGTTGACGTTACTAGTGACTATGTTCAAACGGTCACGCAGAAGACTTGGTTAAATCAAACTATCAGCCCGTATGAGCTATACTTGAAGCTTTTGTATGAGTATTTCAAAGATGAATTAAGCAGAGATGAAAAACTCTTTGAAATGTACCTTCCGGAGAACTTCAAACATTTTAGATATCAAGAACAAGCAGTGCTAAATGCAAAAAAAATATTGGAAGAATACGGTGGCGTCTTCATTTCAGACGTTGTCGGGCTTGGTAAGACCTACGTAGCAACGATGCTTGCAAGTCAGCTCGATGGCAGAACATTGATCATCGCTCCGCCATCACTACTTGACGAGAGAAGCCCCGGTTCTTGGCCAAATGTACGTTCTGATTTCAAGGTACCTGCCGATTGTGTCTCAGTAGGAAATTTGGATAAGGCACTTGAGATGACCAGGGAAAGAGAATACAAGAACATAATCATAGATGAAGCACACAGATTCAGGTCGGAAGATACGGAGAGCTACCTTCAAATTTCCCAGATATGTCGTGGTAAAAGAGTCATATTGATATCCGCAACGCCTTACAATAATTCTCCAAGGGATATACTGAATCTCATAAAGCTCTTCCAAAGTCCAAAAAAGAGTACGATTCCTGGTGTACCAGATCTTGAAAGTTTCTTTAATAAACTTGATGAGAGAGTACGTGGAATAGACCAGAAACAAGATTATGATAAATTCTTGAAGGTTACTAGAGAGAATGCAAAGGAGATTCGTGACAAAGTCTTAAGATATATCATGGTAAGAAGGACGAGGTCAGAGATCGAAAAGTATTTCGCTGATGACCTCAAAAACGATAAGGTTAAATTCCCGGAAGTCGAGGCACCCAAGCCCCTTTTCTACAAATTGGATGATCAGGAAGACAAGGCGTTTACCGAGACACTCAAATTGCTCACTCAAGAACTCACTTACTCGCGATACATGCCGCTTCTTTATTTGAGAAATGAACCTACCGATTTTGAGGCGCAATCCCAACGTAATATGGGTGGATTCATGAAGGTACTCTTGGTCAAGCGCCTTGAAAGTAGTTTCCAAGCGTTTAAGAAAAGTGTCGAAAGATTTGCTGATTCATATGAAAAATTCATCAAAATGTATGAGAGCGGGACGGTTTATGTAAGCAAGAAATACTCAAACAAGATCTTCGAACTTATTGAAGAAGGTAATGACGAAGAAGTTCAAAGGCTTATCGACGAAGAAAAGGCAGAGCGGTATAGAAGCGATGATTTTAAACCTGAATTCATCGATCATCTGAGAAAAGACTTGGAAATACTTCAGAAGATAATATCGATGTGGAAAAATATACAACAAGATCCGAAGTTAGAAACGCTTATCAACAAATTAC
>Ga0209720_1001752_pt1 | contig 17497 bp, 16 predicted proteins | sample AD_JPNMR3_MetaG_FD_184426 | JGI IMG/M metagenome (GOLD analysis project Ga0209720, IMG submission 184426) | Active sludge microbial communities of municipal wastewater-treating anaerobic digesters from Japan - AD_JPNMR3_MetaG (SPAdes) (version 2) | ecosystem: Engineered > Bioreactor > Anaerobic...
CAAAAGATGCGGGAATACTTACTGCATATTGAATATTTGGCGGCAAATTATTTGTCATTACGTATCTATCAATTTCTGCTTTTAAATATTGAAAGAAGACTTTTGCTGCGTCTTTCGGATTCAAAATAGGGAAATCACTGTTTCGGTCAAGTTCGCTGTTGTAATACTTTGAGCCAAGGTCTTCGCCTAATTCCATTTTGAACGAATACCAAACATTGACACCTTTTTTGAGTTGATATTTCAAGTCTGCCGCTCCTTTTCCCACCAAAAGTTGTTGATTATACCAAGCAATTACAGTCGGTATTTTTTCTGATTTCATTATTGCACCGTCATAAAGTTTTTGGTTTAGCCAAATTGGTGCAGTCGTTATTTCTTTTGTTTGTTTGTCAATAATCGCAACCGAAACAACGGTTGTAGAAGTTCCAAAGTCAATACCGATAAAAGTAGTATTGTAAACGTCTGTCGCAGTTCTTGCAACTTGTGTGTTTCTTAATGCTGGAAATAAACTCTGAATGTGAATATCTGTTGCCATAAAATAATTTAGTATTTAAAGAGTTTTCTTGTGCGGTTGGGACAAAAGAAAATGTGCTGCATTGAGACTGCTTGGTGTGTGAGGATGCAGCTCTTTTGATTTTGCTGAATCTTTGACATTTTATCTTTCATTTTTCTGTTTATTTTCTATCGGTTGGGTTTTTTAGGGTTGCAAACAACATATGTGTAAAAGTTAATTGCACTTTATTTGTTATCTTCAAATATTCTATCCAAAGGGCTTCTGATTTTTGCAACAGATCTTGCCATAAATAAGTATTATTTTGGGTTTTGCGTTCAAGATAAGGATAGAACGAATATACAAATTTCATATTATTAACAAAAGGGTTAGTCGGAAAAAATTTCATGGGCAATTCGATTTAATGGGTATTATAGCCTTAAGATTTTATCTAATTTTACAAACGAACAACTTTTTATCCTGCCCAACAATGCGGTAGCATAGTAAAACTATCAGGACACTGGCGGTCGGTCAAGCTTGCGTGTCTTAACCCCCTAATTAGCTGGACCAAATTTAACAAATTAAATTTGGACAGTAAATTTGTAAAATTATGAGCAAGAACAAACGAAAATTTGGGTTAGAAGAGAAGCTCCAGATTCTTCGAGAGGGGGAAAACCATGGAGTAGACGTAACCTGTCGCAAGTATCAGATTGCGCGTAGTCTGTATTACAATTGGAAGAACAAGTTTGACCGGCAGGGTCCTGATGGTTTGGCTCCACAGTATCATCGGGTCGATCCGCGCATCAAAGCGCTTGAAAAGGAGAATGAGAGGTTACGTAAGATAATCTCCCGTCAGGCATTAGAGTTGGAAGTAAAGGAAGAGCTTTTAAAAAACGAAACTCCTGTGCAAATGAGAAGGGATAATGCAAGCCTATGATAGGCGGGCCAGCAAGCGCCAGTTATGTCAGTGGTTAAATCTGCCACGCAGTAGCGGCTACTATAAACCCAGTGGGGGCAAGCGAGGGTCAAGCCCTCAACGCACACCCTTACCCGCGATGGGCAGGTAGTTCCCAATGAGCAGGTAATAAACACACTTGTTTCTGAGGTTTTCAGCCAGGAATTCAACCTGTATGGCTATCAGCTTTGCACCGAGGAGTTAAGGGCCATGGGATTTATCATCAATCCCAAAAAAACTTATCGCTTGATGCGAGAAAATGGTTTGCTGTTGGAACAAGTAAAACGCAATCCATCGTCTCGACAATGGGTCAAGTGGCGAAGAATAAGAGATGTTCAACCCCTTGAGTACCTCTGCATGGATATTAAGTACGTGTATATTAACGGTGCACAGCGTAATGCCTATCTTTTAGCCATTATCGACGTAGCTACCCGTTATGTAGTGGGCTGGAGTCTTTTATACTCCATCAAACATACTGATGTAATACTTTGTCTGCATGGGATAATGCAGGGTTTTCGGGCAAAGCATGTTATGCTACGTGCCGATAACGGTAGCCAGTTTATTGCCCATGGCTTACGCAACTTTTGCATTCAAAAGGGTATTACACAGGAATTTACCCATGTGGCCACTCCACAGGAAAACTCCTATGTAGAAAGTCTCTTTTCCATTATAGAAAGGGAAGTAACTCAGCGCTATGAATTTGAAAGCCTTTACCATGCCCGCGATGTTTTCGAACGATACTTTAACTGGCATAATCATAAAAAACGACGTCATGCTTTGGGTAAAATTAGTCCTGCAGATTATTGGCATACAGCTTTTCCTTGTCATCCTGCCTGAGCCACCAAAAGCCGTAAGTGGAGAATTTGTCAAGGGCGATGATACCTTTGAAAAATCAAACAACTTATCATCGCTTGTTTTACCCTTGACAAATTCGGAACGGGGGCTATCTTTGCTTAACAGGATGACAAGGAATTTGTCCTAAACCATTTTTAAAAAAGTGTCCAGAAAATAGGGTGTTAAACCATGCGCTTCTTGCTGTGTGTAAGCTGCAGGCAATCTGGTACTTGTGATAGGTTGTATATTTACTGCATAATTAATTTGTTAAATTTGGTCCAGCTAATTAGGGGGTTAAGACACAAATCTGTTAATTATCCCAGTTTATTAACCAATAAACAAGTGATGATCCATCATTTTTTAAATGTTGCACAACGTTGATGGTATGGTGTCGTACGGGATTACGGAGTTACAAACGCCCGCAAACCGCTGAAACCCGCGTGCACTATACTATGTGTTGGCTGCTGCTAATTTATTTTCAATCCAATATTTATTCTAAAGTATCTATTCAATATATCATCCTGGTACGAATACAACTTGTTAATGCCGAATTTATAATCAGGTTTAAAAACCAATTCAAATTTTGATATAGGGATTCGAACACCTAATCCAATGTATATTCCAATGGAATTTGACAATCCAACTTTTTCATCAATTTCTGTTTCGGTATAATTTATCTGATTATTTTCATCAGGCAAATAGGTGTGCATAGTTCCAGTTCTATTAGAATTAATCACTAAGTCGGCAAATACGCCAGATTCAATGAATATTTTTGTCTTAGAGCCTATATTAAATCGAAATCCAACGGGTACTGAAAAGCAATTTAAGGTATAAGTCAAATCGGTAGCATGAGCAAAATGTCCCTCATACATTAATTTTTTAAATTGACTTGTTCTGTTATATTCTAATCCAAATACTAAATTTATTTTTTTATCCTGCAGGAAAGAATGATAGGCGCCTATTCCAAATCCATATCTATCCGCTGTGTTATTATCCTGTAAATTAGTCCTATTTAATGAAATCTGAAATTCATCAATGAAGAAATTATTCGAATCTTGTCCGTTAGATACCTTATCCACGAGAAAAATCAAACTTATAATTAAAAAACAATGTTTCATGTTTGCAGTTTTTTAGTTGCAGTTAACGGTCGGCGGTATGGTTAGTAAAGGATTGCGGGCTATTATCTACCAAGTTACAATAAAATTTGGAGCGGATTACTACGTCCCGATAACCAAACCCTTATTAATTATACCGCGTGTTGTAGGCTGGTTTTATCAATTCAATTCTGTAAAATTTAATAGTTTAGTCCTTTTCTCTCTTTTTTGATAATAAGTTTTTCAGTCCGTGAAAAATCAAATGAGTCAATACGCAGGCCATTTTAAATCCATCAGCTGTTTCTACTGTACACATAATCCCGGAAATATCTCCACTATTATGAACACTCGTAATAATCAAACTTGTTTGTAAGGTATGGGTGTCCATTCTTACGAAATATCTGAACCAACTCCCTTATTGGAAATGCCTTTATTGGCAAATGCTCATTATTCTTTGATGCCAACTCCTTGTATTGTTCTTTAATATCCATTGTTAATCACATTACCAAAGGTCAAATTTACGCTGTTCTATTGGTATCTTTCTCACTTTATCAATGTTTTTCAGTATTTTTTCGAGTGTCTTTTTAAAATTTTGTTTGCTTGGTGGGTCATCATAGAAAATATCTATGATGACTTCATCTAGATCCCATTCAGTCAACCACTCCATAATCATTGATTCTGATTCGTCAAGATATTCGTTGTCTGTTTTGCAATTACCAGCTAAAACCCCGAATTGCAAAGCCAAATCATGGTGAAATCTCTCAGCTGTATCAATAATCGCTGTATATGTTTCTCTTGATAAATCATTTGTATCCATATACTGTGTCGTTTTTATCTCCTTGCACACAATGTATGTGTAAAAGTTAATCACACTTTATACATTATTTGCTTTCAACTCCTGATGATTCGGCTATAACAAATATAAAAATTTCATATTATTAACAAAAAGGTTGGTCGGGAAAATTTTATGGTCAGGTGGATTTAATGGGTATTATAGCCTTAAGCTATTAGCTAATTTTTCAAATGAACAACTTTTTATACTGCCCAACAAAGCGGTAGCAGGGTAAAACTATCAGAACCCTGGCGGTCAAGCTTGCGCTTTTTGCTGTGTGTAAGCTGCGGGCAATCTGGTACTTGTGATAGGTTGCATCTACTCCATGTTTGTTTTTACCCACCCGACAAATCGGTGGCTTCTCTTCTAACCCAAATTTTCGTTTGTTCTTACTCATAATTTTACAAATTTACTGTCCATAATTAATTTGTTAAATTTGGTCCAGCTAATTAGGGGGTTAAGACACATTTATACGTTGGCAAAGCAAGCTATTTTGCAATTTTGGGTCTGTGCATTGGCTTGTGTGAATTGCAAAAGTGCTTGCTTTAGGATGATATTTTTAATTTATCTGTAACCAGAACGATCCACCGTGTTTTTCTACATTAGTCAGATTATGATGATTCCAAATAGGTGAAATAATCTTTGCCAGTTCCGTATCCTCACTTATAAAATAATTTGGCAAAATAGTTTTAAACTTCTCTGGATTTGCTAAAATAAATGCTGCAAGCATATACTGCTCGTTGTAAAATCTATCACACATAAACTGAGGATAATCAAAAGGAAGGTATATGTCATGAATATGTACAATAACTCCTTTCTTCAAAAATGGAAGTAGCTCCAAAAAACAAATCATTGCATCCGAATTAGGAAATACACGATGAGAATTATCAATAAACAATATATCGTTCTCATTTAATGATTCAATTATGAACTTGTTATCAGACAAGTTTTCCAAAGGCTCTCTAATAACCCTGTCAGCTAAATGGTCTATATTAGCTCTTGGGAATGGGTCAATCGAAATAATCTCAGTATTTAAATGGTTTTCTTTTATGGACTTTCGTGCTACTTTGGTCGAATTTCCTGAACCAATTTCAATATACCTTGAGGGTTTATATTTCGCTATGATTCCATAAATACTAACAATGTCCAGTCCTGGCAGAAAACCATTATTCCAAGTAGGGTGATTTTCATCTGTTTCTTTGCTCGAATCTTTAATTTCGTGAATTTTTTCAGCATATTTTAAGAATGACTCTAAAAGGTCTTTGTACAAAGGTCTGTTCCTGTTTATTAAATCGAATAAAAGGGTATGGGCAGGATTGCCATGCCCATACCTTGGTTTAGGAGTTACTTTGTATTCTAAATGAATGCTCTGAAATTTTGGTGATAGAAATCTATACACCGACTTGATTTTTTCCATCATTGTTATATTTATTTGTTTAAGATTATTTTACGAATTGAAACTGAATTTGAAGTGTTGAGTATTTTCACAAAATAGATTCCTGTGGGATATTTTGAGAGATCTATCTCTATTTTCCGTTGCGAATTGTATTTTTTGCTGTAAATGATTTGACCTCTTGGGTCAGAGATTTTAATAGATTTAATATCTACTTTCTCTGACAAAATTTGTATTATTCCATCAGTAGGATTGGGGAAAATAGCAATATCATTTTCAGATTTAGAGGCAATAAAATCATTCTCTAAAACCATACCTGCCTTTTTATAATTGGCTGAGCTATTTGTCTTATACATATTAACCAAATAATTTCTACAAAATTTGCGCATGGCTAGTAAATATTTTGGTTCATTTGATTTTGCCTTAACAAGATAATATCTTGTATTACTACCTCCATTTGAAGCCAATGGCCAGTCATCAATAAAAGGAACGCTATATTGCGGATTTGCAGACCAATTCCAATTCCAACCGCTTTGGTCATTTTTTAAATCCATAGTAGTTGCCCAAGCAGCAGTAGAATGTGTTTGCAAAAAGAATAATTCGTCTTTGTTATCTGAATCTATGTTTCCAGATAAAATTTGGTCTGTTGACAAGGGAGGATATGTCCATCCATTAAAACTATTAGTTCCGTATGTACTCCAACCCCATTGCCAGTTTCCATTGTCAAAATGGAAAAGTGTTGACCAACTATCAAGTCCAAGTAGTTCAACTTTTCCATCACCATCAAAATCACCGGGAAGCATATTAGAACGGTAGGGTCTTATTGCATGGTTACTTCCATAATCTGACCAACCCCAGACAAAATCGCTACCATTCCATTTAAATTCGGTAGTCCATCCGTTTGGCAAATCGCATCCTAATAATTCATCTTTACCATCACCATTAAAATCTCCAGTATAAAATTTGTCTTTGTATGGTCTTATCGGATGTGAAACATTGCCATAATCCGACCAAACCCATTGCCAATTGCCGTTATTGAATTTGAATAATGTTGTCCATCCATTAATATCATTTCCCAACAATTCATCTTTACCATCACCATCATAGTCGCCAATAATAAAGTTGTAACGATATGGGTATATTCCATTTCCCGCAGATGATGAGCCATAGTTGCTCCAATACCACTCCCAATTATCATTTACATATTTTAAAACAGTAATCCAATCGCTTTTTCCGCCAGTAGTATATCCTACACACAATAATTCTTCTGAGCCATCACCATCAAAATCACCTGTGTAAAATAAATCTCCGTCTTTTACATTATGACCATTAATATTGCCACTACCAAAGTTTGACCATGCGATATTCCAGCCGTTATTATAGTTTGGTGGATTAGAAACAAACTTTAAAACTTTTACGTCCATTGGGCCGAAAGAAATAGGCAGTTGCTTATTGGAAACATAACCAATATAATATTGGCTACCTACAGTGCCATTTGTAAGATTTATATTTGAATTTCTGTTTACCTTATAACTGCCGCTTGTTACAGGGTATTGATTATTGTCAAATAGAACATTTACACCTGTTGAACTTTGAATTTGCTGATTGGAAGAATTTGAAAAATTTAGTGTTACAGAAACCGCAACATTTAAGGGATTTGTAATTATCATGTAAGTTTCTGTCCCGTTGCTTCTAATGGTATAACGAAGTCCGTAATTTTCTGTTCGTTTTTCAGAAGGCAAGTTTAAAGGTATGTAAGATGTTGCTGTAGGAACAATGCAATTCAGATCAGCGAAATCTGTTTTTGTTGCAACTATTGTATTTGGATCTGTACTTATGATGTTTTTATTTACTAAAAACCTTAATTCTTTTGCTAAATAGGCAACATATTTTTGGTAATTTGTTGGAAAATAATTGCGATCATATCTGTTTTGAAGACTTGTATCGCGCCAATTATTTGTTTCGCCAAGATTCCATGAATAATTTAAGTCCCAAAACCATATGCCTTTTGCTCCATGAATTATTGAATTGTATGCCTGAAACCAAAGCCAATTTGCATTTGGAATGCTTAGGTTAGAGTGGTAATGGGCTAAGTAATTTGAACCTTCAGAAGTACCTTCTATATTAATTACTTTATGGACTTCAGAAGAAAAATTCTTAGCATATTCAATTGATTTAAAAGAACCCAAGTAATGCCAATTATTATTTGGGCCTGAATTAAAAATGTCAGAATAATTTTGATTTACCCACCCTGTTGAAGGAAACTGAGTATATGAACCCTCAAAGAAAATATCTCTATTGTCGTTTTTATTTAATAGTTGAATATATTGTTGCGGATTAAATGAACCTTCTCCGTCATTTGTGGATGCCGTGATGCTTTTGTGATGATTAGCTTCCATCACTATGATTTTATGATTTTTAATGCCCGCAGAGGAAAGAGAGTTTTTGAAATAGGAAATTGCATCACTTACATTTGCAGGAGGTATTTCAACATTGATAAAATAGCTTGGATTACACCAAGCATTACCTTGACAATTAGTTGAAAAATGTTGGTAATGATAGTAAGAAGCCTCCTCGCATATATGATAACCCCAAATAATATCCCTATAGGGAGAAACCTTATAGATGTTGTTGATGAAATTATTTATATTTGCCCTAAAATAATTTTGAGAATAAGGATATTGACATGCCCCTATAGAATTACCGCAATTATCATAACAATTCGTTCCATACCCTAAATAATTCCCATTTATATCAACAGCAGGTTTATAGTAATGTCCAGCACTTAATTCAACTTTGAAGTTGTTCGCTTTTGATAATTTCAAGTAGCTTTTTATGAAATTTTCAGAAGTCCATTCATTTGGTGCATAAGTTTGATAAATATTAAATCCATCCTCAGATAAAATATTTAAAACACTTGTCTTATACCCATTGTTTAAAGGTGTTTCAAAAGGGAGTTCACATCCATTCACGATATGAGTTTTGCATGAGGTTGCACCGAATATTCCCACTTTGAATTCATTCAGCTTAATGGGTTGTTGTCCATAATTAGAAATTAGAAATGCCAAGCTAATTCCAATAAGAATTGATAAAGGTTTTTTCATTTTATTTTGATTTTAAAGTTAAACATATATTCATTTTTCTCCCATTTTCAAAGTTGCCAAAAATGGCTCTTTTGGTTTTGCGAATGGTCGACTTGTGTATCGGGCAAAACCAAAAGAGCCATTTGTGTTACTGGCTAAAATTGTTAAGAAATATGCATTTGGGAAAAATAAAAATACAGAAGCGTTAGCTTTTAGGTCGGCTGTCTGATGGTTCATTTGTCTAGTTATTTTATGTTTATTTCTGTTGTTCATTCTTGCTGTGTCATCTTTTAGGCTTGTAGGTAACGATTTGCAAATATGAGTAGCTGGGTATTTCAGCCACTCAAATGTCGGACCGTTAATATTTTTATTTAATTTTTTCATTGTCAAATTACCATGGCATTCCAGCTTACTTATATTTGCTGTTGTGTGCCGTTAAATTATTTCAATTTCATTTTTTGCTTTAATCAATTAGTTATTTCTGTGATACCTTCTTTCTTGACTTCAAAATCCTTCTCGACAAATTCAATCATACTAATTTCAGCTATTTTGTCAGCAAAGTCAGGATTTTCAATAATCATACGTATCAAGTCATATGCGCTATTTTTTTTTATTTCACTTATTTAACTTTAGTTAACTAATCAAATATAATAAAATTTCTAATAAATACAAGTTTTCTCATGTCTTTTTTAATGGAACACAACGGACGGAGCTATGCGACGAGCGTGAAAACATGGAGGCCCACTTATTCCCCGTTACTGCCCTTGCCAGCGGGAACTGAGCGTGCAAATTGTGCTGAAACCCGCTATGTTTTATGACCGCTTGTTGGCGGTAGTTATTATTTTTATATTATTATTTGTTTATAATCTTTACCATTCTTATCATATGCTAGGTTAGCGAATATAAATCTATTGTTTTCGTCAAAATCAAAACATATTCCAAATGCAAATCTTGAATCATTAGTTATTGTGAAATAATTTTTCATTTTCAGGTTCTTAAAAACATTCATTTCTGTTTTTGAATCTACGAACTTAAAACGAACACCTTCAGCTTCAAAATCAGTCAAATCATTTGTTTCAATCACAGAAACATGGTCGTCTTCAATCGTAATTGAAATCCATTTGTCAAATCGCAAAAGTAACTGACTTATCTCTGGGTCATTGTTTGCATAACTAAATTCTTTAATTTTAATATCTTTCAATTCCTTGCCAAGACAAGAAGTCAGCAAATCTTTATTTTTAATCGAATGGATATGATTAATAAAATCTATCGGTAAATTATTTAAATCCTTATTTGTCATTTTATATTCCAATTTCTGCCAAACGAAGATTGTTTTTTGTAACTTTGCATAACGGTCGGCGCTATGGTTAGTTGCCGTTTTCGAAGCACTTTCCTATCAAGTTACATGTGCTTTTGATACGAGCTGTGCCGCTCGTATATGCACAGCACCGGCAATTAACTATACCACGTGTTAGCACACGTGATTTTATTTGGTTATTCAAGCTTTATTTTGCCTTCTCTTATTTGTTTTAAAAATTCGCGTTGTTCTTCGAAGGTCATATTTGCCATTCTTTCTGCTAATTTTTCTTTTATTGTTCTGAAAAATTTCACAGTATCAAATTTTTTATCAATCATTGTTTTCATATCTCACAAATTCTTTTGGTGAACGAATATCAATCTCTGGATAACCCAATTTTAAATTGATAGAATTGAATAGCTTTATTTTGTGATAGTTAACAATATGCTTAAAGTTCCAACTTACTAACACATCAAGCCTATTTACTGTTGCCAGAGCAATATGATAAGCATCATCAAGACTTGATTGACTTAAGATTTTTTCATTAATGTATGTTTCTGCAAGTTCTTTTGATTCGTCATCTAATTCTAAATAGCGATAGCAATCAGAAGGTATTTTAGATTTTAATTCTTGCACAAAATCAGGCGCTAGGCTTAATTCGGCTTCACTAATTTCAGAAAAGTATACTAAGAATTCTTTATTAAAAATTCTATCAAAGAATGATTTGGTTACATCTTCAAATTCATCATCAAAGTAGCCTCCAACAACAGAAGTATCTATATAAACTCGTAATTTCATTCTTTCAGTTTTTACAAATATACAAAATAATGATAAGCTCTGCAAATCGTTGACTGCATGTGAGTAAACATTCGGCGGTATGGTTAGTAAAGGATTGCGGGTGATTTCCTATCAGGTTACACGAAAAGTTGAAGCGGGCTACAAACCTTCGTATACCACTGAAACCCTTATGGTTTATACACTGTGTTGTGCATTGTGCTTTTATTGATTCGTATTTTCCTTTATCATTTTCACCATTCTAATGCTTGGATTCGCATCATCGCAAAGCTCTTGACATATTTTATCCCAAATCCGTCATTAGGGGTAGATTTTCTAATGACGGTCATTAGGAATAATTGTTTATAAAAAGTTGATTATTAATGTTTTAAGGTTTGATTTTATGCTAAAAAAGTGATTTTTTTGTTGTAAGAAATTCTTACCGGTAATGAATAATTTAGTTATAGAATTTACAGACAAAGAAATCACGCCATGGTCAGGTATGGTACTTTTAAAAACAAATGCTTGACAAGATTGATTTTTGCTCAGCTCTGGCCAGCATAGGACTACCGGAGCAAGGCTCCAATCGGGGTTATCCTCCAGCCCAGCTGATCACAAACTTTTTGGTAAGCATATGGAGTGGCGCTAACTGTATTGAACATCTGGAGGTAACACGCAACGATGAGGTTATCAGGCAGATATTTAACTGGGAACGCATGGCGGGACATCGGGCATTCAAGCGGTATTTTCAAAAGTTTGACCAAGCAACAAACCAGCGGGTGTTTACATCACTCTACCAGTGGTTTTTTGGCAACTTACACTTCGATAATTATACCCTTGACTTTGACTCATCCGTACTTACCCGCTATGGTAATCAACAAGGGGCTAAGAAGGGTTACAACCAAAAAAGCCGGGACGTTGCTCTCATCATCCTTTGATGGCTTTTGTGGCCGAAAGCCGTATGATTGCCAACTGCTGGCTACGTCCGGGTAACAGTTATACGACCAACAACTTTCTTGGCTTTCTGGAGGATACGTTAGAAAAGCTCAAAGGTAAAAAAGTTAGTCTTATACGGGCAGACAGTGGTTTCTACGACAAAGAGGTGTTTGATTATCTTGAACAGAAACAGCTATTCTACATTATAGCCTGTCGGTTGTTTTATCCTATTAAATTAAAATTAGCCTACCATAAGCCCTGGTTAAAGTTGGATGAGGGGATAGAAATAGCAGAGACCACCTATCAGGCTGAGGATTGGGATGCCCCTCGCAGGCTGGTGATGGTAAGGCAGCAAATTAATCAGCGACCACAGGCTGCAGGCAAACAGCTGCGTTTATTTGCAGATGAGGATATTTACAGAAACTACCGTTACAGTTGCTTTATAACTAATCTTGATTTTTCAGCCAAGACAGTGTATGATTTGTATCGTAATCGTTCTGATGCCGAAAACAGAATCAAGGAGATTAAATACGATTTTGGCTTCAACAGCTTTAACTGCAGGGATTTCTGGGCAACTGAAGCGATGTTGAATTTTGTAATGATGGCCTATAATCTGATGAGTCTTTTCCGACAAGCAATCCTGGGAACAAAAGTCCATCATCAGATGAAAACGCTTAGATATAAAGTTTTTGCTATAGGTGGTTATATGATAAAAAATGGTAATAGGCGTGTGCTTAAGTTATCCTTACAAATGAAAAGACGAGAATGGTTCAAAGGTTTATGGAGGGCAACGGAAAAATTAAACTGGCCTTTTTTGGTACCAGGCTAAATTTCTAATGACGGATCCGGGTTTATATCCCAAAGATTCGTATAACTTAATATTTTTTATGCTCTTAAAGCCTGTAACTAAAATATAACGCTGTGTGCTTGAAAATAAATTATGAATCTCGATAATTAATTTTCTTCCAATCCCTTTATTTTGATATTCAGGTGTTACTATTAACTTCCTATCCAACAAAAATCTCCGTCTCTCTATCTTTTACAGAACCAACATTTTTTTTTGATGTTTTGCAATCAAAAAAATATAATTTTTAAAATCATTTTGAATTGATTCTAATGATTTTTTCAATGGTTCAATATTATAATCATTATATAGTTCAGCTTCTGAAATAAAAGCAAGTTTCTGAAGCGTTAGAATATCTGGCAAATCATAAAAAACTGCTCTTGAAATATTTATGTTATCTATCATCACTGTAAATTTATGTTAATATCTTGTGGTAGAGACTTAGCATTACCCCAAAGTGCCGCGGGTATCTGTAGTCCGAGCGTAGCGAGGATTTGGGCGAAGGCGTAAGCCGAAACCAGATACTCGCTTGTTATCTACTGTTGCGCCCATCTTGCTATCTTCCATCTTTTTTGCCATGTTTTCTGACCACTATGATTTATCATCTCTATATTTTTCATATATGTCTTTAAGAAATAAATGACCCTTCGAGCCGTATAAATTGCATATCCTGTTGGCAATCTCTTTCTCGTTTTTCTCATATAACAGGCGAACTATCTGCTGGATATCTTCTTGTATGTAAACTGGATATACATTCGCAGAAAGAATTTCAAGGTAAATTTTACCAACTTTTGATGGTGCTTCTGGGGCATGTTTCAATAGATATTCAATGAAAAAGGGAGTATTGAAATCTTTATCAACATATTTTGCTGAAACTCTTAACCACTCAAAAATTTCATCATCTATTTCATCGATTAGTGATAACCATTTAGTGAGGTTTGATAATAGCTGTTGGTACTCTATATTCTCTTCGTTCTGTTTGGCTAAATCAAACAATACTTTCCAAAGAGGCTTTACTTTTGATTTAATTTTATCAGAAAGCCCATTTCTCAACATCCAGAAGAATCTTACTATCTCTGAAAGTTGGTTTATATTTTTATTTTCAATCAATTGAGAGATAAGACTTTCTTTATCCTCCAGCTTTTCCCAATCTTCTAAGTATCCGATGCATATATGTTGAACGAGTTGTTCCGTAATATGAGAGTTACTAAATTCTGTTTTTATAGCTTTGGTATAGTGCTCGTTTTCTTTAAGCAAAAAATAAAGATCACTGAAAACTTTCGAAGAATAAAAGAGATACCCTGTGAAAACAGCCTCCCAATGAAAATCATTCTCTTTTGGAAATATCCTGTTTATATTTTCAATTACCCACTTTTTATCAAGCCAGTAAAGGTTTGCTAAGTATTCACCCAGTATCACTGAAAATTCAAATGAATCTTCAATTTCACGATTAAGCCGTTTTGTAAAATCTTTTTTAATATTATCTACCCATCTTTCTTCATTTTCCCTTTTATATAAACGAGCATATCTAAGAGAATAATTTACCATTGCTGAAAATATTTTTCCTTTAGTTGAATTCAAAACGGGGGTAACAAGGTCTCCCATAACATGAAGGTCGGACTTGGTTTTTTCAACAAGGAGGAGTAAAATCTTTTCCGCCTTGGGCAGAAGTTCTTGGCTAAAAGCAAAGCTGTCATCTTTTGTGCCATTTTTAATGAGTTCTACTATTTGAGAAACAATCCAATTTCGATAATTATATCCTTTATATTCTTCATTCCAGAAATTATCTGATTTTAACAATTCGGATACAAAATTAAAAATCACCTGCCAGTTAAGTTCCTTCTTTAAACGCCAAGCTTCATTAAAACCCCACAATAATGCATGTTGATATATCCTGGGAACACTTAGGAATGGCTTTATATTGTCTGTAAACTTTTCCGGATTTTCTGAAACACAATTCCTGAACACATCTGAGACCCCTTCTACATCAAAATCTCCTATTTTATCCTTGAAGTTCGCAAGATATTCAGCTATTTCTTCATTTGATTTATTAAGAAGTTCATCTTGTGTTACTGGACTTTCATATCCAACTTTGGTTTCCATCCAGAAGTTAAAACCCGGATGGTCAAGTTCTACCGGATTTACTTTGTTATACTTTTCGTAGGATGAGAGCACATCTGAATCTTTTGTATCTAAAAGAGCAGAAAGCCATTCCTTTTTTCGATTGACCAGCATCTTCTCAACTTGATCTTTGTCATCTTTGATTTTTTCTGATATGTAATACTTTTTTGATTCTATCCACTGTAGAATCTTATTAATTTGCTCCTTAGAAAAAGAAAGACAGTTATTTTTAAATAATTCATACAACTCATGTTTAAGCAGAACTTCTTCAAGAGGATTCCCATTCCAACTCCAGAATAAGTCATTCAAATCTTTGTAGTGATAATTAATTATATGAACGGCTATTCTTTTAAAAATAGGATGTTCTTCTTTCAACAGATTTTTTATTTCTTCTTTTATTTTTTGAGGTTCAGAAAGCTCAAACATGTCTCTGACAAAATGAACCAGTTGGCATTCGTATCTATCAGGAAATGATGTCTGTGGATGATCTTCAATTGTGGGAATCCAGATATTATTAAATTGAGATTTATCTTCTTTTGTAATGGACTTAATTTTATTTATTGCAATCTTTGCTGCTTTAATACTACATAATTTAGCAATCGCTGGCTTGTGCTTTTTCAGTGTCCAATTAAGCCAATGCTCATCCATTATAGAAACGTATTTATACTTTTCTTCTTCTTCTTCAAAAAATGATTCTTTCTTCACTTTTTGGTAATCTAATATGACATCTAATAATTGTAAGATAAGGTCAATGGCCTTCTTGTTAGTTAATTTCGGCAAGATAGTTTCACCAATTTCAAGTGCCACTAATGTTGTATCCCATTTTGATTTTAATGCTATTCTTATGAATTCAATGTGGTTTTTAGTTATTTTTTCAATCGGAAGTGAGAAGATTATTTTTAGCATTGCCCCATCGGTTATATAATTCTCAATTCTCTCTCCGTTTTCATTACGGAAATTTATTATTGAATTGATGATTTGAAGTAAAGTATCTGTTATTTCTTCAGATGGATTTTTTTCATTTTTTGATGCTACATTCTCCAAATATCCAAGAATGGTCCAATATGGTATAGTGAAATATCCTTTCTTATCGGGTACCTCTTGTGGTGGAGGATTATTTTGTGGATCAAAGTATCCTCTTTCTTTCAATGGCTTTAACCAGGGGAAAGGATCGGAAGATGACGCAAGACATTTGAAAAAATGATCTCTTTGTGGTTCATCGTTTTTTATAATTTGAAAAATCCTCCCTGGTTCGGTTTCAGTATAGTTATTTGCAGCATCTTCAATTTCTTTATATGTATCATACAAATAGGGTGAAACTTGATTTATCTCTTTATTCCACTCCTTTATTACCTCGTAAAGCTGCATATATCCTTTCTCATCTTTTTCATATGGAAGGACTTCAATGCCCATTGAATTGTAATAATACCGTTCAAATTCAAGGATGTTCTCTTCACTTCTATAAAATGGGAGAAGAATAAAATGTTTCAACTCTCCTCCTTTTTGAGAGTCAAATTTTGTTATTAAAAAATCGAGCAATTCAAATTCTGCCATTCCATATCCAATAAATAGTACTGTATACTTTTCAAATATTTTCTCCAAAAACACTTTGAAAATTGGATTGTTGTAACGCTTAATATATTGAGGCACTGTGAAAATAAGAGAGCTTCTATCTTTAATAGAACCGTGAATATGGTAAAGTTTGTTTCTATCTATATTTGAAGGACTAAAGTCTTCTTCTTTATATACAATCCTTGTTCGTTCAAATTTACTATCAAAGTGTTCATCAACATTTGTTGTAATGAATAGACCTCGTAAACGATATAGTTCATTATAAATATCTTGTGATTTGATAAATTCTTCATTAGCTTTAAGAGAGTTCTCAAGTTCCTCATAAAAGATATTTTCAAAGCTATTATTTTTTAATAAGTAATAACAGATAGTAATAGTTTTCTTATGATCCTTGTTTTGAAGAAGAGTTTCTTTTTCCTTAAAGTTTATAAGAGTAGAACCATCTTTCTTTTTAATTGAAAAACATATATTAACAAGATTCTGAGCAAGTTGATCCCAACCTATGCATCCAATTAGCCGTGATACTCCTGCACCAATGGATACAGCAAGAGTCTTGTTATTCACACTTTCAATAATTTTTTGGGGAACTGGTGGTATTTTTGTTATCATATCATTACCTCATTAATAGGTTGTGGGCGCCATTGCAGATAACGTATGTGTAAAAGTTAATTACACTTTATACATTATTTGCGTTCAACTCTTGATGATTAGGCTATAAACAAATATACAAATTTCATATTATTAACAAAAAGGATTTGTCGGAAAAAATTTCATGGTCAGGTCGATTTAATGGGTATTATAGCCTAAAGATATTCTCTAATCTTTCAAATGAACAACTTTTTATCCTGCCCAACAAAGCGGTAGCAGGGTAAAACTAACAGAACCCTGGCGGTCAAGCTTGCGCTTCTTGCTGTGTGTAAGCTGCAGGCAATCTGGTACTTGTGATAGGTTGTATATTTACTGCATAATTAATTTGTTAAATTTGGCATAGTGTATTAGCGGGTTTTGACAGACAGTATGCTGTTAATTTTGATTTTTTACGATTTTTTTCATTGCATAATTGCTCCCCCTTTTCTACTTTTGAATAAATTCTTTCTGTCATGCAAGCAAATCATTCGCGGGGCTTATCGCGGGCTGTACGTTTTGTGGTATTGTTGGGGCTTATCAGCCTGTTTGCCGATATGGTATATGAGGGTGCCCGTAGTATCAATGGTTCTTTTTTACAGATTCTGGGAGCTCGAGCTTCTACGGTTGGTTGGGTAGCTGGTATTGGGG
>Ga0209720_1001753_pt1 | contig 17495 bp, 25 predicted proteins | sample AD_JPNMR3_MetaG_FD_184426 | JGI IMG/M metagenome (GOLD analysis project Ga0209720, IMG submission 184426) | Active sludge microbial communities of municipal wastewater-treating anaerobic digesters from Japan - AD_JPNMR3_MetaG (SPAdes) (version 2) | ecosystem: Engineered > Bioreactor > Anaerobic...
CAATCACTAACAGCATCAGCAAGGTTTGAACCAAATATGGCATCAATGGCTTTAGCAATACCCTGTAAAATACCAAGAACAGCATCAGCCATTCTAGCAAATAATCTTACTATGGAACCTATTGGGTCATTAAATACATTTGCTAAAAATTCAGCTACTGTTGCAAAGACATCCCAAATGGAAGCCACAATATCAATAATAAGATTATAAGCACCAATAAATAAATTTCCTATAAATGCAAGTGCTGTCATAAAAGCCCCCGCAATAATTCCTGTTGCTGATACACTTGTGCCTGCAAATTTATTTACTGCTGCAACCGCAGCATAAAAAAGTGCAACCAAAGCAATGATTAATATGATAATCCAGGTCAAAGGGCAAGCATATAAAGCTGCATTAAGTCCATGCTGGGCTACCATTGCAGTAAAAGTTGCACCTGCCTGCATCATCTGACGTGCTGCTGCAATTTTAGCCTGTATTCCTTGAATGGCAAGTATTGCATTGGTAATAAGGGCAACTGCATTATAAGCAATAAATGCAGTTACAAGTCCCCAAACAATAGGTTCGAGCCATGACCAATTATCAGAAATAACACCAGCAATTGAAGTTAATATTTCAAAAAGTTCAGCAGCTACCGTTGCAATAATTACAATTCCACCAACAACCTGATTTATAAGAGTCTGAAAATCATCATTCTTTGCAACTTCACTAATTTTAGCAAGTACAGGTTCAAAAGCTTTTATCGCCTGGTTTTTAATTGAAGTCCATATTTGACCAAAAGTAACCGGCATTTCAGCAAATTTTTTGTTTGTTTCATCTGCTGCTGCAAACATAGCATTTTTAATAATATCCGCAGTAATCAAACCTTCACTTGACATTTCACGAAGTTCACCAATAGATTTTCCTGTATATTTTGCAATTGCTTGTGCCAGCATTGGTGCATTTTCCATTATCGACCTGAATTCATCACCTTGAAGCCTTCCAGCAGCCATTGCTTGGGTTAACTGATACATTGCTGCTGTTTGTTCTTGAATGCTTGCACCACCAATTTTAAACTGCTTATTCATCAATTCAGCAAAAGCAACCATTTCTTTATTACTTGAAAATGCATGACCAGCTAAAATACCAAGCTTTGCAACAACCTGTGCAGTATCAAGATAAGAACTTCTTGACCTTTCTGCTGAAGCATAAATCATATTCTGAAGTTGTTCAGTTGTTTGCAAACCATCATTCATTAAGTCAAGCCTGGATTTTATAGATACCAATTCATCAGATAATTCAATAACTTTATTTACACCCAATGCTGCACCAACAGCAGCAGCTATTTTCATAATTTTACCATGAAGTCCATCCGCAGCAGATTGACCATTCCTAATGGTTTCATTAAATTGTTGCTGTGCCAGGTTTGCTTCTTTAATTTGTTGTTCAACACTATTAAAAGAAGTTTCAGCCTTTACAAGTTCTTCCCTTGCTGTTTGAATGCTGGTAGTATCAATCGCATTATGTGATGCACTTTGAAGTGCTTCAAAGCTATTCAAAACAATATTTATTGCTGTATTCATACTTTTAAATGCTGGTGACATACCATCATATATTTGAATCGCAGTTCTAATTGTAGCCATGTTCTCACCTACCTTTCAAATAGATAACAGGATGGTCATTGTAAACAACCATCCTGTTACCTTTTCTTTCTTGTGGGCTTCTTAATCTGTTTTTCCCGCTTTTTATCTTCTTCAACTTTGATTTCTATTGCTGCAACAATAAAAGCCCTTTCTTTACGTTCAAGTTTCAAAAATTCAGATGGAAGCATATTAAATTTGTGAAGGCAATAATAAGCAATATTTGCTTCAAAATCGCCTTCAAGTATTAGTTTTTTGCTTCATCAACCGCATCTTCAAAAGTTACTTCAAACCCATTGACTTCCTGAACTTTTTGTAAGTAATCTGCATATTCACCAGGTTTAAGCATCTTTTTCAAAAGTGCATCCGCACCCATTACACCGTATGAATCCTGGAGTTCTTTATCATTCAGGTTTGGAAATACAGTACACCTTGCAGCAAGCTTTCCAAGGTAAAGGTTATAATCAATTTCTTGTGTGTACTGATTTTTCTTTCCTGGAATAGGAACTCTTTTAGTGCAAGCTTTTCTGATAGCTTCATCTTCTTCAGAAGTAATGCAGCAAAGTTCCCATTCAATAGGTTTACCATTTTCATCTAAAAACCGCTTAGAAGCAACATATTTGATATTTTCATCCTTTAAAGCATTTTGACTTAAAAAAGCACTTAAACTGCCCATTATATCACCAAACCTTTCTAATTATCAGTTGATGGATTATTTTACACCATACCTGAAAGCATATTAAACTTTTCAGGAATTTCAAAGTCTTCAAAGGTGAAATCCATATCTTCTTCCAAATAATCAGCATCAGCATCAAATTTGGCAAGAATACCACCATCAATATTACAATCTTTCAGAATCACTGTCTGCCTTCCAACGCTGGATGTTGGGTCTTCATTTGTTACCTGAATATCAAAATAAATATCTTCACCAGTTTCTTTATAACGGTAAAGAAGTTCCCTGAAGATGCTTGTATTGTAATGGAAGGTTGCAGAACCAGTTCCTTTCCAACCGGTTGACTTATTTCCTTTACCGGTTTTACCAAGGATAGGTATTTCACTTTTAGTTTTTTCAAATTGTGCTTCCAAATTAATTGCCTGCATGAAATTATATCTATTACCATCAATAGTGATAAAGCATTCAGCCAAGGATGCACTTATAGCATCTTTTGCATTCATCGTATTAGCCATCTAATTTCACTCCTTTATTGATAAATTAAAAGAACCAGTATTTAACAATACTGGTTCTTACGAATTTTGGGATTAAGTATCTCTTCAATTGGTAATCCCCGTTCATATCTATCCCGTATTGTTCTCTCCTTAATCCCAGTTAATTTAGAAAGTTCCTTAATAGAATATTCTTTTCCCTGATACTGAAGTCTTATAGATATTCTTTTATTACTATTTTGCTCATTTATTGTTATAAATTTGCAATTATCAGGTGAATATCCTTTATTCACATCAACCCTTTCTATTGATAATCCTTCCTGATAACCATTAGCTAACGCCCATTCTTTAAATTTACTGTAATCGTTTTTCCATTCATCACAAACTGTTATTCCACGTCCACCATAATCCTTATAATATTTAGTTCTTGGATTATAGCATCTTCTTTTCATAGCTGCCCATATACCATAAAGTTTAGTCCCAAAATCACCATGTTTCCTGGTTCGATCACCAATTTTAGATTTTTTACCTCTTTCTGAAGCTATTTCTTTTGATAGACAACCACATGATTTTGTTCCATGCCGTAAATGTTGTAATGCAACAATTTTTTCATTTCCACAATCACATTTACAAAGCCATGCGGAACCGCCATATTTTGTTCCTACCTTTTTTATAACAGTTAGCTTACCAAATCTTTGACCAGTAATGTCTATTCTTTTCATGTATAACACCCCCCGTAAGAGTATTATACATTACTATACATTAACCGTCAATGATTAGTTTACCACCACTACCATATATAACTGTGCCATAGCGTTAACCGGCATGACAACATCATTAACCACAACTGCTTTTTTATGATCACCTTTCGTGACAACTACATTATCCGGGTTAAAATCTTCAATAGCTCTGATACTCTCCAATAACTGGTGATGTTTTACAATGTCATTCCAGAGACTTAACTGTCCTGCCCGATCGTTAGGCACATTGCCCAGGTATTTAGAATTAAACAATGCAGCAATATCATTTGCAATTTGGTCAAGAACCCTAATTGTCTGATTGCTGCTGAAATCACTGGATTTTTCATCTGTAACAGTGATGAAGGTATTTATATCTTCCAGCACTCTTACATTGTCACCAACTTTATGGAAGATGAATTTACCGCCAAGAATAGCAGCTTCCAATTCGGCTTGGGTGTAATTAGTATCAACAGTAAATTCCCCGTCATACACCTTATTGGTCAAGCTTCTGTTTACTGGACAACCAGCTTCAGCCCCCGTTACCCAATACACCAAAGAAGATTCAGGAACGCCTTCATCAAGAACTTTGTTTTCAACTGAAATAACCCCTTCATAATCAGCAGGGGTCTTATAAACAACAGTTTGAAATTTTATTCCAACTTCATCCCGCATCCTCTTTGTAAACTGAACCACTAAATTTATAATAGGTTCTGTTACTGATAGGCAGCCAAGAGTATTAAAGCTATAAGATTCAATTGCATCCAGGAAGTCTTGATATTGAAGTCCAGTTATTGCATCACCATTACTGCCTGAAGTAAGAGGTAATCCAGCAGTTGGGTTCATATCAACATTCTTCTTCCATACTACCCAATCATTATCAATCAGGTTATTAGTATTTGGAAGAATTGTTTGTTTGTCAACAAGTCTTGTTCCAACATAGGTTGAAACATCAACTTTAGTTTCATCATCAATATTAGTTGCTACAACAATTTTAATGTTATTGCCCCTTACACCTTTATATTTCGCAGTGCAATAAGTGTTTTCAGCAGCAACACCATTATTCATTAGCTTATAGAAATGACCAGTATGAATGTTTCTGAACAAATCTCTTAACCCTTTAAGCTTTTCATGGTCATAAGGATAGCCAAAATACTTCATTGAATTCTTTTGAAATTCTTCTGATGTCACTGTAAAAACTGCATCATCAACACCCCAATCCAATTCCAGGGCTAATGCTGCAATGCCCCTGTCAGAAAGGGTTGCTGATGCTCTTGCTGCACTGACAAAATTAATATATGTGCCAGGCAACACTTTATTTTGAGTGACAAAAGTTCCACCACCAAGTGCCATGATTATTTCACCTTACCTTTCTCTTTAATTTTCATAAAATTATCAATCAACCCATCTACTTCTTTAAGGGTATATTGCCGATTATCTTTAAGAACAACATTCAAAACATCTTTCCTGCGACTATATTTTTTAGATGAAAGTATCTGTTCTTTTGTATATAAAGCTTCAGTTGTTTTCGGTTTAGTTTCAATCTCATGAACATCAAGAATATTTTTTTCTTTACTCATTAATTTTCACCCCTCCAGTGTAAATAATTTCTTCCATATCATCTTCAGGAGTAATATCTTTTTGAAGGAACATATTATAATTAACAAAGAAATGTAAAACACCGTCAATCTTTTCATACCTCATTTCGGTTCCACGAATAAGATCCCCGTTGGTTCCTCCCGTTAGAGGTAATCCAATTGTTTCAACCAGTTCTACCGTCTTAATAAATGTTAAATAATCGTTATCAACTAATTCAGCAGCAGAACTTACAGTTTGAGTATCGACAATATTGTCATTATACATGGTTATAACATTATAAGTTTCTTCATCTTCATTAACTGTTATAACGATTTTCAAACTATTCCCCCGGTCATCTGGGAATTTAGCTGTAGCGTACTTGTTTGACGCTAGAGTTCCGTTTGGTAAGTTGATATATTCCAGGGTTTCAAACAATTCTGAAGCTACACTTAAAATTTCTTCATTATCCCCTTCACTTGCCGGGAAATAATGAATATCAAAAGAATGTTGTCTAAAATACCGATTCCCGATCAATTGAGCTTGGGACGAATCGACAACAGCAATAAAGAAGCAAGGTTCTGTTAAACCTTGCGTTACACTGTTGGTATATATCCGATATTCGTCCCCAAATACTTGGTTTAGTTTTATTGATATACCGTTAATTAAATCATTTACCATTAAAACATTCCCCCAAGTATTTTTCTAACTTCTTTTCAAGTATCTTTGGAGCTTGTGCATCAAGTTCTTTTTCTGAGATAGTCAGCATAAACTTTCCTTCAACCCATCCTTTGTGATTCCTCGTCCGGTGTCCGTACTCTACGTATGAAGCGTAATGAACCGGGTTAATAATTTCAATCTGGTAAGCATCCCCTGACTTTGTAACTTGTAATGAATCAACAAAAGCTTTAGCATTGGGTGTTTCACCAGCTATTGCTTCAGCTTCAGTTTTAGCAGTCCAGCCCCGCCTTAAAGTACCGCCAACTTTACCTGTTCCAGCAGGATATTGTCCAACAGGTGTTCTTTTAATTACCTTTGCTAATAACCTTGCTGCAAGTTCTTTTGCAACTTCCTGACAAAAAGCATCAAAATCATCTTTTTGCAATTTATCAAGCTTTTCTTGAAGGTTTTTCAACTGTCTAAAATCACAACTGCCCCATTTTCTTGCCATTAAGCCCACCCCTTAAACAATTCCAGGGTGATTTCTTGATGGTTGCTATAAACAGCAGGTTCACCACTTTTTTCATAATCTGCTGTTTTTCCATTTTGCGTAACTCTTATTTTAGAACCTGCTGGAATATCAATTTCATTGGAAATAAACAGTTTTGCAACCTGAACAACTTCAGCAACATTTTGATTTTCCAATGTTTGCTTTATAGTTGCAAAAGATAGTTTACAGGGCTGGTCTGTATAAATTGGAACTTCTTCAAATTCAGTTCTTTTGGTGATTGGATTTAATCTTTCTTCCCTGATGAAAACAGAACAGGTTCCTTTCCACAACATTTGAAGTGCTTTCTTATGACCTGTTACCATTTTATACACCTGTAAGCAGCAAATTTTCCTTTTCCATAATTCATCAGGTATAAAATCAATTCATCCAATCTTTCTTCAGGGGTTTTACTACCATCACCAATAGCAAAAGTTACACTTGTGTCACCTTCATGAATTTGCTTTACTGCTGCTTCTAAATCAAACCCTTCTAATTGTCCTCTTGATTTTTTATTTAGAAGAAATTCACCAACAACCATATCAACTGCTATTTCATGAAGTTCTTCAGGAATGGTATTAATGTTGCAATCAGCTTTGATGCTATTTTCAATCTTTTGGATAAGGAATTCAATCATCCAATTATCAGCTTCAGTAACTTCATATCCAAAAGATTCAAGCCTTTTTGTTACATCTTCCAACATCATTACCACCCCTTATTTCTTTTTCTTTGTAGTTTGCTTCTTTAGTTCTTCCTGTTCAACTTCTTCCTTTTCAGGTTCTTCCTTATCAGTCAGCATATCATCACCACCTATTCTGTTTTATTCCCCGCTTGCCTTTTATTTCTCTTTGGTTTTTCAACTTCCTGTGTTTCTTCAGGTTCAATAACAGGGTCAGGAACAGGAAGTTTTAATTCTGCTGCATCAAGTTCAACTGTATAACCTTTTGACTTGAACCAATCAATTAAATAGGGATTGCTACAATCAGCAACCCCCTTTGAAAACTTAATGCCCGCAGTTATTCCATCATATTCTTTATTTGGTGCAAGTATTTTTGCCATTATTATTCACCATCCTGCAATTCATAGCCGAACGATTCGAGCAACTTCCCAACATCATAAACAAAGGATGCACCAAGGCTTGATACATTCTGTATGGTCTGAATCAAAGCTTCCAATCTGTCAGATATATCAGCCATTGGTTATCACCCCTTTCATTATTCTGCCTTTACAGTTCCAACAACTGTGCTTGCAACCTGTCCTTTTCCACGCTGCTGATAATAAGCAGTGATTGTTGCCTTGTCACCGTTTCCACCAACTGCTTTGACTTTCACCTTATTCTTTGCTGTGATACCAACAATCTGAATGTGGGTGTCATCAGAAGAAGTTGCTTCAACAATCGTTCCACCAGTGGGAAGCGTCCAGGTCAGTTCCATTTCTTCATCTGCATCAATGTCAAAGGCATCAGGTGCAGTTGCAGCAGCAGAAGCATTTGCATACACATGGACTTTGAATTCCATGTCATCACTGTCATCTGCATTTGCCTTTGTACCATAAACCTTGATTGTCGCTTCACCTGTTTTGTCATCCGCTGCTGTGATGGTGATTGTTTGGTCAGTTACCGAAACCGCAACATTATCTTCATCAGATGAAAAAGCAGTCACTGTTGGTGCAGCAACATTTGCTTTGATTTTAACCGTTACAGTGCTTGAAACATCAGGTGAACTTGTGGACTTAACCATCTGAATATCACGCTGCTGTTCAAGCACAACTTTTCTTTTTGCTACCGTAACAGGTATTTTGCAATAGGTGTCAGCAAAATCTGTGTCTGTCGGCTCAAACTTCACTGTTATGTCACAAACACCTTCCGCAACAGGAACAATGGTGAATGCACCGTTTGAATTCGTTACAGTTGCAACATCAGTATTGCTTGATGTTCCTGTGAACACACCTGCACTTGGATTTTTAGCAGTGATTGTCACCACTTTGTTTGATTCATCCAGGTATATTGTCACAGGGTCATAACCGTCAAGGTCAACGAATGGTTTATAACCACCATCAACATCAGCGGTAATGCTGAATGTTGCAATGACTTCTTCAAGGGTCATTTTCTTGTACATTGCAGGAAGGGTTGCAATTCCTTCACCTTCATCTGTTATGGTAACCACACCATTTGCATCAATGCTGATTGATACAAGCGGATATTTGTTTGATGCATTCTTTGCAGAAGCATAAACACGATTTTCAATAACAATGAACATCAATACAACCCCTTTCACTGAATTTGACAGCTTTTCATTAACCATTGGAAATGATTCTTGCAATTGCAATGTTCTTCGGATTTCCTGCAATTATCCAGTTGGAAGAACCATTTGCATTTGCGCCAAGCTGATCGTCAGTGGGGGAAGCAGTGTAAGGATTCGGTTTCACGAAAGTGAACCCATTAGGATGATAGGTTTCACGAATCCTTGTAATCAGTTCGTTGTAACCACCATCTTTCTTTGCTTCACGAACAACCTCAACAGGTGTATCCACAGGGGCAGGAGCATACTGGATTGCACCGATACCAAACAGATAAGTGGTATATTCCTTTGCGCCAGATGCAGTTGCACTGTTCTTTACAGGAACACCATCATCAATCAGAACAGTCAGACCATTGTAATCTGCAAGTCTTAACTGCCTTTGAATACCCATGGGGTCAGTGTACTTGCGGTATTCAAGAAGTTCAAGTCCTGCCAAAGTATTTGCAACCTTACTGTGCATAATAGCAAGACTGAATTCATTGAACGCATCACCAACAGCCTTCTGAACAGCATCACCTGCTGTTGTTGCACCAATCTTGTTGCTTGTTCCAACAGTGCCAGTTGCAGTTGCAATGCTGAAAGTGTGATTCTGCCATTCATCCCATGCATCACTATCATCATCAGCAATGTTGAAGATACCGTTCAATATTGCAAGAATTACTTTCTGTCTGTACTTCTGCCAGTACCTTGCCACCTGTGAAGTAATCTGCTTCATGGGGTCAGCACCACTGTTGAAGTCACGAATGAAATCTCTGTCTTTCCATCCCTTTGCTCTACCATAGACAATACCGCTTTGGGATTTGCCTGTTACTTCTTCGGTTGAAATGTCTGTGTTACCATCATAGTTGTCAGGTGTTCCACCAATTACCGAATAGAAGGGGATGGTGTAATAATCTGAACCATTGGAAATCAGTTGTTTGATTCTGTCATTCGCCTGAACAGCACCACTATCAAGCAAAGCTGTCATTGTGGGGTCTTTTTCATTCTGCCAGTTAAGCAAGAAAAGTTCAGGGTCAAAAGGGAAATTCAAATAAGTTGCCATATTTAATTACCTACCTTTCAAAATTTAATAATTCTTTCCAGTTTTCGTTTTCATTCTTGAAACGAATCTGTTCTTCTGTACTTAAAGCAAGGAACTTGTCAAGGGTCATCACGCTGTCACCGTCATCATTTCCTGATTCACCAGGCTTTGCACCCTTGAATGTCTGCTTTTTCTTTTCGGTGTCAAATAAGAACTTGGAATCCTCTGCTTCGGTAAGCTTCTTGATTTGGTCAGCCAAACCTTTGATTGTACCATCTTCAAGAAGTTCGACTTTTTCATAGTCAATGTCAAGCAATGCCCTGACTGCTTTTTCATTTTTCGCTTTTGCAGCAGCAAGCGCAGCGGAAACAGCAGAATCCACTTTCAGTTTCTTGATTTCAGCAGCATGTGCTTCATCTTTTTTCTTATTTTCAGCTTGAAGGTCTGCAATTTGCTTCTTCATAGCTTCCACATCACCAGTGGAATTTTTAAGCTGTTCAAGCTGACCTTCCAATGTTGCCTTTGCGGTTTCAAGGTTTTTCTTTTCAGTGTTGACTTCATCAAACCTTGCTTTTGGGATAAAGCCTTTCAGTTCTTCCGCAGATGCTTCTGCCACTTTCTTTGCAGTTTCTTCATCAAGTCCTAATTTCACCAAATCTTCTTTTTTCATTGTTTTGACCATCCTTTCAAATTCATTTTTTACCTGGTTCAGTCCAGTATCATTTGTCTTTTCAGTTTTCGTCCGAAATACCAAAGTGACGATAAAAAAGAAGAACCTAACATCAGGTTCTTCTTTTTCTTTGATTTTTTCGCTGAACTTTCATATTTTATCACCCTTTCATTATACCATATTAGAATAACGTCTGCAATACCAAATAAAATTATTTTATAAATTGCTTTTTCCAATCTTTATAAGTGACACTTGACGGAATATAAATCCCTTTACCACTACTGTCTCTGGCGAATCTTTCACCGTCATTATCGTCAAAGTACGGTACAGTAGTGGTTCTGCAAAAGGGTGGAATGGTGGAGCAGTGACACCTGGTTCAAAGTTCTTCATGTCAAAAACCTTTCCATCAAGTTCCCTGCATATTTCAGAAGTGTGACTGTCCAGGGTTGCCACGATTTCAAACCTTTCCACATCCAGTGCATTGAAAGCATCCTTCTGTGACTGTGAAGAAAAATAAGCTGATTCGGTCATCACCAACCTTCCTGCTTGCCCCTGTGATGTTTTCATCTTTGCTGCAATAGCTTTGATTGCATCATCAGGTGACTTTCCAAGCATGATTGTCCTTGTAAGCTGTGTCTGAACTTCATTGATAAGGGAAGTCTTATTTGACCATATTCTTTCACTGAAATTCTTCCCATCAGTTGCCCATGGTTTTGAAATTAACTTTTCAACAGTCCTTTCATCAATAGCTGCAATATCCCATCCAATATTCCAACCTTTCTGAATCTCATATGCTGTATGATAGTAGTTCTGTAAATAAGTCTTTTTTAGTAACTTATCAACTTCATCAAGCTGACCACCAAACAGCTTTTCAATGGTCTGCTGTGTTTCCAGTTTCAAAGCTTCAAGCCTGGAAATATGGAATCTTGCAGATGCATTTTCAAGTTCTTTCATCCACTGTGGGTTCAGTGCATTTTGTTCACCGTACTTGATGAACTCTTTGACATCCCATTTGAATTCAGCCAGTTCACCACTGGTCAAAAGCTTTCTTGCTTCTGCCATTGTGATTTGGTTGTTCTTTGCAAATCTTTGATACCAGGTTGAAATCTGCCTTTCAATTTCTTTTTCCGCTGCAATGTATTGTTCCTGAATGGTTTCAAATGTAGAAATAGCATTCTTGTGTGATGCAGCTTCCAATTGTTCAAACCGCAGCTTCCAATATGCACTATTCTTCATTTACAACACCACCTTGACCGCCTTTATTGGAAGCAGCAGGGTAGGGGTTGAAGGCATTCTGATATTCAGCCATTGCAGCTTCTTTTTCTTCCTTCTTTCGTTCCAGTTCCTTTTGTGGGTCATCAACCCAAGGATGATTGGCAACCAGGGTTTCATCAGAAAGAATTCCAACTGATTTATTGATGTTTTCAATGACTTCTGCTTCATTCATCAACATGTCACGATTGAATATGACTTCAACTTCTTCACCTTCAAAGTCACCATAGCCTGCATTTGCAAAGTGACAGTTGATGAACCAAAGCAGTTCTTCAAAGGAAGCCTGATATTCGGTTTCCATTTCATTTGCATCCAGGTCAATATCACTGTACATGCTCTGAATGTTCATTTGATTTGGGTTACCGTTCAAGCGGTCATCCTTTGCATCATAACCCATTGCATTTTCAATGATTGCCTTCTTGAATATCTCAATGATTGCCTTGTAATTGTCGGCATTCACTTCAACCTGCAATGTTTTCAGGTCACCTGCTGCACCATCAACAGTCTTGACCTTAACAGCACCATAAGTTGCAAGATTCTTTCTGAATTCACCAAGATTTTCACCATCATAGTTGACCAACACCAGGATTGTGTTCCTTGCATCTTCTTCCATGTTGTTTTGGAAGTTGGAAAGTATGGTGTTTAAGCCATCCTGCAATGATTTTATACTTTTTATCAATGGTGTTTCTTCACTGTTGTACTTGAACGGTATCAGCGGAATCTTTGACCAGTTCCACCCCTGGTCATTACCTTCATTGTCAGTGATAGTGAAGTAATTAGCAAAGAAGGGTTCAGCAGGAACAATGCGACTGCCATCCATCACAAAATAATGAATGCCTGTGTCATCATAAACTTCAACCTTCTCAATGGTCTTTTCTTCTGAACCCTCATAAGCAATGACTTCATAAATCCTGATAGCATAATCAAGAATAGTGTGTTCAGCATCATGCCATCCAGGAATGATTTCATGTGCTTTGAACTTTTTGAAGGTGAATTCACCATGTTCATTGTAATAGATGTACAGCCATCCAATGCCTTCATTCAGCGAATCCTTACCCAGGTTCTTCAACAAGCGCATAAACCGCTTATTGAATATCTGCTTCAATAGCTTGTCATAGGTTTCATTGTCAGTCCTGATTGCAATGGGTTGACCAAGCAGGTAATTTGTCTTTTGGTTGACCATCTTTTTATATTGATTATCAACAATCCTGTTGTTCGGAAGATTGTCAACAGTTACAACCTTGCCACCTTCACCAATGACGGTTCTTTTCTTTTTCAGGATATCATGGTCACCTGCAAAATATCTTTCACCATCAAGCATTTCTTTTCTTCTTCGACTGGTCTTGAACCGCTGAATTTCAAGTTCGATAAACTTTTCATCAGTGATAATGGATTCAGCACCCATCTTCACAATGTAGTTTATCCGTTCAGTTTCAGATTGAAAAAAATTAAACACGATTCATTCACCCCCTTTTCTTTATTACTGCATATATACAAACACCTGGAAATATAGGGTTTTCAGGGTTATTTGTTACTATCATGTTACTAATCAAAAGAAAAAGTCCTTCCTTTGACAAAATCTTCAAGGGCATACCGCATTGCATCCATTAGATGATTGAAGTCATCAATGGGGGTATTCAGTTTCTTTCCAAACTTGTCAACATCCCAAGTGTAATTATTGATTTCAGTCAAGAAGTTTACACACCTTGGATGAACAATAATCTTGAAATCCTGGATGAAGTCAATACCATTGTTCACACTGTCTTTACCTTTCCTTGCAGCAGTGATATTGGAAATACCAAGTTCACGCAAGCGGTCAATGGACTTCGGTTCTGCTGAATCTGCCCTGATTCGTTCTTTTCGGTATCCCATCTTTGTAAGTTCCTTTGCAATTGCTTCATTGGACATACCTGTTTTGTACATTTCATCAAACACATAAATGACCTTGCCTTTCAGGTCAATCATTCCGCACCATAGGGCAGAAGGGTCATTAGTATATCCAAAGTCAAGACCAAAAGCTGACTTGATACCTGGTATTTTTTTGATTTCTTCCAGGTTAAATGCTTTTTCTTCCCAGTTTTCAAACACAAGACCTTCAACAATACCCCAGTCACCAAGTCCTACAACCCTGTATCTTCGGGGGTTGTTCTTTTTCATGGTTTCAAACACTTTCTTGTCCGCTGCATCCAACCATTCATTGCACATGTAATTGGTTGTAATTGCAAGTATGTCAGGGTCAGAAGGTGCATCAAAGAACCTTTTCTTTATCCAGTGCTTTTCATTCCATGGGTTGAAGGTCAAGGTTATCTGCTTGAACAGACCATCAGGAACTTCACCACGAATGGATTCGTCAAGCATGTCAAAATCAGATTCCTTCATGATTTCATATGCTTCTTCAATCCACATCCAACACAAGCAGCCAACTTCAACAGTAATGGATGTAACTTTCAAAGGGTCATCAAGACCCCTGAAATAAATCTTCTGACCAGTAGGAAGGTAGGCCATTTCAAGTGGTGATTCAGTGATTTTCCAATAGTCCTGAACACATAACCTGTTAATTGCCCATTTTAATTCTGTAAAGCAGGAATCTTTCAATGTTCGGAATGTTTTTCTGATGACCAATGTATTTGCATCAGGGTATTTCATCATATTGGTGATGAACCAAAGTGCTGTTGTCTTTGATTTCTTGGATGCTCTTGAACCTTTTACAACTCTGTATCTGCCTTTGAACTTCCAAAAGCGGTTATAACCTTTTCCAACAGCTTTCTTCAATGAAATATCAAGCTTTGTCATGCCACTTTCACCGCCTTTTTATGGTTCAATAAATACAAAGTGCCGAACATACAAGCTTTTCCATGTGTTTTGTTACTAACCTGTTACTATTCGGCTTCATCTTCATCATCCAAGTCATCATGAATGACAACAGGAATTGCACCTTCAACTTTGAATTTGTCATCAGGCTTGAATCCTGCCCTATCAAGTATATCTTTTGCAACCATGTACCTGACCATTTCGCTTTTAGCATTTAAAAGATTCGTATGTGTTCTGAAAGCTTTTGCAGCAAGTGACTGAATGCTTATTCTAACAAGTGCATCCAGTTCACTCATAAATTCTTTATCCTTTTTCCATGTGCAGATTGTCTTTTCAGTAATGTTAATCTGTTTTGCAATTTGCTTCTGTGTTAATTCACCTGATGCCATTAGTTCAATGCACTTTTTTTGTTTTGAACTTAACATTCAATCACCCCCTTTTATTAACATTCATTTACTATTTTGCTTTCATCATGTGGTATGAAGTATCATTTTTATGCTGCTCTGTATGACAATCATGACATAAACACATTCCGTTCTTAATATCAATCCTTCCTTTCTATGTAAATGCCCATTTAATAATGTGATGTGCTTCAAGTCTATTTGTCGAACCACATAATTCACATTTACCTTTTGAGATTATTTTATTTGTCCATTCCTTAACTCTTGTATCATTTCTATCAAATGGATATAAATTTTCATCTGATAAAAGTATTTTTACAAAATCGGAAGGAAGCATTGCTTTTAGAATTAGTAAAGCTGCTTGTTTTCTATAAATTGAATAATCACCAATTAAAATTGCAACTGAATCAACAATCAATTTACTTTTATTCATATGCAACACCGCCTTTCAATCAAAGTAAAAAAGCAGACAGAAATCATCCTGTCTGCTTCGCCCTTTGGGGCATTTTAAGTATAACATAAAAATATAGTGTCATTATATGCCCTCATAAAGTTAATTAGTGTCATTTTATTCCTGGTAAGGAATTTTCACATTCATCAAAGCGGATGCATGAATCCTGTGAACCTGTTTCAATGAAAGACCCATGCTTGATGCAACAGCTTCCCATTTAAGAAATTCTATGTATCTTAATCGCAAAACAAGCCTTTCATCAGGGTCAGGAACATTGTTTATAACTTCCCTGATTTCCTTTTTCAATTCAACAAACCTGTCAATCTCATCATTGATAATCTTTTCAAGGTCAACAATCTTGTTGATGCACTTCACAAAAGATGGTTCTGTGCTTTTTGTACCTGATGGGGGCATTCCTGAAAGATTCGGTGAAGAAATGCTTGTTGACAATGCTTTCAATTGGGCAAGTTCTTCAAGGTCACTATTTATCAATTCATTCAGGCGGTATGCCTGTCTTAAATATTGCTTTGGTGTCATATTATCATCCTTTCTTCATTCTGTTACTGTTTGTTACGGTTAAATGTTACGGTTGAATTTTTCAAGCGTAACACTTGAAAAGTCAGTAATATCAATGGTTTTATGGGTTTCATGTTACACATGTTACAGTTATACTTCTTATATTTCTATTTTTTATGAAATCAATAAAAATTTACGATAATAAAAATTATTGATTTCATTAAATAACTTAAATCTAACCGTAACAACCGTAACAAGTGTAACAATCATTTATTTTCAATACTTTCCATTGTTACACTTGAAAATATCAACCGTAACAAAACCGCAACATCAATATTTTTGAAAGTTAATTTTCAAAGTCCTAAAACCTTTGAAGCATACATATCAGCAGTATGTGTCCAAAGAACTGTTTCATATTTCCTGATTGCTTTGTCATAACCTTCCCAGTCATCCCTGTTGTAAGCACCCATATGATACCTGATGCACAGGATTTCTTCTTCCGTCAGTGTCATGAATTGTGACAGCAGCATGATTGACTTATCACCATGACCCTTCAACAACACATCCTCTGCATATTCAAAGTGTGATTCTTCGCCTTTGACTTCACCAGTTCCCATCATCACCTGACCTTCTTCATCCACAACCTTGACATATTCATCTATCTTGCACAGGTCATGAAACAAACCGACAATCCAGGGTGATTCCTTCCGCTGCCAGTGTAAATCAAGCTTGGCTGTCATTTCCACCAGGCATCCTGCCACTTCATAGCTGTGGTCAAACAAACCGCCTTCATAATTGCCATGGTACTTTGTAGATGCGGGTGCATTGAAATAACCATTTTCCATCAGCCAGTTCTTGAAATCCTTCGGTAACCAACTATCCGTTGCACTTGCAAAGTTTGCAATTCTTTCCATGAACTTGTTCATTCTCTTTGACCTCACTTTTAAATATTTCAGGGTTGTCTTGTATTACCATGTGCAGGGCATTTGCCAATTCATCAATTTTCTTTTCATCTTGTCTTGAATAGCCCAGGAAATCAAATATTGCATGTAGCATTTCATGAATGAAATCGGCTTCCATTTTGCCCTTTGCATTTGGGCAAATCCTGATGACCAGGTTCATGTAATCAACTTCGCCTGAATAGTACCTATTGCCCAAGTCAAGCTTATCTGTCTGTTCAACTTTGTAAATCTTACCGCCAACCTTAATCTGCTTTGGTATTTTCATTATCTACACCTTCTTTCTTTGGAAGCGGAAGCAATGCCCATTTGGTTGCCCTGTGAACTGCTTTATCGCTCCAACCATTGCCAAGCCACAAGAACGTTTTGTAACTGCAAGCTGCTTGTGAAAACAATGAAGGGATTTCAGCAACTATCCAAACCTTTTCTTCGCCAAAGTTCGGGGGTGAACCGTTTTTCCATTCAATATTCATTTGAAGCACCTTCCTGTCTTTTTATCTTTTATTTCAATCCTGTTCAACAGTTCAAATCCAGTTTCATTTATAATGAACTTCAAAACCTTAATCAGGAAATTGACTTTATTTTCAAGTGCTGTATCTTCCTTGATAATCGGCTTCAAGGCTTCATATGCTGTTGGGTCAGCACATCCGCTTTGATTATACTTTGGATTTCTCTTGTCGCCCATCATACTACACCTTCAATATCATCAAATACAACTGGAATTTTTGCCTTCAATTCTTTTAGAAGCAAACCGGCAACTTCCCGCATTTGTGGATGTGCTGCCGGTGATGTCCT
>Ga0209720_1001780_pt1 | contig 17336 bp, 8 predicted proteins | sample AD_JPNMR3_MetaG_FD_184426 | JGI IMG/M metagenome (GOLD analysis project Ga0209720, IMG submission 184426) | Active sludge microbial communities of municipal wastewater-treating anaerobic digesters from Japan - AD_JPNMR3_MetaG (SPAdes) (version 2) | ecosystem: Engineered > Bioreactor > Anaerobic >...
GCGGTGAAGCAAGCTATGCTTGCGAACGGGAGGGGTGAGCGGCAGCGAACCGTGAACCCTTGGGTTCGAATCCCGTCTCGTAAAGAAAAAAGGCCCTCTATAAGGACCTTCGTTTGGCGGAGAGTTATCGCCTTTGTATGAACTTTGAAAATCAGATAAAGGAGCAGCCTCTTTGGACTGCTTTTCTGTTTCTTTTACCGATTCGATTGAGTTGTTGTGTTTTTTGAGCGGATCGGAGAAGTAGTAGTTGATGATGATTTTATCGTTGTACAGAATGATGTCGCGGATAAGATATTTCACGAGAGCTTTTCTTACGCCTATATCCTGTACGTCGCCGCATATTGCCTTGTTCAAGAATTGAATAACTTTTGTGGGAGTGAGTTCTGCGAAAGTTCGTTGCTTTTCCTGTTCTATGTCGAAGTCAAGCTGGGATATCTGGGTTTCGAGTTCTTTCAGGCGCTCTTTGGTTTGTTCGGTGATGATACCTTGTTCGATAGCGGCAATCAGGTTGCGCGATGCTTTCAAGGCGGCTGTTCGTTTTGTTTCAAGCGATTTTATATTAGCATTGTTTTTTGACTTCTCGTTTATATGTTTGCATAACACTTCTGCCAAAGTTTTCAAGGAGCCGTTGTCCGAAAGAAGTTGCCACGTTGTATTGATGACGATATCTTCAAGTTCTTTCTTGCATGCGGGTTTTAATCCGCAAGGCTTTTTGTCTCTTGAACGTGTCAAGCAAGTATAGTAATAATGTTTTGCGCCGGTTTTGCTTGTTCCGCTTATTCCGACCATCAGACGCTTGCAATCTCCACAGACCAACTTTCCTGAAAGGATAAAATCAAAGATTTCTTTCTTCCTGCCGGGAGCGTGTTTATTGCTGTCGTGAATGTCTTGTACTTTTTGCCATACAACATCGTCAATGATTTTGGGATAGATGTTGTCATAAACGGTATCGCCGTGTTTTATCTTTCCGTTGTATTTTGTATTTTGAAGCATTTTATAGATTGCTTTTTCTGTCAGATATTTTCCTTTCTTGGTGCGGATTCCTCGCTTGCGCATTTCCTCGGCTATATAAGCCGCCGTGTAGTCTTGAGCATAAAGCCCGAAGATTTCCTGTACTATTGCTCCTTCTGTGGGATTGACTACGTTTTTCTTGTCAACGACATCGTACCCGAATAAGACCGGTCCGCCTGTATAGTTGCCTTTCAGATAACTTTCTCGCAGGCCTCGCAAGACTTTCTGGGAAAGTTCTGCCGAATAGTATTGGTTCATACCTTCGAGCAACGATTCAAGGATTATACCTTCAGGGGAGTCGGGAATGTTCTCCATGGCTGAAACAAGTTTCACGCCGTTTTCTTTCAACGTGTGTTTATGGATAGTCATTTCGTACTTATCTCTCGAAAAGCGGTCAAGTTTATAAACAGTCACGTATTTTTATGGAAAGTTTTTATCGGTACGTTTATATAATGTCACGAGTGCGAATTCGACACAAATTTACTCAAGCAGGGAACACCCGAACATTTTTGCAAATGTGCGCTTAGGATTATTCTTTTTTACAAAACTGCCATAAGCCTCAATAACTTGGGCGCATTCATTATCAGACAAATTGCAAATGATGAACAAATCCAACCGCGCTCTTGATGCACCTACATAGAACAATTTATTTTGATCGCAAATAGTATCATAATCGACGTCAATCAAAACGACCGCATCAGCCTCAAGCCCTTTAAATTTTCTACATGTAGTAAATGCGATTTCGGTTTTTCGGCAAAGATAGTTGCCATTAGCTGTTAAATATTCTTGTACGGAGCTGTGACCCGCAGGAGCACAACTTATGATTTGTATGTTGGTTATACCATTGTTCAAGATATCATGTATTGCTCTATTCAATGCAATACTTATTTCGCTCTCCGCAAATATGATTTTGGGCAAAGTTCCAGCAATCGCCGAATCGAATAGTTTGGGCTCTGTTTGTAACGGTTTAAAAGATGTTTCAGCAATTTTTCTTGTATTCCTGCAATTTTTATATAACGTCAAACGACAATCCGCTTCATCTATAAAAGCAGGCAGTTTTGTGCTTTGTACAAGTTGAAGCTTGTCATAAAACACATAAAAGGTTCCGTGATCCGATGATAAAGCGATGTCTTCAAGTTGCTTGAGTATATTTGCTTCTTCGATTCGACTTTGCCCAAAATCTTGTCCTTCATCGATAATGATGTGTTGATATGGAAATGATTGCGCTTCTTCCATTTCGAGCAGGCACAGTTGTAAATCACTAAAATCAGCTGCTTGTGTATTGCAAATTTTACAAGTAAATCCGTCAATTGTATAAAAATCAACATTCGGATAATTATAGTTTCTTTCAAGAAATTCTTTTAACTTTACATTAAAACACATAAAGAGAACTTTCTCGCCTTTAACCGAATGTCGACGGGCTTTTTCTAAAGCAATCATAGTTTTGCCTGTTCCCGCAGCCCCATTGATCACAGCACTGCGCTGTTCTTCCAAATAATTTAAGAGATTGCATTGTTCGGAGATCAGCGAATTGAATTTTTCCCGTTTATAATCTAATTCCAGCGTCTTTGAAGGAAGAATATTAAAAGACGGGCAAAGTATATTATGCAATAAAGAATTTGCCTCTTCTTTGGTCAATCCAGATTCGACAGGAATCATTTTCCCATATTCTTTAACTGATGTATGAATAGAAAATATGCGTTCAATGGAATTTTTGGGATCAACCAAATCTTCCGATGTCAAGATAAGTTCTTCTGAAGCATTGGCGGGCAAGACAATTTTTGATAAGGCGCTAATACTAACAGATGGAAACCAAACGGCACTTAACATTTTACAATGTTTTAAAATTTCGTTGTTGTGGTAGAAATTATAAATCTCATTGTTTAATTTCCATTTATTGCTATTGGCTTGTGCAAACGGATCGCGCATTTCTTTCCCAGAAGAATAGTACCAAATGCCCTCTTCACAGTAGATATGTCCTGCTTTTGCTTCCAAACAGATAAGCCCTTTGTTGCGATTGAAGATAACGAAATCTATCTCATTTTCTTTCCACTCTGAGTCAATTATGTTTATGATACGAAAGGAATGAAATACATAGTAGTCATCGGGTAATTTCTGAAGACTTAAAAACATATCTCCTTCACGGCTTTCTGGAGCGAAATCATTTGGTACATGTGGGATCATAATAGCCATTTCATTTTTTCCTCGGTAAAAACTATTTTTAGCTTTTCAATATCTGCGGCAAAGTCATCGCTTAGCAATATACAAGTATATTCCGAATCTTTTGCAACAAGATAACTTTCTCCGTTTTCTTGGCAGAAGAGCAACACCTTCTTTTCTATCCATGCTAAATCGGCATACCCCTTTTTTCCGTTGGCTTCAAACCCAATAGCATTATAGTCCGGCTTTTCAAAATTATCATTACTAAACACATTTTCCAATAAAGCCTGTTTTTCTTCGCATAAATCATCCAGCTGAGAGAAGATATAATGATAGGTCTCTGTTTTCGTAGATAATCCGTCATTCAGCAAGCGTATTTTATGCTTACCCTCAACCTTTGTTGCCTCTATTTTTGAAATTTCTCCGATATAATCGGTTAAAAATTCATAGGCTTTATACCTGTCAAGTTGCTCATGCCAATGCTGGTTATAATAGCTGCGCAGGCAATTATAGCACGACATATCACAGGAACAGCCTTTCATGCGATCACACGCCGCCGCAATCACATTTTCTAATACAGTTTCGTTGAGCAACCGCCTCACGTGGCCTGCGCCTCCAGCGACCGTGTCAAACAGAACGATCGCATAGTCTACAGCGGCTTTTTGCTGATTATATACACCCTTCAAGCATCCGCTTATATCATTGATGTCAATTCCTAAAACATCAGACATAGCATTTAATAATGCATAGACAACGGAGATCATGGTAGCTTCATCGCTGTTGTATTCTTGGAAATCGATAACAACGACATCTGTTTTGTATATGTGATTTAGGGCATCTTGATATAATCTTGTTCCATTGCAAATATGGCCCAATGCGTTCCTATGCTTCCGCTTTACATCGATATATAGAGAACTTTTTGCGATTGCATCATGTGCTGCCTTATCTTTATTTCCCTTTTCATCTTTGATGATGTCATGAAATCCATATGTAAAACCACAAACTTTACAAACGTAAAATTTTGTGTTTGACGTAACCATGATGGAGTCATTTTCGCTTGACTTTAATGAAATTGTTCTTCCATTCACGCGATAAAGATATTCATCGATTTTTGTTCCGTTTCCAATATAGGAATCTCGGCTGCGATAGATTTTATCAGGGCGCGACATTGGCACCTCATCTATCCTGGATTCTGCGACAAATCCTCCGCGAGGCTCGATAGCCTCCTGCCAACTTCCGGAAGAAATGGCATGACCACAAGCTACACAGTTCCTTCTTTCAGGTAAATCTTTGGGGTTTTGCGCGCTATAATTCCACGTCTTACATTCCGGACACTCGCAAACAAAAGAGTAGTAATAATCCATATGATTATTGAAAAACGACTTCTTAATGTACCTGCTCGTGTACATTTTGTTGTTTGCGATGACTTTTTCTCCGGGTGCATATTCCGAAATCGCCATCTTGAGATCTCTCGAAAGCTGCAATTCTTGTTTTTGTCGCTCATCGGCAGTTACTTCCAATTCAACAGTGTCGATAGGGAAGCCGTATTTCGGCAAGACATTGTTGCGCACAAGGAAGTCAATCATCTCTTTTGCCTTATATCTGGTTAAAGAGCGTTGCAGTCTGCTTGCTTTATCATAGTCTTTTTGATCGGCATATTCCTTTATCATCCCTTCAAGCTGCTCTACAGTTTGCTCATATTCGCAAACGGTGTTATGAAGCAGACCGTTTTCGCCAATCAACTTTTCCTGCCAATCATATGACTGAATGCAGGGAATCGATTTTTGCAGCAGATTGTTTAATTCGGAAGGACAATTTTTCACCAAGTCTACAAAATCATCATAACCGCCGTTATCAAGAAATTCTGTTGTCCGGTTGTTTCCAAAATAATTCGGATATTGCTTGAAGAAATAGCTTAAAACAACGGCATAAATATGACGCAAAACTATTTTTTCGTTATCCGTCTTAAATACGGGCGGCTTGATTTGTCCTGTGATAATTTTTTGAGGTTCATTGAAGAAATTAAAATCATGCGAGCTCAATTTTGCGTATGTCAAAGAATAGGCAGACGCATTTTTGCTTCTGCCGGCACGTCCGGCTCTTTGTGTATAATTAGCCGCCGAAGGAGGAACATTCCTTAAAAATACAGTTTCCAATTCGCCGACATCCACGCCCATTTCAAAGGTGGTAGAACACGATAACGCATGTATCCTGTTCTTCTCAAAATCGGTTTGATATTTTAAGCCCTCTTCTCGTGATAATTGCGCCGTATGCTCACGGATGAGTAGTGATGTATATTCCCGTTTGTTATATAAACTCAAATAATGGTTATCCGCAAAGAATTGAACGGGATCTATTTCTTCTAGAGTTCCATCGCATCCGTTCTCAACACAATGTCCATCGATATTGGTTGTGGAAATTTTACCACATTTTGCACACCGATACCAATGTGCGTTTTGATCCCCGCATACCCGAACGATATAATATTCCGCAGGCATGCAATAAATATCGCCATTCCCTTTTTCAAGTTTATAATCTCGATTTCGAGGAGATATCAGCCAATTATTAAAATAATCTTCCAAAAACTCATTCGCTCGGCGTTCATCTGACTGTAATATCTTTGCTACCAATCTGACGCGACTGTTCGGGTAAAACGAATCGGCTTTCCCTTCTCGGTTGCGCGCTTTCCAGCTCAAAGAATATCTGTCCGTTGAGGCAGTTTTTTGCAGAGCAACAAATTTTTGTTTATCTGTATAAAAAATATATTTACGATCATCTGCATCGAGGATATCGTCATCAATTTTCAATGCACCAAAGTATGCAAAAGTCATGGCTAAGTAATCAAGCAGTCGCTTACACAACTCCTGTGTTAGACTGTATTTTTTAGCCATAGCTGTAACGATTGTCCCTGAATTCCCTTTGTATTCAAAAGCAACTCTACCGAGAGAAACCAGACTTGTTCTTCTGCGGGCATAGACAAGTTCTGTAAGTATTGCTATCCATGCATTTTTCTCGGCCCGCTTTTTTAATTCCCTGTTAGAAACATTCTCCGTCAATTCTTCTTTAAACGACCGATGCTTTACAAATAACTTTGTAAGCTCTTCTGCCAAATCACGAAGAGAATATGGTTCTTCTATAATCTCTTCTCTTTTATCCGCCAATACACGGACAAGACCTCTTCTCCTTAAAAATTCTTTATAGGATTTATCCAAATACGAGGCAAAGAATGCCGCTTCACTTCGGCTGTCCGAAAAGGCTAAGAATTGTTTTCCTCCTTCAAAAGTAAGAGGAATACCATTAGGATTTGTTTCATGAATTGTCTTAGTCGGCAACTCTTCGTACAATGCAGTGGCAAGAACGCCCGTTGCCGCCTCGGAACCAATATAAAATCTCCGATATCTTCCGCTTTGACAGTTCAAGCATTTACCGTTCGTATTTGCGTATTCCGAAATCAATAATGGCTGAGCTGTATGCTCACAACGAGGTCGTCCGTCATCCTTCTCCGAAATCGCTCCGCAAATCGGACACAAATAATATTCTTTGTACTTCTTATCTTTCGGTTTCTTAGTTAAGTTTTCTTCATCATCCGTTATATCTTCAATGTTTTCATCGTCAAACTCTTCAAAAAGGCATTCTTCGCCTTTCTCCAAATGAAAGAAACGAATGGTATCATCGTCATATTGGGGCGCCATTACGAGTTTTTTAAACTTGCCATCCTTTTCAATTTTTCCAACGATCCCCAATTCTCCGCAATTCGAGCATACCGCTCTTTCAAATACGGCAATCTTGTGCTCGCCGTCAAGAGCCAATTCTTTTTTTCGTTCCAGAAAAAGTTGCTTGTCCCCGTAAAGAGGAGTATACATCCCCTCCAAAGCGCGAACAAAAAAGTGATATCTCGCCTCAATCAAAGCCTTGCCATTTTTATAAGCCAAAGAACATACATGAACGAACGCTACAGCTTGGTCTATGGTGACGTTTAATAATTGAGCAAATTGTACAATATCGGTCGGATTTGACGGATTCGCTCGTAACGCTCGATAATATGAGGAATTAAAACATAGGTTATATAAGTTTTCAGATGCCTCGACCGCCGCATCATAGGGTTCAGAGTATTCGTTAAAGATGGATGCATAGTTTTCTTCAGCTACAACTGCCAATTTTGAAAATAATCCTATTGGAATGTTTTTAGGCTCATCATAAAATAATTGTTTTTCTCTTTGACCAAATACGATACCTTCTTTTGTAAATTTCTCCCCGCTCAACGCTTCCGCAAACCTTATGATCGCATCCTCAGACTCTCCCTTTTTGCCGAGAGTTGCACTCGTCAGAATAAATTGAAGTCGTTTTTTTACTTGTATTCTTGCTTTCAAGCGACGGAGAAGCAAGGCAGTTTCCATGCCTGTAGCGCCGGTATAAATATGTGCTTCATCTAAAACAACAAACCGGAAGTTTGATTCTGCAAAAATTTTGTCATTTTCCGGGCGCAGCAACATATGCTCCAACATGGCATAATTGGTGCACAAAATATGCGGCGGTGTTTCGTTCATTCTTTCGCGGGAAATAAGTTCGTTCGGAAGTGGTGCTCTCAATTCTTCACAAGCTTCTTCGGAATGAAGATCGCAATATTGCGCAATTGCTTCTTGCTCCGTTCTTTTTGTTTCCCCATTGTAAACGCCAAAGGTGATTGTCGGGAAATACATCAGCAATTCTCGGAGCCTTTTCATTTGATCGTTCGCCAAAGCATTCATAGGGTAAATCAGGATCGCCCTCACGCCGGGAGAAAGCGTTCCCTCTCCCGCCTCTCGCAGCAATTCATTTAAAATGGGAATCAAAAAGCATTCAGTTTTTCCCGAACCGGTACCCGTTGTTATTACGGCATTCAACTGTTTTGTGGTGATGACGTCAATGGCTTCTTCTTGATGCTTGTAAAGAGGCCGCAATAAAGGCAGTTTATGCTTATGTACGGAATCCTCTGGTTTGCTTTTCTCTAAATCAAGAAATCGCTTGCTTAAAATATTTTTCTCGCACAAATATTCCAGAGTGTTTCCGGTCTTAAAAATGTCATTGATCTCAATTAGCGGTCCCTTGGAAATTACACCGTAGTCATGCAGTTTTTTAAGAAATGCGTCATTATAATCTCCATCGGCAATCGAAAAACTCGTGGAGATATAGTCAATAAATTCATTCTTAATAGCCTGTGACGCTTTTGCAGGATTAAACATTATACTTCCTCCGAATCATAGTAAAAGGATGAACAAGGTATCGTCCCAGAATAGTCTTTATCCGTAAATTCTTTTTTCTTTTCGTCGTAATAGATAGATTTCAAATCCTCTCCCGCGACATAGTAGAGTTTTAAAGATCTCTCGTCCTTTTTATATACTTCAACCGACTGTCGTTTCTTATTATTGAGCAAAATACCGGAATAAACGGCGCCGATAGCTTCTTCCCGAAGATACTGTAACTCAATGATATAGAACAAAAATTTTATTTTTCCTCCGGTTGGCTTTCTGATCGATTGTAACACTATTTTACGGCGATTAAAGTAAAACTTGTCCGGATTCCCAAGAATATAGTCATCTTCATATAAGTGAACTGCTTCTCCGTAAAAATTTAGCAGGGAAACCTGCACATGATATTCATCATCTACAATCGTGTCTTCAAAAGTCGAAGTAAGTGGAGTATGTAAACAATATTCTCGTTCTTCGTTTTTTAACGTAACAATAAATTCTGAATCTTTATCACCGATAAAATAGCGAGACAGATCAATTATCCGATTTTCTATATCGATATCCAAATCAGACAATTTTTCTTGATACCAAATTGTGAATAATCTGAAACAGTTTTCGCCGATCTTCAAATTCACAGTATGGCTGTTTGCATAAGGCGCTTCCGACAGCGCATCTCCAAGCAAAAAATTTCCTTGTTTAGATTGGGGAATCGGCGTATCATCAAGAAACAAGGCGATATTAAATTCAGATTGATTATCGACTTCTATAATGCAATTGTTATGCAACATAGCATCTTTACACCACAAGTCTTTATCACAACTTGAATAGTGCCACTCGTTTTCATCGATCCGCCATTTGATGTAGGGGAGCGGGAAAACAATAATCCCAAAATCATAATTAAATGAAATTTCTTCTATTCCCGAACTGGGGTTATTTGAAAATAAAGGCTGGTTTTCGCCGTTGTTGCAGGTCTGAGCATACACGTTGAAAGTATGCTCGTCGAACAGAAATTGTTTTTTCCCTGTCTTGTAAAAAACATTATCGCTGATATAATAATTGAACTCATGAAGAACTTTCCGTTTGACAATATCCGATATTAGAATCGTGTGGCAGCCATTCGCATTGGCATGTATGTCAAGAAACGATATACGGAGTCCTCGTTCCGTTTTTACACTACACCGGTCAAGCTGTATCGGTGCTAAATTATCGATGGTTAAGATCAGATTCGCGGTCGGTTCGTTATTTCCCAACAAAATCTCCATAGAAGAAATTTTATTGTATACGAGATATTCTTTTTCATCTTTTCTGAATAGAACACCAGTTATAATTTCCCCGTCAATAAGAATATGAGAATCTTGTGGTATCTCATTAAAGAATATACTTTTCTTTGTAGCAGAAATGCTATCATTTTCAGCGAAAATGACAGAAGAAGTGTATAAATTGATCTCATTAGCGGAAGAAGTCGTAAAATTACTTATTTCTGCACCGTACGGATGAACAACATAATAAGTTCCGGGTTTACAGTTGCTTTGACGAGTTTCCCGTGAGGCCTTAAAAAGAATAAATTCACGATATAAACTTGTCTTTGAATCATAAAGCAGAAAATCCTCATCCTCTCGCCGCAAGAACAATTTGATTCGCAAATTAAATTGTTCGCGTATCTTTTGTTCAAACGAGGATAACGGAATAACGATTTTTTTAATTCTACGTTTTAAGTTTGTTCCTACAATATAATCTTCGGCGCAATATATTCTTACATCGTCATTATAAATTTCCATGCGATACTCATCGGCCGGCTCATTGATCGCTCGAATTTCCGGAATTATTATAGCGACCTCGCCGTCAGGAGAAATCTCATAAAAAGAATATATTTTACTGTAATCATCGACGATATGTTCTGTAGCTGTCCGTTTTCTTCGGTGCGAGGGACCATTGTTTTCACTCAGAATTTTATTTACGACGGTATTGCAAAATTCTGCAAAATAAGAGGTTGAAGCGTATTTCCCGTTAAAATATATTTCATCAAATGCCGAATAAATTTGTTCTAATAGTTTTATTCCGGAATCTTTATCCTGCGTAAATAAATATTTAAAAGAAGATTTGATAGAATATGTTTTTCCTTCTAAAGATACATCTTCGTTTAAATCGGATTCTCCGCCAAATTCATTCTCTAAAAAAGCAGCAATTTGGTGGTATATTTTATCTCCAGGCTGATAATCAAAGTTAATAACATCGGGGTCACAGAACCAATTCCACAGCAGCCAAATGAACGATTCACCGGAGGTATCCGGAGCCATCGCATGAAGGAGAAAAACTTCACGGAACAACCGCTTGCTTTCTTTGGAACGGAATAATACCTTGTTGTGGAATTTTAATGAATATTCAAATTCATCATAAAATTTGACCGGAGAGATAGAACCGTCATCGAAAATCTCGCCGAAGAGTTTTGTCCAAAACCTTCCTTCGCTTTCATCATGCCAATTTTTTGCGATATTAATGATCAATACAATAAGTTCGTCTATATCTTCCCGCCTATAAATTTTCGACCAAGATGATTGTGCCGCACGGTAAAATGAACGGCACTCATCCTTCATGGTATCGATCTCATCCTCGTCAAACACGATATCTCCGATAAAATCGGCTCGCATTGCTCGTGCTATTTTTTCTTTTAATGTCTCCATTTTTTCTCCCTTACCGTGATATCACAAACTTAAAGTTTTTTCGGGGTCGAGCAAAAAGTCTTGAAGGGTTATCATCAATATCCCCTGCTCGTTGTATCCCGAGAGAATAGGCTGATTTACAATGATAATTTTGCGGAAAGCGTCGTTTATGGAGAGCAGCGAGGCCTGTTCCTGCTTCATCTTTTCTTCCGAAGGGATATTGTAAGCCGACTGAATATAATATCTGCGATTGCCCGAATTGACGACAAAATCGACTTCGAGCGACTTCCTGACCGATACGCCATTCTCCTTCCCGACATTTTCCACAACGCCCACGTCTACCGAATAGCCACGTGAGCGAAGTTCGTTGTAGATGACGTTCTCCATGATATGGGTGTATTCCTGTTGGCGGAAGGATAAGCGGGCATTGCGCAGCCCCATATCTACGAAATAATACTTTGCGGGAGTGTTGATATATCTCTTCCCCTTGATATCAAAGCGCAGCGCCTTTTCTATCAGGAAGGCGTCCTGCAAATAGCCGAGATACGCCGATATGGTATTTGCGGAGAGCTTTACGTTCTTTGTGCTACCAAATGTATTGGAAAGTTTCAATGGGTTGGTGAGCGATCCGATAGACGAGGCAAGGATATCGGTGAGTTCATTGATTTCTACATTGCCGCGCAGATTGTTGCGGTTGATAATATCGGCAAGATAAGTTGTCGCAAACAGATTGGTGAGATAAGTTGCCTTATCCTTCTGCGTCTGCATAGAAAGGCAGAGCGGCATACCGCCGTAGTTACAGAACATCAGCCACGCGTTGTTGAAATCGCCGCCGTATGCCGAATAAAACTCTGAAAAATTTAACGGGTAAACGCGAATCTCATCGCCTCTACCGCGAAACTCCGTAATGACGTCGGAAGAGAGAAATTTTGAGTTGCTACCGGTGACATAGATATCCGCATTAGGAATATGCATGAATCCGTTTACGACGCTTTCAAAGTCTTTTACAAGTTGAATTTCATCGAGAAGAATGTAATAATCGCTATTATCTGTTATCAAACTTTTCACATGGCGGTATAATTCATCGGGATCGAGCAAATGTTTATTCCCATAGTCATCCAAAGCAATGGAAATGATATGGTCGTCTTTAATGCCGCTTTCAGTCAGGTAGTCACGGAATAGCTTAAAGAGAAGATAAGACTTGCCGCACCTTCTCACGCCCGTAACGATTTTTACCAACCCGTTTTTTCTATGTTGTATGAGTTTGTTAAGATAATAGTCGCGCTTAATCTCCATAATACGCTCCGAATTGTTCTTTAACGATATTATAGCATACTTAGGGGTTGAAAGTCAATACTATAATGAGAATTTTTGTAGAAATTGCGCCATATTTTAATCGTAATGTTACTGATGACAAAAAGTACCTATTTAACTGTCTAAAACACATTCTGGCACCGTGGCGTGTGCTTGGCATAGACAAGTGCGGCGCGCTGACGCGCGCCGCAGCCAAGCACACGCCATGGAAAAGACGACAAGAACAACACGGAAAACCAAACCGAAAGCGCGGCGGTGCGGAGCCGTCCCCGCTGAACCGCTTGGGGATCGGCTGCCGCTTTTTCCGCCGCGCATAGCTTTCTCTTTATTGATTTTCGCTGTTCATTGCACCTCTTGAATTTGCGCTTTTTCGGTCGGCTATGGTAGCATAGTTCCTCGCGGACGTCAACGGCCGCAAAATCGTCGCTTAAAACACCCATAGAAACCATTCGAGAGTCGAGTAAGGGAAATAAGGGAAACTCCTTGCTCGGCTCTTTTCTTGTCTGTAAGCCTTAATTACACGCCTCTAACGCAACGATTTTGTCTTTGTCCCGTTGACTTCCGCAAACCGATATAGAAGATACTTTCCAATCATCGTCCTATGCACCTCCGCCTGTTGCCCGAAAAAGGCAAATACAAATTCAGAGGTGTTAAAATGGAAATGTTGGTAACAAAGTTCTCAAACGGGAAGTATCGCAACGAGGGTGATTTGTTCAAGGAGCCCATCTCTGCCGATAACGTCAAACTCATGGGTGAAATGATCGCATTGCAGGCGCTCCGTACCGTCAAAAAGTTCGATATGAAAGTGGCGGACAGACTGTATATCGGTTTAATCAAAGATCTGCACCATATGGCAGAGATAGATTATATCGTATCGGACGGCTATGACGTAGCACAGACTGCTATCTGTTTCCTGTATCAGTTTGTCGGTCGTACCGTACACGAGATTTACGGTAAAGACCGCAAAGGAAAGGACATCACCATTAAACTCGCCTGCTATCGCGAGGTAGACCACTTCATCAATCTTTTTCGGAACAGACCGGACAGGCGCGGGACTGTCGTTGAATCCATTGACTTTACGGATTATAAGGCTTTGCCAATGGATCCTGTGAACTGCTTTGAACAGGAACAGACGGATTACAGCAAATACGACGAACTCGTAGGCGCATTACAGCTTTCTGCTTTGGAACTGGCTATCCTGAACTGCTATATGAACGGTATGGTGCAATCCGAAGTCTGCGCAGAACTTGGTATCGGCAGAGGCAGGATCAACAGCAGAAAAGCAAGCATCCGTCAGAGATACTATAACCTTTACGGCGCGTACTGATATATGCCGCTTAACTTAATCATCCATTGAAGGCAGACGTTATACGACGCCTGCCTTTTTCTATGTGCGCAGTTTGGGTAAATCACAACTCATTTTGGATTTGCTATTTGCAAACTATGGAAACATTATAGACCGGCTTACTAACATTCCGTCGGCGGCTCTGTTATCCTGTCGCCTGAAAACACCTTTTTATGCACTAATGTCTCACCTTTTCGCTCCGAAGATATCCGAAATCTGTCCGAAAACCGTCCGCTTTTGTTCCTTCCATCCCGAAAAATTCCGTGATAGAGTAAAAATCGCTCGGAATTAGGGACAGGTTTTGGCACTGATTTTTTGTATGCTTGTGGAAAAAGTTTTTATAACACGACAAAAAATGTCGTATTTGGGTGCTAAAACTTTTTCAAACCGGAAAGAAACCTTCCAGTTTGGCTTGTAGAATTTTTCCAAGAAAATTCGTAAAGGTGCAAAAACCTTGCGAGTTTAAGGTTTAAGCTATGCAAAAAATACAAGGAGGAACAAAAGCAATGCCTTACAAAGCAGCAAAGATCTCGTTCGACGGGAGCCACTACATCGCCACCCCGAAGGAAAACTTTCCGCAGAGGCATAAACGACGACGGGCAACTATTCCGCCAACACCCAAAGAAGTCGAACAAAAGGAGCAATTCGAAGCCGCCTACAAGGAGAGCCAAAAGTTGCCACGCAAAGAGCGTAAAGCGTATATGCGGAAAGCCATGGAGGAAACCATTCCCGACAAGGAGCAGCGGAAAGAATACGTTGAGCGGAACAACGAACGCAAAACGACCAATAAAATTCGCCGAAAGGTACGTCTGTCTAAAAAGGTAAATCTGCAAAGAGAATGGAATTTCTTTTGCACGTTTACGTTTTCGGACTCGCTGCACACCGAAGAGAGCTTCCGCAAGTCCTTGCGCAATACGTTCAAGCACCTTGTCGCCCGTAAAGGCTGGAAGCATGTCGGCGTATGGGAACGCGGCGGGGAAAACGGCAGATTGCATTTCCACGGTATCTTCTATATTCCGCCGGGCGGAATGGTCGGAGAGATCGTGGAAACCAAAGATTACAGCACCAAAGACCATCGCATGCAGACGGCGCGCCAAAACACATACTTCCTTGAACGATACGGGCGCAATGATTTTCAGGCACTCGGCTCGCCGATGGAAGTACAGCATTCTTTGGGGTATCTCATGAAGTACATAGAGAAGTCAGGCGAACGGCTGATCTATGGCGGCAAACTGCCTACATACTTTGAGTCGGACGTCATGGACGAGGATATTCTCGCTCCATACGGGATAGACGACAGAAAGGCGATACTTGCGGACGATTTCCTATGTATGGTGGACGGCGAAGTCATAGGTAAAGTAAGCCCGGAAGTCATAGCAAAAATGCCGAAGGCAAATTAAAAATATTTGTCTTTCGTCCGGAGAGTGTAAACGGAAACGCCCTTCCCGTCAAGGGTAAAGTGCATTGCCTTCGGCAACCCTTGACGGAAAGCAACGTACATACAGGCAATAGACAGCTTATGCCTTTCCGTTTTCTTTTTCTCCGTCGAAAGACAGAACAAATCAAATCATTTATTGGAGGTTACAAAATGAACGCAGTACAAAAAGTATTTTACAGCGGCGAGAATTACGAGAACTGTTATATCTTCGCTCCGTCTATCAGCAAAAGAAAAACCGTTGACAAGCAGACATATTATGTCCGCAGGTATTTCCACGGCGGCAAAGACTTTGAAAATACGATGGCGCAACTTGCAACAAATAAAATCAAAAAATTTTGAGGTGAACGTATGAAACAAAAACACTACATAGCGGGGCTTTATTACAGGCTATCGCAGGAAGACGAACGCCAAGGCGAATCCGTTTCCATTGACAACCAGCGGACTATTTTACGCAAGTATGCCGAAGAACGCGGCTTTGAGATCCACGACGAATATATAGACGACGGCGTGTCGGGTACTACCTTTCAAAGACCAGAGGTGCAGCGGCTTTTGGACGACGCCAAGACGGGAGTCATCAATACCATCATCGTAAAAGATCTGTCCCGCTTCGGCAGAAATTATATCGAGGTCGGACAGTATGTGGATTATGTATTCCCTGCGTTCGGTATTCGGTTCATCGCCATACAGGACAATATAGATACGGAAAACCGCGACAGCGGCGCAATGGAGATGATGCCGATTATGAACGTTTTTAACGAGTGGCACGCGGCTAATACGAGCAAGAAAATTCGCGCCGTCTGGAAAGCGAAAGCCAAAGAAGGCGTGTTCCACGGCAAGAAAGCCACTTACGGGTATATCAAGGGCACGGACGAAAAACGGACGTTTATTATCGACGAAGAAACGGCTCCGATAGTCCGCAGGATATTCGAAATGTACACTTCAGGGATCAGTCCGAGAAGAATATCCGAGATATTAAACGAAGAAAATGTCCCTTGTCCCGGACAGTACGCCTTTGAGAAACTCGGTCATAAGGGCAAACCGGGCGACCGCAGACTTTGGGGGCAGATCACGATTGCCTCTATGCTGAAGAATATAGTATATATCGGGCATATGCCGCAGCTTATGTCCACGTCCGTATCTTATAAAAATCACAAGAGATTTAAGAAAGACCAAAGCGAATGGGTTGTCGTCTATAACACACATCCGCCTATCATCTCGCAGGAGCTTTGGGATAGAGTACGCGAGCGTGAAAAGTCTGTCGCTCAGGGCAGAAAAACGGCTACGGGCTATACGCATCCTTTATCGGGATTTCTTTATTGCGCCGACTGCGGTTGCAAAATGAAGTTGAACAGCGTTGGAAACAATAAATATGCGTTTAACTGCGGCGACCATATGCGTTTCGGTAAGACGATATGCTTTTCCCATCACATAGCGGCAAAGACTCTCGAAAAAATAATCCTTGACGATATACGGGAAATGGCGCAGCGGATCGTGCTTGACGAAAAGGCTATCCGTGAAGAGTTTATCCGGCACATTGCGGAAGTACAGGAAAAATCCATAAAGGCCGCCAAGAAGGAATTACAGGGAAAGAGAAACCGCGTTGAAGAACTATCCCGCCTGATGCAGCTTGCGTATGAGGACAGGCTGAAAGGCAAAATGCCGGAGGATATCTGTATCAGCTTCATACAAAAATATTCCGACGAACAAAAGAAACTCCAAGCCGAAATTGAGGAGTTGGAGGCAAAACTGATTGAAACGGAAAACACGATACAGAGTGCCGATGACTTCATTCGGAACATCAAGAAGCATCTCGAAGCGCCGGAACTTACACGCGAAATGTGCTATGAGCTGATAGACCGTATCATCGTAGGCGGCTTGCCGAAAATTACGGGCAAAGAACGTGAGATAGATATTGTCTATAAGGTCGATATTGCCTCTGTCTTACGGCATAAACTCAATAAATAACAATAAGCGTATGGGTTATCTGAACTCATACGCTTGTTTTCTGCCTTTGATACCCTTATTTAGAGAGTGTCCATAAATTTATGTCTTTACAAGCACACGCAAATATCCCAATACCGTATTCGAAGGGTATGTTATGGTTCACTGCATAGGTTTATAATTGTCTTTTTCTTTTGCACGGCATAATCGTATGCGATTTTATATTGTCATCTAACGTA
>Ga0209720_1001782_pt1 | contig 17322 bp, 13 predicted proteins | sample AD_JPNMR3_MetaG_FD_184426 | JGI IMG/M metagenome (GOLD analysis project Ga0209720, IMG submission 184426) | Active sludge microbial communities of municipal wastewater-treating anaerobic digesters from Japan - AD_JPNMR3_MetaG (SPAdes) (version 2) | ecosystem: Engineered > Bioreactor > Anaerobic...
TCCTTCTACATAATATGTCTTTGGCAGTTGATTGGCAATATAGGTTGTCTGGGTGATTTCTGTCTCTTTATTTATTGTCTCCCACAGTTTCACCTTATTACCCCAGGATAATGTGAGTGTATCAGTACAGTTTCAGAATATTCAATACAGGGTACTTGTACCCGCATAGAATATCCAGGCTATTTTTTCTTTGGCGCTGGCGCCATCATTACATCTACATGGTCTTCCTTGAAATCAAGATAATAAATGTTACCTTGGGGGTCTACTTTTATTTGATTGCGAATCTTCATATAGAAGGATTTGATAATCGCCCTTACGCCCACATACTTTCCTTCTTTGTCATACTCCAGCAATGCATCGAAATAACCTGTGAAAAGGGTACTTCCTTTTCTTAAAGGAACGAGATGGCGCACAAGTGGAGACCGGATATTGTAAAAGTTTCCTTTTCCGTCAATAAAGAATATGTCGCTGCAAATTGGAACCATCTTCTCTATGTCTCCAAATTCGCCCCTTGACAAGAGAAATTTTTTAAAAACAGAACCATCATCTTCATATATCACGATTTCAATTGGATGTAGTATTGGCATCAGAAGGCTATAAACAGACCCATCAATTCGATATATTCTACTCTCTCCTTGTTCCTTGGTTTCCAATAACCGGTAAAAGTATCTTCCGTTTATGTAGGGAAATGAGTTTTTAAATGGTGTTATATTCGTCAATTCGGCACTGACCCGATATACAAAATTTCCTCCTCGTAGATGGATGTTATCTGCCGCATCGCACCAGACCTGAGTTAGTCCCGGAATTCCTTTAAATCCTCCTGCTTCTTTGGGGACTATCACATCCCCGAATAGTTTTTTGATCGTTTCTTCCGCACTCGAAACACGCCTACCTTTTTCATCATAAACAGCTATTTGATTGGACCTTGAGCTATCACCGAAATAAACTACGAATATCCAGCCCTTCTTATTCACCCCAATCGCTTCTATTCCATTCAGAGCATCTTCAGTACACATCAGTAATTTCCCCTGTCGGCTGAATTTTTTCACCTTCATATTCACCGCATCAGCGATATATATGCTTCCATCTACTCCGACGGCAAAATCCGAAATGCATTCAGGTAAGCCCTCCTCAGGGCCGGGTACAAATAAACCCACCTCTGAGGGTTGCCCTCCATATTTTATCGAGAACAGGATTCGCGGTTCCGTTAAAACATAAGAAGTCATATCTATCTGTTTTTCTTCAGCCTGACTGCAGATAGTTGAAATACATAGCAAAAAGATCGACACCACACAATTCACAAAGGAAAATACCACGCAAGTTTGAGATCGTATTTTTCTGATAAACATGAATACCTCGAATTCATTATTGACTTCAATGTGCCTTCAGCCTCCTTGGCTTATAACCTACATTTATATAATCGTAATAAATATTTACATCTTCCAAGATTCTCACAGTATCAGCACCTCCATTTGCCTCTATAATGGCACTATCACTTTGGTATAAGTGTCCTGGAAGGTAATGATACACTGTAACTACATGATTACCAGGATCAACAAGAATATCTCCTGAGCGCAGGTTCTGATTTGAATTGGAAATTAGCGTGCTATAGTAATTCTCAGCCAGACCGAAAGTGCCAGTCCTCCACTCACTCCAGTTATACCCTGCAAATCTGGCTGCTGCTGACACCAAACCTGAACAATCTATACCATAACCATTGTAATCATCATGCTCATTTGTAATATCTCCATTCTCATCTGCTCTTGCTCCATACCAACACCCACCCCATTCATAAGGAACTTCAAGAAATGAAGTTAGCCACTGTAAATACCTTCTCATAATCGGTGTATCTGGCCAGGTGTTTTCATCTAATTCCCTGACGCTAATACGCACTGAATATTCTGTTGGTCCTGCAGTATCTGGCGGCTCATCACAGTTCTGACTCCAGGTAAGTGTATAATCAGGATGAATATGATCGGTTGTTTTTTCTGCCCATGTTCCTGGTATTGGTTCTAAACTGCTTAAAAAATGTTTCTGATCCAACTGGTCATTTCTCTTGACCCGCACAATGTAACGATGAGTTCCAGCATTTAACATCACAGGGCCAAAACCCCAACCAGTACATGATACCAGACAATAGTCAGGATAGTAAAAGAATCGTCTTGTGTTTCCATTATATGTGTCTTTATGAACAGATGATAATGTGGTCTCTTTATCTACAGCAGATTTTATTTCATACCAGGAAAACGTGAAAGGTACTCCTATCCATTGACTGACAGTAATTCCAGGAGAAAGTTTTGGCCAGATATCTCCATTCCAGTTGCCGGATGGTTGTTGATAGCCGCCTGTTGCTGTGCAATACCAGTACCCATCATTGACAAAAAATTGCCCGCTATTACCAGGGTCAAATCCTATCCCACAGAAGTAATCCGTGCCATCAAGTGCTTCTGTGCCGAGAATAGCGCGGACCGATATGGAATCATTGACAAAAGGATATACCCGATCAACAATCTGACTATCACTTGTACAGGAATCATTGTGATAATAAACTCTTAATCGGTATTTAGCCACTGTTGCTCTAACGGTATCTATCCCTGTTGCATCATCAGGTGCTGTATAGGATATCTGTAATTCGCATCCACGCCGGCTGCTCTTTGCATATCCCTCTACCCACACATAGGTGTCAGTCCGTAAATCATCAGCAATTCCATAGGCCTTTGAAATTATCTGATTGTTTTTCACAGCTGTATCCCACATCGTTACTTTATCAGCTCCATTTGAAATGCTCAAAATAATACAACCCGGCAAATCTGATGGTTGTGGCTTCCTGATAATGAGCTTCATCAGGTCATTTTCGTCGGTAACTGGATGCTCATCCTTATCAAGGGTGGTGTCTGCATCATCGTCATCATTATTCAGCGGGATATACAACCCGGTTTCTTTTTCTGCATCCTCTGATAAGCCGTAAGATGGGTCCCAGTCCACATCAATATTAAAAACTGTAATCACCACTGTGTCAATGGCTATGGAATCATGTTCAGATATCTTGTATCCTTTCACAATTAACTTGATATCTCCTGTTTGAGATGAGGTGTCTTCTCCTTTTAAATATAATGTCTTTGAAACAAATGGATTGCCTGGATCTGGAGTACAACTATAGGTGTATGGGAAGCTTCTACTGATGTATGTGCCTGTTGAGACATCATATTCCCACAATGATATCTTGCTACTACCTTCTATTGCCTCTATCTTGAAATGTATCTGCTGTGGCGCTGTCATCTCCACAAATTCTGGGCTCCCCATCTCTAACATGCTCGGCCCTATCTTTGCCTGTACCATACTGGCTTTCTTAATATATAGCCCTGTGGCTTCTTCCTGACTTTCTTCTTTCTCATTTACCTGAATGTTTGCTGAATATATCCCGAAATCAACATAATTTGTTGCACAACCTCCACTATCATACCTCTGCACATGTACCTCTATCCTTCCATAATCAGGTAATATCCCACATACATAACAATACTGCCCATCTGGCACCCCTATTATCCACTGACTCCATGGTAAAACCCATTCACATATATCATATTGAAAACTATCTGGCTTTATCTTTGCCTTGTATATCTTGGTCTCTCCTGTGAAAAATTCACCTACTACTGGTGTCTCTGACCAGCAACTGTCTCCATTGACGACCTCTACATCAAATACTGTCAGATATTGTTCTGCATAATAGGTGGTACCTGGTTGATTGTCTGGAGTGAATCCTACCTGAACTGCTATATCCCATGGTGTATCACTGACTTCTAACGGCTCTATCCATACATATTCATTATATTGCAATGTGATGTGCGCCTTATCTGCGCCCTGTATGATTGACCACTGGTAACTGCCCTGTTGCTCTGGAAATACCCATGCTTCCAATCCTGAGCCAATACCTACCAGGGGCATACTTGTGGGACCCATGATTATTACCAATGGCTCATCCTGCAAAATATTAGCTCTTTTATCTGTACCACCATCATAATATCCCAGACCTACCATCTCAAAACAAAATATCAATAGAAAAATACTTGAGTGAAATTTATTGATTTTCATATCTTTTCTTGTTTCTCCACTCTGATATTACCCGGCCAACAAGGGGGTGTCAAGAAGGCGAAATTTACTATTTTCTCACCTGGTTATGGTAAAATATTTTGTAATGGGAAAAATTCTTATTGTTGCTGGGATTTTACTGATAGTGGTAGGCTTGATGATTCAGTTAAAGTTTCCTTTTGGGAAATTACCAGGGGATATTTCCTACCATCGTGACAATTTCCATTTTTATTTTCCACTTACAACATGTATTCTAATCAGCATCATTATCAGTTTGATTATTATGTTTTTTGCAAAAAAATAGTGCCATGAAATATCTCGAAAAAATATCGCCATTTGACAGCATAAAAATTGACATTTCCTTAATGTTTTCAAGGCATAAAGTTGCTGCAATCAATTTCGTCCCTGAAAAATGGAACAAGGCAAAAAATGCAGAAAAACTTGAACATTATTTATCACTCGCTGCGAAGAGGGGCTGTGAAATTATTGTGGCACCAGAAGGAATTCTTGAGGGCTATGTAATTTCCGATGTAATATGGCACAGGGAAAGAGTTGAAGCATTTTATGATATTGCTGAACCCTTGGACGGCAAATATATCAAATATTTTCAATCCCTCGCAAAAAAATTAAAAACATGTTTCTGCTTTGGATTCGCCAGAAGGGTTAATGATGAAATTTTCAATAGTGCAATTTTTATTGATTATGATGGGAAAATATGCGGTGTTTACAATAAAGTATCTGAGAGCACATACACTACCTGGAAGTTCTCAAGGCAGGGCTCAACAATCAGAGCGTTTGAAACTCCATTTGGTAAATGCGGAATTTTAATCTGCAGTGATAGGTGGTATGCAATAGTTGCACGAACACTCGCACTTGATGGAGCTGAATTTTTTCTTATTCCGACCTATGGTTCAAAAAATAAGGCGCAGAATCAAGCAGTGTTATCCAGGGCAAGGGAAAATGGAGTTCCAGTCGTCCAGGCAAATGTTGGAGCCAACTTAATCATCAACAGGGGTGAGATCGTCGCTTACGATTTTGGGAAGAATAAGATTACCACAGGTTTCATTGACATCCCTGTAAAAGCAACAGAAAAAAGCCATAAAATGGCAGAAATTGCATTTATGAAATGCCAGAAAAAAATGCAGGAAAACTGGTATAAAATGATGCGCAAGCGTTTAAAGAAAAATTTGGTCACAAAAGATGAAAAAAGGCACTTTATTTCTGATACGGATTTTGAAAAACTGAAAAATTCAAACTGGGGTGAAAAACTGGTAAAATGGAAACCAGAAATTTAGGAAACACAGGTATCCAGATCAGTGCGATTTCATTGGGTGGTGTCGCCTTCACCTGGCTTGGTAAAAAAAGTTCTCAACAGTTGATCGATTTCTGCGTTGAAAGTGGAATCAATTACTTTGATGTCTATGCTGGCACTCATGAAAAAATACGGAATTCCCTGAAGAAATACAGAGATAACATTATTATATCTACACGCGGCACACCAAAAACCATAGACCAGTATCTACAATTTTTTGAAATTGATTATTTTGATATTTTTCTTTTAAGCATGGTAGATAGCAACCAGCAGCTCAAGCAGGCCATTGAAGATGCTGAAAAACTTGAAAAATTCCGCAAACAGGGAAAGTTTAAAATTCTTGGAATAGCCACACATAATCCTTGTCTCTATTTAGATATTTTACAATGTGGGGCCTTTCAGGTCATGATGTTGCCACTAAATTGTGTCGATGAGATTCAACAGGAAATCTTTCAAAAAGCAAAAGACAAAGGCATCGGCATTATCGCCATGAAACCAATGGCTGGCGGCAATATCAGGGAATACGAATCTGCCATCAAATATGTACTGGATAAAGATGTTTCAACTGCCCTGATTGGAATGGCGAAAATCACCGAGGTAAGACAGAATCTCAGAGTACTTCAAAATTTAGAAATTACCGAAAAAGACATATCTGTTTATAAGAAAATCCGCAAAAAACTGGGAAAAGTATTTTGTAGATATTGTGGCCACTGCATTTTTCCGGAACCATGCCCCAATGAAATTCCAGTAAGAACCATCATGATGCTTGAAACTCTTGCATTTCAGGCAAATTTAAGAAGAACTGTGTCTGAAAAGGTTTTGAAGTCAATTGAAAAATGCAGCAGGTGCGGAATGTGTGAAACACGATGTCCTTATAAACTACCCATCCGCAAGCTTTTGCCTGAAAAAGTAAAAATGTACCTGAAAATGACGCGCTGAAATTATTCTGCCACAATACAGTAAAATTTATCAATTTCAGGGATTCTTATTACAAATTTTTCGCCAACTTTTGTCACTGAAATTTTATCAAAGACGCTGAACACCTTTTTAACATTTTTTTTCGGTATAAATTCCACAGTCACATTTTTCTGTTTCTTCATCGAAAAATTTGTAAGTGTAATTGTGTAACCTTCTTTTCTTTCAAGCAAAACTGATTCCACAAGAGGATGGGAACAGGTAATGTCACTTTTTACATCTTTCAGCATATCCTTGATGATAGATCTTACCTGTTCATTAAATTCAGTCGGGAAAAACAAAGACAATTCATCTTTATCTCCGCCCCTGCCGTAGGGACAAACCGGTATCGCATCCTTCAAATAGGCAGGCCCGACAAGCGCTCCAATAATAATTGCTCTACCATTTCCATATTGGTTTTCCACCGCAGCAACAGAACCATCCTGAAATCTGCCGATAACTTTTCCACTATCAACAGTAAATACCTGTTTGTATCCAAAAACCTTCATCTTCTTCCCATCTGTAAATGTGATTTCATCCATTGGTTGAAGATGAACAAGTTCAAGTTTTGGCCTGATTGCATCAACAGTTTTTTCCAGTTTTGCGCTGTTAATTCCAAAGACTTCTTTCATGATATTCATCGGTTTGTTGTATTGGTCGTAAAGCCCTCCACCAGCAACAGAAATTAATATTCCACCGTTTCTGACCCAGTTTTTCAGAGCTTCTGCTGCCTCTGGTCTTAAGTGGTCACCGACAAGAAAATAAACCCGATAATTTTTTAAATATCCTTCAATCAGGTCTTCTTCAGACAGTATTTCGACAGGATATTGTAGATGTCGTAGCATCAGATAGAGATTCTGTCTTTCCTGAGGATAAACACAGTTGCCAGGAGAATGCTGGTATGATGGCTTTCTCGCCAAATCCCAGATATCAGTACTTGAACTCCACCCAATTGCAATGTTACCTGGTACTACTTTTGCATCCACAAGATCATCCTCGACCATTCCAATTGTCCTGTTGACCCGCTTTGTTGCCTTCATGATCTCTGGATGTCCCATATAACTGCACCCATCAGGCCATCCAAACACATAGTAGTGAAGCCATTTGAATCCTGAACCATACATAATATAACTGGCAAGTTCAACAAATTCTGGATTGTATCCATATGTTCCTGCAGTAATTAAATAAGAGCCAACAGGACAGTTGTGATATTTTGAAAGAGACCTGGCAAGCGCTGCCTCGTAAGATTGAGTTTGAGGACCAATATAATCAGGTGTTCCACACAAACCCCAGGAAATTTCTGAGCTGTATTCTGTAACACCCCTTTCCTTAAACAGTAAGAAGACATCATCTCCTCTTGCAATAGCAGGAAATCCTCCAATTGTAGGAAAGATACTGCCAGAATGGACATAACTCCCTTCAGGAAATATCTTTTCAATAAGTTTTGTTGCTTCAGCATTAACCCTGGCAAATAGATAAGTTCTAAATCTTATTGAGTAATAATGGAAAAGATCAGAATCACTCATCACATCATCCAATTTCAATGACTGCTTTTCTAAATACGATTGAAACATTTCCTTACATTTTGGCCAGCTCATGAGTGTTTCGAAAGAAGGAGGCCCTGTTTCTTCAAGAAGTTTGATATGCAAAGGAAATCTTCTTCCAAGTTTTCTGTAAAGGTCATCTGCTATCTGCTGGTACCGTTTTTGAAGTTTTGAAAAATCACCCTCATAGCATTCCCTTGAAAGATGCATGTTCTGAAGTGAATAAAAACCGATATCTGTATTAAAACCTTTCAGTTGACTGTCTTTACCATAAATAAGAGGATGCGTGCTGTATGCCTGACCATTCAGACCAGATGCCACTGCGAGATTGAACTGCAACTGAGGAAATATATCCCTGATAACTCCTGTCAGCAAAATCTTTTTTGCAACCTTTCCGGGTGGATTATACTTTTTCAGAATACTTATTTGTTTTTTAATCATCTCATCAAATGTGAGCGCTTTGCTATTTCCAAGGAGTCCCTTTTCATACTTTTTTAATCCCACAGCAACAAACACTGTTGTTTCATCATTTCCTGGACCTATGTTTACACTTTTTACAATGCTGGATGTTGAGCCAACAGCAATATCAAGTTTAATTTTTGCATTCCCTTTCTGGGAAACAACAATTTCAGGAACCTGGACAGTATAAAGTTTTAGTTGATACCATGGCGTTGACATTCCTGGTCTCAAATAATCTTTTTCTTCAGGAATTTTCTCAGACAACCCAGATTTCCCAATATAATGAGTTTCTCTTGGAGCATATGGGTGGTTGCCTAACATTGCAAATCCAGTGGTTACTTTAATCAGCCCTGAACCCTCAATCACATATGCTCTCACGAAAGCCGGCTCAGTGAAACGAGAAAGAATTGGTGGCCTATTTCCTCTGCTCCACGCCCAGTCATTTCCAGGAACAAGATTCAGATCGTCAGTTAGATAAAATAAATCAACAATTCTTCTTGCTACTGGTTTTTGATTTTTCCCTTTTTTCAGTACTATTGTGGCAGGACCTTTTTCAAGTTCTGCTTCCATGCCCTGATAAACATAATCAGTGTTATGCCAGTCCCATGGTCCCTGAATTGTTTCTCCTCTTCCAAACGGGAAAAACTTTTTATCTTCCATCCTGCCAAATTCACCAGATGCTCTAACAGTACCATTTTGAATAATTTCCACACTGAAGACAGAACCAAATCCATAGCAACTTTCGTACCTTGCCCATAGTTTGTATTTCCTGGTTTCTGGAATAGTAAAGAAATACCGCGCCTCAGCAGGATTGTCTGAAGCATCTGCCTCTATTTTCTGTCTGCTCCAGAAATTTGGAAGAGATGGGAAATAACCCTGGTCAGTAATCTTCCAACCCTTGATCAGTTTAAATGATTCTGCTTCAATGGGAAGTTCATAACCATAAGAAATTGAGGAAAGAAAAAGAAAAGCACAGAAACTCAGAACACTCCATTTTTCCATCTGTATCTCCTTGTTCGATTATTTAACCACATTTTACCAGCCATCCAAATTTGTGCAACCGCCGGTTTTTGCTTTTCAAAATCTCAGTATAAAATCTATTTTATGGAGCTAAAGGAATTGTTGCAAACCCAGAAATCTCTCAGAAAAAAGTTAGACCTGAGATTTTCTGCAAAAAAATACAATCTTGTAGCTGGATGCGATGTATCTTATGTGGGCAATCATGCTATCTCCTGCGTGGTTGTTATGGAAATTTTCGAATATGTTACTATTGAGTCATCGTTTCACACAGAAACAATTTCGTTTCCTTACATCCCGGGATTTCTTGCTTTTAGAGAAGGCAAACTCATTATCAAAGCAATGAAAAAAATCAGGTGCAATCCTGATGTTTTTATTGTTGACGGTCATGGTATTGCGCACCCGGAAAGAATGGGACTTGCCAGTTATATTGGGGTCTGCATCAACAAACCAGTTATTGGATGTGCAAAATCCCTGTTGACTGGAAGGTATAAAATTCCAGGGAATAATAAGGGCGATTATACTTTTATAATGGATGACGAAAAAATTGTTGGCGCAGCTGTGAGAACCAGACCTGATGCAAAGGTTGTGTTTGTTTCGCCTGGGAATAAAATTGACCTTGAAAATTCCATAAAAATCATTCTGGCGTGTAGTTCTGGATATAGAATACCAGAACCGTTGAGAGTTGCGCATATGCTTGCAAATAAGAAGGCAAAGACATTTCAAATATTGTAAAAAGGAGACAGCCGATGCCGTCAATCAAAAAAATTTTCTCAATATCTTTTATTTTCATTATTGCCTGTGGTGTGATACCTGCGCAGGAAAAAAAGATTGTCAACTTAGAAGAACCAGACATTACAGTGAAATTACCTGCGCCTGAAACAAAGGGAACATTATCAGTCGAGGAAGCCCTTGCAACCAGACGCAGTGTGAGACAATATAAAAACGAACCCTTAACCCTTAAAGAGCTTGGTCAAATTCTGTGGGCAGCTCAGGGTATTACTGCAAACTGGGGTGGAAGAACGGCACCATCTGCAGGTGCCACATATCCTCTGGAAATTTACATCGTTGCAGGAAATGTTAAATCAATTGAACCAGCGATTTACTATTATAACGTCCTTACCCACAGTTTGAAAAAGGTTTCCTCATCTCAAGATATTCGCGAAAAACTTGCATTTGCAGCACTTGGACAGCAATCAATCAAACAGGCGCCTGCAGTAGTTGTTATTGCTGCTAATTTTTCCAGAACTGAAAGACGATATGGAGATAGAGCCAGACAATATGTATTTATTGAAGTAGGACATGCGGCAGAAAATATATATCTTCAGGCAGAATCCCTTGGATTGGCAACTGTTGCCATTGGTGCATTTAATGATAAAATGGTAAAAGAGATTTTAAATATTCCTCAGGATATTCTGTATCTAATGCCTGTCGGGAAAAAATAACAAGGAGCATCCATGACAGACAGAGAGTGTTTCTATGCTTCGATGAATTACCAGGAAAGGCAGCGCCATCCATACTGGGACCTTTTCGGACCATGGCAGGAAACACTTGAAAGATGGATGAAAGAAGGTTATGATGGAGTGGACAATTTCGGTACTGACAAGCTTGTCCAGATCCGTCATATTTTCGACCCTTATCCTCCTTTTGAAAAAAAACTTTTGTCAGAAGACGACAACCACAGAGTCATTATCAATGAGGATGGGGTTGTGATGAAAGAATTTAAAAAACATGAAAGAAGTTCGATGCCCCAATTTATAAAATTTCCTGTTGAAACACGCGATGAATTCAATTCCTTCTGGAAACAGAGGATGACATCTAATGTTTCTATAAGATTGGGCCCTGATTGGAAACAAAAACTCATCTCAGCTGAGGAAAGTAATTGTCCATTTTTTATCACTGCAGATAGATGGGTAGGATTTTTCGGACCCCTCAGAAATCTTGTAGGAATTGAAAAACTCTGCACGCTTTTTTATGATGAACCGGCATTTGTGGAAGAAACGATGGAATGTTTTCTGCAACATATTATCACTACGATGAAACAGGTCCTTGAAATCGTTCATGTCGACATTCTCATTATATGGGAGGACATGGCATACCACAGCGGCCCATTGATTTCACCATCAATGGTAAAATCTTTCATGTTTCCACGGTACAGGAAACTTGTGGATTTTGTAAAAAATTATGGTAAGAAGGTTTCTTTTATTGCGCTTGACAGTGATGGAAATGTAGATTCTCTTATTCCAATCTGGCTCGATGCAGGCATTGATATTATCTATCCATTTGAAGTACAGGCAGGAATGGATGTGGTTGCTTTAAGAAAAAAGTACGGAAAATCTCTGAAAATGTGGGGAGGATTCGATAAAAGAATTGTCGCCAAAGGCAAACATGCAATAGACCAGGAAGCAAAAAGATTAGCAGGCCTTGTTGAAGAAGGAGGATATATTTGTGGAATGGACCACAGTGCTCCACCAGACATTTCATTTGAAAACTTTCGTTATTTTATGATGAAAATGAAAGAAATTAGCAAAAAATAGATTTCAAGGAGGCAGAATATGGGAAAACGATATATTGAAACAGGACTGACAAACCTTGTAAGAACAAGACCAATCATTATTATTGTAACTCTTCATCCTGACGGAACCATCAATGGTGGTACTTTTGGCGCCTATACAAATGTCTCTGGTTCAGAAATTGGCATCGCAATAGGTAAGCCATCCCATACTTACAAAAACATCAAAAGAACAGGTGAACTCACAATCAATGTTGTGACAAGGCCTATTGCCAGCGCAGCAGAAATTTGTGGCCAAAGTATCCCTCCTGCCAGAAGCGAAATTGAAGAGTCAGGCCTTACCACTGAGCCGTCTAAAAAAATTTCTACTCCCACTATCAAAGAGTGCGTGGCAAACATAGAATGTAAATATGAAAAAGAAATCGAAATCAATTATCATTCATTTGTCATTGTCAAATGTGTTGCAGGTCATATTGATGAAAATTTCATTGCTGACGATGGTGGCCTTGATGTTGTAAAAGCACAGGCAATTTTCAATATTGGTTATCCCAAACCCATTTATGCAACGCTTGGAAATGTCTTTTCTGTCAAGTAGGAATTTATGATTGATTTTGAAAAATTTCTTAAAGAAAAAACAGGAACAAAAATTCATATTGAAACCACATCTCACAGAAAAACACTCGTTCAAGTAATTACAGGACCTGGTGGTGAAAAAACAGTAAAAATTCACCACCATCTTGTTAAAGGACCTCCTGAAATCCTTATTGCAATTGCGGATTTCATCGCAGGAAAAGAAAAAAAGAAAAACAGGAGGTTGATTATAGAGTATGTAAAAAAAAACCAGCACCTTTTCTTAAAACAATACAAAACAAGAATCAATTATACTGGAAAATTTTATAACCTGAAACAGATATTTGATAAAATTAATGCACAATTTTTTGACCGTAGGTTATCATCCGTGAACATTACCTTTGGAAAACGTTATAACGGCAAAAGACATCGTTCAATTGTCTTCGGAAATTACTGTCCTGAAATAAATCTCATCAGAATCAACAGAGTTCTTGACAGTGACTCTGTACCAGAATTTTTTGTTGAATACATAGTTTTTCATGAAATGCTGCACGCGTACCTGTATCTTTCAGATTTCAAAACCACTTGCCATACAAAAACATTCAAAAATATGGAGAAAAAATATCCATACCTTGAACAAGCAGAACAATGGAAGAGGCAAAATCTCTGTCTGTTCATCGATCCAAAGAGGGAGAAACATGTACAAAAAATTAACTGAACCCATAGTTTCAGAAATCGAAGGAATCGTGGGTAAAGAAAACGTTTTAAGAGATAAAGAAAAACTTATTGATTATAGTCATGATGAATTTGCTCTCTCAGAAGCATTCAGCTTTCCAGAAATTGTGGTAAAAGTTGCAAATACACAACAGGTCGCAGAAATTGTAAAGATTGCGACGCGTGAAAAAATCCCTGTTGTTGCAAGAGGCGGAGGAACAGGACTTTGCGGTGGGTGTATTCCTTCTTATGGTGGCATTGTGGTAAGTACAGAAAAAATAAATAAAATCCTTGAGATTGATCAGAATAATCTCATGGCTCATCTTGAATCAGGTGTAACATTGAAAGAATTTTACCAGGCGCTGAAAATAAGGAAATTGTTTTTCCCGCCACATCCTGGTGAAGAAAGTGCAACCATTGGAGGACTGGTTAGTACAAATGCTGGTGGCGCAAGGGCAGTAAAATATGGTACAGTCAGAAATTTCATCAGGGGCTTGACAGTGGTTTGTTCTGACGGAAAAATCATTCAGGCAGGCGGTAAAATTATTAAAGACAGCACTGGTTACAACCTTATTCAACTTTTTACTGGCTCTGAGGGAACACTGGGTATTATTACTGAAGCAATTCTCAGTGTCATGCCAGAACCAGACGCATACCTGACAGTTATTGCTCCATTTCACAGTACAAAAGATGCTCTTAAGTGTGTGCCTTTTATTCTGAAATCTTCTGCAAGACCACTTGCCATTGAATTTATTAGTAAACAAGTCATTTCCATCGCCGGGGATTACTGTGGTAAGCACTGGCCATCAATACCTGGTGAAATTTTTCTGATGATTATTCTGGAAGGGACCAACAATCAGATTGAACACGACTGTGAAACAATTGCCAGTATCTGTATGGAAAATAAAGCGGTTGATATATTTGTTGCTCAGGCAGAAGAAAAACAGCAAGAGATCCTTCATGTAAGAAGCATTGTATATCAGGCGTTAAAATCCAATACTATTGAAATCCTGGATATCACGGTGCCACCTGCTGAAATGGCTTGTCACATAGATTTTGTGGAACAACTTTCAAACACTCATAATATCTGGCTTCCAACTTATGGGCATGCGGGAGACGGTAATCTTCATACACATATTACGAAAAAAACACTAGATGGATGTGACATAGAAAACTGGAAGGAAATGTACACAAAAATCAGACAATTTATTATTGTTGATGGGATAAAACGAGGAGGAAGAATATCAGGAGAACATGGTATCGGACTGGTAAAAAAGCAGTATCTTGATATGTGTTTCAATGCTGATTACATTGAAATTTTAAGAAAAATTAAGAAGGTTTTTGACCCCTTCTTTATTCTCAATCCAGGGAAAATCTTTGACCCTGAATAAATGTTCAAACCGAAATAATTGCGTATCTTGCACTTAAACACGAAACATCTTTCCCTGCGTAGTAAGCAACAAGCACAAGATTTTTATCAAGCAGAATACCACATGGATGACCAAAACTCCAGGTATTCATATCTTCCCAGTACTCAGCGTAGGAACTTTTGCCTTCTGAAATTTTTTCTCTTCTTTCGGGATTTTGATAAATAATCAATTCTTCGTCCAGTTTCCATGTTTTTCCACTATCCGGGGACATCACAAGCCGCATTGAACCAGGATAATGCCTGTGCACATAAAAGCATAACAATCTTCCGTCCGGTAGTGGGATTGGTGCAGCGATCTGTCCTTTAATTCCTGTGGGTGCTGGAACTGACCAGGTAAATGTTTCAGGATTGCCGAATGAAATATGAATATCTATATCCTTTTCCTGCATTCTGTTATAAGTCCAGAACATCGTAATAATGTTTCCTGTTGCTGTATCATATGCATTCCTCTGGTCCCAGTAATACAACTCATTTTCAGGATGCCTTGCCACTGTAACAATCTTTGTAAAATTTATGCCATCCGAGCTAAAAATGGCATGTGCAGCATGGGATGACGGTAAACCCGGTTTTTCTGGGCCATAACTTTCAAAAAAGGCAAAGTATCCGTTGTAGGTTCTCAGCACTCGCCCGGTTAGAGCAGGACCTGGCAAATTCTGTGTATCGACGATTTTATAATTTTCCCAGGTCTTTCCCATATCAAATGAATCAACCAGAATCAATTTTGAGTCCTGTATTGTGTCACTCGAAGCATCATACAATTTTTTACTCTTTGAACAGTCAAACCAGGAAAGAAAAGCGGATATATTTCCATCAGGCCTTTCAAAAAGTTCAACAACCTTAATATCTCCCCTGTGACCGTTAAATTCGTTTTTGAAATTCGAAAAAACCATAGTCCAGTCAGTACTTAGTGAAGATGCAAGAATCACTCCATTTCCGTCAGTCGAATCCTTCCTCGTACCAAGTCGAAAACTTGAAAAGATTTTTCCGCTTGAATGTCTGAATAAGCTGGTAAAAGTACAGACCTTTTTTGTACTTGACCGCTTTTCTGCCTCAAAAATAAAACCCTGCTTTTCTATACGCATAGCGCTCCTATTTTCTTATAACCTCAGGATTCACAATATTTGGTGGTATTTCTCCTCTTAATACAGCAAGAATATTTTCAGCAGCCATTATCGCCATCTTTGTCCTTGTTTCAAATGTCGCGCTTGCTATGTGAGGCAGTAGTACCACATTTGAAAGATTTAATAGTTCAGGTTCTATATCAGGTTCATTTTCGTATACATCAAGTCCTGCGCCCCAGATTTTTCTATTCTTCAGAGCATCCACAAGTGCCTTTTCATCAACCACAGGTCCCCGGGAGGTATTGATGAGTATGGCAGTTTTTTTCATCAAGGATAGTTCTCTTGCCCCAATCAGATGTCGTGTATCTGGGACAAGCGGCACATGAATTGAAACAAAATCAGATTCCTTCAGCAGTGTATCAAGGTCAACAAAGGTTGCACCGATGTCCTTTTCAAGTTCAAAATTTCTTTTGACATCGTAATATAATACTCTCATTGAAAAGCCCTTTGACTTTCTCGCAAAGTTATTTCCTATTCTGCCAGCACCTATGATACCCAGTGTTTTTCCTGTAATGTCCTGACCAAGAAATAATTGAGGTGCCCAGCCCTTAAATTTGCCCTGCCTTGTAAATGCATCGGCTTCAACAATTCTTCTTGCCACAGCAAACAAAAGTGCCCATGCGAGATCACTTGTCGCATCAGTGAGCACCCCTGGCGTATTGGTAATGATAATTTTCCTACGGGTTGCAGATTCCACATCAATGTTGTTGTACCCAACAGCGTAATTAGCAAAAATTTTACACCTATCTGCTGCTTGAAGTACCTCATCGTCTATGGTGTCAGTGAGAAGACAGAGTACTGCATCTTTTCCTTTTACTTTGCTTATAAGTTCATGCTTCGTAAGCACTCTGTCTTCCATATTTACTTCAACATTACACGTTTTTTTGAGAAGTTCAATCGCTGGCTCTGGTATCATCCTTGTGATAAACACCTGTTTTCTTTCTTGCATGTTCACTCCTATTCAATAAGTAACCATGCCTGGTTCAGTGTTCTCTTTGAATTTGCAATAACAATCTCTGGGTCCTGCCCCTTTAAGGGTTTTACTTCAAAACTCACTATTGGCCTTTGTTTTTTATCAAAAAATCCTGTGTCCATAAGTACCTGTAAGAACTCAGCAAGTTGTTCAACATCATTTTCACTACCACGCGTTCCAAATGGAACATGCTGGTCTCCGTAAAGGGGGGAGTTTTTGTCAGACATAAAACAATTCCCAATATGAATGTGAGTAATGAAATCTTTAATTGGTACAATTGCTTCTGCAGGAGATTCCCTTAATAATGGAAGGTGACTGAGATCAATCATCAAACCAAAGTTATCAAATTTTTCTCTTATTTTTCTCGCAAAATTTCCTGCCAATTTTGCTGGACCTATTAAACTTTTTTTATCTATGTCATAGTCAAAAATTTCAAGTTCTACAATCATGGAATTTTTCTCTTTTGCGTAATAGCAAATTTCCTCAGTGGATTCAACAAGATGGTCAAAAGCGCGGTGTTTATTTTGCTCTTGATAGGTTCCACTTAAAAAGGAAATTCCTTTCGCACCTATGCTGTATGCCTGGTCAATACACTCTTTTATTGTCGCAACAGATTTCTTTCGTTTAT
>Ga0209720_1001798_pt1 | contig 17224 bp, 13 predicted proteins | sample AD_JPNMR3_MetaG_FD_184426 | JGI IMG/M metagenome (GOLD analysis project Ga0209720, IMG submission 184426) | Active sludge microbial communities of municipal wastewater-treating anaerobic digesters from Japan - AD_JPNMR3_MetaG (SPAdes) (version 2) | ecosystem: Engineered > Bioreactor > Anaerobic...
GCTCCAATTGGTACTGAAGATAATTATTTTTTAAATTATTGGATTCAAGTTATTTCTTTATGGTCAAAGGTGTTTATTACTGTTATGAGTGTTTTAGCCGCTAGTCTTGGATTGGCTGATTTTATTTTCTTCCGTCAGTTAGAACAAAGATTTTCTTCTTCTCTGAGCAGTCCCATTGATGCTCAATTGCAACAAAAAGAGCGAGAATTAAACCAAATAATTAATGATTTCAATTCTACGGTTAAAGATTTAACTACGGTTAAGGGTTATCAATTAAATATTAACGAGATTTTAAATTTAGTTCTAGAAAAATGTCAGGAATATTCTGTTAATTTCCGTCGAATTGTTATTAGCGGTCCTCCTTCCAAAAACTTTACTTTTCAAGGGATTATCAATAGTAAAGAAGAAGCCTTTGATTTTGTGAATTCCTTGAAAGAAACTGGAAAATTTGAAAATTTAAATTTCCCTCTAACTAATATTACCGAAACCCAAGAGGGTATCGCTTTTTATCTTAATGGTAATTTAAAATAAATGAATAAAAATAAAGAAATTTACAAACTATATAATGGAAAAGTAATTTTAGAATATGACCCGGTTAAACATATTTATTTAGTTAATTCCAAACCAATTTACAGCGTCACTACCATAGTTTCCATTATTGATAAGTCAGAAGCCCTGATGAATTGGGCAGTTTATAAAGTTAAGGAATTTTTGGAAGCCGAATTAATTGTTGGTAAGGTTTATGATGAGTTAGAAAAAGAGGAATTATTAGTTCAAGCCACTCAAGCCCATCGTCGGCATTCCGAAAAAGCAAAAAATATCGGGACTATTGTTCATGAATGGGTTCAAAAATACATTGAATCAAAAATTAAAAATACGCCACCGCCGTCCTTGCCTTTAAATCCTTATATTAGAAAAAGTGTGGAAGCATTTTTAGGCTGGGAAAAAGAAAGAAATATTCAGTTTTTAGAAACAGAAAGAAAAATTTATTCTCAAAATTATGAATATGCCGGCACCCTTGATGCGGAAGCAATGATGGATAATAAACTTTTTGTTATTGATTTTAAAACCAGCAATGCTATTCATCCAGAATATTTTTTACAAACAGCGGCTTATACTTATGCTCGCTATGAAGAAACCAATCTTCAGTATGATGATCCTTGGGTTATTAAAATTGGTAAAGATGGGAGTTTAGATGTTCAGCAAATGAAAGACTGGAAGAGAAATTTTGAAGTTTTTTTGGCTTGTTTAGCTTTATACAAATGGCGAAACGAAGAGTTTAAAAATCATTATCTTAATCATAAAAACCATTATAATGAGAATAATGGTCAATCTCAAAATGGTCAGCTTAAAGATAAGTAAGTTTAATTAACGACATCGCAAGTTGAGTTAACGAGTTAACGAGTTAACGGGTTAACGAATTAATAGAAAATGGAAAATTGAAAATTGGTTTAAGCTACCTACCTTCGGTAGAGATTGCTTCGTCATTCGCTTCGCTCATTCCTCGCAATGATACTCTCTTTCTGTCATCGCGAGCGAGTGAAACGACGAAGGTTAGAAGAGAATTACGGAAGAGAATTACGGAAGTTGAACTTCCATAGATTGAGCATTTAAACATTTAATCATTTTCTGAATAAAATAATTAACATAATCAACAAAATTTAAACCTTTAATAATGGCAATTATCATTGACGGAAAAAAATTAGCTGCTGAAATTATCAAAGATTTAAAGAAAGAAAGAGAAAAGATAAAAGAGAGCATAAAGTTGGGAGTTGTTTTGGTGGGCGATTCAGCTTCAGCTCTTTCTTTTATTAAAAGAAAAAAAGAAGTCGCCAAAGAATTGGCTATTGATTTTAGAGTTTATCTTTATCCCTCAACTATTAAATCAAAAGACTTAAGAAAAGAGGTTTCAAAAATCTGCCGGATTCCTGGAATGAAAGGTGTAGTTGTTCAATTGCCTTTACCAGAAAAGATTAATACCCCAACTGTTTTAAACGCTGTTTTAGAGGATAAAGACCCGGATTGTTTAAGCGAAAAAAATTTAGCCAAGTTTTATAACAATCGTTCGATTATTTTTCCGCCCACGGTGGCGGCTGTTGATTTTTTATTAAAGAAATATAGAGTTAACTTAAAAAATAAGAATATTTTAATTATTGGAGCTGGCTATTTAACTGGTAAACCTTTAGCGGTTTATTTTTTAAACCAAAAAATCAGTTTTACTGTTTTGGAAAAGGATTATAAAAATCAGGAAAAAATTCTAAAAAATGCCGATATTATTTTTTCCGGTGCTGGTAAACCGAATTTAATAAAAGGAAAATCATTAAAAAAAGGAGTAATAATCTTTGATTTATCTTTTAATTTTTATCATAAAAAAATAGTTGGTGATTGTGAAAAAGAGTCTGTTTTAAAAAAAGCTTCTCTTTATAGTCCAGTGCCGGGTGGTATTGGGCCATTAACCGTGGCTTTTTTGTATTCTAACCTTTTGACTTTGATTAAAAATAAAGAGGCCTAATAATTATTAGGCCTCTCTTTTAAAAACTTGTTATCTAAATAGTATTAAACCAGCGAGTAGTATTACCAATAAATCTAAGTAGGCTGGAGGAGTGTAAATTTTGAAATAATTAAAACCTCTAAAAACAACTAATAAATAAAAAATTATATAGATTGAGGCGATTGTTATGGCGACATAGGGAATAATTCCCAGCCAGCTAGTAGTTAAAAAATATACTATCGTGACAATCGCATACAAAAAGAAAAAATTACCCGTGATGTTAAAAATATCAGGTTCAGTGATTGTTAAACAGATAAGAAGAGTTAATCCAAATATTACAGAGGCAAAAATCTGTTGAGTGATTAAAAGAAACAAAATTGAACCCAAGCATAAAACTAAAGCAATTATTTCCTCGCCTTTTATTTCATTTTCGTCTTCCTCGCTAATTACTGTTAAAAACCCTTTGATAAAATGCTCATTTAAATCATAATCTTTCATCTTTACCACTCCTTTTTTCTTTTTAATTATCAATGAACTATAATTTTATTATAGCATAAAATTATATTCTTGTCAAAGAAAAATGTTTAGACAGCGCTAGTTGAATTAACGAGTTAACGAATTAACGAATTAAAATAATTGACAACCAAAATATAATGTGTATTGTTTAGAGTTAAAAGGTAACGAAGCCCGTATCGTTTAGGGTCAAAGGTTAAGAGTTAAAAGGATTTTTTACCCTAAACCTTACCTTTTCACCATACTGGCTTTATAACCCTTAAACTCTTTACCCTAACCAGTTCATTAACGACTTGCGATGTCGTTAATCGAGTACTTGTTGATAATTTTAAAACGCGGTATAATTTTATTATGTTTGATTTAATCATCAAAAAAGCAACCGTTATTAATGGTAAAAACGAAAAGCCATTTGTTGCCGATGTTGGGATTAATAATGGTCAAATTGCCGAAATTGGTAATTTAAAAAACCAAACAGCAACCAAAGATATTAATGCTGAAAATTTAGTTTTATGCCCGGGTTTTATTGATATTAATAATACTGCTGACCATAATTTTACTATTTTTTCCTATCCTGAAGCAGAAAATCTTATTCGTCAAGGAGTCACGACGGTAGTTCTTGGTAATTATGGTGCTTCTTTGGCGCCGTTGATAAAAGTTTCTTTGGCTAATTTTAGTAAATGGACAAATGTTGATAAAATTAATATCGATTGGCAAACGATTGGGGAAATGTTTGATTTTTTGGAAAACAAGAAAATTGGCGTTAATGTTTCTTCTTTAGTTGGTTGGGGCAATATCCGGAATGATTTAACCGAAGGCGAATTTAGGCCATTAACAAAAGAAGAATTAGAAAAAGGCAAATTTCTTGTTGAAAAAAGTTTAAAAGAAGGGGCTCTTGGTGTTTCTTTTGGGTTAGGTTATGCTCAAGAAAAAATGGTTGGTTTTTCTGAAATCGAGAAAGTAGCAGAAATAGTAAAGAAATACAATGGTTATTTAGGTTTTTATTTGCGGGATGAAGAAAAAAACTTTTTAAAAAGTTTAGAAGAAATAATTGAAATTGTTAAAACTACTCAATTACCAGTAGAGATTAATCGCTTTCAGGCAAAAGGAGAAAAGAATTATCCTTTTTTTGAAGAGGCGCTGAAATTAATTAAAAAAACTAATAGAAACAAAAAGCTTATTCATTTTGATTTTTCACCTTATGAATATAGTTCAGAAGATATTTTTCAGGTATTGCCTGAGTGGGTAACAATTGGCGGTCGAACGGCTTTTTTCCGAAATATCAGAGATAATGATTATCGAAAAAAAATATTAGAAGAATTAAGCGAGAAAAGAGATATTTATAAAAAAGCCATAATAGTTGATGCTAATAAATGCTGGTGGTTTAATAATCTTTCAATAGAAGAAATTGCTAATAATTTTGAGTTTTCTATCGAAGAAACAATTTTAGAAATTGCTGAACTTTGCGAAGGCCGGGCAACTTTATTGGTAAAAAATATTTCTTTTGATAATATTAGATTAGCCCTTACTGATCCTTATTCTTTAATTGGTTCAGATAATGGTTTTTTGAATATTGAGGAATTAGAGAAAAAAACTTGGGTTCATCCGGCAATTTTTTCGGCTTTTATCAGGTTTTTAAAACTATTTATTCAAGAAGGCAAAAGAAATTCTTTAGAAAAAGCCATTAATAAAATTACTTATCAGCCCGCGTTAAAAATTGGTTTAAAGAAAAGGGGATTAATTGACAAGGGTTATTGGGCTGATTTAGTCCTTTTTAATCCCAAAGAATTAAAAGATTTAGCGGATATGAAAAATCCTTTTCAGTATCCTTTAGGCATTAAAACCGTGATCATTAATGGCAATCTTGCTTATCATAAAGGCATTTTATCTAGTCAGAGATACGGAAAAGTAATTAGAAGAAACTGATTTAAAGGATCTCATAGATATCTCAAATCTCAAAAATAAAATCTCAAATCTGACAGTTTACTGTCATTGCGAGCGAGCCGTAAGGCGAGCGTGGCAATCTCCCCCGCAGGGGGTTTCAATTGAAAATTGATAATTGAAAATTTATTTTAAGGTACCTACCTTCGGTAGAGATTGCTTCGCTTCGCTCGCAATGACAAAGTTTACGAGATTGCTTCGCTTCGCTCGCAATGACAAAAAAGCGTTCTCGCATTCGCGAGAGATTCTTCGGCCTTTGGCTTCGCAATGACACTCTCTTTCTGTCATCGCGAGCGAGTGAAATGAGCGTGGCGATCTCTCCCGCAGGGAGATTCCTTTTTCAAATCTCAATTAACGACATCGCCAGTCGTTAATGAACTGGTGATGTCCAAACATTTAAATTGATTTAAAATTTAACTATTATGATTTTTCTGTTTCAATTAATCGTTTTATTATTTTCAGTTGTTATTCACGAAGTCTCTCATGGCTATTGGGCTTATAAATTGGGTGATGACACGGCTTATTTAATGGGGAGATTAACTTTAAATCCCTTGGCTCATTTAGATCCTTTTGGCTCAATTATTTTGCCTTTATGTTTATATTTCTTAACTGGTGGAAGTTTAGTTTTTGGCTGGGCAAAGCCAGTGCCTTTTAACCCCTTAAAATTAAAAAATCCCCGAAGGGATTCAGCCTTATTGGCTTTTGGCGGTCCTTTGGCGAATTTATCAGTGGCTTTGATTTTTGGTTTAATAATTCGGCTTTTTGTGGTTTTGGGTTATCCGGCTATTATTCCGTTTTTCTCGCTCATCGTTGAAATTAATCTTGTTTTGGCTATTTTCAATCTAATTCCTATTCCGCCATTAGATGGTTCAAAAATTTTGTTTTATTTTTTCCCGTCTATTGAATTAGAAAGTTTTTTGCATCGTTATGGCTTTTTATTTATCTTTCTTGTTTTAATGTTTGGTTGGTCATTAATTTTTCCAGCTGTTAGTTTTCTTTATCATCTTTTTACCGGCCTTTATTTTTAATTTTTACGCTTCTTTACTCTTTTTAACAAAATCTTTGAAAGCTAAGTAAAATAAAGGCCATTTTTTTAATGTTGGGTCTTCTTTAAGAACATTTTTTGCTTCTTCCCGCACCTCTTCAATTAACTTTTTATCTAACAGAGAACGCATAATTAAATCTGGAATTCCTGATTGTTTGGTACCCAAAAACTCACCCGGCCCCCGCAAACTTAAATCTATTTCTGCTAAACGAAAACCATCATTGTATTTAATCATCGCTTTTAATCGTTCAATAGTTTTATAAGAAAAATTATCAGGAATTAAAAAACAATAACTTTGATAAATTGAACGGCCAACCCGACCTCGAAATTGATGAAGCTGAGAAAGACCAAAACGATCTGCTCCTTCAATTACCATAATGGAAGCGTTTTCTACATCTATCCCTACCTCAATTACCGAAGTAGAAACCAGAATATCGATTTCTTTATTCAAGAATTTTTTCATTATTTCATCTTTTTCTGTTGATTTCATTTTTCCATGAAGCATTCCAATCTTTAAGTCAGGAAATATTTCTTCCTGTAATTTTTTATATTCTTTTTTAACAGCTTTGACCTCAGCTTTTAATTTGTCAGCCAAAGAAATAAGGTTATCAGCGTGAATTTCTTCTAAATTAACCGCTTCTTTTTCTTCAATTCTCGGACAAATAAAAAATGCTTGTCGGCCTTTTTGAATTTCTTCCCGGACAAACTGATAAACTTTATTGACTTCTTTTTTATTGACTATTTTTGTCATAATGGGCTTTCTGCCTTCGGGCATTTCGTCAATAATTGATAAATCCATATCTCCATAAAAAACCAATGCTAAAGTCCGGGGGATTGGAGTGGCGCTCATTGAAAGCAAATGAGGAATTTCTTGATTTTTATTTTGGCTAAGCAATTTTTTCCTTTGCTCAACTCCAAAGCGGTGTTGTTCGTCAACAATCACCAGTCCTAATTTTGAAAATTTAATATTTTTCTGAATTAAAGCATGGGTGCCAATAACAATAATTGGTAAACTGGAAGCAATGATTTTCTCTAAGGCTTTTTTGGAAAGTTTACCTTCTAAACCATTGTCATAAATTCTTCCTTCAGAAGAAGTCAAAAGAGCAATTCTGATTTTAAACGGTTTCAGAAATTCTTTAAATTTTTTGTAATGCTGTTTGGCTAATACTTCGGTTGGTGCCATTAAAGCCACTTGATAACCAGAATAATAAGTTAACAAACTAGCGCCAATAGAGACAATGGTTTTTCCAGAACCAACATCGCCTTCTAATAGACGATTCATTGGCCTTTGATTAAGATTATTAATTATTTGGAAAAGGGCTTTTTTCTGAGCATTAGTTAATTCAAAAGGCAAATTTTTAAGAAAAGTTTTTATTAAATCAAAATCAGCCTTAATTTTGGGAAATTTTAAATGATTGTTTTTTATTTTAATTTTTAGTAAATAAAGCTGGGAAAATAACAAAGATTCAAAGACAAAACGTTTTTTCGCTCTTTCGGCTTCTTCTAAAGAATTAGGAAAATGAATTTTCTCTAAGGCTTCGTTAATAGGCAAAAGTTGGTATTTTTCCAGCAAAAAATCAGGCAGGTATTCAGAGATTTTATTTCTTAAATAAAGTACCGAGCTAATAAAAGAACGAATGGCTTTAGAGGAGAGGCCTTCGGTTTCGGAATAAACAGGAACTAATCGGGCAGTGTGTTTTAATTCTGAGAGATTTTTTATTGGTTCATCTTTTTCCTGAGAAATAATTTCAAAAGAAGGGCTGGAAAGATAAAACTTTTTCCCTGTTTTTTTGACTTTACCAGAAAGAGCCAGAGTGGTGCCGGGTTTAATGATTTTGGTTAAAAAAACCTGATTGTACCAAATTATTCTGATTGAACCAGTTTTGTCTTCTGCTTCTGCTTCTATCAAAAACATTTTTTTTCGCCATGTCCTTCTTAGAGCAATTTTTTTGACTACTCCAATAATAGAAACAGTTTCTCCCTCAATTAATTCATTAATATTTTTCACTTTAGAAAAATCCTGATAGCGAAAAGGAAAATAATAAAGTAAATCTCTGACTGTTTCCACTGAGAGTTTCTGAAAACACTTTAAATAACGAGGTCCAATGCCTTTAATTTTATCAATTGAATCATCAAGTGTTAATTTAGATTTAGTCATAATTCTGGTTATATTTTACCGAAAAATCACAAAAAAGATAAGAGTTTAATATTTCCATTCATTTTTTGGTTTTTTGCTCAAGGATTCCGCTAAAGGATGAAAAATTTAAGGATTTATGATAAAATGTCAAAACAAATAAAAGTAACTTAAATTCAGGAATTTAACGCAAAAATAGGGTATAGCATAAAACAGATACCATTTTCAATTATTCCAAAATTATCTTACAAAATCCTTCCAAATTGAATTAGGATTATAATCATTCAGGCAAAAAATAGATAAATATGATAGAATTATCAGTACTTTATCAGAAAAAATGGCCATAAAACAAACTTTACAATTCGAATCAAAAGTTGAAGAAAAGGTTTTTAGCGTTTCCGAGTTTTTGGATTTTTTGAACGAAATTTTGAAACCGCAAAAAGCGATTATCCAGGGAGAAATCGGCAATAAGATAAGCAAAAGATCAGGTTATTCTATATTTAATTTATTAGATAAAAAGGATAACTCAGTTTTAAAATGTTTTATTTGGGAAGGTAAAATAAAAAACTTGGGAGTGGAATTAGAAGAAGGAATGGAAGTAAAGGTTTCTGGTTATCCCAAAATATATAAAAGTCCTTATGGCAGCGGATTTGAGTTTGAGGTTGAACAGATTTATTTAATCGGCGAAGGAGTTTTAAAAAAGGCATTTGAGAACTTAAAAAATAAACTGGAAAAAGAAGGATTATTTTTATTGGAACGCAAAAAACCAATCCCCAGATTTTGTGAAAGAATTGGATTGATCACTTCCAAATACGGAAAAGGAGCAAAGCCGGATTTTGAAAAACATCTTGCGCCTTTTGGTTTTAAAGTTTATTTTTATGACGTTCGGGTAGAAGGAATGTCTGCTATTTCTCAAATAGTTGAAGCTATCCAGTGGTTTAATAAAAATATGCTGGATCTTGATGTGCTGATTTTAATTAGAGGCGGAGGTGATTGGGAAAGTTTACAGGCCTTTAATTCTGAGGAAGTGGTAAGAGCAATTGCCAGCTCAAGAATTCCTGTTATTTGTGGCGTTGGCCACGAAAGTGATATTACGTTAGCTGATTTAGCCGCTGATTTAAGAGCATCAACCCCAACTGATGCTGCCAAAATTTTGAGTGAAAACTGGAAATTGGCAGCTACGGAAATTTTTAAATTCGAAAAAAACCTCAATTTTATTATTAAAAGAGATTTTCAAAATATTAAAGAAAGAATTAATTCTATTGAAAATAATTTAAAAATTGGAGTTCAAAAAGAAATTTCTTTAAGGCAGAAAAGGTTAGAAGACCAAAGGAGAAATTTAAATCTTAGTTTCAAGAACTATTTTAAAGGATTTGAAATTTTGGAAAAAGAATTTCAGCAAAATATCCATCAGATTGTTAATTTAATAAAAAACCAAAAAATAAAAATTCAAGAAATATCCGAAAGATTATTAAAAAATAAAAATCAGTGGCAAGAAAAAATCAAAAGAAACTTAAAACAAGAAGAAGAAAAATTAATTATTAACAGTCCTCTTTTGAAATTGAAACAAGGTTATACTATTACCTTAAATGAAGAAGGTAAAATCATAAAAAATGCAGAAGAATTAAAAATTGAGCAATTAATTAAAACAAAGTTTTGTAAAGGTCAAATATTGTCGAAAATTAAAAAAATTGAAAAATAATATGATTGAGGAAAAAATTAATTTTACTAAAGCTTATCAGGAAATAGAAGAAATTAATGAATGGTTTCAAAACGAAGATATTGATTTAGAGGAAGCTTTAAAAAAATATGAAAGGGGAATGGAATTAATAAAAAAATGTAAAGAAAGATTAAACGAAGCAGAGAATAAGTTTGAAGAAATTCAGCAAAAATACGGCGGAAAAGAAGAAAATTAAAAATTTAATTAACGACATCGCAAATCGTTAATGAACTGGTTAGGGTAAAGAGTTTAAGGGTTATAAAGCCAGGTCCTCCCTTTTGTCATTGCGAGCGAGCCGTAAGGCGAGCGCGGCAATCCCTCCGAAGGAAGTTTCAATTCGTTAACTCGTTAATTCGTTAACTAAATAATAATGTTCGTTTGTGTATAAGCAGAGGAAAATAAATTAATTAAATAATAAATATGCAAAAAAATGCCTTTTTAATTATAGCAATAATTTTGATAGTTATTTTAGGAGGATTTTATTTTTTTAGCAGTAGAGAACAACAGATAGCTTGTACTTTGGAAGCCAAAATTTGTCCAGATGGTTCTTCTGTTTCTCGGGTGGCTCCTAATTGTGATTTTGCTCCTTGCCCGGGAGAGAAAGAAGGAATTTTGATTTCTTCGCCAAAAAGGAATGAAACAATAAAAAGCCCTCTAATAATAGAGGGAGAAGCTAAAGGTTTTTGGTTCTTTGAAGCTCAATTTACTGCTGAGCTTTATGATGCTCAGGGAAATTTTTTGGGAAGAGCAATTTTAACCGCCCAAAAGAACTGGATGAGTGAAGATTTTGTTCCTTTTGAAGGTAATTTAATCTTTACTCAACCCCAAAGCCCAACTGGAGTTTTAAAGTTTTTAAGCAGTAATCCTTCTGGTCTTAAAGAAAATCAAAAAGTTTTTGAAGTGCCAGTGCAGTTTGAATTAATACCAACTCAAAAAATTTTGCTTTATTACTATAACCCTGAAAAAGACAAGGATGAAACAGGTAATATTAAATGTTCCAAAGATGGTTTAATAGCAATTGAAAGAGAGATTCCGATAACTCAAACACCAATTAAAGATACTCTTAATTTACTCTTAAAAGGAAAACAAAACTTAACCCAAGAAGATATTAATCAGGGCATTACCACTGAATATCCTTTAGAAGGTTTTAAGTTAAAATCAGTGAATTTAAAATCTGATGGTACTTTAATTTTAGAGTTTGAAGATCCTTTCAATAAAACAATTGGCGGTTCTTGTCGAGTTGGTATTTTATGGTCTCAAATTGAAGCCACAGCCAAGCAATTTCCAGAAGTAAAACAAGTTAAATTCTTGCCCGAAGAGCTATTTCAGCCATAATAAATTAACCGTTAACTTTTGACCATTAACTATATTATATATAAATAGTTAAAAGTGAATAGTCAAAGGTTAGATATTCGCGCGCCTGGCAGGACTCGAACCTGCAATCTTCAGCTCCGCAAGCTGAGGCTTTATCCAATTAAGCCACAGGCGCAAAAATATTTTACCAGTGAATTAAATTTCTTAATTCCTCAAAAAAATTTTCTACTCCCCTGGATTTTTCAACCAAACCATTGGCTAATAAAGTTTGTTTTACTTTTTCTATTTTTTTTTCTTCAATCGGTAAAAAAACAGGAGAACGCCAACGATTTTTTAAATCTAAACGAAGATAATTATTTTGGCCTTTTTTTATAAATTCAAAAGAAGAAAAATCTTTTTTTAAAGAAAAAGTTTCCTCGCCAATTTGAATTTCTTCTGGTTTAATATTGATCTTAATTAAAGGAAGTTCATTTTCCTGTCTGTCTATTTGCCAGTATAAGAGAGTAAAAAGAATGACAATTACTGCCAAAAGAACATTAGAAGTGGAAAGAGCCCAAAAAAATATTAAGATGACAAAACAGAAAAATAAAAGATAAAAAGCAATATTTTTTCCTTGCTTATTTTCTATCGTTGTCGAATAAATATCTTTATTTTTATTATTTTTAGTTGAATTAGTTTTCATTATAGTTAATAATTTTTCATTATTTTATCAAAAAACTGTTTTTTTCTCAAATATTAATTAAGATAATTTCCCTTGACAAAATCAAAAAATTTTGTTAGAATAATAATATCTTCGACAATCAATGAGGACCTATTAATCTGTAGGCAAGCAGGCTTTGATAATTTTTTTCAAAGTAAGCTTGTGGGGGCTTTGTAGCGATGGGTAATCTTGCTCCGGCTCGATTATGCCTCGCAGAAGTCTTAATCTCCCGTTAGGGGAGGATTTGCCTACAGATTAATAGGTCTTTTTAATTTTAAATTTCTTTGAAAGAAAGAACTCTTTCGATTTCTTCTAAGGAGGTTATGCCTAAAAGGGCTTTGATAATAGCATCGTCAATTAATTTAGGAAAATCAACTTTTTGAAGGTCTTCTATTTTTTTAATATTATGCATTTCTGGAATGAGAATTTCAAAAATGCCGGTTAAGCCATAATATCCCCGATATTGACAATAAGAACAGCCAGTAGCCTGATAAAAAGTATAGGGTTTTTTGATTTGCTGGGCGGTTTTTGGGTATTTTTTTAAGGCTTGGCTAATATTTTTTTCTAAATCAAAAGAAATTTTGATTTTTGCCTCTCTTTTGCATTTTGGACAAAGTTTTCTTATCAATCTTTGGCCAATGATTAAATTAATCGCTGAAAAAATTTCTTCTGCTGGAATGCCTAAACTTCTAATTCTTTCCGCCACGCTTAAAGCATCGTTAGCATGAATAGTTGATAAAACTAAATGACCGGTTAATGATGACTGCCAAACCAATTCAGCTGTTTCTTTATCCCTAATTTCTCCTACGAGAAATATATTAGGATTTTGCCGGAGTAAACTTCGTAAAGCAACAGCAAAGGTATAGCCTTTTTCTTCGTTAATTTGGGTTTGAATAACTGAAGGCAGACGATATTCAATTGGGTCTTCAATAGTGATAATTTTGACTCCCGGTTTGGCTAATTTTTTTAAAATTGCAAATAAAGTAGTAGTTTTTCCTGAGGAAGTTGGACCGGTAGATAAAATTAAACCAGTTTTTTTATTCTCAACGATTGATTCTACTTTTTCTTTTGCTTCTTCCAAAAATCCCAGATTTTCCAAATCAACAATATTTAATTCTTCTCTCAGCAATCTTAAAGAGGCGGATTCACCATAACCACCGGGAATAATTGAGACTCGAATATCGATTGATTTATCGGGCAAAATAAGCCTTGTTCTTCCTTCTTGAACTTTTTGAGTTTCTTCAGTTTTTAGGCCGCTGATATTTTTAATAGTGGCAATTATTTTTGGATGGTCGGTTAAATCAAAAGAAACTAAAGGATATAAAATACCATCAATTCTTTGCCTGACAACAGAATTTTTTTCCTGCGGTTCAAAGTGAACATCAGTGGCGCGAGATTGGTAAGCAGTCAATAAAATTAACGCTAATTTCCTTTCGTTATTTTTGTCTTCAATAACATTTGATAAATTAATTTTTTTATTCAAAATTTCCTGAACAGTTTTTTCCTCCTCTGGAGAAACTTTTATTCCTCGGGTTAATACTTGAGAAAACAAATCCTGATACATTTCCTGTAAATAATCAATATCGCCAGCTACCCTGACTACTTCTTCCAATGAAGTAATCCCGCTAATAACTTTTAACAGGCCATCGTGGAAAAGGGGAACCATTCCTTCGTCAATGGCAATAGTGCGAATTTTATTTTGATCTTCTCCTTTTTGAATAGCAGCAATAATTCTTTCTGTCATTGTAAAATATTCAAAAATACCGATTTGATCTTTGTAACCAAGAAAATGGCACTTTTCACAGCCTTTTGCTCGATAAAGATAAGGAATATCTTTGGGGATTTCTACTCCGCTTTTTGGAGAAAGAATAGAAAAGGCCTCAATCAATTTTTGCTTTTGCTCTTGATCTACTGGATATTTTTCTTTACAATGAGGGCAAAGACGACGAACTAATCTTTGAGCGATAATTAGTTTTAAGGCGTCGGGAATAATTTCTCTTTCTGCCCCTAATTCAATTAAGCGGGAAATAGTCCCGCTTGCTTCATTAGTGTGTAAGGTTGAAAAAACCAAATGACCAGTTAAGGCTGCCTGTAAAGCAGTGGTTACCGTGTCTTTATCTCTCATTTCCCCAACCATAATAACATCAGGGTCTTGACGTAAAATTGATTTTAAACCAGTAGCAAAGTCGTAATTTCTATCAACTTGAGTTTGATTAACCCCGTTAATGTGGTATTCAATCGGATCTTCAATGGTAATAATTTTTACTCCCGGAGAAACTTTCTCTTTAATCATTGTGTAAAGAGTAGTTGTTTTTCCTGAACCGGTTGGACCGGTAACTAAAATCATACCATTGGGAGAAGTCAGATAGCGACGAAAAGTTTCTTCACCTTTTTTACTCAATCCAAGATCTCGTAAGCCATAGCCGGCTTTTTTGGGATTTAATAATCGAAAAACTAAAAATTCTCCATTGGGACCGGGTAAACTGGAAGCCCTGACATCAATCATTAAATTTCCTTCTTGAATATTAAATCGGCCATTCTGGGGAGAATTTTCAATATTTAATTTCATTCCGCTGATAATTTTTAATCGCTGCTTAATTTTTTGATATTTATCTTTATCGATTTCACTGACATCATATAAAACTCCATCTATTCGAAATCTGATTAAAGTGCTTTCTTCTTGGGGTTCAATATGAACATCAGAGGTATCCACCGTCACTGCTGATTTAAAAATAGAAGCAACCAATAAACTGACTTCGTCAGCTCTAATTTTTAATAATTCTGAATGAAGGTTCCGGAAATCAATTGGGCTTATTGAACTGACATCTATTATCTTGGAAAATTCTTCCGGTCTTTTTTTAATAGAATCATAAAGTTTATGGGCAAGAATAATGCTTTCTGGGGTGGCAACATAAAGAGCCACTTTATAATTTTTTTGTTTTAGTTTTTCAATAATTTTTATCGCTTCTTCGGAAGCTGGATCACAAATAGCCACTTTTAATAAATTTCCTATTTTCTGAAAAACTGCTAATTGGGCTTTTTTTGCTTCTTCTTCGTCAACCAGAGAAAGAGCGCCAGTTTCAATTGGCGTTGCCTTTAAATTTACATACTGGTAATTATAACTTTCAGCCAGTCTTTGTGCTTCTCTTTCTTTTGCTTCTTGCCAGAGAGTTTTAATTTTTTCTTCGCGTTTTTTAGTTAAATCTTCTTCCATAAAATATTTCAATAATTTATACCAAATTATATCAGATTATATCATTTTTGATAAAAAGTTAAAAATCCTGTAAAATATATAATATATAATTATTTAGTTAACGCATTAACGAGTTAATGCGTTAGAGAATGGAAAATGGTTTTGAAAATTTATTTTAAGGTACCTACCTTCGGTAGAGATTGCTTCGTCAGAAACCAATGGTTTCTTCCTCGCAATGACACTCTCTTTCTGTCATCCTGAGCGAAGCGAAGGGTCTCATAGATATCTCAAATCTCAAAAATAAAATCTCAAATCTGACAGTTTACTGTCATTGCGAGCGAGCCGTAGGGCGAGCGCGGCAATCTCCCCCGCAGGGGGTTTCAATTAAAAATTGATAATTGAAAATTTTATTTAAGGTACCTACCTTCGGTAGAGATTGCTTCGTCATTCGCTTTGCTCATTCCTCGCAATGACAAAGGAGTAGGGTTCTCGCATTCGCGAGAGATTCTTCGGCCTTTGGCCTCAGAGTAACACTCTTTTACTACTATCATCCTAAGGGCATAAACGATCTTCATTTAATAAATAATTTTTTAAAAAATATGGAAATCTCAATTATTAGCGAAAGTCCAAAAGAGACAAGAATTTTAGCAGCTTTTTTGACTCAAGCTATTTTAAATTATCATTATTATTGCCTTAATAAAAAAAATGCTTTGATAATAAGTTTAGAAGGCGATTTGGGAGCTGGAAAAACAGAATTTATGAAAGGAATAGCTGAATCTTTAAAATTAAAAAACGATGTTTTAAGCCCAACTTTTCTTATAATGAAAAAATTTGATTTACCAGAAAAATACCATAATAATTTTTCCTGTCTTTGGCATTTGGACTGCTATCGTTTAAAAAATCTAAAAGAATTAAAATCTTTGGGCTTTGAAGATATTATTAAGGACAAAAAAAACTTAATCTTTATTGAGTGGGGGCAAAAAATTAAAAAGTTATTGCCGGCAAAAAGCTGGGTGATAAAATTTAAAATTTTGGACAAGAATCATCGTTTATTAACTTTTAAAATCCCTATTGCTAAAAAAGAATTCTCTGAGTCAAATTAAATAAATGGAAAAAACTTTTCTTATTATTGATAGCCACGCTTTAATCCATCGCGCTTATCATGCTTTACCGCCATTAGTTTCGCCGGACGGAACAATGGTTAATGGCGTTTATGGTTTTTTATTGGTCCTTTTTAAATTATTGGAGGAAATTAAACCTGACTATATTGCGGCGGCTTTTGATTTACCCGGTCCAACTGTTAGACACCAAGCCTTTAAAGAATATAAGGCGAAAAGAGTTAAAGCGCCGGAAAATTTTTTTGATCAGATTAAAATTGTTAAAGAAATTTTATCTAATTGGCCAATTCCTATTTTAGAAAAAGAAGGTTATGAGGCTGATGATGTTATTGGCACTTTAGTAGAAAAATTCAAAGGAGATAAAGATTTAAAAATAATTATTTTGACTGGCGATTTAGATACCTTGCAGTTAGTTGAGGAAAATGTTTTTGTTTATACTTTATCTCATGGTTTAAAAGAAAAGATGATTTATAATGTTGAGAAAGTTAAAGAAAGATATCATTTATCACCCTCTCAATTAGTTGATTTTAAGGCCTTGAAAGGCGATCCTTCGGATAATGTTTTAGGGGTAGAAAAAGTTGGTGAGAAAACTGCTCAAAAATTAATTCAAGCATATGGCAGTTTAGATAATTTATACCAGAGCATTGAAAAAGGAGAAAAAATCCCAGTTTCTGATAAAATTCTTGAAAGTTTAAAAGAACATAAAGACCAAGCTTATTTCAGTCGGGATTTAGTTACTATTATTACTAATTTAGATTTAGATTTTAATTTAGAACAAGCAAAATATCAACCGCCGTCAGAATCATTAATTCTTCTATTTAAAAAACTTGGTTTTAATAGTTTTTTGAAAAAAATTTCTTCTTTAGGAGAGAAAAATATTTCTTTAGATAAAGCAATAATCAAAAGAAAAAATATCACTTCTCTTGAAGAAGTAAAAAATATTGAAAAAGACATTCAAAAATCTTCAAAGATTGGTTTTTATCTTGTTTTTGAAGGAAAATATTTACAAAGAAAAATAGAGGGATTATTTTTCGTAATTAAAAACAAAGAAGAAGTTT
>Ga0209720_1001804_pt1 | contig 17202 bp, 18 predicted proteins | sample AD_JPNMR3_MetaG_FD_184426 | JGI IMG/M metagenome (GOLD analysis project Ga0209720, IMG submission 184426) | Active sludge microbial communities of municipal wastewater-treating anaerobic digesters from Japan - AD_JPNMR3_MetaG (SPAdes) (version 2) | ecosystem: Engineered > Bioreactor > Anaerobic...
GACGCCGGGCACTTGGGCACTTATCCCTATACCCCCTTTTCCCAACTAGTAGTTATATAAAAGGGAATATATATTAGTGTTCAGTGCCCATATGCCCCCTTTAAATTGTATTGTAGAATAGAAAAGCGGCTGACCTGGAGCCAACCAGATGCAGCCGCCATTAAAATAATTAAAATAATACTTGACATTCAAACGTGCGGGCATTATAGTCTTTGCATGATAACCGAGACCGACTTAGCAAACCTGAAAAAAATAAAATCCCAATATGGCAAGATATTAGAAGTGGCCGGAGAGGCATATCAGGTCCAGCCCGAGATTCTTGCAGGTATTATGATGCGAGAATCAAAGGGTGGGGAAGCCCTCGATCAAAACGGTCGCGGTGACTCCGGCCACGGTCACGGCCTCATGCAGATAGACGACCGAAGCTTCCCTCTCTTCTGCAGCCAGTGTGACTGGCGCAATCCAGCTGTCAACATTTTATTTGCCGCCTTTGTGCTATCCAGAAAGAAAAGCTTCATCCAGCGAAAATTTAATCTGGACGAACAGGGCCTCATCCGTGCTGCTATTGCTGCATATAACTGTGGTGAGGGTAATGTTCAAAAGGCACTACTGGCGGGGGAGGATATTGATTCAAGGACCTCGCGGCAAAACTACAGCAGGGTGGTTTTGGAATACGCGGAGGCGTACAATCAATTAGCTTAAATGCTGTTGAAGGAGAGGAATATGAAAAAAACAATATTAGCTTTTGCCGTATTATTATCGCTGGCAACCCTGGCGGTTGCCCAGGACGACCCGTATGAAAGCTTTATCGGCTTAGGTTCTGGCATAGTTTATTTTGACGAGGTACAGCCATATGGCACGGTGCTATATGGACACAGGTTAACTGGCGGTCTCTACAGTATCAGTGCTGCTGACTTCATCTCAAAGACCCCAGGAGATTTTCAATTCAGTCTTTCACTCTCCACCGGGTTAGCACAGCAGGTTGCCAGAATTGGAAATGTAAGGCTCTACACCTTTGGGACCGTTGGCGCTGCTGCTGGATCCGGCAATGCTGGTGGCTCCTGGTCTGGCGGTGGCGGTATACTGATCCCCATCAAGAAAGGTTGGAGCCTTTTTGGCACCGCCCGAGCATTTGATACAGCTGTATCAACCGTTCGGGGTATCTATAGCTTGCAAGTTGTATGGGGAAAATGACTTGCAGAATTGATGGCTGCAATAAAACCGTGCATGCATTCGGGTTGTGCATGACGCATTATTCCCGGATGCGTGCCGGTTTACCCTTGGATGCACCCGTGAGGCGCAAAATGACACGATATGAGGCCGAGACCAAAATTAATCCTAAACACGCCAACATTGACGAGCTTGCCCAAAACATTTTTACAATTTTAAGAAACAGCAAAACGGATTATACGATAGAGCAATTATCCGATGTTTTTGATTGCGGCATATCAAAGATAAATAATGCTTTAGAGCGACTAATATCGCAGGGCAAAAATGTCAATATCAATCATTCCCGTGTTTCCGTGCCTCAATCTCTCTCCAGCGGACAGGAGCACACCCTCATTGATATATCCAAATTCAAAGGCAAGACAATCAAATACGGGCTAACAGCAGATAATCATCTCTGCTCTAAATATGCCCGACTTGATGCCCTCAATGCATTATATGACATCTGGCAAGAAGAGGGTGTTCAAGAGGTCCTGCAAGGCGGCAATATGATTGATGGAGAAAAAGAAAGCTTTAATAGATTTGACCTGATTGTAAGCCCGGGGATTGAAGCCCAGATGGAATATCTTGCCAATGAATGGCCATACAGAAAGGGCATCAAAACCTCTTTCATCTGCGCTGATGATCATGAAGGATGGTATGTAAGACGAGAAGGTATTGATATCGTTAGTTTTATGCAAAATCGGATGAGAGAAAAGGGCCGCGATGACATGTATTTTCTGGACTACATGGAGCATACTTTTTCTTTTATTGGTAGAAACAACCCTCAACCTTGTCGCCTACAGGTAATCCATGCAGGTGGAGGTACAGCCTACGCTACTAGCTACAATGGCCAGAAGATAGTAGAATCATACCAGCCTAATGAGAAGCCAACCATTCTGCTTATTGGTCACTATCACAAGGCTAATTACGATTACCCCCGCGCCGTTCACACAATCCTGATGGGAACAACTCAAGATCAAACCCCATGGATGCGCAAAAAGCATATGGAGGCCCATCTCTGCGGCTGGACGCTATTTTTTGATATAGATGAGATCGGAGTAGCCCATAATATCAGGCTGGCAATGCATCCATTCTATGACCGGGATTTTTATCACCGATGGAAATATATCGTCAAAGAGGATACAAATGGACAGAAAAGACCTAAAAAAGTTTGATGGACGGCCAAGGGTGTATGTTTCCGGACCATACACAAGCCACATCACAGAAAAGCTGCTGGCAAATGTAGCCAGAGCGATTAGAGTCGCCGAGAGAATTTTAAAACTCGGTGGCGTTCCTTTTGTTCCTCACTTAACCCATTTCTGGGAAACAAAGTTTTACCATCACAGACCGATATTTTGGCTAGCCTATGACCGAGTATGGCTAGCCTGCTGTGACCTGATGTTTCGGTTGCCGGGTAAAAGCACCGGCGCAGATATTGAAGAAGAAATGGCAAAGGAGCTTGGAATACCATGCTTTCACAAAATATCAGACCTAGAGCAGGAATTAAAGAAGTGGAAGCTGCGTTAAGAAAACTCTTCCCTAGCGGGCACGAGGACTTTATTGCCCTTACTTTAAAAGAATTGCAGCTTCATTCGGACAAAAACAACGATTACTCCGGAGGCCCTGGTAATGATCCGTGGGGAAACTTTCACAGAGTCGCTGGTATATTAAGCTTGTATCCCAACTTGGATGTCTCCAGACCGGCAGTTGTGGCAATAATTTATTTATTGAAGCAACTTGATGCCATTTTGTGGACACTAAGTTGTGGACATTCGCTAAAAGTAGAAAATCTTGAGGAGAGGTTAAGGGACATTTCAGTCTATTCAAAAATCATATCTATTCTTGAGGAGGAAAAATGCAAGACGAAGTAATTAAAATTGAGCTAAACGAGGGTGAATATGTTGACAGGCGGCGCTTTGATGGTTGCGAAGCCACCATCGTGGATAGCCGATTCGTAGAGTTACCTGTAAATTTTAGGGATAACCCGGACATGAAAACCTATGTGTTTCATCAGGTAGTCTACGAAAAAGACGATGGCGAAAGGACGGCTGTCAACTATTCGCTCGGATCTCCAAATAACTATCTACCAAATCCGAGCGGCAAAACTATCGGGCGCGGACGGTCCGGGAAGAATGTCCAATTCCCGATATCGAGTAACTGTGCTGCTTTCCTGGCCGCATTGAAGAGGCTTGGAGCCCCAATGAATCAGCTTTTCCTTAATTCCGATGTTAGTGCCATCATCGGAATCAAGGTGAGGCTAAAACTGCTCCGTCGGACTGATGCAGCTGATGGCAAATCTCCACAGCAATTGTGGCCTGTTGCATTTGTGGGCGTGGAAGAAAAAAAGAAAGAGGGATCTAAAGGGAAAACTGAGAACCAAGTCGAGCTGACCGAATTGGCCGAAAAACTCGTTTGCCAGATCCTCTCGGAGCATGACGGAAAAATTGCCAAGAAAGATCTCGTGTTGGAAATCTCTAAACACCAGATTGGCGGTGGTTACACGGCCAATGATGTTATCAAGCTGGTATTCTCTGGGGACTTTCTATCGAGCAAGGATAGGCCTTGGACATTCAATGAAGATGATTCCATAGTAGAGCAAATACCATTCTGAAATGAGAATAAAAGAACTGCCGCCGACACAATTCAGTCCGGAAAAATGGAATCCCGAGACCAGAAAGCGGTCAAAGGGATTACACCTGACTGAGATTATTCATGCCCTGCTGGAGGAGCAAGGTAAGTCAAGAAAGCGCACCGATCTTTCCGAGCAGGACCTTGCTGCCTATCAATCAATGGGATTCCTCTGGGAACGCATTCTGGAAAAGGCGCTAGCCTCAATGGAGGATGGACAAGGTGATATTGTAAGACCGGGTGAAATAAAGATGGACGACATCTATATGACCCCGGATGCAATCAGAGTCGATCCAGAAGTTGGGCTAGCCCTTGAGGAATGGAAATGTACGTGGAAATCATCAAATCATCCTATTGATACCTATGAACACTGGCTGATGCAAATCAAATCCTACTGTCTGGCACTCAATACCAGGATTGCGTTCCTAAGGGTATTTCATGTGAACGGAACATGGAACCCGCCGGTTCCCCAGGTGCGCCAATACTTGCTGGAATTTACCGATGAGGAATTGGCGCTCAACTGGATAGCCATTTTAAACCAAGCGCAAAAAATGAAAGAGGAGAGAAAAAATGCTGGAGAAGAGATTTGAATTAGCCAGCGGTGTTTTGCATCCAAGAATCATAGCAGCCGTATACGGGGCCGAAAAAACAGGCAAGACACATTTTGCACTGACTGCCCCGGCCCCGATTGTTTTCCTGAGTATTGATTTCGGAGATGAGGGTGTCATCCAGCGTTTTACGGGAACGAAAAAAATTTATAAAAAGGAATATACAATTCCAGCCGGCCACAAAAAATCCCCTGATCGTTTAATGGAGGAGGCAACACCAGTTTGGGAGGCACTTAAATCTGATTTTTTATACGCCCTGGAAAACGCTAGAACGGTAATTCTGGACACCGAAACCGAAGCATGGGAACTATGCCGGCTTGCGCGATTTGGTAAGCTTGAAAGCGTCAAGCCGCACAATTACACTGCTGTCAATCGGGAATACAAGGAAGCATTTATAAAGGCGGCTTACGAGAACAAGGCTAACGTAATATTCATCCAGCGGCTCAAAAAGCTCTTTATAGATGATAAGTTTACAGGAATTTTTGAGCAGGCCGGATTCGCCTCGCTTCCCTTTGATGTGCAGGTAAATATAAAAACAGAGGTAGATCATCTCAATCGGTTCACCCTGCACGTCGACAACTGCAGGCAAAATGCCAAATTAAGAGGAGCTAGGATCATCGCCCTCGATGATTTGAAGGATGATGATACCTCAGCCCAGAATTTAATTGTTACCCCATCCTTGAGCTTTAAGGACTTGGCGGCTCTAATACTGCCGCAAATACCGACAGAGGCATGGAATGATACTGATTGATGCCCGTGTTGGCTCAAATCACCTGCTAACCTATCTCCCCAAAGGGGTTGCGGAATACAGCATCCTCGACTTCGGGGATTGCTGTTTCACCGGTAAAGGTCCTGAAAATAAGGAGTTAAAGATAGGCATAGAGGTGAAAAAGCTTGCTGATTTGCTTGCTTCCCTTACCTCCGGTCGTTTGGTTGGGTACCAGCTCCCCGGGCTCCTAGGAACCTACGATCGGGTTTATCTGATCGTGGAGGGCTGGTACTCGGCCAGCGATAATGGCGAGCTTGTGATTATTAATTCAGACGGAGCAATGAGAAGAACGTGGACGCATAAAGCGTGGCGCTATTCTGATCTCGATGGCTGGCTCAACACCATAGCCAATAAGGCCCGGGTAGCAATTAAAAGAACGATTGATACCATTGAAACGGCAGCCGCAATATACAGCTTGTATCTCTGGTGGCAAAAGGATTGGAATGAGCATAGGGGGCTCGATCAATTCTATGATGAGACCCCGATTACACTTGAGCGACCATCCATTATGCGCCGTATTGCAGCCCTCTTGCCCGGTATCGGATGGGAAAAAAGCGCAAAGATAGAAGAGGCATTTGGTACCATTTACAAAATGATAACTGCCAAGCCCGAGGAGTGGGAGAAAATCCCCGGAATCGGCAAGAAAATCACGGCAGCCATACAAAAAACCATTAACGGCGAATGATGTTGCGCAAAAGGTAAAATGCCATTATACAAAATGCACATAAGGGTTTTGTGCTTCCGGTCGGCACAAGTGAAGCCACCGCGGGGTGGTATTAGGTGTTAACAATTTTGCGACCCAGTGAGGTAAATCCCAAAGGCAAAAAACGCCGCTGTCATTCGGAAGAAAACGAGAGGTGCGTGACCGGCGCACCTTTCGAGCTTTAAGGAGGAAATATGGGAAGGGCTGAAATTGAGACCGCAAAACGTTTTGCCGCCAACGGATTGAGCGTTATTCCGATCCGAGCAAATGGGAGCAAAGCCCCATTATGTAAGTGGCAGGAATTTCAAAGGCGGATAATGACAAATGCCGAAATTGAAGACAGGTTTGCTCCTCATTGTGGTATTGGCATCGTCTGTGGCGCGGTGAGCGGAAACCTGGAATGCATTGACTTCGATGAACAGGAAGTATTTGAAAATTTAAAGGAAAAGTTTAAGAATACTTCCGTAGAGCAGATCATTACTAGATTAATTCTAACAAAAACCCCTCATGGATATCATCTGGTCTATCGGGCAGAAAACCAAATCGACGGCAACAAGAAGCTAGCCTGCAGCGAAACCGGTGCTTCCCTGATTGAAACCCGTGGTGAGGGGGGTTTCTTTATCGCTCCCGGAAGCCCACCAGAATGCCATCCGGATAAAAAAACTTACGATATAATCTCTGGTAGTTACGATAACATACCTCTCATCACAGCAGCAGAACGCCACATGTTGCTTGAAGCCTGCAGAACATTTAATAAGCAGGCTATCAAATTAAACGAAAAGATAATAACAGAATACGAGGACGCTGGAAGACCGGGTGATATCTTCAATAAAACCGCCAAATGGGAAGACATCCTAGAACCTCATGGTTGGATAAAGATGGGAGTCCGGGATGATGGCACCGAGGACTGGCAACGACCGGCAAAAGATGGGCCCGGCATATCGGCAACCGTCAACTACAATGGCAGCAATTTGCTTTATGTTTTTTCTACCAATGCCAAACCGTTTGAGCCTAATCGCGGCTACACTAAGTTTACCGCTTATGCCTTGTTGAATCACGGCGGTAACTTCAGAGAGGCAGCAAGTGCTTTAGCCCGTGAGGGTGTGCGGGGCGGATTGATCAGCATTGATGACTTCGTTTATGTTCCTTCCCAGAATAACTTTTTTTATCTGAGAACAGGTGACTTTTGGGTGGCAGAAGCCATAGATGGTATTTTACCGCCGGTAGAAATTCATGGTGGGGCGAAAAAAAGAATACGTGCTTCTACCTACATAAAACGGAATCGTTATGTAAATTCTTATATCTGGGCGCCAGGAGAACCTAAAATAATTGAAAATAAAAAGTTTACCGATGATGGATGGATTTATTCGCCGGGCATCAGGATATTAAATGAATACGATGCCCCCCACGAGATTCCCGGTAACCCAGATGAGGCAGGAATGTGGCTTGATCATGTTTATAAATTATACCCCGAGGAGGCAGAGCATATAATTAGCTGGCTCGCTTTTAAAATACAGAATCCGGGCGTTAAAATCAATCACATTTTGTTTTTAGGCGGTGGTGCTGGTATTGGTAAGGATACTTTACTAGAACCCGTTAAAAGGGCCGTAGGACTGGCAAATTACCGGGTGATAACACCGACCGAATTATTTGGGCGGTTTACAAGTTTTGTGAAATGTGTGATACTCCATATCTCTGAAATCCATGACCTTGGTACAGAGATCACACGCTTCTCTTTTTATCAGCGCATAAAAGATCTATCCAGTGCACCGCCAACAAAACTAAAATGTGAGGAAAAATACCTGAAACCATATTATATCCCGAATGTTTGTGGCGTTATCATGACAACCAACCACAAGAGTGATGGAGTTTACCTTTCACCTGACGATCGACGGCATTTTATTGCATGGTCTAATCTTACTGAAGATGATTTACCGGCTGACTATTTTGCCAAACTTTATAAGTGGTATGAATCTGGTGGTGTCGGGCATGTATGTGCATTCCTAAAAACTCTTGATATTTCAAAGTTTTCACACACGCAACCGCCACCAAAAACAGATGCTTTCTGGGAAATCGTTAGCGCTAATGAGCCAATGGAGATTGGCGCCCTGCAAGATGCAATAGAGGCATTAAAAAATCCAATCGTATTCACAGCACAGGATTTAATGGCTGTTGCCAGCACTGACCTCAGCGAATGGCTTGGAAACCTTCGGTACCGTAGGTCTTTGTTTCAATATCTCGATCGACTGGGATACCGTCCTGTTAGAAATAAATTTTCAAAACAGGGATTATGGAAAGTTAATGGTAAGCGCTATGTAATCTACGGTAAGGTTAATGTTCCCCAGCCAGAGCTTCTCCAGGCTATTGAAGAAAAGCTCAGGTCTTTAAAAAGCTATACAATAAACATTGCAGAAGATTTACTACCTGATACCATGTAGTGGTCCTTCCTTTTCCTCCTTTCGAGGGGAAAATTATTTTAGGAGCTCTGGATTACTTATCAGAATTTGGCGCAGAACGTCGGCGGTAATAATGCCTTTGGTATAAAGATCCAGAATTTGCTCGCGACGTTCAGCTGGATCTGTAACGCCAGAAAGTATTTGTTGCACAAATTGGGCCCGTGCACCGCTCTTAGCACCAAGCCCTCTGGCTGCAACTTCAGTATATGTCATCCCCAGTTGTTTTCTTTTATGCGCCTCCAGCAACTTTTTAGCAAGCTCCATATCTTGCCGCGCAATTTCGGCAATTTCTCTCAGCCTGCCATCGTCCGATACATTATTTGCATTCCAGCGCCGCATGATTTCTTCAACAGCTCTTTTTCTTTTTACCCGCTGGGTAACATCTTCCTGTTGTGCCTGCTCTAACGCTTCGCGTATTTCTGGAGGCTCTTCAACCCCACCGGACCGAACAAAAATGCGGCCAATCGGGCTTTTGGCGAGCGATCCGCGTTCCATTTTCATCTCGCGGGGCATATATTGAATTATGCCTGTGCCTGTGAAGCTACTGATAAGCTGCTCAATCCAAAGTGGCGATACACCAAGTGCCTTGCCGATTGCGATAATGGGTTTGGCTGTTGTGGTTCGATATTGCTCGGATGGCTTGGCCCCCTGCATATATTGAGGTATGACGGGCCGATGCTGAAATAAATTTCTACCGGTTGCGACCTCTATTGGAAAACGAATCATCGGGTTCATTGAGCTTATTATCGATTCTATTCTTTGCACTGGTGTTTTGCCATCGAGGTTAACAGGGGATATGTTTTCCAGGATTCCCATCGCAATTTCCTTTGCGCGTTCTGGGTCTTTCTTTACAAGAAAGCGCACAAAGTTTTCAATGCTATTGGAGATCATCTGTACGATTTCGCGTTTTGGAATCCTCCAGGCGTCGGCTACCTCGACGCCATCCTCATTGATGATTCGGCGGCCATTGAAGATAATAAAATAATTGCTTTTTTCCCATTCTGGGATAGTATCATAATCCTTGGAATAGGGTCCTAGGGTGTTCCAAAAAGCCAAGGCCGTGGCGGGTAAAGCAACGGCTGTGGTCAATTTTGTCCATGCTCTGGCTGCAACGCCTGCTCCCTGTTTACCAAAAAGACGGCTCAGGTCAGCAGCGGTTCCCTGTATGCGGGCGTTGAAAAACATAAACAGCAGATTGAGCCCAGCAGAAGCAGTACCCTTGCGAAAGAAATCTGGGCTACCTGCATAATTGCGAACCTCGAACGCTATCTTTTCCATGATACGCCGCTGCGCAAAAGGACTTGCTGCCGCAAACTTTTCAATTTCCAATCCGCGCTTAAATCCGGCAATCTTGCTGGTTTCCTCTATCGTATTCGAGATTTTTTCGGCGGTGTCGAGTATGGTACCAACAATCCCTTTGCTTTCCTTTTCTATTCCAAGTGTGACACGGAAGGTTTCGGGCGTTAAAAATCGCTGGATAGTGGTATTAAAAGCGGGAGACCGCATAAATTGCAGGTAAAGATCATTTGGTTTTCCGAAGTTCCCTTTGAAAGCGGTTGCCAGACTGTAAATCCACGTATGTATAAATGGTATAATATCTTTCGGGCTTCTTATACCATACTCGCTGACCAGTGCCAGTCTGGGTAAATCAGCAAATAGCAGGTTTCTGACCTGGAAAGCCAGATTGAATGTGGTGACTCCGGCCCGAAATATGGTTTTGCTCATCAGCATGCTTTTGCTGACCAGATCTGCCTGCACCGGATTCAATCCTTCAATGGCTCTGGCGACATCTTCCGGTACTTCTAGGGCAGTTTTGACGCCATCTTTAAAATACTCGACAACCTTGAATCCAGGCCTTGGCCGTTCACCAAACGCAAGTCCTCTGCCTATGATTTCTCCTGTTTTTTTATCTTCGATTGGATAAAAATGGGTAACACGTATTCGCCTAAGGAACATCTCATCTGTGTCTAATTTGGCCAGCTCATCCAGTTTGAGCATTTTCATGTTTTTCTCGGCCAGGATTATGCTTTTTGCCAATTGAGCCGCCGATTCCTTCATAATATCTTTGAGCTGAAAGTTTTCGTGTTCGAGGCCTACAATTCGCTTGGTAAGGTTTTGTACATCGTCAATTTTTCTTCCCAGACCAGCGGTTTGGGCGGCTTCATCAAGCCCCGTCAAAACTTGGAATGGCGCGTAAAAGTCGTTTAACTCCTTGATTTTATTATAGGTTTCCTTACTCATACGGCCCGAGGCGACCTGAAATTTTAAAGCCATGTCCATCATTTGCTGGTGTTTCTTTGCCTGTTGATTAAAAAGCTGTATTCCATCAGCTCCAATCTGGGCCTCCAGTTGTTTCAGCGCGGTATCAACGCGTTCGAGGGTCCAGTAGCCCACCTTGCGCTTTTCCGGATCTGTTAGCAGGCGGTTTTGCGTCCGGCGAAGGAAAATATATGCATTGAATAGATCAATACGATCCTTTACGGGTTTGATAACTTTTTCTCTAAATTCCCAGATTGCAGCCTCGGCTTTTCCCTGCGCTCCAGCGATTTGCTCAAACGAGCGGCCCAAAGGGATCTTTCTCGTCTTTGCTATTATATCTTTTAAGGACCATCCCTTTGATGCATAGACCGCCTCCTCCAGATCGGTCAAAGGGGTAAACTCAGAGACATATTGAACTTGTAGTTTTTTTGGTAATTCTTTGACCTTTTCCAGCAGGCTTTTTTTAGGTGTTTGCTCTACACCAGAAACGATCCTCAAGGCCTCGTCCAACTGGGTGGGTGCTTGATTTAATGTCTTGGCAGCCTGGGCTATCTGGCGTGGAGCCTTTGCCGTAGAACTAATGGCTTTTTCCCAAGCTAGGGGGGCCACAACTGTAGTTGCTACATCGGTTAGAATGTCTCCAATTGTGGACCCGGTGGTAGGCCGGCCCTCCTCATCTAGCCTGCCAATCTTTTTCAGGTTTTCCCAGAGATCGACCTCATTAATATAGCCGCGATCTACCAGAAGCCGATAATTGGCCGGGGCCAGCGCTTTTGTGAACCCGGCAGCCAGTATGCGGCCTGCATTTTCAACCAGAGTAAATTCGGGAGTAAATGGTGCTGCCAGTATTTGCAGGGCCCCCAATAGGGCATTTCCAACTTCTCTAGATGCCTGTAATGGGTTTTTTCCTTTTGTGAGGATTTCCTCTGGGCTAAATAAATCGAATACGGTTTTTAATTTCTGCCAGCCCTCTTCATATTCCTGTTTTATCTTTTTGAGAGGGGCTCCAATTGGGGATGTCAGAACATTAAGCGGCTCTTTGCCTGTGTCTCCTGTTTTGACCGGTTGTGGCGGGATGGAGGTTGACTTAGGAGGTTGTGGTTGCGAGGAAGGTAGTAGTTTAGACGGAAGAAGGGGTGAGGATGCAATAGATGGTTCCTCCTGCTCCTTCTCCTCTTCCTGTTTTATGGCCTGTGCCATTCTTTGGATTTTGTCGAGGTCAAGAATATAATCCATGTTACCTTACCAGATTTGAAAGCGGGACCTTTTGACTAAATGGATTAGTGTTTTCTGGTTGCGCCGGAGGCGCAGGTTTTTTGGCGGTAACATTGTTCTGGCTTCTGGCTGCTTTTGCCGAGAATTTTATAGTCTTATGCCAGACATTCCATCCGTCGGCTAACAGTGTTCTTTTAACCTCTTCCGCTAGCTCTTCAGACGAAATTCCGGGCATTTGAGCCATGATTTGTGCTGCATATTCTTCAATAACCTGATTTGACGGTATTGCGCCATAACCCCATCGGCGCTTGCCTATCGCCTTTGGATCCAATTGTTGCAAGGAGTAAAGCTCGCTGCCAGCAGGATATTTTGGCGGGCTTTGAAGGTAAAGCCCTAGATCTGTCGGATTCCCGTTTTTATCCGTAAGCTGTGCCTGCAATAACGGATCGCTGTATACTTTTGCCTTCAATCTGTTATATTCATCTATGCTCTTTGCAAGCTCACTGTTGCCCTGCCGCACACCGACCTGCCATTGCACATATTGCGTTTTTTCGTCTGCTCCTGCTTCTCCTCCGCTAGATGTTTTTTTAAGCCGCAGCTCCTTGTTAAATTCCTCTTTTTCTATTTCATCCCATACTTTGAGTATATTTTCTTCGGTGGCCGGCAGGCCCTTGCTCTTCAATCTTAAGTATATTTTTGAATTGAGTAACTTATTGCCCGTATCTATTGGCAGGTTATTTTCCTGATTCTTAAGAGTGTTTTTCAAGATTTGATTTTGGAGTTCGGCACTTTCGGCTTCGCTTTTTGCTTGACCTATTTTATACGCCTGCGTTGCCCGCCTCTGTTCCAGGTCAAGTTGTTCAATCTGCTGCTTTATCTCTTCTGCTTTATTTGTAGTTACATTTTTTATAAATTCTATCAGTGTCGGATCGTAACCTCTGTCTGCTAACTGATTTATGGTATTTTCCGGGATACCGAGCTTTCGCGCGGCATCAAGCGCTGCCTGGAAGCTCTTTTCGTCTGTTACGTTTTTTACCAGCGTACCAACCAGCTGCACCTGATTTAATGCCTGCCGTAATTGGTCGCTGTTCATTTCGCTGAGAAACTTCTTTTCGTTTTCACGCATCTTTGTAATGTATTCCATTCCGGCCATCGAGACATTGCCCCGCTGTCTTGCCGCCTCCAGTATCTTATCCCAATCGCCGCCAAATTCATTATAAAGCTGCTTCAAATTCTCCTCGTCTTGAAGTTGCTGCTGCTGAGCCCTCAATGCTAAGTCTTGGGCCTGTAATTGTTTAAATGCGGACAGGGTGGTATATGCCCTTTGCATTGCTTCAAGTGGATTTGGCCATTGCGGTAAATATACCTGTGCTTGTGGCATAGCAACCTCCTAGATTAAACCCATGGGCCATAACCCGGGAACGTTTTATTGGTTGGCTTGTTAAATGCGTAATATGCAAGCACGCTATTCATTCCAAGGTTGGCTAGATTGTTAAGATAGTTAGACCATACATTTGCTGAATTGATCATGCTGCTGGCACGCGCTTGCCCGGCCCCAACTGCTAAGTTCCCCAGATTTGCGCCCAGCGAGCCATAGATATTACCAAGTGCGTTTGCATAATTCTCACCGGCCCCAGAGATAAATTGTCCCGCTTGCTGACCAACACCAGCGAGGGCAGCAAGTCTATTATATTGATTGAGCTGATTTTGGGCGGCACGATTCCAAGCTGCCTGATATTCCTGGCTAGCGAGACCTTGAGCATATCGCTCCAATGCCTTGGCTGTTCCGCCGCTGAGCAAGCCACCACGAGCTGTAGCCGCTCTTTCTATAGCCTTCATCCCTTCCTGCAGCCTGAACAGATAGCCCGGATCCATCTGGAAGTATGGTAGCTGTTCTACGGGAGCCAGTAGAGAACCAAGCGGTACCATTTTACCTATTGTATTTGCAATCTCATCCTGTGACGGCAGCTGTGACGCCTGACCGGTAGCGCCGGCATTGGCGCCAACAGTTCCCGCCGTGCTTGTACTGGTGCCACCAGAACCGGTTGATACCGCTGCGGCTGCACTATTTGCAATGTCTGTTTGCTCTTGCGCATATCGTGTAAGCTCATCTATTCTTGCTGTAACGGCAGCTCTCTTATCCGGGTCATTGTCAAACTCTCCTGCGTTGAGACGTTTTTGCAGGTCTTGCGCTTCAAGCATAGCGTTATTGGCGTTATTGGCGGCTATTGAATACTGCCTCTCAAAACTATCCTGTGACACTCCAGATGGTATAAACCCAATATCGGATTGAGGATTTTGTGCTACTAGGGCAGATAGATTGGCATATTCGTCATGCAGGCTCTGTAGCTTCTGGGCTATGGCCTGCGCTTGAGCATAGTCTAGATTGCCGCCGGCAAGCTGATCCTGAAGCTGATTCATTTCCTGTGTAATGGCGAACATTCGCTGCCTAGCGGACGAGATCTCGGCTGGACCAGCAGTGCCGAAGACATCAGCGCGTAGCTGGGCTCTCCGCACCTGGTCCGGTGTCGGAGTGGCTGCTGTAATGTTTGCCGGCATGTTCGCCGCTGAAGTATCACTATAGGCGCCGGATGCTGGTACCGCGGTAACTGTACTGGTAGGCGGCACTCCACTAGTCATGCTTGCTATAGGGATATTTGCAGCGGTTGTAGCAGTACCCGCAAACGGACTTTGAGCGCTATACGGTGCTCCCAGACCGTACATCAGTGCATTAAGCCCAACCAATCCGGCATTGTAATAAGGCGCTATCATGCTTATTGTGGTATTAAACTGACGCTGTTGTTCTGCTAGGGCTTTATCGGCGTATTCTTTCTCCAGCTCGGCGGCATAGGCCATAGCCTGTGCTTCAGCTTTCGCTGCATCTTTTATAGCTCCGGATTGCATTTTAGCGCCGATAGTCCCGGCGACGGCCGTGCCAGCGCTGGTACCTATTAATATTGGCAAAAATGCTGCTTGCGGCATGATTACAACTCCTTTGCAAAATATGTCTCAGCCTTTACCAGGCCGAGTTTATCATAAAGCCGTTCAATCGTTTCTGGTGTTACACCGTGAAGGAATCCCATTCTGAGTACCTTGCTGCCATTATTACGTGCCCAATTCTCAAATAGCTTATATAGATATACACCCAGTCCACGATAGCTGGGCTGAACATACCAAAAAATTTCAACTGTTTCTCTTTCTCCTGTGATTGGATTTGGCCCAACAATGCCCCCAATTGCCCCGACCACTCTTTCATCAGACATCAGCATGAATATTGCGCCGATCTCATCATCGATTAGTCGCTTCCAGAAGTCGGGCATGTGGACTTCGTCTATTTTACACCTGGGATATGGTACTTGCTCTGCGAATTCGTGTAGTAGTGGCATTAGTAATGGTATATCATTTCCAGACGCTCTGCGATAAATCATTTTCCTATCTATTGCCGTCGGTCGCATCGTGGTCTTTTGCAAAGAGTAAACCTATTCCACCTAATATTTCTGGTGCTACTTCTTTGTAGTCTACCTTTTCATTTGCGAGAAATGCGAGTGCAATTTTCAGCACCCCGCTTGCAATCAAGAGTACAGCAAATATGCTAGTTTTATAACTCTTACCTAACGCTTTCTGGATTAGATCAACTATGTTGTTTTGATAATTGTTTTCCATATTAACCTCCCAGGAAATTTTCTACTAAGTCTGGATTGGGGATTATTCCACGCTCAGCCAGCTTTTTTCCGATGGCTATAGGGTCAGTTGTCGTATTTGTGATCCTGTAATATAAAGCTTCAAAACCATGTAATAATGCATAAATAAGACCGTAATCAGGATTAAAATAGTCATAGTCTATTGATACAGTATCATCAGCATGGAATACTATCTGCATGCTGGCAACCGGTACTACTTCTCTGACTCCCCACAGCGCATTTTCTCCATGAAATTCCTTCAGGAATAGATTCCATTTGTTAAATAGTTTCTCTTCTACCAGGGTTTTTACGCGGGTTTCAAATTGTTTGCAGATTCTAAATACAATGAAATAGTCCCCAATCAATATTGGTGTTTTGGCCACATCAAACAGTAGATTGTAGTGTAACAGCCCAGCGTAAATGTTGTAACAATTTTGTTTTTGCTTATCTGTTAGATTCATTTTTTATTGCCTATGAAGATCAATCCATGCCTTTATTTCTGGTATTAGTTTTACGTTTTCCTCTATTCTTTTCAACGCTTCGTCTATATTTTTGTGTTTTTCGTCGCATACATATTTTGATGTATACTTATTATTTCTCACCTTTTCTACCACCTGACCCGCGCCAAAAACAGCCATCAACAGTAACGTGAGAAAAGGAACGATGTCTTTAATTTCCATAAGAAAATCCCCCACCATAAATCATTTCCTTTCTATTGTTATCATGCCTTCTGACTGCAGAATCTGCGTTTCAGCCGCTTCAACACTTCTTGGTACAGACAATTGTATTCCCTTTGTGAGTTCAGATCTGCGCCATATATTGAATATGACAGCCGATGAGGCCACAAGCCCTTCAGCCGCGCAAGAAGCCGAAATCACCTACTTCCGCTATCAAGCTGGGAGCTGGAGCCGACCCCGCCGGGTAATTGTTGTGCGTAAGAAAACCGATCAAGGGGCACAACGCTCTTTCTGGGATGAATGGGGATACAGCTATTGTGCCTATGTTACCAACCTGCCGTGGCCAGCTGTAGATATTTACCAGTTTTACAATCATCGCGGCACGGCCGAAAACCTGGTCAAGGAAAGCAAATATGGCTTTGGCATCGATTGCATCCCCACGGGAGATTTTTATCCCAACTGGGCCGATTTGCTTCTGAAACTGATGGCCTACAATCTCTTTGTGATCTTTCAAAAGGCTCTGTTGCCCAAGGCAAAAGGGCGTTTGAGCGCCGCGACGTTACGCAGATTGTTTATTGCCATTCCCGCCCAGTTGGTCTGCCGCGCTGGACGGTGGATTCTTAAACTTCCCGAGGCCTTCCAATATCAGCGAGTATGGCATCAAGCTCGAGCTACCTTTTCAACTGCTTGATCCGTTTCCTTTTCCTGATCATGTTTCGCTCCACTAAATGGAAGTGTCTATGGGTTTATCCACTCCCGCTTTCTCTGCGAAAACTTGTGCGATTTTCTGGCCCAAATGACCTTTCCAGATTAAGCAGCGGCATCTTTTTCGCTGACTTTAGGCCACAATTTTGCCCCAAGATTCAACACTCTCATCAACCCTTTCGTAATTTGGGATTAATTGTCAGGATTACGTTCCATTCTTTGCATATTATCCAGTTTAGCTTGTAATTTGGCTTTCTCCAGCTCAAGACAGCGCATGGTAATTAATAGATCAG
>Ga0209720_1001813_pt1 | contig 17163 bp, 16 predicted proteins | sample AD_JPNMR3_MetaG_FD_184426 | JGI IMG/M metagenome (GOLD analysis project Ga0209720, IMG submission 184426) | Active sludge microbial communities of municipal wastewater-treating anaerobic digesters from Japan - AD_JPNMR3_MetaG (SPAdes) (version 2) | ecosystem: Engineered > Bioreactor > Anaerobic...
AAGGAATTGGTGTTATAGAAGCACCAAGAGGAACTTTGATACATCACTATTGGGTAGATGAAAAAGGCACAATTGAAAAAGTAAACTTAATTGTAGCAACTGGACATAACAACTGGGCAATGAGCAAGAGTGTTGAAAATGTTGCTAAAGGTTTTATTGATGGAAAAAATTTAACTGAGGGTATGCTGAATAGAGTTGAAGGTGCCATAAGATGCTATGATCCCTGTTTATCTTGCTCAACACATGCAATAGGAAAGATGCCTCTTCTTATCGAACTTTATGATAGTAATGGAAATTTGATAAATTTTGTCAAAAGAGACTAATAAAACAGTTCTTGTTGGTTTTGGTAATGAGTATAGAAAAGATGATGGTTTAGGAATAAGGCTCCTGGATTTAATTGACGAAAAAATTTCAAAAATTAAAATTCAGGAGCTTTCTATTGATATATTAGATGATATAAAAGATTTTGAAACTGTTATTTTTGTTGATGCAGCTTTAGAGGGAGAAGATATAAACCTCAGAAAAATAGAAAAAGAACTGAAATTTTCTCCTTTAACTCATCATCTTTCGCCTGAAGAACTTTTAATCTGGGCTGAAAATATTAACAAAAAAAATTATGAATTTTATCTTTTATCAATTAGAGGTTATGATTTTGATTTTGGAGAGGAACCATCTGAAGAAGGGAAAAAAAATTTATTAAAAGCTAAAGATTTTCTGTTAAAATTTCTAAAAGAACATTAAAATTTTTTAAAATTTGTTGATTTAAAATTAACCTCAAAAGGAGGTAAAATATGTTATCACAAGACATTAGTTCAGATAAAATAAATGATTATTTTAAAGCGTGCTGCTATATTGCAGCTGGAATGATATATCTTCAAGATAATCCTTTTCTTAAAGAACCTTTAAAAAAAGAGCATATAAAAAATAGAGTTCTTGGCCATTGGGGTGCGAGCCCTGGCTTGAGCTTTGCTTATATACATTCAAATAGAGTAATAAATAAATACAATTTGAACGCTATTTTTGTTGCAGGACCTGGTCATGGTGCTCCAGGAGTTATTGCTCCAGTATATCTTGAAGGTACATTGAGTGAATTTTATCCAGAATTCAGTCAAGATGAGATGGGATTAAAAAATCTTTTTAATTCTTTCTCTTTTCCAGGTGGATTCGGAAGTCATTGCACACCTGAACTTCCAGGTTCAATACAAGAGGGAGGTGAACTTGGTTATTCTCTTTCTCATAGTTATGGTGCAGTTTTTGATAACAAAGATTTGATAGCAATAACAGTCGTTGGAGATGGTGAGGCAGAAACAGGCCCTCTTGCAACATCCTGGCACTCAAACAAGTTTTTAAACCCAGTAAATGATGGAATGGTTTTACCAATTTTACTTTTGAACGGATATAAAATAAACAACCCAACAATTCTATCAAGAATAGAAGATGATGAACTTATCTCTCTTTTTAAAGGATATGGATATGAACCAAAACTAATTGAAGGAGATGAACCATTTGAAGTTCATGAGAAGATGATAAAAGTTATAGATTATTCAATAGAAAGAATTCTATCAATATGGAAAGAAACAAGAAAGAATAGATCACCTAAAAGATTCAACTATCCAATGATTATTTTAAGAATTCCAAAGGGCTGGACAGCTCCAAAGAAAGTAAATGATCATTTCATTGAAGGATATTGGAGAGCGCATCAAGTTCCATTTTCTGATGCAAAAGAAAATCCTGAAAGTTTAAAATATCTTGAAGAGTGGTTGCTAAGTTATGAACCTAATAAACTCTTTGATGAAAACGGAAGTTTAAGAGATGATTTAAAGGAACTTTCTCCAAAAGGTGATAAAAGAATGAGTACAAATCCAAATTCAAATTGTGAATTATTAAGAAAAGATTTAAAACTACCTAATCCTGTTGATTTTTCTGTTGAAATTAAAGAAAGAGTAAAAACAAATTTTGAAAATACGAAACCTCTTGGAAATTTCTTAAAAGAGGTTATAAAATTAAATCCAGAAAATTTTAGAGTTTTTGGTCCAGATGAAACAAAATCGAATAGATTAGATGCAACATTTGAATTTGGAAAGGTATGGATGGCAAAAATCTTACCAGAAGATAGCGATGAAGGTTATCTCTCACCATTTGGGAAGGTTATGGAATATCTTTCAGAACACACAATTGAAGGATGGCTTGAAGGCTATCTTTTAACAGGAAGACATGGAATTTTAAATACATATGAAGGTTTTTCTCCTATAATCTCTTCAATGGTAAGTCAATTTGGAAAATGGGTTGATATATCAACAGATATTTCATGGAGAGCTCCAATATCATCTTTAAATCTTCTATTAACTTCTGTTGTGTGGAGACAGGATCATAATGGATTCACACATCAGGATCCTGGTTTTATAAATTCAATAGTTGATAAATGGCCTAATGTTGTTAGAGTATATTTTCCTCCTGATGCAAATACTCTCCTCTGGGTTGTTTGGCACTCTCTTCAAACAACAGATAGAATTAACATTATTGTTATTGATAAACAGAAACATCCTCAATATTTAAATATGGATGAAGCATTTAAACATGCAACAAAAGGAATTGGTATATGGGATTTCGCTTCCACTAATTTAGATGAAGAACCAGATGTTGTTATTGCAAGTTGTGGAGATATTCCTACAAGAGAAGCAATTTATGCAATAAATATTATAAAAGAGAAGTTTAGTGATTTGAAAATAAGATTTATAAATGTATTGAATCTTTTTACTTTAACACAAAACTTAGAACATCCAGATGGTTTGACTGATAGAGAGTTTGATTCGTATTTTACAAAAGATAAACCAATAATTTTTAATTTCCATGGATACCCATGGTTAATACATAGATTAACATACAGAAGAACAAATCATACAAATCTACATGTTAGAGGATATAGAGAGAATAGAAAAATTGGAATTGATTCTTCATATCTTGCTACTTTTCTAAAAGGTAGAGGTGGTATCACAACTCCACTTCAACTTGCAATAATGAATCAAATTGATAGATACAGTATAGCTATTGATATAATTGAAAGAGTTGAAAAACTATCAGAAAGGGGAGCATATTTTAAAGATAAATTAAAAAATATGCAGATTGAAGCACTTGAGTATGCATATAAAAATGGAGTTGATAAAGAGTTGGAGGTTTAATATGGAAGAGTTTGATTTAATAATAATAGGCTCTGGTTCAGCTGGATATGTATGCGCAATAAGAGCAGCTGATTTAGGAAAAAGGGTCCTACTTATTGAAAAAAGAGAGCTCGGGGGAACTTGTCTAAATAGAGGATGTATACCAACAAAAGCTATATTAAAAGCAGCAGAAGTTTATAGAGAAGCAAAAGAATCAAAAGTTTTTGGAATAGATATAAATGAAATTTGTTTTAATCCAGAAGAGATAAAAAATTGGAAAGATAGCGTAGTTAAAAAACTGGTATCTGGTTTAGAAATTCTAATTAATTCAAGAAAAATTTCGGTTAAAAATGGTAAGGGTTATCTTTTAGATGGAAATTTAATTGAAGTTGAAACTGAAAATGGAAAAGAGAGATTTAAAGGTAAAGATATTGTTATTGCAACGGGTTCTGAACCAGCAATTTTCAAAAATTTTAATATTGATCATATAAATGTTTTAACTTCAGATGATGCACTTGAATTAAATGAATATCCAAAAGAGATTGTAATAGTAGGAGCAGGAGCAATTGGAATTGAATTTGCAAATTTTTTCAATGCATTTGGTGTTAAGGTAACAATTGTTGAAATGATGCCACAAATTATACCAACATTAAAAGATAAAAAAATAACCAATCTTATGCAGAGGATATTAGAAAAAAGAGGTATTGATTTTAAATTAGGAATAAAGATAGAAGAGATAAAAAATAAAAATGGAAGGGTCTATTTAACTTTAGAAAATGGAGAGGTGATTGAAACAGAAAAAGTTCTTGTATCGATAGGAAGAAAATTTAATACAGAAAATATAGGTCTTGAAAATGTTGGTATAAAAACCGAAAAGGAAAGAATAGTTGTTGATGAATATTTAAGAACAAATATTCCAAACCATTATGCTATCGGAGATGTAACTGGAGGATTACTTCTTGCACATAAAGCAATGAAAGAGGGTGAAGTTGTCGCTGAAATTATATCTGGGGAAGATGTAAAAATGGATTATAGAGTTATACCATGGGTTATTTTTTCAAATCCAGAAATTGCAACTGTTGGATCAACAGAAGAAGAAGCGAAATCTATGGGAATTTCTGTTGTTAAAGGAGAGTTTCCATTTGTTGCAAATGGTAAAGCAGTATCTATAAATTCAACCGATGGATTTGTAAAAATAGTTGCTGATGAAAAAAATCATCAAATAATAGGAGCTCAGATTATAGGTTATGATGCTTCAAATTTAATAGGCGAACTCACTTTAGCAATAAAAAATAATCTAAAACTTGAAGATATAAGTGACACAATACACACTCATCCTACTCTCTCAGAAGCAATTTTAGAAGCTTCAAAAATTCCACTTGGTTCAGTTATTCATATAGTTAATCCATTGAAAAAATCTTTTTAATTTAAAAAATGTTAATTTAGGGACTGACCCCTTTTTAACATTTTTTAGATATAGGAAAAAATTAGATAATAATTTAGAAATGATTTGATAACTCTTTGGGAAGGGTAAAGTTTCCATCAATTTCTGATTCAAATTTTAAAACATTAATAACAGCATCGATATTTAATGGTCCATATATATGTGGAAATAATTCTGAACCACCCTCAAGATTTTCATACCTTATCTCTGAATTGACTTTGTTAGAATCTATAACAATTAATACCAATCCCTTTTGATTTTTAAATAAAGAGTTTGCAATTCTTAAAATTTGTTCTTTAGTTGAACAATGTATAAATCCTTGGGAATCTAATGTATCACCTTTATATTTCCCTGTTTCTTTTTCTCTAATCCACTGTTCATATTTTGTTATATGTAAAATTATATTCACTATTAAATTCCTGTATTATATTTTTTTAAAATAATATATATTTAAAACCAAATTTATTAAGTTCATCAACATCAAATAATTTTTTTATATCAACAATTATGGCATCTTTATTCATTAAATTTTTAATGAATTCTATTTTTAAATCCTTATGAAAATTTTGTAAAATTGGAATTACTAAGACATCAGAATTTTTCAAAGCTTTTTCTATGTTATCTACTTTTTCACAAAGATATATGTCAACCTCTTTGTCATAAATTGAAACCTCTTTAAAATGTTTTTTTGAAAGTTCAAAAAATTTTAATGATGGGCTCTCTCTCGTATCTTTTGAAAAATCTTTCATAGCTAATCCAAGAATTGATAATTTACAGTTTTTAGGTTTTTTACCAATCTGTTTTAATTTGTTTAAAATTAAATTTAAAATTTTTTCTGGCATATCATCATTTATTCTTCTTCCAACTTTAAACAGTTCCAATTCATCTTTAAACTCTTTTTTACTCTCTTTTAAATAGTAATATGCATAAGGAAGACAGTGTCCTCCAACGCCAAGGCCTGGTGAAAGTAAATTTTTTACCCTCTTATGTGTTTTTGCAGTTTCAATAACATCACTTGGTATTAAATTGTTTTTGAGTAGAAAAATTGAAAGAGAGTTAACCATTGCAATGTTCAAATCTCTTTGAAGATTTTCAATCAATTTTGATGCTTCAGCGACTTCAATTTGATCAACGATATGATAATCTCCATTAAAATAGTTTTTAAAAAATTCTAAGGTTTTATTTATACTATTTTCTCCAATTCCAGATATTACTGTTGTCATATTTATTAACTCTTCAAATGCTTTTCCCTCAGCCATTCTCTCTGGAACATATGAGAGAAAAAAATCTTTTTCAACATTTAAGTTAGAATGATATTCAAGAATTGGAAGTAGAAGATCTCTTGTTGTTCCAATCGGAACCGTGCTTCTTAAAATAACAAGGTCCTCTTTTTTCAAATTCTTTCCAATATTTTTAGCTCCTTCAATCAAATATTTATAATTTACTTTATTATTTTTTAATAGTGGTAAGGGTATTGTCATCATAATTATGTTAGAATTTTTTAAAGCATATTCATAATCAATGGTTGGTATAAAGTTCCCTTTTTTTATCTCATCAACAATTATTTCATCTATACTTTTCTCATTATAAAATTCATAAATTCCACTTTTTCCATCTTTTATATTCGAAATCCTTTGTTCATCTATATCGACTCCAAAAACTTTTAAACCTTTTATACTTAAAAGTAATGATAATGGAAGACCAACAGCGCCAAGACCAAAAACAGAAACATTCATAAAATTCCTCCTTCTATTAATGAATCTTTGAATTTTTTTGATATTTTTTCCATTGAAAACTCTTCAACCGTCTCTTTATTTAAACTAACATTTTTACCTTCTTTATAATCTTTATAAATTTCTAATAGTTTCCTCTTAATTCCTTCAACATCATCTGGGTCAACAATATCTTTTACTCCACATTTTATTAATATCTCTTTACATTCTCCATCTGGAACTGTTGCAAGAATTCTCTTTCCACTGCCCAAATATTCAAATGTCTTCTGTGGAACAGTTGCCTCTCCACCTCTACCTAAAAATAGAAATAAAAGTTTTGAACCTAAAATATAACTCACCGCTTCTTTATGAGGTATAAATCCTGAAACAATAACATTACCATAGAGCTTCAATTCATCTACAATTTTATTTACATTATCTTCAAAAGGGGAAAGAATATGTATTCTTGCTTCATTTTTAAATTCATCATTTTCCTCGATTAATTCCTTAAATGCTTTTAAAAAAAATACAGGCGTTTGAAGTGAGTAAAAACTTCCAGCATAAGTTATAGTAAAACCTGGAAGATCTTTTTGTTCTACAGCAAAATCCTCTTTATCATAACCATTATGAACAACTTTTATTTTTTCTTCTTTCAAAAAATCAAACTTATTAAGAAGGACCCTCTTAAATGATTCTGTAACAGCTATTATTAAATCACACTCTTTTAAACATTCTTCTTCAAATTTTTGGTTTTTTATTTTTGATCTATTAGGATAAAAAACAAATGGATTTTCACTCCATAAATCTCTTAGATCCATTACCCATTTTATATTCTTTTTTCTCTTTAAATAAAGTCCTATCAAGTGTGTTGAATGTGGTGGACCTGTAGTAATAACAGTATCAATTTTGTTCTCTTCGACTATTTTTTCTCCTTTTTTCATCGAATCTTTTGCCCATCTTATCTTATCGTCTGGAATAAAAAACATAAGTCTTATTTTTGTAGCAAAAGATTGTGGAATTATTTTATATTTCTCAATAATATCTTTTTCTTCTTTATGATTTTTTTTAAGGATTTTATATATAAACTTAGGAACAAAAAGTCTTGGATCTTTAAATAAAACTCTATAAACTTTAATATCTTCAGAAATTCTTGAGGAATCATCTTTATATCTACAAGTTGGATAATCGCTTGTAAGAAGATATCTATCAAAAGAATCTAAATACTTTAATAATTTTGTAACTCTCTCTCCTCCCCCACTTCCAATAGGAGGAGAGGAAAATGAAACAAAAAGAATCTTTTTCATTTTATAACCTCTTCATATACTTTTAAAGTTTCATTGCACATTGTTTCTGACAGAAAATTATCTACAATTTTTTTTCTATTCCTATCACCAAAATCTCTTTTTAAATCTTTATTTTTAAATAAAAGAATCTTTTCAACAAAATCATCTTTATTAAAATCTTTTATTATAAAACCATTGACACCATCTTCAACCATTTCTCTCACACCACCACAATCTGAAACAACAACAGGTAAAAAGGATGACATTGCCTCAAGAGTACTTATAGAGAAGCCCTCTTTTAAAGATGTTAAAGCAAAAACATCAAAAATCTTATAAATTTTTTTTGCATCTTTTCTGAAACCAAGCAATTTTACCTTATCTTCGATATTATATTCCTTTATTTTCCTTTCAATATCAGACTTCAGAGAACCATCACCAACAAGAACAAGTTTTGAATTTTTTTCCCTTTTTTGAACCTCATAAAAAACATCTATCAGAAATAAAGGGTTCTTAACTTTTTCAAATCTCATAACGCTACCAATAACAAAATCATCTTCTTTTAAACCGAAATCTTCTCTTTTATAAAAATCATTTTCAACATCTATTCCCACATGAATGAGTTTAATTGTTTTTTTATAACCTCTATCTTTTACATAATTTAAAATTGCTTTAGAAGATACAATGATAATTTCTGGAATATTTAAGGTTAAATCATCTATTTTTTCGAATACTATACCTTTTATTTTACTATTATAATCATCTCTCATAAAACTGGTATATGTTGATACAACTGGTATTTTTAGTTTCCATAAAGGAACTCTTCCATAGAAATTTCCTCTGAATCCATATGTATGGATTAAATCGAACTTTTCATCTTTTAAAATAGTGTTAATTTTCTTAAAAGGTAAAAGTTCTTTAAAATGGTAGTTTTTGAAATTTTTATCTCTTATATCATTTGTTAACATGCCTTCATAAAAAGTGAAAAAAGTGAATTCAACTTTGTCTTTTAAACCTTCAGCTATTTTTAGAACACGATATTTTGAGCCCCCCTTTTCTCCACCACTTATAAAAAGAGCAACTCTAATCATTCTTCTCTCCTAAAATATATAAAAATGAAACAAGCATCCATAAGGTTACGCTTAAAACAGGAATTTCCCAGAGATTTTCAGTAAAATTATTCAAAAAGAAAGCTAAAATACCAAGAAAAATCCCAAGAGATAAACTTTTACTTTTTTCATCAAATAGTTTTATGAAATTTGAAATCCCCTTTTTTAAAATTGAAAATATTAGATATAAAAAAGAGAGAAAACCAAATATGCCAGTTTCAACAAGGGTCTTTAAATAATAATTATCAACATATAGACCTTCAAACATTCCGAGTCTACTTGCAACTGCCCCTCCAAAACCACCTGGGCCAACTCCAGATAAAGGATGAAGAGAAAAAATTGATAATGCAAGATTCCATCGATAGATTCTTCCAAATGTTTTTAACTTTTCAATATAAATTGGAGATATTAAACTCATGAATCTTGTCCTAATTTGAGGAATAGATATAAATGCTAAAAGGACAAGTAAAACTACCAAAAAATATCTCTTATCTTTATATAAAAGAGCGAAAAGAATAAATGAAGCAATAATTGATAGTTGTGCTGCTCTTGAAAGAGTAAAAAATAAACAAAACAGTGAAATTAGAACAACAAGAAAATAATATACTTTTTTGGAAATTTTTTTCTCTTCAATAAAGAGCATAAAAAAAGGAGGTAAAAGTAATATTAAATATCCTGCAAGTGCATTTGGAGAGCCAAAAATACTGAAGGCTCTTGTTGATATTGATGTTTCAAGATCTTTATCGATCCATGTTCTTGGTATAGATACTTTAAATATAAATTGAAAGATTCCATATAAAGAGATAATTAATAAAACCACTGAAGCAATATCTAAAAGAACATTTACCGTTTTTTTGTCTTCTATATAGTTTATTAATATTAAAAAGAACAAAAACATCTCTAAATAACTCCTTATACCATCGATTGCAACTCTATAATCAATTGAACTGAAATATGCTGAGAATAATAAGAAAAGAAGAAAAATTAGAACAGGAATAATCAAGGATGTAAATTTTATCTCTTTCTTTTTAACTCTTAAAAGTATGATTAATAAAAGAAGAATTATAAAACCTTCATCCCAGTAAGAAGCAAGTGATGGAAATCCTCTTCTTATGAAAAAATCAAGAATGGGATAAAGAGGAATAAGAAAAAGAGGAAGATTTTTTGGAAAATAGTAAAAAAATAGAGGTAAGGTAAAAGATAAACTTAAAATTGGTTGTATTGGCAAAGAAAGGACAGAAAGAAGAGAGAAAATTATAGCTCCAAAATTAACCATAGATACTCCTTGAAATTATTTTATATATAAATGAACTTCTTAAAGTTTCTTTATCAAAAATAGTAAAATAGAGGATAAAATATAAAAAAATCAACATCAATATTTTGATAATTAAATCTGAAATATTTAATGAAAAAAATATTCCAAAAATTGAAATAAAAATTATTACAGATTCTATGCTTCCCTCATGTTTTATCAAAGTGAAATCAAATTTCATATTGATTTCGTCTTCTTCTTTTATAAATATAGAATAAATAAAGCTGTTGAAATATGAATTTTTTATTTTTTGAAATAATTTATTTAAGAAACTTTCATTAAAAAGGTTAGAAATTGTTGAAATAATTTTATTTAAAAAACTTTCATTATAAATATATGAAATGAATTTCCAAAAATTACTCATCTTTTAAATATGTATTAACAATCTCTTCTACTTTATCATTATAAAGAAAATAATATGACAATCCATCAGAGTATATATCAGGATATCCAGGTAATGTCATTGTTGTAATTTCACAATTATCTATATTATTAAAAAGAAGACCTAATTTAATTATCTGCCATGGTTCAAGGTTAGTTTTTACCCAGTTTTTAAGCTCAATCAAAACTTTTTGTAATCTTATTGTATTTTCTATTTTCAAAGACTGCTCAATAAGTGCTTTTAAAAATTTTTGCTGTCTTTCCATTCTACCAACATCACCAGTTTCATCCATTCTAAATCTTACATACATTAAAGCTTTCTCACCGTTTAAATGTTGCAAACCCTTTTTAAGATGAATCTTAACATCTCCACTTCGAGATTCATAATTCATATCTTTTTCTACATCTATAGTCACTCCACCAATTAAATCTATCATCTTAACAAAACCTTCAAAATTCACTTCAACATAAAATGGTATTTCAATCTCAAGGATATTTTCAACAGTTTTTATGAGTAAAGGAACACCTCCGTAATAATGAGCATGAGCAAGTTTTTGGTATCCTACATAACCAGGAAGTTCACAAAAAGTATCTCTTGGCAAAGACACAATTGTAATTTTTTTATCATTTGGATCTATTGATAAAAGAAGATTCGTATCTGACCTACTATTTTCATCTTCATATCTCTGATCAATACCAATGAGAAGTATATTTATTTTTTTACTCCAATCCATCTCTTTTGGTGGAACATAATTCTCGCTATCCTCTTCTGCAGGGGGGTTAACGGATGATAAAATATAATATATATAACCAACAAAACTAACTATTAAAACAATTAAAATTATTAAAATTGTTATGATAATCTTACTCGACTTTTTCATCTAATCCTCCTCTAATTCTCTCCATTTCTAACTTAATCTCCTTATAATCTCTCATATATAATATTATAAAATATATAATCAAAGTTACAATTATCGCAGTTCCAACTTGATAAATTTGACCCATTTTCGATAGAGTTAAACCATTTTTATCAAAATATTTTGAAATATAAAATGAAATAGATACAGCAATAATTGAATATATTGAAATAAATGAAAATCTTAGTAAGAACTCTTTCAAGTTTAAGTTCTTTATTTTTTTATTTAGAAAATAATAAAGTAGAGCAAATTGTAAAATACTCGCAATTGAAGCACCCAAAGGAACTCCAGATAGGCCTATCAACTTAGAATTTATTATATAAAGTGATATTTGTACAACCATTGTCACAATGCTTATTATAACAGGAGTAATCGTATCCTTAAACGAATAAAAAACTCTGACAAGAAGAGAGGTCATACCCCAGAAAGGGATACCAATTGAATAATAAATTAGTAAGTTCGATACAACTGATGTTGAACTTCCTCCAAACATTCCCTGTTCAAAAAGAAGTCTTATAATTGGAAAAGAAAACACAATCAAACCAAGAGCCGAGGGAATCATAAGATATAAAATAAATCTTAAACCAAATTGAACAGTTTTTCCTAACCTCTCTATTTCTCCTTTTGATACAAGTTGTGAAAGTGTAGGGTAGATAACAAGAGATATAACAAAAGCAAAAATACCAAGAGGAAGCTGTGATACTTTAAAGGAATAATCAAGGGCAGATATTGCTCCTTCACCAAATGATGAACCAATTGATTTTTCAAAAATTGGGGTTATATACCCAAAGGTAGAATTAATTAAAATCGGAACTGCAAGTAACCCTATTTTTTTAACATAGGGGTTTTTAATATTAAAAATAAATTTATATTTCCATCCTTTTTTTATTGTAAAAGGAACAAGAATCAAAAGTTCTAATAAGGCACCAATAAGTGCTCCATAAATTATCGCATAAGCTCCAAAATATTTAACTAAAAAAATTAAAGAAAAGACGATTGATAAATTATATAAAACTCCTCCAATTGCAGGAATTACAAATGATTCATATGTATTGTGAAGACCTGTTAATAACGAAGCCCATGCATGAATAAGCATTTGAGGCATAAGATAGATGAAAATTGTTGAGGCAAGATTTTTCATTTCATTCGAGGCATGAGGAGCCATTATATAAATAATTTCTTTTGCAAAAATAGAGAAAATTATAGATAAAATTATAAAAATAACTCCAATGATATTAAACAAAATATTAAATGTTTCCCACATTTCCTCGTCTTTTTTTCCAACAAGAAAATCTGTAAATACTGGAATAAAAATGGCTGATAAAAGACCTGCAACTAATAAGTTCGAGATAGTTAATGGAATGTATGTTGAAATTTTTATCGCATCTGATATATATGTTGTTCCAAAAAAATAAGCAATAACAACTTCTCTTATAAAACCAAGTATTCGAGTAATTAGAGTGATAAGAATGATTATGAAACTAACTGATAATAATTTTTTGCCTTTCAAAAATTTCTTCCTCCAACAATATGATATAAATAGGTTTTCAATAGGATAAAATACTTATTTTTTCTCTTCATCCATAGAATTTTATGAAATTTTGCCCTCTATGTCAAATTATTGTTTAGAGGTCTCTGAGAAACTCACTATTTTGTTATTTTTGTCCTCGCGAAAGCTGGGAAAACTGGAGTCTAATCTTTCTCTTTTGTAATCCCCGTTTTCGAGAAGGGGAAAAGGAGAATCCAATATTTCCATTTTGTCATTCCCATGTAAACGGGAATCCAGTATCTATCATTTATCAATAATTGGGGAACCCTCTATTTTGTCATTCTCATCCTTGCGAAAAAAAGGGGGGGATTAGAAACAGTATTCTATATTGTTGTCATTTCTGTGAAAACGGGAAATTAGTTTATCCATTTTGTCATTCCCGTGTAAACGGGAATCCAGTATCTATATAGATAATATAGATTCCTGCTTTTGCAAAAATGTTGATTTTGATAACTTTTTCAAAACTCTTACTTAAGTTCATAAACTTCCTTCTTATTTAATGTTAATATGGTGTCAAACACCAAAATGACATAGTTTTCCATAGATAAAATTTTTGTTTATATAAAAATCTTAAAAATTTCTTTTCTTATTAATTAAAACTAAACTTTTACATACTTATCAATGAAATTTATGTACCAATTATCGAATTGATCTTTTGTTGTAAAATGTATTTCAAAAGGGTTTATAAATCCAATTTTTTCATTAAATTGAATAAAAAATTCTTTTCTAATTTCAGGATCAAATACCTTATCTGAAATAATTAATATATCAATGTCTGCTGGAGTTTTGCTTTTCAATATTGAACCAAAAATTATAACTTCCCCTTCTTTAAAAACATTTTTTACTATCTTTTTAATAATTTTTGCATATTCTAAGTAGTTTTTAAAATACTTTTCGTTTTCTTTTCCAATTTCTGTTATAATATCAATTAAATCTTTTCCCATAAATCCTCAAGAAATTTTATTATTTTATTAACAAAATCTCTCATCTCCAAAACTTCCTCTTTTGTATAATAAAAAGGTAAATATCTTGAAGAAATGTATGCTTGCTCAAGATTACTTATAAGATGAATTTTATCTTTTGTAATTTCTTCAAGATTTTTTTCTACATTATAAGTTTCTCCAAGAATTTTAAAAAGGCTTTTAAGAGAATGTGTTGGTGGATAATTTCTATTTTTTAAATAAATTGTATATTTCAAAAAAAGTTGTAGTGATTGCTCAAGATCAAAAGTAGTTAACTCATACATTCCTTCCCTAAAATGATACTCTGATGTTTTTAAAAATTCTTCTGCTCTCTTTTTTAAAAAATTAATTTCCATATTTTAATTCTATCAAGAATTAAAAAAATAATATATTCGTTTTTTTATGAGACAAAGGTGCCTGACACCAAAGTCTCATTTCTTTTTAGTGTACAGAGTGCCTGACCCCCTGTACACTATTTAAGAGATTACAAAAAATTCATTAGATTCTTCTATTCTATAATTTTTTTAATGTCTATAATTTTTTAATAATCCTCTATTCATTAGCGATTTTATTGTAGATGATGGATTTTGATCTTCTGAATATTAGTATGATAGTAAATAATATTAAAATTTCACCAATAATAAATAACCACCAATTATAATAAGTTGGTTTATATTGTGAAATAATTTCTTGAAGATGCGCGTTGTTTGCAAGTTTCCAGAAACTTGAAAGTAAACCTTCCTGAACAATAATTCTGAAATAATCCCATATAAAAGAACAAAAAATTATAAAAGCACCAAAAAACAATAATACCCAATCAGGCACTTTCATCTTCACTATGTAACCTTTTTCTTGTAAAAAAACAATACTTCCACCAAGCAGTATCATAGTTAAAGAGCATATTATTGGAGCAAGAACTGGACCAACCCATGGAACAGGAATAAGAAACAAAATGTCCCATGTCAATAAAGATGGTGGCCAGTTTAAAATTAATTTTAAAGCTACATAATAGAAAATGTCCCAAATAGCAAAGGTATAAAGAAAAAAAGAGAACTTCTGAAGAAAATTTTTGCCTGCAATTATCCCGATAGTAACGAGCATTATGATTGTAGAAATTTCTCTTATCCATTCAACAGAAAGCATTTTTGAAGAAAAAGTATTTAAAGGAAACTCAAATCCTTGTGGGTAATAAATTTCTCTTAAATAAACAACAACTATAGCTTCAAGAAACCCCATTGCAATAGCAAAAATTGTAAGAATAATAAAAGTTTTATATGTTTTTGGAAACAAACGAACCATCATTTTCTCCTTACATACTTATTTAATTTTATATCAAAAATGTGAAATTATAAGTTCCTTCATTTTAGATAAAAATCTACAAAATCTTTTTAAATGAAATATATCTAAATTATATTTTATATTTGGTTAGATTTTAATTTGATTAATCTAAAAAATTTAAAAATATTTAAAATTAAAATAGATTCTAATAATTTTTATTTCAATAAAGTTGGTTCTTTCAATTCATTTGGTTTTATTTTTTTCCTTGGACTATATCCAAGAATAAAGTATCTAATACCTTCTAATTGAATTAAATCAACATCGTTAAAGAATGTCCACATAAAAGCACAAACCTCAGAAAGCCCCCACATAAATGTTTCCATTTCTACTGGCTTGATAGGTGTCTTTGAAAAATTTATATAAATTCTTTTAATAGTACCTTCTTTTAAACTATAACCTGTATGAAAACTAACACAAAGTTTATTTTCAGTGCTACCCTCTGCAAGAGCCCATTGATAATTATTAATTAAGAAAATCCTGTATCTTCTATCAGATTCATCGACAATAAAAATTCCATCATTATTTAAAACAGAGGATACTGATGATAATAGTTTCACAAGCTCCCATGGATTGAAATGAGGTGTTGAAAGTCCATAAAGTAATACAATATCAAATTTATCTTTTAGTTTACCTATTTCTTTTGCATCCATTATTATAGTTTTTATATTCTTTATTCCCATCTTTTTACTCCAATTTTCGGCTTTTTTTAGTGCGTCCTCTCTTAAATCTGTAATAAGAATTTCTACATCAATATTTTTCTCAGTTAGAATTTTTGCTAAAGCAATTCCACCAAATCCTGCGCCACCACATATCTCCAATATCTTAACTTTTTTCTTCTTCAACAATTGTTTAATCCATTGATGTTCTAAAAGTTTTTCCATAAACTTAACTGTTCTTTCAAAATATTCCTTTCCCTGTTGGCTATCAGGATCATCTGGCCATGGAAATATGGAAAAAAATTCCGAAAGTTCCACAGATTTTTTATCACTTTTCATTTTTTATCCTCCAAAAAAATTAACTTATATTATCATTAAATTCTATGAAATTCCCTCATTTTTGTCAAACTTATGAATAATTTTGTAATATATTGGAAAGAATTAAATGATTACAAGAGGATTATAGAACTTATAATCAAAGGTATGCTTTTATGATTTAGAGTCATTGATTTTGCTTATGATTTTAATTTTATACTTAATTCTCTTTTTATAAATTATTATAAAAAATTCAATGAAATAGATAATTATAATTTTTAAAAGCTGAAATTTAAAATAAGAATTGAGAGTGGTACCTCCTTATTAAATTTTCTAAATTAAATAAAATTTTTTATCTAATCTGCAGGGTAAATAATTGTTATAGTTTTTGTTGCTCCATCCCAATCAACTCTACATCCAAGATTTTCAGCAACAAATCTAACAGGTAACATAGTTCTACCTTCTATAATTATTGGAACAACATTTGGATTATCAGGGTCAATTAATTTAATTTCTCCATTTATTCTTGCATAATTTTTGCCTATCCATAGATCAATAATCTTTTCTTTGAAAAGAATTGTTATTTTCTTTTCAATTGAATCCCAGCTTATTTCTCCACCTAATGGAGTTATGATATATCTAATTGGTAGGTAGGTTCTACCTTGAATTATTTTTGGGGAAGTATCCATTTTTATTTGGGTATCGTTAACAAAGCAAATATAGTTACCAATCTGCAAAATTATGGTTATCTTTTTTATATATTTAACTAAATATGTTTTTGAAGTTTTGTTTCCTACATTATCTTCTGCTACAATCACAATATTGTTTAAACCTTCTGATAATTCTATAATGTAATTTATATTTCCATTTAAAACTATTAAGGTTTTTCCATTAATTGTGATTGAGTTATTTTTAATTCCACTTAAGCCCTCATCATATACTGTTCCTTTTATAGTTAGATCTTTATTATTAACCTCGTTGGGAATTGATAAATTCAAAATAGGAGGTTTTGTATCAACTGGGATTGTTA
>Ga0209720_1001814_pt1 | contig 17156 bp, 22 predicted proteins | sample AD_JPNMR3_MetaG_FD_184426 | JGI IMG/M metagenome (GOLD analysis project Ga0209720, IMG submission 184426) | Active sludge microbial communities of municipal wastewater-treating anaerobic digesters from Japan - AD_JPNMR3_MetaG (SPAdes) (version 2) | ecosystem: Engineered > Bioreactor > Anaerobic...
CTGCTGTTCGATTTTCTGGTGGAAGCAGCTTTTTAAGAATTGTATTCCGTATCTGGGCGCTATACCGAGCCATAGGTCACCTCCTGTTCCATCTTGTTCTAGGTGACAACTATTATGGCAGAGCGCGTACACGCCCATAACAAACTACGTAGTCTTTTAGGACGTTTATGATCCTGAAAATACAATGGTGGTCAGCCACCAGTACCCTAAATAAGAATGTTCAATATCTGAACGAAATTCATCGGCAACCATTGAAAAACCCGGAAGGTGATGGTACACTACAAGAGAAGATGCATCATCCTCTGAGCCTGTTTCGGCGGCCAGCGGGGTTTTTATATGAGAGGGACGAAAACGCTCCCTGGACGATCCAGGATGCTGCAGGACCCTGAAAGGTCCTGGGGCTGTGTCTTGTCCTTTTCATTTTTCCTCTGGAGCCTAAGAAGTTTGGGCTATTGATGTTTTCCTCTAAAAAAAGAGGTATTTGTATGGTAGATCCGGTTTCCGTGGCAGAGCGGATTAAAAAAGAAAATCAACGGGAAGCTCAGGAACTTGCACAACGGCGCCAACATGCCCAGAATCTTGGAAAGCATATGGCCAGACAAATACTACAGCGGTATCCTGAGGCTCGCCGTGTATGGGGTTTTGGTTCCACGTACGAAACCTGGCGGTCCTATCGCCCGACAAGCGACATTGATCTGGCCCTCGAGGGGGGCGATGTTCTGGAAATACTTCGTCTTACCGAGGGCTGTGAGATACCGATAGATCTGGTCTCTCTCGAAGATTGTCCTCCCTCTATGGCAGCGGCAATTCGCTCCCATGGGGTTATTCTTGCAGAGGTTCCCTGTGATTAGTAGAACAAGTATTGAATTACTCATAAGTGAATTAGAAAATGACTTTGATTATATAACTCAAAATGTAAAGTTATATGAAAAGGCCCTTGCCAGGGTTCAGAGTTCTTTTTGGAACGATGAGCTTGATCTTATGGTTCTGGGTAGCTGCCTGCATGCTTTGTATAATGCCTTTGAAGCTTATTTTTTTCGAATTGCAAAATTTTTTGAAAATTCAATTGATAAGTCTATGTGGTATCGAGATTTGTTAGATCGAATGGCATTGGAGATAAGAGGGGTTCGTCCTGCGCTTATTTCTGATAGAGAATTGTTTGAAAAGATAGACGAATTGAGGAGGTTTAGGCACCTTTTCCGTAATTTATATAAAACAAAACTTCATCCTGAAAAGTTAAAAATAGTAAGTGATGCCGCTCAAAACATTGATGCGGTCTTTGCTGTCATGCATACCAACTTTGTAGGGTGGCTCAGAGCGCTTACCCAGGCATTAGAGTAGTGGTTTTAAATAATCATGATGCAAAGCGATAGGGGATCTGATACGCCGTCTCTGTTAAAAATTATCACCAAAGCATGGAATGCCTGCACCTGGGGAGATACTCGAGAAACACCGGAGACATGGCTTGCCATTGTGCAGGGTAATGATATACAGCAGAAAAAACGATTATTCAATAAATTATTCTTTGAATTAGTGGGGTATGATATTATTACCCAGCTCTTTGATAAAGATTTTATTAAATCCTGTCTTGAAACCATGAACAGACCCCTTCCTCGACCTCATCTTGAGAAACGCCGAAAGGTCTGGCGTTATTTGTTTTTAGATATTCGAGAACCAATCAAAGAATTAGATTGGGTTATACGATACGGTGATGGGACTGTTTAATTATCAGGGTATATACCAACTGCAAGACACTATTCTGGAGATAGTTTTTGCAGAACCTTCAGGATTGTATCTCACAGGGGGTACTGCACTCAGCCGCTTTTATTTACAACATCGCTATAGTGATGATCTCGATTTTTTTTACAGTGATCCGGCCCAGTTTCCTGATGTGTTTCGTACTATATATAGAACCCTGGTAAAGCGTTATCCTTCGTTGCAGATCCCTGTTGATGCTCGAGACTTTAAACGTGTAATCATCACGGAGGGGAGTTATTCGCTAAAATTAGATTTTGTTGCTGACAGAATCCCCCGTATTGGGATACCCGTGTATTCGGGCCCTATAAGAATCGATACGGTGCGTAATATATTAAGCAACAAGATATGCGCCTTATTAAATAGGGATGAGCCCAAAGATGTGGCTGATATACTATGGATTGCGATGAAACGCCAGTTCAACTGGTCCGATATTATAGCCGATGCCCAAAAAAAAGATATTTTCTTACTTGAAGATATACTCCTAAGGTTAAAAACCTTTCCGATTACCTTGTTAGAAACGGTGCCATTTATTATAGAAAAACCTCTCGCCGTATACAAGGATGCCCTGGAATGTGTATATACTGATATAGCTTTGCAAACAGATAATTCATTGGGTAAGACAGTCAATGCGGCTATATTAGAATAAAGAAGACCATGATAGATATCGAAACGGTAAAGGCGCTTATCGTTGAACGGCTTAAGCCGCTTAATCCCTATAAGGTTATCCTCTTTGGCAGTTATGCCTACGGCACTCCCAACGAAGAAAGCGATATCGATCTGTACGTTGTTACCAATGATGATTTTATTCCCCAGAATTGGAAACAAAAAAGCGAGATTTATCTAAAGTACTCCCAGGCTATACGGGATTTGCAGAAAATTATTGCTGTTGATCTGATAGTGCATACCAAAAAGATGTATGAGAAACTCATCGATTTAGATGGTAGTTTTTATAGATACTCTCTTAAAAAGGGTATAGAGCTGTGAGTGTGGCAAAGGAATGGCTTAAAGCTGCACAGGATGATTTGATTTTGCTCGAAGATATCAAAAATAATACCCATATTACTAATTTGATAGCCTTCCATTCCCAACAGGTCATAGAAAAGTCTCTTAAGGCTCTTTTAGAGTATCAACATAAAAAAGTTCCCAGAACCCATAAACTTCAACATCTAGTGGATGTAGCAGAAATTGAAGTAAATGATACCCTGATCCAGATATTAGACGAACTCTACATTGATGCCCGTTACCCCAGCGAACTAGGGCTGCTTCCCGAAGGCAAACCCAGCCTAGAGGATGCCAGAGAGTTTTATGAGTTTGCAGTGCAGGTATTTAATCAGGCTGTGCCCTTGTGGGAATAACACAAGAGGATCTTCTATGATTGATATCGAAACGGTAAAGGCGCTTATCATCGAGCGGCTTAAGCCGCTTAATCCCGATAAAATTATTCTCTTTGGAAGCTATGCCTATGGTAATCCTACAGAGGACAGCGATATTGATCTTTTTCTTATAAAAAATGATTTACGAACAGAGGATATAAGAAATTATAGATTGGAAATTCAGAAAAATCTTTTTGATATACAAAAGAAATACTTACTGGGTATTGATGTTTTTGTAGATAATAGCGAACGGATGAACCACAGAGTATATAAAGTTAGGGATCAGTTCTATATTGAAATATTGTCCAGGGGGATAACGATATACGGTTAAATACAATATATGGGTAATAAAGAGTATGCCAGAGAATGGCTTTCATTAAGCAAAAAGAATCTTGATACCGCTCAGGTCCTTTTTGATCTTAATCATTACGAAGATATAATAGGTGTTGAACTCCAACAATGTTTAGAAAAAGCGTTAAAATCTATCTGCGCCTATCAAAACATTAAAATACCAAGGGAGCACGATCTTGTAAAAATTTATTTTATAGTTGAGCCCTACATCCATTTAGAAAATGAAAACATAGTTTTACTTAGAATTGCCACCGATTATTATAAAGATGATAGATATCCTAATCCTAATTATTTTTTGCCTTCCCGAAATGAGATAAAAGAGGTCCTGGAATTTGCTCGAAATATTTTTAATCAGGTCTGTGCCCTTGTGGGAATAGAACAAGAGGACCTTCTATGATTGATATCGAAACGGTAAAGGCGCTTATCATCGAACGGCTTAAGCCGCTTAATCCCTATAAGGTTATCCTCTTTGGCAGTTATGCCTACGGCACTCCCAACGAAGAAAGCGATATCGATCTGTACGTTGTTACCAATGATGATTTTATTCCCCAGAATTGGAAACAAAAAAGCGAGATTACCATTAAAGTAGCAAACGCCTTGGACGATATATCCAGAGAATATCCAACCGATTTGATTGTACATACAAAAGGGATGCATAAAAAGTTTGTAGAGATAGATAGTATGTTTAGTAGAGAAATATTGAAAAAAGGGCTCGTGCTTTTATGAGAATAGCCACAAAAGAATGGCTTAAATCTGCCTCTTATGATTTGCTTACCGTTAAAAGAATAATTAACGATGAGCTTCTAACTCATATCGTCGCCTTTCATTCCCAACAGGCCATAGAAAAATCACTTAAAGCATTGATGGAAGAATGTGAGATTGATATCCCCAAGATACATCATCTGGTAAAACTTAACTACATAGTAAGAGATAAATTCCTTATTGAAAATACGGAAATTTTAAAGAGATTAGACGAACTCTACATTGATGCCCGCTACCCCAGCGAACTAGGGCTGCTTCCCGAAGGCAAACCCAGCATAGAGGATGCCAGAGAGTTTTATGAGTTTGCAGTGCAGGTATTTAATCAGGTCTGTGCCCTTGTGGAAATAGAACAAGAGGAATTCTACGGGGGTTAAAAGCGTATGGCAACCGCTAGAAAAAAGAATCGGTCTATAATTTTGGCAGATTTGCAATGGTTCTGTTTTTTAGGCAAAAAGTCTGGCGCAACAAAAGCCAGCCAGCAAGGCGTGCTCCTGACGTGTGGAATTCTGCGGTATTTTCAAGCATTTTTCTGGCTTCCCGGATACGATTAGGACGGTGTTTCCCAATAAGTATTAAGTATACAGAACAAATAGCTAATAGCGCTTTAATGGGCCAAATGTTTTTAGAATAATAAACAATGCAAGCTGCGATAAAAAAGATTTGAATACCAGGGAAAACTAGGGTAGAATATGTTAGGTGGACGCCTTCGGCGCTTATAACATCCTTGACAAAGTAGCCATTGTGGCTATATATTATACATATGATTACAGTTGGCGTAAGAGATTTGAAGAATCAACTTTCACAGTACCTTCAATATGTTAAGAATGGTGAGAAAGTTGTTATTACAGAACACAATCGGGTTATAGCAGAAATCTCTTCACCTTCAAAGGAAGTTTCAAATACTGATGTTGAAATTGAGTTGGAGAAACTAGCTGCAGCTGGAAAGCTGATTAAAGCAAAAAGAAACAATTCTATTCAACTAAAAGCAGAAACACCTTCCGGTATTGATTGGATATCAGTTTATAAGGAAAACCGAGAATCATAAAATGTTGTATTATTTTGATTCAAGTATTCTTTTAGCAATTCTTCTTGATGAAAAACGTAAAGATAGGGCATTAAATTTATGGAATGAAGCCACTATAAGAGTGAGCTCAATCCTACTGAAATTAGAAACAATGACAGTATTAAGAAGAACATTTGAACATAATAAAGCAAAATTTGAATCAAGCTGGATAACAAGAAAAATTAATGAACTAAATGAATACTTGAAAGAAGTTAATTTTAGAATTATTGATGAAGATATTGAAAATATAATTGTCTTAAGAAAAGAGATCGCAAAATGTAAAACTCTTGACGCTATACATATTGCTACGGCTTTAGAATTTAGCAGCTTAATTCCTACATCAGACTTTTATTTGTATACATTTGATAAAAATATGTCAGATCTTGCAAAATCATTTAAGTTCAAAATAAATAAAGAAGAAAATTTCATCTAACAACTACTTCAACCTGACTCGGCTATTGTCACGGTTCTTGTGTACGCAAGGAAGCGCGCCAATAACGGACCACGGCTTAAGCAAATGTTAGCCAGACCCCGCGGGCGCGGAAGAAAATAATGGTATTAGTAGATACAATTAATAATAAGCTTGATTCAGCGCAGTAATTTTCAGTAATAGTATGTAAGAGTATTCACTATTCAAGAGTCAGCGCAAGCTGGCGGATAACTAGCTTCGTTTTATCTTGGATCTGAGGTAAAGATTCTTGTAAGTGAAAATGATATAAAAATGGTTATTAGTTTATTAGCTGACTATTCAAACCAGGGTAAATGAAGAAACTACTCATCGTTAATAAAAAGATACTGACTTTTATAGTATTATGTTTTGGTATTCCATTAATGACTGTTCTTTTAACAAAAATTATTACAATAACCTCAGTCAATTATGTTCTGTTTGGAATACAGGCTGCATCTCCATCTATGCTGAGCCCGAATTTTTAGACAGTAAAAAGGGTGGTATTTATGAATAGCCCTCTTTTTATAGAGCAAGAGGGAGGTATACAGTACTAGCTATGAGGAAACGGTACGACAAGGCATTCAAAGCCAAAGTAGCCCTGGAAGCGCTGTGGGGAGAGAAAACGGTCCAGGAGATTGCCACTACCTACCAGGTAGGAGCAGGCCTGGTAGCATTGTGGAAGAAGGAACTGGTAGAGGGGGCCAGTAGTATTTTTGAGTGAGGGGATACAGACAAAGAAGCCCAAGAGCTGGAGCGGAAGCAGGAGGAGTTGTACAAGCAGGTGGGGAAACTGCAGGTAGAGAACGAGTTTTTAAAAAAAAAGTACAAGGAACTGTACGGGAGCGAGCCGCCGCTATAGAGCCGGAGCATCCGGTATTAAGCATTGAAGCGCAGTGTAGGCTGTTAGGGATAAGCCGTTCTGCGTATTACTACCGCCCCCAGCGGAAAGGTGAGGAAGGGGAGGAGCAGGTAGTCCAGGCGATTGTGGAAGTCATGAACCGACATCCGTTCTACTTGTGCAGGCTCAGTCTCTGGAGGAGGCTGCATAAGCCACAGGAGGGGGTATTCATATACTATCCCCAAAAATTGTCTTGACATTTGGGCGCAGCTTAATAAAAAGGAACACATTATTCTTATGAAGAAGTTACCCATAGGTATATCAACCTTAGAGACTATAATTAAAGAAAATTATGCCTACGTAGATAAAACAAAAATCGCCTATGAACTTGTCACAAGTGGACAGTACTATTTTTTATCTCGTCCTCGTCGATTCGGAAAGACTCTGTTTTTGGATACTCTGCGGTCGATTTTTGAAGGAAAGAAAGAACTATTTAAAGGATTGTATATTTATGATAAGTGGGATTGGAACAGAACCTATCCGGTACTCCATATAAGTTTTGCAGAAGGGGTGTTAAGTAGTAAACAGAGGATAAAGGAAAAAATAGAACAGATATTTCAGAGCAATCAAGATAGATTAAAGATTGTATACAGGGAAAAAAGTAGTAATCCCGCCATCTATTTTGAAAATCTTATTCAAAAGATATATGAAAAATATCAGGAACGGGTAGTTATTCTGATAGATGAATACGATAAGCCCATTTTAGACAATATAGAAAATAAAGAGCTCGCTTTGTATGCTCGAGAGGAATTAAAGAACATGTACTCTGTAATAAAAGGAACAGATGAGTATATCAAATTTGTATTTATTACGGGGGTAAGTAAGTTCTCTAAGGTATCACTGTTTAGTGGGCTTAATAATCTAGAAGATATCACCCTTAATCCACGGTACGCTACAATAGCGGGATACACTCAACATGATCTAGAAACGGTTTTTGCAGAGCATCTCAGAGGCCAGGATTATGAAAAAATCCGGCGGTGGTACAATGGGTATAAGTGGCTTGGAGAGGCGGTATATAATCCCTTTGACATATTGCTCTTTATATCAAATAATTATCTCTACCGAAATTACTGGTTTTCCACGGGAACCCCTGAATTCTTATTAAAACTAATAGAAAAGAATAATTATTTTCTCCCCGATTTTGAAAATATCACTAAAGACGAATCGATGCTTAATAGTTTTGATGTGGATATTATAGAATTAGAAACATTGATGTGGCAAACAGGGTATTTAACCATCGAAACCTATGAGATGGTTTTAGAAAAAACAGAATACAAACTTAAAATACCCAACCTTGAGGTTCAACAATCACTTTTTGGACTTATAGCAGAGTATATTACCAAATCGAAGGGCTACCCCAAATATTCAGGAAATATAATCCGCTCTCTTTTAGCCAAGGATTTTGATGCCTTTAAAAGGCATCTTATAGCTCTGTATGCGTCGATTCCCTATCATTTGTTTGTCCATAACCGCATGTACGAAAAAGAAGGCTACTATGTATCGGTGTTTTATGCATACATGAAAGGGTTAGGGGTGGAAGCAATAGCCGAGGATGTAACCGACAAGGGAAGGATAGATCTAACCCTGGTATTTCCAGAGAGTATTTACATAATGGAATTTAAAGTAAATGGTACGGGGACCTTAGAACAGATCCACGCCATGGGGTATTATGAAAAATATAGCAATGCCCAGAAACCGATCTATCTTGTGGGGATAGAATTTGATACCACCATCCGGAATGTACGGAACCTGGTCTGGGAAGAAAAGAGGTAGAGGTATATAAGGGATGAGGGATAAACAAGGCTTTGATTCCCGCCCCTGTACCCCTGGGTGTTTTTATGGGTCTATCTCAGCGTATCCTTTTTTTGTTCATGCTTTGAACAGAATGCTTGAAATACACATAAACCTGTGATATGCTTATGCCCAACAAGCCTGAGAGGTACGCCCTTTTTGGGAGATAGGAATGCGTTATCTGGATGGCAGCTCTGTCAGCGTGTTTCGGCCGCGACGGGGGAGTAGGATGTATTCTCGTAAGCCTACAGTTGTTGAGCTGGTGGGGGTATTTTTGTAATATCCTGGCTTACTGTTAAAGAGTGGAATTTACAACAAGAATTAGTAAATGAGGAATGTTAAATAAGGTATGGCTAATCCAATAAAAGTAAAAGCAGTTGTGTCTAATATACAGTCTTATGGTGATGGTGTATATGAATTATTAATAACACCAGAGAGCATAGTTCCCCGCTATAAGGCTGGACAATTTTTGCATCTTACAGTAGATCCTTATGACCCTGCGGGTGGTTTTTGGCCGGAATCACGGGTATTTTCTATTGCAAACTCATGGGGGTCAGAATATATAAAAATAGTGTATAGTATTAAAGGTCGGTATACGAGTTACATGGAAAAAACTCTTAAAGTTGGTTCAGAAGTTTGGCTGAAACTACCCTATGGGGATTTTGTAATACAAAATGTTTTAGAGAAGTATGAACATGTTGTTTTAATTGCTGGTGGTACCGGTATTTCTCCTTTTTTGCCATTTCTGGAACAACAAATTAAGGATAATACATTAAAAAATAAAGTTCACCTTTTTTATGGGGTCAGAAAAAATACTCATATTATAGCGATTGTTGTTTTAAATAATTCTGTGAAAGCAGGGGTAAAAACACAAGTTTTTACAGAATTAGAAGAACCTAGAAAAGATGTTCTGTTTAATATTTCTAAAGGTCGTTTGGATATAAAATCGATTACTGATAAAGTTGAAATTGAAAAGCCAGTTTACTTTTTATCAGGTCCACCAATTATGATAGCTAATTTCAAAGAGTATATGATAAGTAACGGGATTACTAATGAAAGAATATGTATCGATGAATGGGAGTAAGAGTCATGGCTAAAACTGAACAAGAATTGCGATTAGAAATTAAAGAACTTGTTAAAGAGTATTATAACATCAAGTTTAAAAATAAAAAATATGAAAAAGGAAAGACCCCTGTTCATTATGCAGGTCGTGTTTTCGATGAAAAAGAATTACAATCCCTTGTAGATTCATCCTTAGATTTCTGGCTAACTTCTGGTCGTTTTACCGAAGCCTTTGAAACAGCATTTAGCTCGTTCGTCGGTGTGGAATATGCCTATCTAGTGAACTCTGGTTCTTCTGCCAATTTAGTTGCTTTTGCTACCTTAACCAGTGAAACGCTTGGTGAAAGACGGTTAAAACCAGGGGATGAGGTAATTTCTGTTGCGGCTGGTTTTCCTACCACGGTGAATCCTATTATTCAATATGGTATGATACCCGTTTTTGTAGATGTTGAAATAGGTACATACAATATTGATGTCGAGGAGCTTAAAAAGGCAATAGGTCCAAAGACTAAGGCTATTTTTTTGGCCCATACTCTCGGTAATCCCTATAATTTAAGCGTAATAATGGATCTCGTAAAAGAACATAACCTGTGGCTTATAGAAGATTGTTGTGATGCTCTAGGTTCTACCTATAAAGGTCAAATGGTAGGAACCTTTGGTCATATTGCAACCTGTTCGTTTTATCCGGCCCATCATATTACTATGGGTGAGGGGGGCTGTGTTTTTACAAATGACGAAAAACTAGCCCGAATAGCGCGATCGTTTAGAGATTGGGGGAGGGATTGCTATTGTGCTGGTGGGGAAAGTAATACCTGTGGTAAACGTTTTACGGGCCAATATGGTACACTCCCTAAAGGCTATGATCATAAATATGTCTATTCACATATTGGATATAACCTAAAAGTAACCGATATGCAGGCTGCAATTGGTGTTGAACAATTAAAAAAACTACCGGAATTTATCAAACGACGTAAAGAAAATTTTATTGCCTGGTCTAAAGGTTTTTCCCGCTGGCCAGAATATTTTATTTTGCCCCATGCTACAGAAGGAGCCGACCCTTCCTGGTTTGCCTTCCCTGTGACAGTTAAAGACAATCCTTTATTTACCAGAACAGAATTAACCAATTACTTAAATAATAATCTTGTAGAAACCAGAAACTTATTTGCTGGTAATTTAATTAGGCAGCCAGCCTATCAAAATATTACATATCGTGTGGCTCCTGGTGGGCTCGATAGAACTGATAAAGTTATGAATGACACCTTCTTTCTTGGAACCTATCCAGGTCTTACTCAAGAAATGATAGATTACACTTTGGGACTTATTGAAAGTTTTATTAATTCAAAAAGAAAGTGAGGCATTTATGAAGGTAGTCATATTAGCCGGTGGTTATGGTACCCGTCTTTCCGAAGAAACGGAAATTAAACCAAAACCGATGGTTGAAATTGGTGGAAAGCCAATACTATGGCATATTATGAAGATTTATTCCCATTATGGTTTTAATGATTTTATAATATGCTGTGGTTACAAAGGGTATCTTATTAAAGAGTATTTTCATCACTATTATTTACACCAGGCTGATATTACTATCGATCTAAAAAATAATACTACAGAATATCATCATTCAAAATCTGAGCCCTGGCGAATCACTTTAGTTGATACTGGACTGGACACTATGACTGGCGGCCGTATTAAACGTATACAAAGTTATATAGGCAACGAAGTATTTATGCTTACCTATGGCGATGGTGTTTCTAATGTGAATATTACAGAGCTTGTAAATTTTCATAAGACTAATAAAAAATTAGCAACTTTAACTGCAGTCCAACCATCGGGAAAATTTGGCGCAGTTGAAATTGCGTCCGATAGTAGTATAAAGTCATTCAAAGAAAAGCCACAGGGTGATGGAGCATGGATAAACGGTGGTTTTTTTGTTTTAGAGCCAGAGATTTTTAACTATATTACAGAAGGAGATAAAACTATTTGGGAGCGAGCTCCCCTGGAAAACCTGGCAAGAGACAACCAACTAAATGCTTTTAAACATAGTGGGTTCTGGAAACCTATGGATACTTTAAGGGATAAAAACGAATTGAATGAAATGTGGGAAAAACATATAGCTCCCTGGAAGGTTTGGAATGATTAATTTTGAAAAGTTATTTAGTGGCATTTATAAAGACACAACAGTACTTGTAACAGGCCACACTGGTTTTAAAGGGAGCTGGCTCTCTTTATGGCTCATACAAATGGGAGCTAAAGTAATTGGGTATTCAAAAGACATTCCTACAGAACCGAATCATTTTTCACTATTAAAAAATAATGGGTATTACGATAATTTAATTGATGTTCGAGGTGATATTCGCGATAAAGAAAACCTTGAAAAAGTAATATCTAATTATAAACCGGATATAGTATTTCACCTTGCAGCCCAGCCATTGGTGCGTTATTCCTATGAAAATCCTGTAGAAACCTATGAAACAAATGTATTGGGAACCTTGCAAGTCCTTGAAGCTTGCAAAAAATCAAAAATTAAAGCAATTGTGAATATTACCAGTGATAAATGTTATGAAAATAAAGAGTGGGTTTGGGGATATAGAGAAAATGATCCCATGGGCGGTTATGATTTATATAGTTCAAGTAAAGGATGTGCTGAACTTTTAACCGCAAGTTATAGGAATTCTTTTTTTAATTCAAACGATTATAAGGTTAGTCATTATACACTTTTGGCAAGTTGTAGAGCAGGGAATGTAATTGGTGGTGGTGATTGGGCTAAAGATAGATTAATTTGTGATATTATGGTTGCTGCAAGCAAACATGAAAAAGTTAAAATACGTAGTCCCTACGCAACAAGGCCATGGCAACACGTATTAGAACCCTTAAGTGGTTATTTAATGATAGGACAAAAATTGTTAGAAGAAAAAAAAGAATTTGGAGATGCCTGGAATTTTGGACCAGGTGGTGAAGGTCATATAACGGTAGTAGAAGTATTAAAAAATATTAAGAAATATTGGGCTTCTATAGAATATGAAATTGTGAATGCTGAAAAACAATATCATGAAGCTAATTTACTAAAATTGGATTGTTCAAAAGCTCATACACAATTACATTGGAAAAATGTTTGGAATAACGAAACAACCTTTGAAAAAACAGCATATTGGTACAAACAATATTATGAAAATAATACGTTATTATCTTTAGAAGACTTAATTGCTTATGTTGATGATGCCAAAATGAAACAAATAGAGTGGGCAAATGTATGACTGTTTTGTTAACAGGAGCAACTGGTTTTTTAGGAAGCCACTTGTTACAAAGATTAATTAATGAAGGTTATGACGTAATAATATTAAAAAGAAGTTTTTCTAATACATGGAGAATAAACGAGTATTTACCTCATATTAAAAGTTATGATATTGATCTTGTTGAATTAGCAAAGCCCTTTAAAGATAATAAAATTGATGTTGTAATACATACAGCCACAGTTTATGGTAGGAATAATGAGTCTGTTAGCAGTCTTGTAGATACAAATTTAATGTTTTCGTTAAAATTATTAGAAACGGCTACGTTTTTTAATACAGATACGTTTTTTAATACAGATACGTTGTTATATAGATATCTAAATAATTATTCATTATCAAAAAAACAGTTTGTTGAATGGCTAAAATTATTTAGTGAAAAAATAAAATGCGTTAATTTAAAAATAGAACATATGTATGGGCCAAACGATGATGAAAACAAATTTGTATTTAAAATAATATCTCAAATACTTAAGAATGTTGAAAGTATAGATCTAACTCCTGGAGAACAAAAAAGAGATTTTATATATGTTGATGATGTTGTAGATGCTTATATGCTTCTTATTGGTAAAATAACAAATGCTAAAAAAGGATTTTATGAATTTGATGTTGGTAGTGGCAACCAGATATTTTTAAAAGAATTTGTATTAGCGGTATATAAAGAAATAGTAAAGATAAGAAGTATAAATACCAAACTTAAATTTGGCGCTATTCCTTATAGAGAAGGCGAATTAATGGAAATTGTTGAAGATATAAAACCTCTTCAGAATTTAGGGTGGAAAGCAAAAACTTCTTTAGAAGAAGGAATTAAAAAAACTATAACAAGTATTTTAAATAAATATTGAATAAAAAATGTAAAATTTATATAGATGATGCTAATAAACTCCGCTAAAAATTACAACGCTTCGCAAGGAGAAAAATGTGAAATATTTAATTACAGGTGGTTGCGGTTTCCTGGGTTCAAATATAGCTTCTCATTTGTTAAAACAAAATGAAGAGGTTATTATATTCGATAACCTTTATAGAGTTGGTTCTACTGATAACTTAGAATGGTTAAGAACTATTGGAAATTTTATTTTTGTTCATGCTGATATTAGAAATACAAATGATGTTGAAAAAGTAGTTAAAGAATATAAACCCGCTGTTATTTATCATCTGGCTGGACAAGTAGCAATGACAACTTCAATTTCTAATCCAAGAATGGATTTTGAAATAAATGTTTTAGGTAGTTTTAATCTTTTAAATGCTGTTAGATTATATAGCCCAGATAGTATCATTATTTATTCTTCGACTAATAAAGTTTACGGTGATTTAGAACAATATACCTATAAAGAAACAGATACAAGGTATATATGCGTAGAAAAACCTGATGGATTTGATGAAACAACACCGCTAGATTTTCACTCACCTTATGGCTGTTCTAAGGGTGCTGCAGATCAGTATATGCTTGATTTTTATCGTATTTATAATATTAAAACAGTTGTTTTTAGGCACTCATCAATGTATGGTGGAAGACAATTTGCTACATATGATCAGGGATGGGTGGGGTGGTTTGTACAAAAAGCATTAGAAATTAAAAAAGGCATCTTAAAAGAACCCTTCACTATTTCGGGAAATGGAAAGCAGGTAAGAGATTTGTTGTACGCAAGTGACTGTGTAAATTTGTATTTAAGTGCTGTTAAAAAAATAGATTCTGTAAAAGGACAAGTTTTTAATATTGGTGGTGGAATTGAGAATAGTCTATCTTTAATAGAACTATTTCATATAATGGAAAATATGCTCGGTATAAAAATCAAATATACAAAACTTCCACCTCGTGAAAGTGATCAAAAATTTTTTGTTTCGAATAATATAAAAGCAAAAAAGTTATTTGAATGGAACCCAGTTGTTTCTAAAACTGAAGGTGTTAAGATGATAATAGAATGGATTGAACAAAATTTTAACAAATGAAAATTCAAGTTATAAATAAAAAAAATTATTTTTTTGTTGCAGTTATTGGCTGGATTTCAAAAGTAATTTCTGCTAGTTTGTCAATAATCAATACAAGACTATTAATTGAACTTTTTGATTTCAAAGGTTTTGCTGCTTATTCTGTAATAATATCTCTGTCTGGTTGGGTTGCTTTATTAAATTTTGGGATAGGTCCTGCTATTCAAAATGAAATATCTAAATATAAATCAGAAGGAAAAGATGTAAAATCATTGTTAAGTTTATCTTTTTCTTTAATTTTATTAATAATTAGCATTTCTATACCACTATTATTATTAATTACTTTATTTATAAAAAAAGTTTTGTTATCTAATTACTCTTTTATAAGCATTTATTCACTATATATAACGTTATTTTTTTTATTATTAGCAGGAATTACGGATATTTATTATAAAATACTTTTTGCAGAATATAGAGGGTATTTATCAAATATATACCCAGCTTTGCTTAGTTTATTTGTATTAATGTTTCTGATAATACTAAAAACCTTAAATATAAAAGATTTTAATATATTACTAATTTGCGTTTTTTCACCATATTTGATTATATTTTTTCTATCTCATTTTACTTCACTAGGTTTTATTAAACCAAAATTTGATATAAAATTATTTAAAGAAGTCATTCATATTGCAAAAAAATTTTTTTTATTTGCGATTTTATCAAACTCTACATTAAATATAGATTATATTGTAATGTCAAAAATAATAAATGAAAAAGATATATCAATATATAATATTAATATGAAAATATTTAATTTTATTTTTATGTTTTATAATACAATACTTTTTGCATTATGGCCAGTTGTATCAGAAATATTTTATAAAAAACAGTTCAAAAAGATAGATGACAAAATATTTAAAACTATAAAAATTGGTATATTTTATTTGATTATTGGTTTTAGTTTAATATATGTCTTTAAAAAAAATATTTTTAACTTTATATCTGGTAAAAATATAATAGTTTCTTATACAACAATTATTTTAACAGCAATTTATTTTTTACTAAGAATATGGACTGATACATTTGCTATTATACTCCAAAGTATGAATGAATTAAATATTTTTATAAAAGTTGTTCCAATTCAATCAATAATAAGTATGATATTAATGTTATTTATGGGGAAATTAATTGGAATAAATGGCATATTGTTGGGATTGATTATTTCTTTTTTACTGACAGTAGCATGGATATTACCATATAAATATTATAATATTCGGAGGTTTTATTAATGAGTAAGAATATTTTATTATCAATATGTATTCCGACATATAATAGAGCGACATATTTAAATGAAGCTATCGAAAGCATTATTTCTCAAATAAATAATAGTAATATCGACAAAATCGAATTGTGTATAAGTGATAATAATTCAACAGATAATACTGATGAAATAATAAATAAATGGAAAGAAAAATCATTTATAAAAATTGTATATAATAAAAATAATATAAATTTAGGAGCAGATAAAAATTATCTAAAAGTAATAGAAATATCTAATGGGGAGTATTGTTGGTTTTTGGGTAGTGATGATAAAATTGCTCCTGGAGCAATTGATTTTGTAATTGATTTGCTAAGTAATGAAAAGTGTGATATTTATATATCTAATCGTAAAGAATGTGATGTAAATATGAATATATTAAAAGATAGATCATTTTTTATAAAACAAAATTTATTGTGGAATATATCTGAGACGAAAATATTAGAAAAATATTTTAATAATGTTAACTGTTTAGGTGGTGTTTTTAGCTATTTAAGTTCTATAATATTTAAAAGAAATATTTGGATAATTGATGATAAGGTTGAAGATTTTATAGGAACTGCCTATGTGCATGTTTATATTTTATTAGGGGCATTAATTAGAAGAAGTACTATAAAGCATATAAATAGATCATTAGTTCTTTGTCGTTTAGGAAATGATTCTTTCATGAGTGAAGGTTTTATTAAAAGGTTATTATTAGATTATGAAGGATATTATAAATTAGCAGAATACTATTTTCATTATGACCAAATATTATTTAAATCATTTTATAAAATTTTAAAAAGAGAACATAAATTTCTTACATTAATAATTATCCATTATTATTCAGATATTAAGTATTTTAAAAAATATTTAATAATTTGTGGGTGGAATGAATTCAAGATTAAGATGGCATATTATTTAAAATTTTTATATCATTTTTATAAAATAGTTAAAAAATCGTTAATGGATATTAAAAATAAAATATCAATTTCAATCTGAGCTCAGCGCGCCGCGCTCTGCCATAATAGTTGTCACCTAGAACAAGATGGAACAGGAGGTGACCTATGGCTCGGTATAGCGCCCAGATACGGAATACAATTCTTAAAAAGCTGCTTCCACCAGAAAATCGAACAG
>Ga0209720_1001822_pt1 | contig 17083 bp, 16 predicted proteins | sample AD_JPNMR3_MetaG_FD_184426 | JGI IMG/M metagenome (GOLD analysis project Ga0209720, IMG submission 184426) | Active sludge microbial communities of municipal wastewater-treating anaerobic digesters from Japan - AD_JPNMR3_MetaG (SPAdes) (version 2) | ecosystem: Engineered > Bioreactor > Anaerobic...
CTTCAAGGTAATCACATATGAAAGCCCCAATACCACCGATGTAAATTACATTCCACCCATCTCTGATTTCTTCCTTAGTAAACTTTACGATTTTCTTGATAGCCATACTGTCTTACCTCCTTTGTTACATTATACCACATTAGTGTATAAGATATACAAATAGTATAACATATACACGTCAACACTTAAAAAAATAAGCATCAACTCACGAAGAGTCAATGCTTATTCTTTCTTTGAAACTCCAGCAGGCTTATGCTGATTTGTTCTTTCTGCTTCTTTACAACGATCAAAAACATAATGTTGTTTTCTCTATAGGGAAAAAAGAACTTCTGAAAACCTACTATGTGGTGCCTGATCATCCTACTTATGAAGACTTTTCTATAGCTGGGTTGAAGCTGTCAGCTCTTTCGGAAGCGACTAATAAAAGATTGAGCAACATCATCTGTTCTATAGTGGATAGTGCTCAGCTGTTTCTGCCTGCTGTAGAAAGAAAGAAAATTAGAACTTCAGACGGTTTTGTATACCTTAACCACATTTGGAACTGCGGTACGCTAATTAGCGGCGTTTATCCTTTTGTTTACAGTAGCTTCCAAGCACTGTTTGTTGGTGAAGCGAAAGTATGCTCTCCTCATCTGCTTGTAGCTTCCAGCATTGTTACAAATATGTCTGATGCTATCGTTGTCGCTTCGGCTATAAATAAAGTGAATCTTGCTGGCGACTTTAGCTTGGACGATAGAGAATATGAAGAAATGACTTAACCTGTGCTGTGTTTTGACTTTAATACAATAATGTGTTACAATGTATTGCGTAATAAAGCAAAGGAGGTTAGAGATGTTGCTTCAAAAAAGTTTTTTTAGCAAAACGGTGTGCAGAAAAGCAGAAGAATGGAACAGCAGTGTCGTTAAGAGTATAGAAATTACCTCAAAAAACTGCCATACTGTTTACGGAAAAGCTTACATAAGCACGCCATATTTTATAGAAAAAGTCAACTTTACTGATAAAGAAGAGTTGAAAGAAGCGCTTCTAGCACTTGATAATGGTATTGAATTCAGAATTACTTATAATGGAAATGTGGCTATACCTCTTGAGCAAAACACAAACAATAAAATACTGCTGAGCTTATTTCCTTTCTTGAAAAGTTATATTAGTGACAAGATGAGCTACCTTCTGGAGTATAAGCATAAGAAGAAGCAAGTACATCCATATTCTCGTTATGGCATGAGTGATGATCTAATAGAAGCTGTAACAACTTTGCTGACAACTGCTAATTTCAAACAAATAGAACCTGCAATGCATGTTCTTGTGAAGAATTTCTTGGACCACCCCAGCACATGGAGCTTTGACGGACATGGTCCTATTTACTACCAAAATTCATGTTTTAGCTTGTTAGTTGACTATGGGACAGCATACTGGTTCTATATGGTATCTCTAGCATTAGATCCTTACGAAAAAGTAAAGAGAATAGAAAAAGATATCTTTGCTGTTAAAGAGGAGCCCAATTTAAGAGAAAAGGTACTAAACATTCTAAACGACAAAGTTGTTTACATGGATTATCCAAAAACTGAGGAAATAAAAGGCGATATCAAAATGACTCCTGAAGAAACGTTTCATGAATTTTGTATAGAACTGCTTTCTATGCTTCTATCCGTGGTTTTAGATGTTTTTAATGATTACGAACTAATGACATTAAAAGCATAAAGAAGAAAGGAGTGATTTGAGAATGAACAAAGGCGCAAGTGTTAAAAAGTTGTTTTCATTAACCGTTATAGCGGTATTTATCTTAATGTTTACAGGGCGACTAGCATGCTCTGGAACGAATATTAATTATGAGCTTATTGTGGCGCTACAAGTCCAAAGAGAGTATGATACTTTTGGCGTTACTCAACTTTGGAATATGGGGCTTACGGGTTCTGGAATAGTCGTTGGAGTAATCGACGATGGCGTAGACTATACAAATCCCGATTTAGGCGGTTGCTTAGGAACTAACTGCAAGGTCATAGGCGGTTGGGACTTCGGAGACAATGACCCTGATCCGATGGATTGCTTTAGATATCATGGCACAGAAGTCGTAAGTGTGATAGCTGCTGATGGAGAGTTTTTTAAAGGTATTGCTCCGAAGGCAAAAATATTAGCGTACAAAATCTATAAAGGAGAAGGCTTTGGTAACGGGCAGTTTGTTGGGCATGGATTTGATGCTCTAGAAAAAGCGATAGAAGATGGCGCTAAAGTTGTGGACTGGGCAAATGGCAACTGGAGTGAGACAGTTAAAGTTCAATCATATGAACAAAGCCTTTACCAAAACGTTGAAAAAGCTGATGTCCTTGTACTGCAACCAGCAGGTAACAATGGTAGCGCTATGCTAAATAAAACTTTTATGCCTAACTATTTCGTAGGCTATTATATTTCTCCTATTTGGGGTTATGTTTCTAAAGCAGTCACTCTTTCTGTCGGCGCCTGGAACTGGATGGACAATACAATGGAGTGGTATTCTTCCATGGGTCCCTCGTCAGATTTCCAGTTGCAACCTGATATTATAGCACCCTCAGAAGTATATGCAACTCGGTTGCCTGGCGAATATATTGTTTTTAACGGAACTTCTGCATCAACTCCTGTAGCAACTGGACTTGCAGTGTTAATTAGGCAGGCTCATCCTGAATGGAATATAAAGGATCTGAAAGATGCCATAATGAACAATGCTAGCGTTATGTACAATAAAGACAACGGTGAACCTATCACTATGCTTTTACAAGGGGCAGGGCTCATTAACGCTTTAGCTACAATTAAAACGCCTGCTATTATAAGTCCATATTCTCTTTCTATGACTGCTACAAGTTTAACAGCAACAACAATAACAATAAAAAATATTACCGATGCTACACAAACATTTACAGCTTCTGTAGAACTTACTTTAGGGAATCTCCAATATGGAGCTAATGATGGACTTAGACTATCTCTTACCTCTACAAAGATTGTTGTTTCTCCAAAACTCACTGCTACTTTAGGTCTTACTGGTACAGCTGATTTATCTGTGCTAACCAAAGGTCCTCATGAAGCTATTATTTGGTTTAACAATGGAACTGCTACTTTACATGTACCTGTACTAATATGGAATGATCCTAGCTCCTGGTGGTGGTCTCCTGATACTGGCGCAAGTAAGACGCCTCCAAAGAAAATTCTCAACAGCTCAATAACAACAAGTACATTAGATTTTGTTGACCCCAAATCTGCTAAAGCAATAAAGATAGATTTTACTCTTGGTAGAGGTTCTCTTAATCCTTACACTTTAACTACTACATCAGGGTTAGATCCAACATTCTCAGACTTAGTAGATGAGGTCCGTGTAGAAATACTCAACAGTGAAGGCAAAGTTGTTAGAACTCTTTTCGATAAGCATGATTTGTTGATTGGACATTACACTGTAACTTGGTATGGTGAAGATGATAATAAGCAGGCAGTTCCAGATGGTACTTATACTTATCGCATTAGTTCCATGGATACTCAGGCTACTGCTACATTTGTGCCTCCTGTGGATACAGTCACTGGCGCTATAGTTGTGAAAAACTCTTCGTCTGTTAAAGTTCCCTTTTTATCAATTGATTTACCACAGACTCCTACTATTTATAGATACGTTTTCCAGCCAACTGCAACTGTTATTTTTAAGGGTAAAACAGATCCTGGCAATGTTGTGCTAATTTCTATTCCGAAACTTTCTATAACTTCTACTGTGTCTGCTCAACCTGATGGTTCTTTCTATGCCGAAGAACAACTTCAAGATGGAACTTATAATATATCTGTTGTTTCTCTCAACCCATCTAGAAACGTTATGAACACTTCTACAGATACCATAACTATATCGGTTATTCCTGCAGGTCTTATTGAGCTGTCGGTAGGGAACTCTACATTCTTTGCAAACGGAATTCCTGGAGTCTTGGACAGCCCACCTATAATTAAAAACAACAGAACACTTTTACCTATCAGAGCAGTAGTAGAAGCTATGGGCGGAGTAGTCAGCTGGAACGCTACTGCAAAAACGGTTTCCATACAATATGGTGGAAATACTATTGTTTTAACAATAGGCTCTAATAAAGGCTTAGTCAATGGGACGCCTGTACCTATAGATTCGCAAAACCCTAACGTTGTTCCAGAAATAATCAATGGAAGAACGATGGTACCGCTAAGGTTTGTGGCAGAGTCACTGGGTTGTCAAGTGGAATGGGTGCCTGAAACATCAACTATTAGAATAACATATTGATGTATACTATAAAAAGCTAAGTATCTAAAAAAATAATGCAAAGGAGGCTTTAAAATGAGCAATTTAGGAAAGCGTTTAGTAGTTTATGTAACCTTTATAGCTTTGGTTGTTACTATGTGCGCAGTACCACAAGTCAAAGCAGACAATGGTAACTGGGTAAATATACAGACTGGCGTTTTAGGGGGAATGGCTTTCGCTATAGCAATTGATCCTGCCAACAGGTAGTCCCTAGCGTTTGATTGATTCTTTTCTTACCGCTCCACGGTGTTGCAAACAACCATATGTGCACTGAAGAAAAAGGCAAAAACGGTTGTATCCCTGCAGTATTCATAGAATCGACAAACAAGTGCACTAGTATGCCGCAACATAGAGGAATAACGATCAAGTGCATGAAGTCAATAGAGAAATAGCGTCCAGCTACTGGTTTTAGAAGATAGCCAAGCCCGTAAATAACAGCGGCAAAAAGAAATGTATGGGTAAAGCCTCTGTGCTTAATCATAGAGCTGTCATCGCCAAAACCTAATCCCATTCGCTGATCCATGTCTGGGAGCAGTGAACCTACAGCAGTCATTAAAACACTTAGGTTATCGTATGTTGGAGGCTTGTAGAAAAACAACTGTCCTGCTAACAGCCCTGTAGCAAAATGTGTCCATCTATTCATAAATTGCAATTCCCTCTTTGCAAGATAAGCTACTTAATATTATACACTTTTAAAAACAGATAAAGTAACTGTGCTATAATATAAATAAAAGGAGGCAACAAGATAAGAATGTGTGTTGTGGATAAAAAACAACGAACAAGTTGCTTTAAACCTTTAAAATTTGAAAGATGAAAGAGGTGCAACTATGAGGCTAAGTAAATATGTGCATGTGTTCCCTTTTGAAGGTTATTATTGGGCTTTTAACGAACTAAATGCAAACCTGATAAATTTTGGTTATAGCGATTATCGCAAAATAATGAACAATGAATTTGATAAGTTATCTCCAAATCTTTTAGACCTTATGAAAACCAGTCTGTTTTTAGTAAGTGACACATTTGATGAAGACGCTGAATATGATAAAAACATACAAAAATCTAAATTCTCTAATGTTTTGGGTCTAACTATTGGAGTAACCATGTCATGTAATTTTAATTGCTTTTACTGTTTTGAACAAGAGTACAGAGGCACAGGTAAAATGTCCAAAGAAACTGCAGACCAAATAGTAAAGTTTTGTTTGTCTAGAGCTACTCCTGAAAAAATGTTAAGTATTACTTGGTATGGCGGTGAACCATTGCTTGCTTCCGATATTATTGAGTATTTAACGAACAAATTTAGAGAAGCCAACTTTAATATAGTGGGTAGCGATATAATAACAAACGGCTATCTTTTAAACAAAAGGAACGCAGAACTTTTGGTTAGAGCTGGAGTAACAAGCCTTCAAATAACTATTGATGGACCGAAGCAAACTCACGATAAAAGGCGCATATTGCGTAATGGAGCAGGAACATATGATGTTATAGTAAACAACATAAAAGAAAACGCTCACTTATTCAACAATATACAACTGAGAATTAATGCTGATAAAGAAATTATAGAGTATGTTCCTGAGCTCCTTGAAGAGATTAGAACAACCTTCCCCCCAAATGTAACACCATATTTGGCTTTTGTAAGAACAGAAAGCGTAAAAAATCCAACTTTTGGAGAGGTATGCTTTTCTGATAAAGAATATGCTGAAGCTTACTTAGATTACTTATATCTCGGAACTCAACTTCCACAACCATATTATGGATGTTCCGCTACTATGGAAAATGGATGGGGTATAGACGATGAAGGATACCTTTATAAATGCTGGGAAGACGTTGGTAATAAAAAACATGCAGTGGGAGATGTATGGAACGGGATAACAAACTATGATTTATATAAAAAATGGCTAAGTTACAGTACCAGTTCTTTCCCAAATAAATGCAAAGATTGTTCCGTAAAAGTGGTATGCGGTGGAGGCAAATGTCCTTTTAGGGCTTTGTTCCCCGATGAAACTACTGTTGGTGTCTTATGTTCTCCTGAAAAATGGTATATGGAAGATATTGTCAAATACTGGATTGTACACAATGTAATTCCGCAGTGGCAAGCCAATAGCAACGTTTCTCAAAATGCGGCAACGCAGGCAACCGAGTCCGTAGCCCAAGAAAATCAAAAAGCAATCCCTATTAGTATAGACTTACCTAATCTTCCTGAAAAAGAAAATATCCCCAGCGCACAGGGCAATTTTAAAAACGATCAAGGATCAAGTGGTTTCCCTGATCAAAAAAACAAAGGGAACAGCTTATTTAAGAATATTTTCTCGAGATTTTCCAATAAGAAAGAGGATGAAAAAGCATGAGGCTTGTACGTTACAGTAATTTAGTTACATTCGAAGGGGATTTTTACGTTTTCAACCAAATGAACGGAACGATATTACAAATCAGTTATGATACATACAAAGCTTTAAAAAATCAAGACTATGATAGTATAAGCGAGGAAGAAAAAAGCTTTCTTGCAAACAGAGGATTCTTAGTAAAAGATACCTATGATGAAAAAGCAATATTAGACTTAGACATACAAAGAATTTCTCATGCAAGACCTAGCACATTTTCTTTGGCAATAGGTCCAACTATGTCTTGCAACTTCAACTGTTTTTATTGTTTTGAACAAGACTTCAGACATAAAACACCTCCATGGAGAAAAATGTCCAAGGAGACTGCAGATCAAACCATAAAATTTGTGCAAAATACTATACCAGTGTCTACTCCGTTAGAGATTATATGGTATGGAGGCGAACCGTTATTAGCTCCAGAAGTCATTGAATATCTAGGGACCAGACTGCAAGAAGTAGGCTATCAATTCAAGGATAATGAAACATTCATTATAACTAATGGATATTACCTTACAGAAAAAAATGTAAAAAAACTTGTAGACACTGTCAAGTTAAGAAGAGCTCAAGTTACAATAGATGGACCTAGAAACATACACAATAGAAGACGACCTTTAATAGATGGCACTGGAACTTACGATGTTATTATGGGTAATGTTGCTATAGCGGCTCATTATTTAGATAGTATAGTTCTTAAAATCAATGTTGATAAAACGAATGTTGAATATGTCCCTGATTTATTAGATATTATAAAGAATGAACTACCTTCTAATGTATTCCCTTCAGTAGACTCGGTTGCTACAGAAACAGTAGAAAATCCTAAGTTTTCTTCTATTTGTTTCACAGCACAAGAATATGCTTCTGTTTATAAACAGTATTTCTTCTTGAGAAACGATTTGCCTCGCCCATCTTTAACATGTTCAGCTAATACTGAAAGCGGTTTTGGTATAGATGACGAAGGGTATCTTTACAAATGTTGGGAAGAACTTGGTAAAAAATCTGTAGCGGTAGGCAATGTTTGGGAAGGAATAACCAATTATGAGCTATACAAAAAATGGCTAACGTTAGACACAAGCAAGTATCCAGAAAAATGCGAAAGTTGTTCTATACTGCCTCTATGCGGAGCTGGGCATTGCCCGAACAAGATACTCTTTCCTGACCACTATTCTAACAGTATTGATTGCATCCCAGCTAAATGGTTCTTAGAAGATTTCTTAAAGAGTTATATTAAGAAGCATAGAAATTCGATAGAAAAAAGTATAACTTTGCAAAGGAGACAATGAACAATGGAAGAAGCTAAAAGCAAACTAAGAGTTAACCGATACGCTCACCTCTTGTACTGGGAACAAAACTGCTATTTGTTCCATGGAGAGAGCAATAAAGTGTATAAGATTCCATACAAATTATTCAAAGCGTTGAAACAAGAAAAAATAGATGAGATTGAGCCGTCTTACATAGATATATTAACGTCAGAGCAAATCTTAGTACCTGAACAATTTAACGAGTATGAAGAATCTAAAATAAAGTTCCAAAAAGCTAAGTATCTCGATTCGTCTGTTTCAAGTTATAGCCTAACTATAGGTACAAGTATGAACTGTAACTTCGGTTGTTTTTATTGCTATGAACAAGGCGTAAAAGAAGAAGGAACAATTGCAATGCCAAGACAAGTAGCTGATCAAACTTTGGAATTTATAAAAAGAAATGTTCCTCAATCTACTCCATTAAAAATTACTTGGTATGGCGGTGAGCCTTTATTGGGTCTGGACAGTATTCTGTATATTTCTCAAAGTTTAATTAACTTGGGTTATCAAATAGAAGGTGGCATTATCACTAATGGATACCTACTAACAAGCCAAACAGCAGAACAATTAGTTAAAGAAGCCAATGTTCATTTTGCTCAGATTACAATAGATGGACCGAGAAACATACATAACAAGAGACGAGTTCTTAAAGGAGGAGGACCAACTTATGACGTTATTATGGATAATATCAAAAACGCCTCAAAGTTTATTTCCAACATATCAGTTCGTATTAATGTAGATAAAAGCAACAGAGATTACTTGTATGATTTGCTCGAAGAACTGAAATCAATGCCATCGAATGTTTTGCCGAGCATAGCGCCTGTCAGAGAAGAAAATTCAACATTTTCTAACGAAGAAAGAAAAAGGGAAATCCTTTTTTCTGAACAAGAATTTGCAGAATTCACCAAAGAATTTTTGTGGGCGATAAAGAGAACAACATTGGAACCTTTCTTTGGTTGCTCTGCTATACAAGAAAATTCCTATGTCATTGATGCAGATGGGTATCTTTACAAATGTTGGAATGAAATAGGCAGAAGAGAACAATCGGTAGGCGATGTATGGGAAGGAATAACAAATTATGAACTATACAAAAAATGGTTAAGCTTTGGCGATAGCGACTTTCCAGAAAGCTGTCAATCTTGTAGCGTATTCCCAAGTTGTCGTGGAGGTAAGTGCCCATATAATATTCTTTACCCTGAAAGTGGCGATGGTCATTGGTGCATGCCTGAAAAGTTTAATTTTGATGATCTTTTAATATGGTATATTGAAAGAGAAATTCCTCAAAACAGCATTATCAACTTAGATGAAAATTACATATACCAATATAACTACAGTATTAACACAAATGCTGTACCTCAACAGTGTCAAAACTATTGCTACTGTGTATCGGATAAACAAGTTGCGAATTCTGTCGATAATACCTCCAGCAATTGTTCAAATTATTGCTACTGCATATCTGATAAACAAACTTAAGTCGAACCAGTAACTTGTAAATTTTGCCTCATTAATGTAAAAAATTTTTTACTTTAGAATAAAGGTATTCATTTTTCTGCAGAATTCATCCTTTTTTTAGTGCTATCAAATCCTGATAAGCTTTAAACAAACATAAAAACAGGGGCTGAGCCGTTTAACCCAACCCCTGTTTTAGCCTATTTTCCCCTAGTTAGCTACTGGATTGCATTTGGTTTGCTTTACACAGCCACAAGGATTAGTGTTGCAAGAGCAATAACCACTTACGCAAGAACAAGGAGCGGTGTCACAAGAGCATTTAGTGTCACAAGAGCAAGGTTTAGTATTGCAGGAACAAGGATTAGTGTTGCAAGAGCAATAACCACTTACGCAAGAACAAGGAGCGGTGTCACAAGAGCATTTAGTGTCGCAAGAGCAAGGTTTAGTATTGCAGGAACAAGGAGCGGTGTCACAAGAGCATTTAGTGTCGCAAGAGCAAGGTTTAGTATTGCAGGAACACTTACCTACACAAGAACAGTTAGCAGAGCAATTTTTCGGGCATGGGTTGTAATGCGCACAATCTCCGTTGCAGGTAACTCCAGAGCAAGAACCAGTATTAGTAGAACACGGATCGTAAGTTGGGCAAGAATCTGATGAGCAACCTCCAGGATGTACAGGATGGCAAAACTCTGTACAATTGCTAGGGCATACAGGAGAGCAATAACTACTGCAGTCACTAGAACAAGTAGGTTTAGTGTTGCAGGAACAAGGATTAGTATTGCAGGAACAAGGTTTAGTGTTGCAGGAACAAGGATTAGTATTGCAGGAACAAGGATTAGTATTGCAGGAACAAGGATTAGTATTGCAGGAACAAGGATTAGTGTCGCAAGAGCAATAACCACTTACGCAAGAACAAGGAGCGGTGTCACAAGAGCATTTAGTGTCACAAGAGCAAGGTGCTGTATTGCAGGCACAAGGAGCGGTGTCACAAGAGCATTTAGTGTCACAAGAGCAAGGTGCTGTATTGCAGGCACAAGGAGCGGTGTCACAAGAGCATTTAGTGTCGCAAGAGCAAGGAGCAGTATTGCAGGCACAAGGAGCGGTGTCACAAGAGCATTTAGTGTCGCAAGAGCAAGGAGCAGTATTGCAGGCACAAGGATTAGTGTTACAAGAGCAGTCACTGGAGCATGTAGGTTTAGTGTTGCAAGCACAGTTACTACTGCAGTCACTGGAGCATGTAGGTTTAGTGTTGCAAGCACAGTTACTACTGCAGTCACTAGAACAAGTAGGTTTAGTGTTGCAGGCACAAGGATTAGTGTTGCGAGAGCAGTCACTGGAGCAATAACCACTTACGCAAGCACAGTTACTACTGCAGTCACTAGAACAAGTAGGTTTAGTGTTGCAGGAACAAGGATTAGTGTTGCAGGAACAAGGATTAGTATTGCAGGAACAGTAGACACCGCAGTTACTCGGGCAACCTCCTGTGTAAGTTAGACAGAATACACTGGAACAATCTACACTTGGACATATACCTCCACCGCTGTAGCCAGTGCAACCTGTTACTGCTGTGCAGGTAACAGTATCACATCTTGGTAGCGGTGCAGGTTCAAATACAACTCCACTACCTACATATCCGCCAGCTGCTGCAGCTGCTCCTGCTAAAAGTATTGGAATAATGACCCCTGCATAACCACTACTGCCTGTTGGAATATTTGGTGCTTGACCACCTTCTCCTGATTTACCCCCACTAATACTACGCACATACTCATCCCATGTAGCGTAGCGTGAAGTAGCTGGTGTTTGCGGCTCTTCAGCGCCTTTTACAAGTGTGTTAGAAGAAAGTGTCGTAGAAAATGTCCATTTATTATCAGTAGCACTCCACACATATACATCACGTGCTCCTGATCCATCAGACCAAACGTTAAGATAGGTTTTACCATCGCTTCCTATGAACATTTTGTAGCTTAAGTTATTTTGTTCAAACTCTGTATTAAATCGTTGTATTGTTGTAGGTGTTAGCTGATTTACATTGATAGTTGGGAAAGAAGGCGTATCAACAGTAGCAAATACATTTGGAGCGAATGTAAATAAAACAAATGCTGTTAGTAAGATGAGTAGTAGCTTTTTCTTACTTTTACACTCCATCAGACTTCCTCCTTTCTCCATAAATTTTGTGTTACATAAATTGTTTGCCCCATGTTGCTGTCTGTTTTTCTCTGTCTCATAGTTTAACCTATTATAATACCACAAAATAGCCTGTCGCAGGTGACTACCTTACTGGTTCTACTGTTTGCAGTGTAGGATTCCATAGCCAACCTTTCTCTGGGTGTTGTGTATCTGCCCAAAACGGATTTACAGGCACTGCACTAAAGTAGTTTGTGTTTTTTAAAAATGCTTCAAACTCTGCCTGCGTTGCTGGATAATGACCTGTTACGAGTTTATACTTCTCTAAACCCGTCATTATTGTTCTTTGTGCTACTTCCAAAGCTTTTAGTTTATTGGAGTTGTTAAGCGATACAACGTTAAAGCTTACAATCCCTGCAAGCACAGCTATAAGTGCTATCACAGCTACAAGTTCCATTAAAGAAAACCCTTTTCTACTCTTTAACATAGCTACTCTCCTCCAGGAAGCAGATATAAGCCCAAATCATCTATTAAAACGTAACCTGTGGCTGTTGTGGCAGTTCCTTTAACAGTAACAGCAATGCCTACTGTTCCTGTTTTACTGCCTACGACATTACTTATAAATGTATTTCCTTGCCACGTATAATTGGAAAGCGTAGGAGTCCATGTATAAGAAAATACCGTAGCTGTAGGTGTTTTATAGTAAAAGTCAAACGCAACACTTGTTTTTGCAGGATCAGCTGACACATTCTTAAAATGCATTACAGCATAGTATCTGTCAAGCGGAAGGTTGCTAACAGATAATTCCTGTTTCAAAGTAGAAGAGTTAATTCCATTAACTTTTATCATCAAACTTTTATCACCTTTACAACCAACACAAACATCAGCAGATAAACCAAACGCTCCTGTTCCAACATAGCCCATATTGCCTTTTTCAAAGCTTCCGTTGTAAAGCAGGTTCTTTTCTCTAATAGGAGCAGAGCTACTGTATTCTGTTGTAGTAGGTGCTGTAACTGTTTTAGAAATCTCGTTTATGTAAGGAAACTCGTTGTTTACAACATACTTAGTAGAGGCTATGTAGCTACCATCTTTAGCAGCATAAACATTGTAAGTGCCTGATACATTTTGTATATACCACTGTCCCTGCGTTGGATCGCTACTGTTCAAAGGATTGCCTGGCAAAGCAATACCATAAGCAGCTTGAAAAGAAGCAGGTGTGTAATAACCTGTATTAATAGTGCGTCCTGTAGATACAAGCTGTGCAATGATAAGTCCTATAGTTCGTTCACTATCTAATATTTGTGTTTTTGCTGCTTGACTGCTTAAAGCATTAAAACCTAAACCTGTTACAGTAAGCAGTAGAGAAGAAATAGCTATCACTACTACCAGTTCTAAAATACTAAAGCCCTTATGCTGTCGCATGATTTATCCATCTCCTCCCCAACTGCGTGTTCCTTTACTGTAATTGATATTTTCTCTGGTTACAGCAGTCATATCTACAGTAACAGTTAACTGATCTGTAGCAGGTGCTCCTTTAGGTTTAATTGCTCCTACATAAGTGCTTGTAGACATCCACAGCCAGCCTGTAGATGTTCTGCTTGTAGTAGTTGTATCTACAAGGTTAGGCGGTATAGTAGGAAAGTAATCTTGGTTATTAAGTAACTGTTCAAATTCCGCTTGGCTTTGCGGCACTTTCGCATTGATATCGTAGTAGCGCCGCACCTGTTCTGCAATTAGCTGTGCATTTTGTGCTGTAGTTTTAACTCTGATACTGAAATTAAGTGATGTGGAATAACTCATAACAGCTAAAGAAAGCGTGCTGATAACAGCAATAACTACTACCAGTTCTAAAAGGCTAAAACCTTTACGATTTACAAGCTTCATGGCACCCAAGCCCACCTATAAATGATCCACCTGTTATCAGGCGTCTTAAATACGTTTACTACTAACTGCAAAGTCCCTTTTTGCGATGTTATCGTTTTTTCTACTGTTGATGTGCCTACATTGACAGTTGATACAGTTACCTTAGCATTGTTACCTAAAGTCAGTGGATATGGAGTTGAGGTATATGCAGGATTAGCAACCACTTTTGATAATTCTCTATACACACCCGATTTAACGTCCAGCCTGTCTTGTTCTGTAGCTTGAAATAGCCTTGACTGTAAAGTCACTGCTGTAATATTCTGCATGGTAATTTGAACGATGAGCATGACAAATAAAGCAAGCAACACAGCATTAGCTGTAATGTAGCCCTTTTTGTTTTTAGTGCCGTGCTGTAGCAGGTGCATAAGTCTCATCTCCTGGATAGTAAAAGATTATGCCTGTGTTAGTAAAATCGCTGTAGTCACCTATCCTAAAGGATCCATCTTCATCTGTAATGTATTGGTTAAAGTGTCCATTACTATCGTAAGCGTATACTGTTGCTCCTGTTATAGCTGTGTTGGTAAGCTTATCAGTAAGGGTAACAACCCAGTTAAATGGAAAAGCTTCAAATGGAACACGGTATAAACCGTTATAAAGCGTACCATCGGGACAGTTTCCTGTTAAGTCAAATACAGTAGTAGCAGTAACATTTTCATCAAAGTCCCAATACACTGCAAGTCTATCTTCTCGTCCTGTAAGCTTTTTACTCATATAGGTTTGTATATCTGATTGTGTTCTTACTGTATTCCATATTCTTACTTCGTCCATATAACCTGCATAAGGATAGCCACCGCCTGAACCTGCATCCCTATGGTTAAGCCCTAAAAATATGTGTTTATTGTTATATACTACATTCTGTGCCGCTGTAATTGTTCCCGCAGGCTGTCCGTTTACATAATAAGTACCGCTGGTACCATTTTTTACAAACGCTACATGGTATGTCTGTCCAGGCTGGAGCTGTACTGTAGAAGCAGGTCCGCTAAAACCGTAAGAACTGGTGCCGTAATCCCAGAAATAAAGCTTGCCTTGGTTCAGCTGAAGGTAAGCTTTACGCTTTCTGCCTAAAGAAAATAAAAAGGCGTCTTTATTTAACATTGAAGCATCGATGTTTATAAACATTTCTACAGTAAACCGGGAACCAAGCGTTACGTTGTTTATTACAGAACCATACATATAATCGTCTACACCGTCAAAATAAAGTGCGTAATCTGTAGTGGAAGCGGTAGGATTAGGCGTTATCGTTATTTGTGCACTTTTCTTTGCAGGAATACCAAGGTAGCTACTAAAAGCGTTCATATTAGCATTGATTACAGACGCAGTAGCATTAGAATTAACTATGTTACTGTTGCTTGTGTAGGTTACAGCAAGGCTACCCACCTTTTTGGCAGTATCTAAAGGCAAACTAAAAGTATACCTTGAGCTATCAGTAAAGTCTGTTACGTAAGGTGGTTCAAAGTAAGGGCTGACCTTTCTAACAGCCGTTATAGGGAAATAGTCATTGTTAAGCATTGTTATATAGCGCACCTTGTAGTATTCCCAGCCTTTATCGTTAAAGTTAGGTATAACAGGCACATTAGCATGATTAGAAGCGAGTAACAGCCCTGCAGGTGAATAAAAGTCCACCATTATATTAGAAGCGCTGTTAAGTAGTGTTATGTTGCCAGACTTTAAGGCAGTGCCACTTACTGTTAAGTCAGTCCAGTAATCGCTTGCACCAGCAGATCGCTTAAATGTTATACTTTGCACTACTGCACTGGTTGCTGTGCTTGGAACAACATCGTCATACTGCATGCGCTGTGCACTTTCAAAGGTTCGCTGTATGTAGTTAACAGTGCTACGTGTTTTAGCTATATCTACAGCCGTGTTAGCAACAAAGTGAGAAAAGTTAAAAGACATATAGGAAGTGCCGAGGACTAAAAGCAGGACAACAGAAAACATAGCAAAGGAAACTACTGTTTCCAGCATGGTAAATCCTTTTCTTTGCTTAATAGCTTTCCGCACCTGCAAATACCTCCAAATACAATATGTTTTTCAGTATTGGTGCGCCTGCATAAGTAGGACGTCTCCAAGTGATGAGTGTTACTGCTTTAACACCACTTGCTGTAGTGTTAGAAAGGTAAAACTGGTAGCGATATTCTGGGTAGCCTATCTTGTAAAACGTTCCCTCCATTATAGAAGCAGTCCACGGTGTAAGGTTTATGTCGTCCACGCTTCCTGGATCGTATTGAAACCCATAGTATTTATCTGTTTGATAGTATGTTGGGTTAAGCCTTATTTCTTCTTCTATCTCAGACATCTTAGAAGAAGCTAAAGAACTTAGGAGCATCTGATCGGTTGTGTAGTCTACTATAGGTCTTTCTGAAGCGATTACAGTGAGTAAAATAGCTATGGGCACAGCAAGTATGGCTATGGCTATAACTACTTCTACCAGTGAGCTACCTTTTCTCATATCACATCGAATGCATGAGTTGCTGGAAGATGTTGAAATACCCGTAGTAAAAGGCAAACAAAATAGGAGCTACGATGATAGCAGAAAGCATGGTCATACCAATAAACAGTGCACGTTGCATCTTTTCCATCTCGTTATCTACAGAATCCACGATAGTTCTTGCTAAGCTGTCAGACATTTTTCTTATGTTTCCACTACGTTCGCCTATCTTTACTACAGCTTTAAGCTGCGGTGACACATCAGCATCAGCAAATGCTTCGCTTAGTGGTTTTACTTCTTCAACATCTTTGTATATTTTATCCATAGCCTTCTTGTATTGCTTGCTTTCTACACTTTTTCTCATAAAGTCTACGATAGTAATAAGCGGTAATCCTGCACTAAAACCTATAGAGATAACCTCAGAAACAGCATATGTGTCCAACATAGCTGTGAGTTTCTTATACTGAGGTCCTACGACTGGTAGCAGTAAAACTATTTGTTCTCTGTATCTAAAAAACAGCACAATTGCAACTACAGCTACTGTTATCAGCACAGGCATGTAGTTAGCAAGGTTAATAAATAAATTAATAGGTCCTGTAAGTGTTTCTACACCCATACCTGAAACCATCTGTTTAAAATTAGGGAATATTGCTCCTATTAAGTAAAGAGATATGCCCACAGAAAGGACGATGGTAATAGATGGTTCTATAAGCTGACTGTTCAAGCCTTCCTTTGTTTTGCTAACCGTTCTATAAAACTCCTCTATAGAAGAAAGAGACTGTGCAAGGTTACCGCTTTGTTCACCTGCACGTATTACACCTAAAAACACATCTGGTAGTTGATCTTTGTATGCCTCAAAAGCAGCAGAAAGAGAGCTACCGCCTATAACACTTTGTCTTACATCGTAAAGCAAGGAGGCAGCATTGGCTGAGGTAGAAGAAGCAATTGCAGTAGCAAGCGAATCAAGAATATCTAAACCGCTTTGTTGCATTACTGCAAGGTTATGAGCTATATCTGCTAAATCCCTTGGAGAAATCCTTTTACGCTTTGCTTTATAGGGAAATAGTGCATCAGCTCCTTCTACTTTAGGTTTGAAAGCTGATACATCTATAAGCTTTACTTCACCTGCTTTAGCCAGTATATACTGTGCCAATAGCTTAAGCCTCCTTACTTGTTTTTATGGGGCAGTAATTGTAGATGTTTGAGTTCCTATCTT
>Ga0209720_1001827_pt1 | contig 17050 bp, 19 predicted proteins | sample AD_JPNMR3_MetaG_FD_184426 | JGI IMG/M metagenome (GOLD analysis project Ga0209720, IMG submission 184426) | Active sludge microbial communities of municipal wastewater-treating anaerobic digesters from Japan - AD_JPNMR3_MetaG (SPAdes) (version 2) | ecosystem: Engineered > Bioreactor > Anaerobic...
ATTTTCTTTTTTCGTTTCCCTGTGTTATTATCTTTTTTAGGTTTTTCCATTCCCCTATATTATCACTAATATAACCATTAATCAGACACAATTTTATTTTAACCTCCAGATATCAATTTACAAAATACGGAGTTGAGACATGGAAAGTATGATACCAGATCAAAAGAATATATTTTAAAAATGATTAAAGAAGCAATAGTTCTTGCGGGAGGATTAGGAACAAGGTTAAGAGAAGTGATTAAAGATGTTCCAAAGCCTATGGCTGATATAAATGGAAAACCGTTTTTAGAATATGTGCTGCGATTGCTAGATAAACAAAGTATTGAAAAAGTTGTGCTGTCAGTAGGATATAGATATGAATTTATAATGGATTACTTTGGAGATAAATTTTCAAACATCAGATTGATTTACTCAATAGAAGATGAACCTTTAGGAACTGGTGGAGCTATAAAAAAGGCAATAAGGCTTATAGATGAAGATGAAATATTTATATTCAATGGCGATACTTTTTTTCAAGTAGATTTATTCAAGTTTTATGAATTTCATTCAAGCAAGACATCAAGATTAAGCATTGCTTTAAAAATGGTGAATATAACTGATAGATATGGAATTGTAAAGATTGATAAAAATAACAGAATAACAGCATTTTTAGAAAAAAAGGAAAAACAAGATGGACTTATAAATGGCGGTATTTATTTAATGAATAAAGACTTCTTTTTATCTTTTAATCTGCCAGATAAATTTTCATTTGAACAGGATTTTTTAGAAAAGTATTATAAGGATTATGAATTTTATGGATTTCCATTTGATTCATATTTTATAGATATAGGTGTTCCAGAAGACTATGATAAGGCAAAATATCAATGGAATCAAATAGTTTTCTAAAATAAAAAAGTAGGTTTTCTATTTGGATTAAATCATTTTTTTCTAATTATTGTTGTATCATATAGTTTCAAAAACTTTAATGTTCATCGTTATTAAATTTTTATGAAAAATTTTTGTAAAGATATGATTAAGGTAGAAGTTGTAATAATTACTTACTATCCTAATATTGAAATTTTAAACAAAACTCTCAATAGCTTATATTCTCAGGTGGATAAAATCTATATAGTAGACAATACGCCAGATAAAGCAGAAAGTCTGAATAAATTCCAAAATGGTAAAATAGATATCATTTATCTTATGGAAAACAAAGGAATTGCTTATGCTCAGAATATAGGGATCAAAAAAGCTATTGAGGATGAGGCTGATTATATAATTTTATCTGATCAGGATACAGTATATCCTGAGAACTATGTTTCTGAAATACTAACGTGTTTTAATAATGAAAAAGTTGCTGATGTATGCTTTTTGAAAAAATTGTACTATATTAAACAGTGAGATTATGAAGTATTTTAATCTAATAGTTAATTTTATCAAAAAAACCGTTTGGATGGCTGGCAAGCGATATCTTCCAGCTCCTATAAAACTATGGTTAAGAAATAATGTGATTAATCGGCAAAAGCAGATTTCTTATGAAAATTGGATTAAGGAGACTGAACCTTCACAAAAAGATCTTCAAATACAAAAAAATACTAAATTCACTTTCATGCCTAAAATAAGCATCATTGTACCAGTATGGAATACACCAAAACAATTTCTAATTGATATGATTGAATCCATATTAAATCAAACTTACTCAAATTGGGAGCTTTGCCTTGCAGATGGGGGAAGTAGTGTGCCTTATGTTAAAGAGATTTTAGAAACATACAGAACCAAAGATAACAGGATTAAAGTAAAATATTTAACTGAAAATAAAGGAATTACTATAAATTCAAAAGAGGCTTTAACTCTAGCCAGTGGTGATTATATTGCTTTGTTAGATCATGATGATATATTAGCGCCTTTTGCTTTGTTTGAGGTGGTGAAAGCTATAAATGAAAATCCGGATACAGATTTTATATATTCAGATGAAGATAAAATTTCAGAAGATGGCAAAAAAAGATTTGACCCTCATTTTAAGCCTGATTTTGCCCTGGATACATTAAGAAGCTATAACTATATATGTCATCTGTCAGTTATAAAAAAGGAACTTTGGAATGAAGTTGGAGGATTCAAAGAAGGATATGAGGGCTCTCAAGATTATGATTTAATACTTAGATGTATAGAAAAAGCTAAGAATATAATTCATATACCAAAGATTTTATACCACTGGAGGGTTCATGAGACTTCAGTTACTCAAAATCCACTGAGTAAATTATACGCTTATGCGTCAGCTAAAAAAGCTCTTCAGGATCATTTAAAGAGAATTGGATTAAAAGGTAAAGTAAGTGATGGAATGTGTTTAGGTTGTTATAAGATAACTTATGAAATAAGCAATTTTCCAAAGGTGTCAATAATTATACCAAATAAAGATCATAAGAGAGATCTTGAAAAATGCATAACCTCAATTATTAGTAAATCAACATACAAACATTATGAAATTATAATAGTTGAAAACCACAGCACAGAAAAGGAACTATTTGAATATTACGATTATTTAGCAAAGCACCATAATAATATTTCAATTTTAGAATATAAAAAACCGTTTAACTATTCTGCAGCAAACAATTTTGCAGTCAAATTTGCTACTGGTGATATTCTGCTTTTTTTAAATAACGATATTGAGGTTATAAATGAAAACTGGCTGGAGGAGATGATTCAGTATGCACAAAGAAAAGACGTGGGAGCTGTTGGATCAAAATTATACTATCCTGACGATACCATTCAACATGGAGGAGTTATATTGGGCATAGGTGGCATAGCAGGGCATGCGCATAAATTTTTTCCAAAAGATTCATCGGGATATTTTGATAGGCTGATGATTGTGCAAAATCTATCTGCTGTAACAGGGGCGTGTCTCATGATGAGAAAAGAAATTTTTAACTATGTTGAAGGTTTTGATGAAGGATATACATTAGCATTTAATGATGTTGATATTTGTTTAAAAATTAGAGAAAGGGGGTATTTAATAGTATGGACGCCATATGCAGAGCTTTACCATTATGAATCAAAAACACGTGGATATGAAGATACACCTGAAAAACAGGAGAGATTTAGAATGGAAATGGAAAGATTCTGGAGAAAATGGTATAAAGTTTTGGAAAAAGGAGATCCATACTATAATCCTAATCTTACTCTTACTAAAGAGGACTTTTCAATAAGGATAAATGAATAATTATGTTAAAAGTTATGTTCACAGTAAAAAGTTAAAATTTGATAAATATGATAGAAACTATAATAATTACTTACTATCCTAATATTGAAATTTTAAACAAAACTCTCAATAGCTTATATTCTCAGGTGGATAAAATCTACATAGTAGACAATACGCCAGATAAAGCAGAAAGTCTGAATAAATTCCAAAATGGTAAAATAGATATCATTTATCTTATGGAAAACAAAGGAATTGCGTATGCTCAGAATATAGGTATAAAAAAAGCTATTGAGGATGAGGCTGATTATATAATTTTATCTGATCAGGATACAGTATATCCTGAGAACTATGTTTCTGAAATGCTAACGTGTTTTAATGATGAAAAAGTTGCCGCTTCAGGACCTCTGTTTGTTGATTCACACACAGGTAAAAAACAGTTTTTTATAGTGGATGGTAGATTCAAGTTTAAAAAGATTTATCCAACATCAGGAAAACACGAGGTTTTACAGCTTATAGCATCTGGAACGATGATTAAAACCTCAGCTTTGAAAGAAATAGGTTTGATGAGAGAAGACCTATTTATTGACTGGGTTGATATGGAATGGTGCTGGAGAGCGGGTAGAAAAGGTTATAAGATAATAGGGAATGCAGATGTAAGTATATATCATGGTTTTGGTTATGATATAAAGAATTTAATAATAAGAGAAATAACTACAAGAAATCATATTAGGTATTATTATATGATAAGAAATGCTATCTATTTAAGTTTCAGAACTGAATATATTCATTGTATTCAGAGATTTATAATGCTTTCTAAAACTGCAATGCTAATCATACTTTATCCTTTAATTTCAAAACCTCATTGGATTAATTTAAAATATACACTATTGGGTCTTTGTCATGGATTAACTGGTAAATTAGGGAAACTTAATGAACCACATTAATGTTTCCATAGTTTTATATCAAACTCCAAAAGATACGGTTCTGAGGGCTATTGAGAGCTGTGTAAATTCAGAGCTTGTTTTAAAGCTTTATCTTATAGACAATTCTCCGGATAACAGCCTTGAAGAACTTGGCAGAATTGATAAAAGAATAATTTATATCTTCAACAACGCTAATCTTGGCTATGGCAAAGCACACAATATAGCTATTAGAAAATCAATTGAAGAAGGGATAAACTATCACCTCGTTTTAAATCCTGATGTTTATTTTGAAAAAGAAGCTCTTGAAAAACTACACAGCTTTATGGAAGAACATCAGGATATTGGACTTGTTATGCCCAAAATCTTGTCTCCTGATTGGTCTGTTCAGTACCTCTGCAAACTACTTCCAACACCCTTAGACCTGTTTGGAAGAAGATTTTTAAATTACCGTTATTTCAAGAAGTGGATGGAAAAGAGAAACGAAGTTTATGAACTCAGGTTTACAGATTACAATAACTTAATGGATGTTCCTTATCTTTCAGGATGCTTTATGTTTTTAAGAGTACAGGTTTTAAAAAAAGCTGGATTATTTGATGAGCGATTCTTTCTGTACTGTGATGACTTAGACCTCTCAAGAAGAATCCATCAGATTAGCAGAACAGTTTATTATCCATACTGTCATGTATTTCACGACTGGGGCAGAGGTTCATATCACAGTTACAGACTTCTCCTGCATCACATCAGAGATGCTATTAAATACTTTAACAAATGGGGATGGTTTAGAGATCCTCAAAGAAAACGAATAAATAAAGAAGTTCTTTATAAGTGCCGAAGGAGAAAACAATAATTTCAGTTATACTATATAGTTAAAATATTTTTCATTTATATAGGAGGAGTTAAACCTGTGAGATTTTTATCTAGGGATTTTTCATATTACAGAGACTTAATACTTGTTTTAACAGCGAAAGAGATAAAAGTAAAATATAAAAACAGCATTCTTGGTTATGTCTGGTCTATCTTAAATCCTTTAAGTATGGCAGTAGTTTTTTACTTTGCCTTTAAGTTTGTAATGAAAATATCTGTGGAGAACTTTGCTTTATTTTTAGTATTAGGGTTATTCCCCTGGCAGTGGTTTTCAAACTCTGTTTCTTCATCAAGCACGGTTTTTCTTGGTAATTCATCTCTTATAAAAAAAGTTAACTTTCCAAGATATTTTATTCCTTTGGCCACAGTTTTTAATGATGCTTTTCATTATATTGTCTCACTTCCTGTTATCTTTGGATTTGTTCTTTTTTATAACATTACTCCCACTTTTTCATGGGCTTACGGAATACCTCTTTTGGTGTTGTCTCAATTTTTTATAACCTATGGATGCGCTCTTGCCACATCTTCCATAAATCTTTTCTTCAGAGACCTTGAGAAACTGGTTATGATAGCATTAAATATCTTTTTCTATTTAACCCCAATTATTTATGATATAAGCCTCGTTCCTGAGGAGTTTAAAGACTATTTTTTATTGAACCCTTTCTTTGGAATTATAGAAGGGTGGCACAATCTGTTTTTAAAAGGATATATAGACTGGCCTCTTTATTTTATCTCTCTTTTTCAGTCTCTGACCATTTTTGCTGTAGGCTTTTTAATCTTTAAGAAGCTTTCATGGAAGTTTGCGGAGGTTCTGTGATGGAGGCTGTTATAATCGTTGATAATGTAACAAAAACTTATCCTTACTATGGTTACATAACCGCAGGATTTAAAAATTTTCTTTTTAATCTTCCAAAAGCCATACATCATACAAGAAAGAGATTTACCGTGCTTAAAAATATTTCATTTGAAGTTTACAGAGGAGAGTGTTTTGGAGTTATTGGAAGAAATGGAGCAGGTAAAAGCACTCTTTTAGGACTTGCCGCAGGAGTGTTAAAGCCTGATACAGGTCAGGTTATAGTAAAAGGCAGAATCTCTCCCTTGCTTGAGCTTGGCTCTGGGTTTCATCCTGAGCTGACAGGAAGAGAAAACATAGTTTTAAATGGTGTTTTGCTTGGCATGACGAGAAAGGAAATTTTTAAAAAGATGGATGAAGTTATAGAGTTTGCTGAACTTGGAGAATTTATAGACCAGCCAATCAGGACCTATTCATCAGGAATGGTTACAAGACTTGGATTTTCAGTTGTGGCTCATTTAGACCCTGAAATACTTCTTGTGGATGAAGTCCTTGCAGTGGGAGATATAAACTTTCAGAAAAAGTGCATGGATAAGATAGCTGGTTTTAGAAAAAATAGAGTTACCATACTTCTTGTGTCTCATAGTCTTGCACAGGTGCAAAAACTTTGTGACAGGGCAATGTGGATAGAGGAGCATGAGATAAAGGCAATAGGTAAATCAAGGGAAGTGTGTAACGCCTACCAAATGGCTTAAAATATCTTATTTTCTTGTTTAGTGGTGGAGCAGGGTTAAATCATGTAAACAATAAAAAGCCTATCTAAAGTGGTATAATTATTACAAAGGTGTCCTTATAGTTTTTGAGGTAATGTAAAATGCTTCTATATGTAATAGTTTCATTTCTGATTTCTTTTTTTTCGTGTGTATTTATTATAAAATTCTCAAGAAAAATTAAAGCATTGGTTAATGACCATGTCCATGATGGTGTTCAGAGTTTTCATAAAAATCCCACTCCAAGACTTGGAGGAGTCGGCCTTTTTCTTGCCTTTATGGTGACAGTGGCTCTGGCTTTAGGTAGAGGTGAAAGTTATAAACTTATCTATACGTTTGTGTTTCTATCCTCAATTCCAGCTTTCTTAAGTGGTTTAATTGAGGATGTTACAGGAAAACTTTATCCAAAAATAAGGATGCTTTTTATAATTCTTTCTGGAGTTCTTGCTTTTTTTCTTATAGGTGCAGTTGTTGTGAGGGTTGATATTCCATATGTTGATGCCTTGTTTCAATTTCAGCTGGTTTCTTTTCTATTCAGTCTGGTTGCAATAGCCGGGCTTACAAATGCCATAAACATTATTGATGGATTTAACGGACTTGCAAGTATGGTAAGCATAATGATTCTTTTAAGCATCAGCTTTGTTGCCTATAAACTTGGAGATTATTTTATTGTTACATCATGTGTGGTAATGGCGGGAGCGCTTGCAGGATTTTTTATATTAAATTACCCATATGGGCTTATTTTTCTTGGAGATGGTGGAGCCTATTTTACAGGATTCTTCATTGCTGTGATGAGCATTCTTCTTGTTAAAAGACATCCTGAAGTATCAGCCTGGTTTGCTGTTTTGGTAAATATCTATCCAATATATGAAACTTTATTTTCAATATACAGAAGAAAAATACTCAGAAAAAGACCGGCTATGAATGCTGATGCACTGCATCTTCATACTGTTTTCTACAGGGGTATAGTTAAACGACTTCTTGGAACAGATAATCCCATTTACAGAAATCCTGCCACATCACCTTTTATGTGGATGATTAATCTGCTTGGAGTTCTGCCAGCTCTGCTTTTCTGGAGAAGCACTGCTTTATGTGTGGTTTTCAGTCTAATATTCATTTTGATTTACACATCTGTTTATTGGAGCATTATCTATAAGAGAATGCCTCGTAGAAAAAGTAAATATTAAATAGCTGAGCAATTGAACGATGTTTTTATGATAGATATATCTTAACACGGGAAGGTTGTTTTTCCCGTGTTAAGATGGTGGAGCATGTCAGACAGTTGTCTGTCTGATTACTGTTTGGATTTAGGCGCTTTTTTGTCCATGTCACTTTCTTTTGCTTTTTTGACCATGCCATTTTTAATTTCTACCTTATCACCAACCTTTAATCCTGCAGCATCCTTTGCTTCAAATGATGCCTCATTGCCTTTCTCATCAATTACAGTTATTTTGTTGTTCTCAATTTTGGTAACAGTGCCTTTTACAGGGTTATCTGCTGCAAAACTAAGGCCTGCAACTGCGAAAGTAAATACAAGAACCATTAATGATGCGAGAATTTTCTTCATCTTTTTCACCTCCCTTCTTTCAAAGATTTAATAGCAACTCATTTATAATATTAAATAAAGCAAATGCCATGCCAAATTTGATAACTGTTTGATAATGTTGATAAATTTAATCTATACAAGTGGTTTTTTAGTAGTTGAACGGTTTTTATGTATGAATATTCATACAATAAAATATTTTAAAATTCTGCTAATTCAATATTATTTCAGCGAAAATTCTACATTTTATAGGCATGTATGAAATTTCATACAATTTTTTATCCAATCAACAAATTTGATGTTATGAAGCTTCTGATACTGACTTCTCCCCCCACAAGTATTGGTAATTTTGCAAAAAATATTTAACTTTCTCGCCGAGAAGTCCCCTGCCGTGAGGGAGGAGATGAAAGGCGATTTTTCCTTGACTATTAATTCAGTTCTATGTCATTCTTTCCCTATGAAATATATAGTAGACCCAGGTTACCACTCTGTATATAATCTTCAGTTCCATTATATTTCCTGTGTAAAATACAGGCAACCAGTTCTTATTGGTGATATTGCAGATAGGCTTAAAATCATCAATCTTAATGTTGCAAAAGCTTTTGGAATCAAGATTATTGAACAACAGCCTGCTACTGACCATATACATATTCTCTTTTCCAGCAAACCGCATATACAGTTATCAAAGTTTGTAAATAGTCTGAAATCCGTCTCTGCAAGATTGATATTTCGTGAATTTCCCGATGTAAAAAAGCAGTTGTGGGAAGGACACTTTTGGAGTCCATCTTATTTTCTTGCATCGACTGGACAGGTAACGCTTGAGGACTTGAAACGCTATGTTGAAAACCAAAACCTATAAATATCGTCTTTACCCTACAAAGAAGCAAGTCCAAAAACTTGAATGGACTTTGGATATGTGCCGTATCCTCTACAATTCCTGTCTTTTGGATAGAAGAAATCATTACAAGCAGACTGGCAAAGTACTTTCCCGTATCAAACAGCAGGAAATCCTTAAATCAGATAGGCAAATTGTTGAATCCCTAAATGTAACAGGTGGTATGCCTGTTTTTCTGTTGAGTATGAACCAGTTAAAAACCCCATCCCTGATAAAGCTATTGGTATAGATATGGGCATTAAATCTTTTGCTGTTACCTCAGATGGTGAAGTTATAGAAAACCCTAAATATCTTGTTAAGTCCGAAAAAAAACTTATTCAGAAACAAAGACAACTTTCCAAGAGAAAGAAGGCAAGACAATCTGTTGCCCGGCTTCATGCTAAAGGTAGAAATCAAAGGTCTGATTTTCATCATAAAGTTTCTCGTAAACTTGTAAATACTTATGGTTTTATAGCAATAGAGGATTTGAATATAAAAGGAATGGTAAAAAACCACCATCTTGCAAAGCATATTTCTGATGCTGGATGGGGGCAGTTTCTCAATTATCTTATATACAAAGCGGAAGAAGCTGGTTGTAAGATAGAGAAGGTGCCCCCTCAATATACAAGCATCAAGTGCAGTGTTTGTGGTCAACCTGTTAACAAGACACTTGCAGACAGAATACACAGATGCCCTTTCTGTAATATTGTTATAGATAGAGACTACAATACTGCTCGAAATATTTTAATGAAAGCTACCGCAGGAACTGCGGGAAGTAACGCCTGGAGAGAGGTTTGGGTGCAGACCTCTACGAACCAGGAAGCCCTGCCCGTAAGGGCGGGGTAGTTCACAATAGCCAGAATTCCAAACAGGGTAACAGTGAATAGTTTGTTAAATATCTTAGTAAAGTATGAGCTTGCTAATTTATAATGGACTCAGAAAATCGGACAGTATGTTAAGTTACAGTTGAGGTCAAAAAAGAAGAAGTTCCATGAAGAAAATGAGGGCAAACTATCCCCCGGCTTTTAAGGCAAAAGTAGCATTAGAGGCAATAAAGGAAGGAAAGACCACATCAGTCTCTTGGTAATAAGACACCGGCAGAGATATATTTTGGTAGAAACAACTAAAACAAAGACTCAAAACTGTAACTTTAAAAATGCTATTTTTTGTCTTGACAAATGCGTCCACTGGTAGAATAAAATATTTTGTGTAAAATTGATGAAATGGATAAAGAGGGTGTATCCTGTATTATTCAAACAACAGTAAAGAAAAAAGGAGGATACACCCATGAAAGACAAAACACTTGTAGAGTTAAGGTTAGCAGATTTATGGAAAGAATTCACGCAAAATTTTTATGAATCATTCTGGGAAGAGATATATAACAGTGAAAGGATTTAGAGAGATAATAGATTTCAGGGCAGTTAACAGTGAAAATGAAAACAACTGGACAGGGTTTCTTCAGGATCTACAGATAAGTGGGCTAACATTTGATACATTAAGCTTGATAGTGACAGAAGGTAAGCAGGGGTTAGAAAATGCGGTAGATAATGTTTTACCACTATTAAGGAGGCAATGCTGCTGGGCGCAGAAGATGAGAAATGTAGCAAATTATTTAAAGAAGAAAGACAGGGCTAAATGTCTTGGTCAGGCAAAAAGGATATACAATGCTTCAAACAGAAAAGAAGCAAAAAAAGTTTTTGATGAGTGGAAACAGTCCTGGGGTGATATCTATCCAAAAGCAGTGCATTGTATTGAAAAAGATTGGGAAGAGTTGACAGCCTTTTTTGATACACCAAAGAACATGTGGAAAAAATTAAGAACAACAAATGTGATAGAGAGATCTTTTAGAGAATTAAGAAGACGGACAAAAACAATGAGTTGCTTTAATAATGTAAAAAGTATTGAAAGAATAAGTTTCGCAGTAATTAATCACTTAAATGAACAATACAGGAGTAAACCTCTTTATGAATTTACACATAATTCTTGACACTATTGGGTCCACTTTAGACATTGAGTTAGAACGTGCAAAGAGCAGCCAGTTCCCTACGCCAGCGGAGCGTCCGATGGTATCCGTGCTGGATTGTGGGAAGTTTGAGCAGGTTTTCGGCTTGCGGCTGCCGGAATGGCGGGAAGCATTACAGTTGGCGATGGATAAGAGGTAATATAATAAATATTTATATGGAACTAATCGATTTAATAAACGCTTGTAGGTTTAAACCGGACCATTTGGCTTTCCCAGATGCTTGGGTTGGTCATATCCCCTTTGGTGCCTGGTTGATAAAAACCCTCAAACCTTCGATTTTTGTTGAATTGGGCACTCATTCAGGCAATTCATATTTGGCCTTCTGCCAAGCTATCCATGAAGCAAAGTTGCAAACGCGTAGTTATGCCATAGATACCTGGAAAGGCGATGAACATGCGGGCTTTTATGGAGAAGATGTCTATGCCAATCTGAAGCCATATCACGATGACCATTATGGAAATTTTTCAAATTTAATGCGGATGACCTTTGATGAGGCTGTATCTTATTTTGCAGATCAATCCATCGACCTACTTCATATTGATGGCTTGCACACTTACGACGCAGTAAAACATGACTTTGAAACTTGGCTTCCTAAATTATCAACCACTGCTGTTGTACTATTTCATGACACAAATGTGCGTGAACGTGAATTTGGTATCTGGAAGTTTTGGTTAGAACTTTGCAAACAATATCCTTTGAATTTTGAATTTGTCCATTCTCATGGATTAGGAGTCATTCAACTTTCAGAGGCTAAGGGTAATAAAAATCTCGAATGGCTCAATCAAGATAACGAAAATCGGACTCTTATTAAAGATTATTTTTCAGCGTTGGGGGAGCATGTAATTAATCAATATCGTAAAATAGAAGCTAATCAACTTTTAAATGACACACGTTTGGAAAATGAGCGATTAAATAATGAATTAAATACTTTGCAAGCTCAAATCGCTGAGCATGGGAATTCTATTCAGGCATTAAATTCTCAATTAGAAAGCCGTGATCAGCAGATACAGATCTTGAATAGGGAGATTGCATTATATACAAGTAGCACCAGCTGGCGCATCACACGGCCGTTGCGTAAAATTTCTAAGAAGTTTAGAGGATGGAAAAGTGCTTAAAAATTGGAGAGATTATTGGATTATTAAGAAAAGCGGTTTATTCGACCCCATTTATTATTTGATGAACAACCCGGATGTCCGCAGAGCAGATGTTGACCCCTTGATGCATTTCGTAAAATATGGTTGGAAAGAAGGGCGAAATCCTTCCTCTGAATTTAATACACAATTTTATTTAGAGAATAATAATGATGTTAAGATATCGAACATTAATCCATTGATTCATTATCTGAAATTTGGTAAAAAAGAAGGGCGGAAAATATCTAACGGTCAATTTGAAAAATCAATAGCTATACACATTCATATTTATTACGAAGACTTAATAGATGAATTTGTGTCCTATCTTAATAACATGCCTTACACTTATGATTTATATATCTCAGTTCCTAATAAGCAAGTTCAAAAAAAATGTGAGAAAAAATTTTATAACTTGCCGCATTTAAATAAATTAGTTGTGAAACAAGTAATTAATCGCGGGAGGGATATGGCTCCCTTTTTTTGCACCTTTGGAAATCAACTACAATATTACGATTTTATTGGCCATTTTCATACCAAGAAATCTTTGTATAATAAAGGTGCTACTCAGGGCTGGAGAAACTACTTATGTAATGCACTACTGGGAAGCCAAGAACAGATAAAAAGTATTTTTAGTATTTTTCAAACAAATAATGAAATTGGTTTGATCTACCCACAAACTTATTATAGATTACCTTATTGGGCTCATACGTGGCTAGCAAATGAAGCAATCGGCAAAGTGTGGTGCAACCGCTTAGGCATTAATAATTTCCCCAAAGGGTATTTCGACTTTCCAGTAGGGTCTATGTTCTGGGCTAGAAGTGAAGCGCTTGCTCCATTATTCCAAGCTGGTATTCAATTAAAAGACTTTCAAGAAGAGAGTGGTCAAACGGATGGAACTTTGGCTCACTGCTTGGAAAGACTGATCGGATTGTGTACGAGCAGTCTTGGTATGAAACATGAAATCATAAAAGATATGGAGCACCCAAGTTGGTCATCTTGGCGTTTTGATCAATTTTTTAACAGGCAGTATGAAGAAATAAGAAAACTACTTAATTCACCTGAGATCAAGTTGATTTGTTTTGATATTTTTGATACTTTGTTGATTCGTCCATTGCTAGACCCTGAATCAGTTAAAACGATTGTTGCTTATAGAATGGGAGGAGAAGCAGGCAAAGTATATAAAACATTTAGGTCTGATGCTGAAGAACAGGCACGCTTCAAGAAAGGCTCAGATGTTTGCTTGAAAGAAATTTTCGAACAGTTAGGAGAGATGACAAATTTGACTGAAACGCAATTGATGCGTTTAAAAAATCTTGAGGAAGAGATCGAACTATTAAGTGTTCAGCCTCGTATTGAAGCCTTGCATTTATTCACAGATGCCATTGCTACTGGCAAACCAGTTATTCTAGTCACTGACATGTTCCTAGACCGAGACCTAATTAAGAAATGTTTAACTAAAAATGATATAGAAGGTTGGAAAGAACTTTTTGTATCAAATGATGTTGGTCTTCGTAAGGATAGTGGTCAAATGTATGATTATATTTTAAACAAATATTCATATTCGTCAAACGCTATTCTGATGATTGGCGATAATGAGAGATCTGATGTTCAAATTCCTGATGATATAGGGATATCATTTATTCATTTGATAAAACCTGTTGAAATCGCTCGCGGCCTTCCTCGATTTTCAGATATAATAAAAAAATTTGAACACTGTGGGGATATAAATGCAGAAATAACACTCGGTCTAGTAGTACAGAAAAATTTTAGTGATATCACATACAATGATTATGATCCACAATGCTTCGTTAAGGTTACCCCCTTTAATATTGGGTACAGTATAGTTGGTCCCTTGTTGACAAGTTTTGCTCAATGGCTCATTAATATATCCAATAATGATAATATTGAACAACTTTATTTCCTTTCCAGAGAAGGTAAGATTATCAAGGATGTTTATGATTATTGGTGTGAAGGTCTAAATAATGTACCGAAATCAGAATATTTAGAGTTATCTAGACGCGCTACGTCAGTTTCATCTATTTCAAATTTTTCTGATATAGCAGAAATTGCTAAGTTTCCATATTATACAAATTCCATAGAAGAATTTATTAAAATAAGGTTTGGCCTTATATTAGATCCTTCGCAATGGAAAGATATTTTTAATAAATTTAACATTGACCGGCACACGAAAATCAAAATAGAAGATAAAAGGATTGAAAATATAATCCCCCTGCTTAAATATCTCGAACCACAAATATTGGCACAATCAAGAAAAGAAAAACAAGGACTTATCCAATATCTGGATAGAAAAGGCTTAACTAGTGACATTAACAAGGCTGTTGTCGATATTGGCTATGGAGGAACCATCCAGAGAAACTTAAATAGTCTTTTGGCAGAAAAAATACATGGATATTACCTAATGACAGATGAACGTTCAAAAAATGTATCCTCTATCTATAAAGTAAAAACTCGTGGTTGTTTTGGTGAAAATCTTACGCGAAATTCAGACGCGCCGTTTATTTATAGAGAGTCATTTACCTTAGAAAAACTTTTAAGTGCTAATGATCCTCAGATAGAATATTATGAATTAATAAATAATGATAAAACAATAAATCATTACCGCGAACTTTCTCTTAATGAAATCAAACCCACAGAAATTAGAACTCGATTACAACAGGGCGTACTAGAGTATGTGAAAGATGCCAAACAAATTAGAAACGATGTATTTCCAGAATTCATTCCATCAATACCAGTAGCAAAAATGATTACAGAAAGTTTTCTTACCAAACAATGCCCAAGCGAAAAAAACTTTATAAGTAGTATTATTTTGGATGATTATTATTGCGGAAGAGGTCTGGTGTAGGAGTATAAAAGGTGAGCTTAGAATTTTACCCTTCAATTTGGTTAAACGACTTTCATTCCAAAGCAGAATGGGACGAATATTCAAATTATTACAAAGAGGCAAGTTATGTTTATGACTGGATTGATGATCATCTACTTTTATCTCGACACCCTTTTTCTTATATTGCTTATTGTGAAGCCTGTGAAAGAATCACACATATGACATTTGATTGGAGACTTGCTGGAGGGTCTAATTCCTTATCTATAAATCCAGCTTGGACTGAAACTTGTGTGTGTGATAATTGTGGCCTTAATTCTCGGATGAGGGCTTTGATCTCGTATCTCAAGTCACATTCTGATTATAAAAATTTAAATAATGTTTATATAGCTGAACAAATAACAAAATCATTCCAAGTATTAAAAAACACCCTTTACCCCTCATTGATTGGAAGTGAATTTCTTGGCACAAATTATACAAGTGGAGACCTAGTAAAGAATAAAATTGAACTTGCTACAATTTAGTAGACAAAAAGATAAGGCAACTATAAAAATAAGTAGAAAGGAGAAATATAATGATTAAAAGAAGAGTTTACACAAAAGAATTTAAAATTGAAGCAGTAGAACTAACATTAGATTCTACAAAGACTGTAAAAGAGATTTCAGAAGATTTAGGAGTTCCTTACCATTTATTATGCAAATGGAGGAGTGAATACTTACAGGAAGGCACAAATAGTTTTCCAGGTCATGGTAATGTAAAAGAAAGTGAAAAAGAGTTAAAGAGAGTTGAAAAAGAGCTAAAGAATGTAACAGAGGAAAGAGACATATTAAAAAAAGCTTTGGCCATTTTTTCACAAAATCCACGGAGAAATATAATTTCATGAAGTTTTATAAGAATAAATATTCTTTTGAAAAAATGTGCCAGATACTAAAAGTGGATAGAAGCAGCTATTATAAATGGTTAAAGAGAGGAAAAAGCAAAAGACAACAATATAATGAAGAACTACTGGTTTTAATAAGGCAGGAATATATTAAAAGTGGGTGTTTATATGGTAGTCCGAGGATAACAGCTGTTTTAAAGAAGAATAATGTGGCATGTTCCAGACCAAGGGTAGCACGTTTAATGAGACAAAATAATATAGTGAGTAAAATAAAAAGAAGATATAAAGCCACCACAGATTCCATGCACAAATATGAAGTCTCTACAAATTTATTAGAAAAAAGAGTTACAGTATCAAAACCTAATGAGGTCTGGGTTTCAGATATTACTTACATTCCAACCAAAGAGGGATTTATTTATCTAACAACAGTTATGGATTTATATAATCGTGAAATAGTGGGTCATTCTAAATCAAACAGTTTAACAGCTATTGACACAACAATGAAAGCATTAAGAAATGCCTGTATTAAGAGAAGACCTTATACTGGATTAATATTTCATTCTGACAGAGGGGTTCAGTATGCATGCAATGATTTTAGAAAGTTGTTAAATTCATATGGTATGAAACAGAGCATGAGTGGTAAAGGAAATTGTTATGATAATGCTGTTTGTGAAAGTTTTTTCAAAACATTAAAAACAGAACTTATTTATCAAAAGAAAGGTGGTTATAAATCTAAAGAAGATGCCAGAAGGGAGATTTTTGAATATATAGAATGTTTTTATAACTCTAAGAGATTACATTCTGCTCTTGGATATAATAGCCCAAGAGAATATTTAGAAAAATATTATAGAGGTTATTACAAATGTGCTTAACTTTGTGTGGAAAAAATTGTTGCAATTCCATATCTCTCTTTATTGGTTTTAAGCATTTTTATGTATGAGGAGTATTTACTTTCAAATTGACTGCATAAAGTTTCAAATGCATTCACTGCTTCTTCATAGTTACTGATTAATTTGATTCTGTTTATTTCTTCATTAAATCTGGAGGCATCTTCTTTTGACATATTTCTGAATATGTTTCTCTGCATATGAATAAAACAGAGTTGATGATCAGTCTGAGGGAAAAGAGTCTTTATTGCATCAGATACTCCAGGGAAATCATCAGAGGTTATCAGTAACACTCTTTTTAATCCCCTTGCAATTAAATCATTGAATATTTTTAGCCAATCTCCTTTCT
>Ga0209720_1001830_pt1 | contig 17028 bp, 10 predicted proteins | sample AD_JPNMR3_MetaG_FD_184426 | JGI IMG/M metagenome (GOLD analysis project Ga0209720, IMG submission 184426) | Active sludge microbial communities of municipal wastewater-treating anaerobic digesters from Japan - AD_JPNMR3_MetaG (SPAdes) (version 2) | ecosystem: Engineered > Bioreactor > Anaerobic...
TGCCTGAACGACCGGCTCGCTGCTGGAACACGGGGCGCCTCACGCCCGGGCTTTGGGTCACTCGCGGGTCACGGGCCATCGGCGGAGCCGTTGCTCTTGACAGGAGGGCTATCATGAGAGTGTTGATGGCGTTCATCGTAGGCATGATGGCGCTCTTAGCGCCGGCGGGAGCGCAGGAAATCGGCGAGGAGCTACTCCGCAACCCCGGCTTCAACGAAGACGCGAACGGTGACGAGCTGCCGGACGGCTGGAACACCTCCCCCAGGCAGGTGCTCTGGCGTGAGAAGCAGTACCAGAGCAAGGATTATGAGATCGTCTCCCGCCCCGGCACCTACGTGCTGGCCACCCAAGACGTTCAACTGAAACCGGGGAAACAGTATACCCTCTCGCTATCGTGCAAGGCGGTAGAGGGCGGTCTGGCCGGCGCACTCCTGCTGCACGGCCCCGATCAGCCACGGCGCGAGATGCAGATCCTCTGGAACATCCAAGCCACGGATCGCTACGAGGAGTACGTCGCCCTCTTCACGGCCCCGGATCCGGCCTGCCGGCTCTACCTCTATAACGTCGCCAAGACCAAGGGCACCGTCTCCTACGACCACGTCTCGCTCCGCGAGGGAGCGCCGGATCGCCCGATCTTCACGCCGCTCACCTGGAAGCCGGTCGACCGGCCCCTCACCGATCCACCAGCCACGCCGCATCTCGACTGGGCTTCGCCCCTGGCGGGCGGGGCGCTGAAGACGCTGATCACCCTCCGCACAACTCGCGGCCTCCGGCAAGCTGCCGAGCTCGCCCAGCGCATCGACCTCGACTATGACGTGGTGGATACCGGCTATGAGGGCCGCGAGCTCATCTCGGAGACAGCCCGGCGGATCGCCAACCGGCTGAAGGATCGCGACTACCACGTCTACCTGGTGGCTAGCCGCGTGCCCGAGGCACTGGCGAAAGAGATCCGCCAGCAGGTGGAGGCCGGCGCCGGACTCGTCGTCCTGGAGGGCTTCGGGCAAACGGGCAAGATCGTGCCGCTCAGCAACCTCAAGGAGGTGGCCGCCAACCACTACGTGCGCGAAGGGATTCCGTGGGATCTGGTTCCCGAGAAGATCCTCACCTCGGTGCAGACGGGCACCCTGGGCAAAGGGCGCGTGGTGCGCCTGGTCTTTCCGATGGACAAGGGGCGCGTGTGGGGCCTTCTCCCCCAGGATCTGGACTACACCGCCTACCGAACACGACAGTGCGCCTACTGGGAGTGGTGGTTCTCGCTCCTGTCGCGCGCGCTAGTCTGGACATCCGGCCGGGAGGGCAACACCCGCTTACAGGCAGAGGTGGCTCCTGGCGAGATCCGCTTCCGCGTGGCCAATGCGCCCGCGGGATCGCGCCTCCGGGCCGTCGTGCGCAGCGGTCGGGAGCTCCGTTTCGATGGCCCCCTGCTCCGCCAGGCACCCGTTACGGTGCCGGTCACGGCGAATGGAACCGCGAGGTTGGCTCTCCCCGAGACTCTCCCAGCCGGTACGGTGCTGGTGGACGCGATGGCGCTCAACCAGGCCGGCGAGGTGATCGCCTGGGGCAGCTTCCCGGTCGCGCGGCCCCAGGCTGTCCGGATCTCCGCCCTGGAGACAGCGAGCGAGAGCTATCGGATTGGCGAGCCGGCCCAGGCCACGCTTCGCTGTGCCGCCGATGCACCGGTCGACGCGGTAGTGGAGGCACGCCTCATCGATGCCTTCGGGAGGGTGGTTGGCCGGCAATCGATCTCGCGCCGGCTCTCCCGGGGCGAGAGCCGCTTTACCCTGGCGCTGCGGCCGGCACGGCCGCTCACCGTCCTCCACCGGATCTTCGCGCGCATCCTGGTTGGCGGGAAAGAGCAAGACAGCCGCTGGGTAGCCGTCACATGGCCGAAGGTGGGCCCGGCGCGCGCCGCCGCAGACTTCGTGGCGACCACCTGGGCGCCCGGCATGTCTCACCCCCTGGAGCTGGAGTACTACGGCGAGCGCACGCGCGACCTCGGCCTCAACTCCGAGTTTGCGATCAGCCCGTACGCGATCGCGGAGCACGCCATGCTGGGAGGCGGCTACATGGGCGCCGCGGGGTTCCGTGAGACCGGCTGGAACGAGACGGGGATCCGTCCGAGGTGCCTCAGCGACCCGGCGGTGATCGAGGCCTACCGCCAGAAGGCACGCGAGGCGGCAGCGAGCCAGCGCCCCTTCGGCTTCTTCGGCGTGGGAATCACCGATGAAGCGTTCCTCACCTCGCGGCACCGGCGCTATGAGGTCTGCTTCAGCGACCACTGTCAGGCGCGCTACCGACGCTGGCTGCAGAAGCGCTACCCCTCGCTGGACGCGCTCAACGCCAGATGGGGCACGGCCTATCGCTCCTGGGAGGAGATCCGCGGTGCGCGCACCGAGGAGGTGCGTGGCAAGGAGAACTACGCGCCTTTCGTCGAGTTTCGCACCTTCATGACGGATGTCTGGGTGGAGGCCTGCCGCGATGTGACCGCCGCCTATCATGAGGTGGCGCCGGAGACGCCGACAGGACACACCAACACCTTCGGCGCGGATCCCTTCAACGGCAACGACTATTGGAAGCTCGCCACGGCGACCGGCTTCGGCTGGGGCCAGGAGTACTCCGAGGCGATCAAGCGCTCGGCGCACAAGGCGATCTTCGACCTGTGGCGTAGCTTCGTAGAGACGCCGCAAGCCAGGGAATCTCGCCGCCGCCCCGGCATGCGCGACGTGCCGCCCTTCCACAACTACGGCTGGATCGGCTACGATCACCGCGTCGAAGCCGCGCATTACGAGCCGTGGTGGCTTGCTCTGCATGGCGCCCGAGGCGTGAGCTACTATGCCACGAACGCCGTCGATAGCGGGCGGGGTGTCTCCTGGGCGTTGATCCACCCCACGCTCAGCGACACCGGCTATGGCCAGGCCGTGAAGGAGGCGCTCCGCGATCTGCGCGCCGGCTGCGGCAAGCTGTTCCTCGAATACCAGCGCGAGGAGCCACGCATCGCGCTCCTCTGGTCCTACCCCTCCATGCTCGTATCGTGGTGCGAGTCGTCCTGGACCGAGCCCGAGCCGGATGAGCGTGACGGCACCGACAGCTATGGCTCTTACTTCCGGAGCGCCCTCCATTTCCGCCAGCATGTGAACGAGCTGCAGCATGACTACATCTATCTGGCGCCCGATCAGATCCTGGATGGCAATCTGCTCGAGCGCTACCCGGTGCTCTATCTCCCGTTCACCGTCGCGGAATCCGAGGCGCTCGTCCAGAAGCTGGATGCCTATCTCCAAGACGGTGGCGTGCTTATGGGCGACCTGCGCTGCCTGCGCACGGATGAGTGTGGAAAGCCCTACGCCGGTCCGGGTCCCCTGCGCCAGCTGTTCGGCGTCGAGCGAACGGATGGCCGCGTGGAGTATGGGCCAACGACTATCCAGGTGACCGAAGCCGCCGCCGGGATTGACCTGCGTGGGAAGGAGCTGTCGCTTTACGGGCGCGAAAGCCTGCGCGTCGTCGAGGGGAAGCCACTCGCCCGGCATGCCACCGGCGAGCCGGCGTTGATCGTGCGCCCCCATGGGAAGGGCGTGGCGATCTACCTCAACTTCAGCCTGCCCGAGTATGACGTGACCACGCGGGAGCTCATCCGTCAGATCCTGGCGCGCGCCGGGATCGAGCGCGAGATCGTGGCAGAAAACCCCAAGGGAGAGACGCCCCCGCGCTGCTATGAGCGAAACACCTTCACCCGCGGGCCGATCGCGGTGCATGCCTTCATCCGTGACCATCGCCGCTGCACCGATAGCGATCCGGTGCGCTTCCGCTTCGGCAAGCCGACGCACCTCTATGACATGCGGGCCGGGCGCTACCTGGGCCATGTGGCGGAGACAGAAGCGGTCGTCCCGCCCGGCCAGACCGCCCTCTATGCCTGCCTTCCCTATCAGGTAACGAAGGTCACGGTCACGCTCCCATCCAAGGTCAGAGGGGGCTCCGTGCTCACCGCGCGTGCGAGCATCAGCGCGGGCGAGGCGAGACCCGGGGACCACATCTTCCACATCCAGGTGATCGACCCTGCCGGGAACGAGGTACGTGCCTACACCACAAACGCCCTAGCGCCCGGTGGCCAGCTGGATCTACCACTGTCCTTCGCCTGGAATGATCCGCCAGGCGCCTGGGAGGTGGTCGTTCGCGACGTGCTGACCGGCGTCTCCGGGGAGGCTGGGTTCACGCTGGAATGACGAGGCGACGCCCGCGCTGCTTGGCTGGCGCGGGCCAAAAGACCGGCGCTGCGTAACTCGCGCAGGCGTAGCAGGGCATCCGGAAGCGGCGTCGTATGAGAGAATAACGAGCGGCTGTGAATGCCGCCGCAGGAGGGCAGCAATGAAGAAAGGTTTTGTTTTCAGTTGCATCCCGACCAAACGGGGGAACGGGACCCCGATGACCCCAGAGGACCGGCTTCGCCTGGCGAAGGATGCCGGTTTCCAGGGCGTCGAGATCAGCACCATGGATGACCTGGGTGAGTGCGAGCGCCTCGCCAGCCAGGCCCGGAGCATCGGGATCGAGATCCACAGCGTCATGGCGAGCGGGCATTGGAGCTTCCCGCTCTCCAGCCCCGATGAGGAGACGCGCCAGAAAGGCGTCGCCAACATCCGGCAGTCGGTAGATACGGCGAAGGTCTCCGGCGCGGATACCGTCCTCGTCGTGCCGGCCGTGGTCAACGAGCAGACCCCGTACGAGCTGGCGTGGGACCTCGCGCTGAAGAGCATGCGCGAGCTGGCGCCCTACGCGGAGAAAAACGGGATCTGCCTGGCGGTGGAGAACGTCTGGAATAAGTTCCTCCTCAGCCCGCCCGAGATGCTCCGGTTCATCGCCGCCTGTGAGAGCCCGGCTGTCGCCGCCTACTTCGACGTCGGCAACATCCTGATCTATGGCTATCCCGACCAGTGGATTCGCAGCCTCGGCTCGACACTGCGCAAGGTGCACTTCAAGGACTTTGATATTCAGACGCGCACCTTCAGGAACCTGCTTCAGGGGAACGTGCCCTGGGATAGGGTCCGGCAGGCGCTCCTGGATGTCGGCTACACCGACTACTGCAGCGTTGAGCTGCCGGCCTACCAGTCCTACCCCGACCAGTTCATCTACGACTGCTCGAAGCAGGTGGATCGCATCTTCGCTGGCGAGTAGCCAACCCGTGAGAGATAGGAGGGGGGGCCAGCCCCCCTCTTGCATTTATGCGGCAGGTGAATCGCGTCTTCGCTGGCGAGTAGCCCGCGAAAGAGTCAGAGGGGGGCTATGCCCCCCTCTCGTTTTCTCAGGGTGTTACGCCTTCTTGCCATCCAGGGTGGCAGGAAGCTCGCCGTCCTGCGCGCCCGCGACTGGCGTCAGGGGCGTCATTTTCTGCGCGGGCTTGGCCGCGGCAGCCGCAGGCGTGGGTGCAGGAGCCGCGGGCTTGGGCGCAGAGGGCGCGGGTTCTGCCACGGGAGCCGGGGTCGGGGCCTGAGTCTCCGCGCGCGCGGGCTTGCCGTCACCATCAGCGGGCTTGGTCTGCAGCGCGCGCCCGAGTATGGAGCGGAGATCCAGTCCGGTTACCTCGCCCAGCTGCTCCATGAAGCTGAAGGCGATTGCGGGCACGTTGCCGGCAAACTTCTGCATGTTCGTCGCGCCGTTGTTGCCCGCGTCGATCATCACAACCTTATCGATGCCCGCGAGCGGGTTGCCCACAGCCTGGAGCGGCCCGGACATGGCGGAGATGATCTCCGGCATCTTGTCGACCACCATCTGCAGCATAGCGGCCTCACCATACTGCTTCCATGCCTCCGCCTTCTGCCGTAGACCCTCGGCCTCCGCCAGCAACTTGAGGCGCGCAGCCTCGGCCTCCGCCTTTCCCTTTGCCAGCGCGACCGCTGCCTCGGCCTCACCCGTCTGGCGGATGCGCTCGGCCTCGGCGGCACCCTTGGCCTGGATGACGCTCGCCTCGGCGTTACCGACCTGCTCCACCTGAGCCGCCTGGCCTGCGGCGGCCGTCTCCAGCTCCTTGCGCTGGGCTTCAGCACGCGCGATGCGTGCCTCGCGCTCGCCTTCTGCTAGGGCGACCTGGGCTCTCTGGTCGCCCTCCGCCTTGATCACGGCCGCGCGCTGCGCACCCTCGGCGGTGATGATCGCGGCCTGGCGATCCGCTTCCGCTTTGATAACCGCCGCCTGGCGATCCGCCTCCGCCGGCTTCAGGACGCTGGCGACCAGCTCCTTCTCCTTGCGCAGCGCTTCCTGCTCCTGAACAGCGATCTGCGCCTGCGTGCGCACCTGCTCGATGCGCACCTCTTCCATCACCACCGCCTGCCGCGCCTGGGCCTCGGCAAGGGGGCCCTGCTGACTCGCCTTCGCGCGCTCGGACTCCACCTGCGCCATGTACTGCGCGCGCTGAACCTCCAGGTCACGCTGAGCCGCTGCGATCTTCGCCTCGGCCTCTGCCTTGGCGATCTCTCCCGCCTGGCGCGCGGACGATGCCTGAATGGTGGCATCGCGATTAGCTTTCGCCTGGCCGATCTCTGCGTCGCGCTCCGCCTCGGCACGCCCGATGCTCGCATCGCGCTTGACCTCTGCGGTGCGCCGCTGCCCGAGCGAGTCGAGGTAGCCTTGGTCGTCCGAGATCTGCTGGATGGTGAGGACATCGATTCCGACGCCCATCTTCTTCAGGTCGACGGCGGCCTCATCCATCATTCGGTTGGCAAACGCCTGCCGGTTGGCATTGATGTCCTCGACCGTGAGCGTGCCCAGGATCGCGCGCAGGTGGCCTTCCAACGTCTGGAAGATCACGTTTTGCACCTGCTGGAGCGACATCCCCATAAACCGCTCTGCGGCGGCACGCAGCGAGAGATCGTCACTCTCGATCTTGACGTTAGCAATCGCGTCCACCGAGACGGGCACGCCCTCCTTGGTGTAGGCGCGGCCTATCTTCAGCGGGATCGTCATCACGTTGAGTTCGAGATACGCGACCTGCTCGACCACAGGCCACTTGATCCCGCCTCCACCCAGGAGCATTCGCGATCCCTTGCGCGAGCCATCCGAGCGCTTCCCATGCCCACGACCATAGATCACAGCCACCTTGTTGGGTGGTACCCTGATGTAGAAGCTGGCGATCATCCACGCGAACAGCAGGAACAGCAGAACCAAGATCACCGGCACGGCGATCCAGACGGGTACCCCAAGCATGCTCAGCATGGTATAGCCTCCTCTGCTACTCGTTCTTATCGGATGGACGCTACTCGCCCAAACGCTCCACGAGCACCCCTTCGGGGGTAGCCTCCGTGATGCGCACGCGCGACCCGATGGGGATCTCCTCCCCCGCTAGAGATCGAGCGATCTGGTAAACTCGAACGTCATCCACAACGCACGCCACTTGTCCAGGTCCGACTGCGGGGATTGCCACCGTCACCTCTCCCATGCGGCCCTCCAGGTCGCGAACGCGGACCTCGCTGCTGCCGCCCTGCGACCAGAGGAACGCCATGAGCCGCCAGGCAGCCCAGCCGAGCACGGTGCCCGCGGCCACGCCCAGGGCGGCGCTGGTGCTTGTGTGCAGACCACTCAGCCGACTGGCAGCGCCTACCAGCCCGAAGGCGCTGAGGAAGATAGAGAGCACCCGCACGCTGAGCGGACCGGGGGCATCGTGGCCGGCGCTGACATCGGCTTCTGGAGCGTCGCTAGCCGGCAGATCGTGATCAACACCCCCATTGATCGCCACATCGTGGTCGAGATCCACGCCGCCACCGATGTGGCCAATCTCGCCCAGCACGAAGGAGAGCACGATGAGAAGGGAGCCGAAGATGCCGATACTCGCGAAGATGTAGAGATCCATAGCGGTTCCTCCCTTCGGGCGCCTCATCCACTCGCATATACACGGCAGCGTTACACCCCGGCCATCTCATGATCTGAACTTCAGACTGGCCGTGGCCGCCCTGCACTCCCATCGCCACGATCCGGCCCTCGAGGCGGGATCGCGCGAGGGGCAGCAGACCCTCGGGCATGCATGCCCGTCCGGTCTGGTGACACTGTCATTATACTCACCCATCCCCCCCAGCGTCAACGGCAGAATCGAACGGCGTATGAGGACCTCTCGGGAGATGCCGGTGACCGGCTCTCTTCCCCACGGCGTTGACAGGGCGGGAGGAGCTGTGCTAAACTACCGCTAGTCGAACAGCAGGAAAGGAGACGACCATGACTCCCCCATCCGCACGCAAAGGCTTCACGCTTATCGAGCTGCTCGTGGTTATCGCCATTATCGCCATTCTTGCGGCGATCCTCTTCCCCGTGTTCGCGCGGGCACGGGAAAATGCGCGCAAGACTACGTGCCTCAGCAACCTCAAGCAGATTGGTTCCGGGCTGCTAATGTATGTCCAGGACTATGACGAGAGCCTGCCTACTGGCTGTAGCTACTGGTAGGCGCCAGGCGGCGGCGGCTCCGGCTCACGAACCGATCCGCAGATCTGGAGCGATCTTCTCCAGCCCTACTCCAAGAACACGCAGATGTTTGTCTGCCCGAGCGACAGCTCCCCGACGATGAGTACACCCTGGGGCAACAAGCAGCTGAGCTATTGCGCCAACATGTGCTTTGAGCAGTTCAACCTCCTGCAAATGGCGCAGCTCACCCAGCCGGCGCAGTACGCTTTCGCTTGGGACTCGGAGAGTTACTACTCTTACTGGTATCCCGAGAGCGATACGAGTCTGGAAGCCACTTCCTACCGCCCGTGGCTCTCCTCCGCCAAACGGCACATGGACGGCTCGAACATGCTCTTCCTGGATGGGCATAGCAAGTGGATCACCGACGGTAAGATGAAGCAGGGGATCCTGGACAAGTCGCTCTCCTTCAACCCCCGCATCCATAACTGGTAGCACGAACCTATCCGGAAGCTTGGTGGCCGCGCCGCGCCTCGCTCCGCCAGGAGCCCGCGGAAGAGGCTTGCCCTAATCCGGGGCAGGCATCTCCGCTCCCCATCCGGATGGGGGCAAGGTCGGCGGTCTGATGGCCCCGCACCCACAAGAAACCTATCGTGCGGGGCGGCAAAACACCCGAGGGATGCCCGCGCAGGCATCCCTCAAGCTATTCTAGAACCGCATGCTCACCGCAAGGTGAGGACCTGGCACCGGCCGGGCGCGCGGGGCACCGCGAGCGTCTTCCCATCGATCTTCAGCGAGACCGGGCCGGGCGTGTCGTCAAACTCCGTCCGGCGCACAAGCACCCGGTTGCCCAGGCGCAGCCCGGAGACGACGGGACCGGGTTTCGGCGGCACGTGGAAGGTGACCGGGGTGCCCCGATCCAGGAAGTCGCGATACTCCAGCGCCGCAGCCCATACCTGATGGAGCAGGCGCACTTCCACGGCCGTCTCCGCGCGAGGGCACCAGGAGAAGAAGGTGTCGTGCCCTCGGAGCAGCAGGTGCCAGAGTAGCTCCTGATACTTCTCCTCGCTGAACTGCTTCACCGGCTCGGCATCCTTCGGAAGAGCGGTAGTGTGCCAGTGGACGAACGTGATGATCGGCACTTCCGCGGGCGTGTGCTCGCCGGCGTTGCTGCCGACCTGGAGCATGTTGTAGAACCAGCGATAGTCGGTGTTCTCGAAGTCGTACCAGTGGAAGATGCGGTACCAGGTGTAGACGACCGGCATAGCGAAGGAGTAGCCCGAAAGCCGGAACTCATCGGCAAACCACGGGCGGACCTTCGCCTTCTGGTCCATCTCGTAGGGGATGCCCTCGCCGGGCTCCAGCTCGAAGTAATCGTACCAATAGCGCTTGCCGTTGTTTGGATAGACGGCGTAGTTGCCCACGAGCGCTTTGGGGAACGCCTGCTTCACCGGCTCGGCAAAGACGCGCCGCTGCAAATCCGCGCGTATCTTCCGAAGCGTCGTCTGGAAGGAGTGGAAATCGTCGATCCGCGGGATCTCCTTGCGGCAGCGCGCGCACCGCTTCGAAGCATCCCAGGCGCCATTCCACTCGATGGGGCCGTCGATCTCCCAATCGGCGAAGGCAAAGGCGATCTCGATGTCACGCTCCTTGTAGGCGCGCACAAAGAACTCCACCTGCTCGCGCATGGCCGGCACGCGGTGCTCAAGGGCGAAAGGACAGCCCATCTTGTAGCGCTCGCCGAAGGAGGAATCGAAGAACGGCTCCCCGCTCTCCGTCACATGCGCCGTCCGCTCGTCGCCGTTGAAGAAGGAGTAGAGGCAGGCGTTGGCATTGATGTGTGCCGGGAGCCCCAGCCGCTTCTGAATCGCCCCGATGCGCAGTCCCTCCGCCAAAGTGGCATCCCGATTCCGGGGGTTCCACGAGGCGAGGAGCGCGATGCCCCGAGCATCCAGGCTGCGGATGATCTTCTCGGTCTCGGCATCGTCCGTCGTGCCCGGGCCCATGGTCGACCACAGATAGAGGGGGAGTCGGTTGCCCCTCGGATGCTCCAGTGGCTGCGTCACCTGGAGGACCGTCTGAATCAGCTCTGCCTGTGTCATGCGCCTGCCTTCCTGAGCGTTCGCGCCCCCTGCCATCGTGATGGCCAGGGCGGCGCCCACGACCAGAACCAGTAGGAATCTCATAGGATTAGTGACGTCCGAGGCCCACACGCATCCGCGGTGGGGGAAGACGCCTGTCGCCCGCCAGGGACGACCCCTCCTTTCCCTTAATACTCTCTCGCATCGAGGGCGTGCTTCTGCCGCGAAGCCGCTCCTCGTGGTGAGTCTGCCGGCCTGCCCAGGCCCCAGTGGCACTGCTCCCATCCAGGGCCCGCTTCCCTCGGGCATGGAGGCCCAGCCTCACCCCTGCACGGCCTGGATTCGACGCCGTGCGGCTGTACCCTCTCTGAAACCCGCGCGCGTGGCCGGCGTCACCGCGTCGCTCGAACGCAAGGCCACCAGCTTCAAGGAGGTGCGCGACCGTCCAGAACAAAACCCTGTTAGGTGGGAACGGCGCGGAAGGCACGAAGCAGGGGCTACAGGAGCTGCTCAAGGAGCGTGAGGCTGCGGTCATCCAGCTCCATATAGTCCTGAATCTCAAAGCGGTTGCCATCCACGTCTTTGATCACCATCCGACGCGGCGGAATGAAGCGAATGTCGTCGCGGTCACGCACATCGAAGCGGCGCGGCCCGCGGTCTGTCTCCACCCGCCACGAGATGATGCCGGCATGAATCCGCAGGTAGTGAATCTGGATGATCTGCGGGAGGAAGTAGCGCCGCTCCATCTCATCGCGCAGCAACTCCTCGGTGCGCTCGTCCACGTCATCCAGGCTCTCCAGCACGCCCAGGTAGTCGTTCCGCTCGCTAAAGAAGGTGATGTAGGTATCGGGGGCGGTCAACGGGAAGGCACGTAGCGGGCGCACGCGCTCGTGGTGGACCGTCTCCCCCTCCTCCGTACGCAGCTCGAGGTGAAGATCCCCCACGGCGTCGCGCCACAGACGTATGGCCTGTGGATCCAGGATCTTGAGAATCGACTTGGTGCCCGCGATATCCATTCTAGACCGCCATCATCTCCGCGCGCTGCTTTTGCATATCGACCTGCATGTCCCACAGCTTTCGGAACGCGCCCCCCTCTTTGGCGAGCAGCTCCGCATGCGTTCCTACTTCGACGATCCGCCCTTTCTCCAGAACGACCAAGCGGTTCGCGTTGCGCAGGGTGGAGAGGCGGTGGGCAATGGCGAAGGTGGTCCGCCCCTGAACCAGGCGTTCAATCGCTTCACGGATCTTCGCCTCGGTCTGGGTATCGACGGAGGCGGTCGCCTCATCGAGGATCAGAATGCGCGGGTTTCGCAGGATCGCGCGGGCGATGGAGATGCGCTGGCGCTCGCCACCAGAGAGGCCCGCGCCGCGCTCGCCGACCATGGTGTCGTAGCCATCCGGCTGCTGGCAGATAAACTCGTGGGCATTCGCGGCAATGGCGGCGGCCACGATCTCCTCCAGAGTGGCGTGGGGATGACCGTAGGCGATATTCTCGGCGATGGTGCCCCGGAAGAGGTAGGGCTCCTGTAGCACCACGCCGATCTGATCGCGGAGGCTCTTCAGGCGCACGCGCCGGAGATCGTGCCCATCGATGTAGATGGCCCCCTCGCCCACGTCGTAGAAGCGGCAGATCAGGTTGATCAGCGTAGACTTGCCGGCGCCGCTGTGGCCGACGAGACCGATCATCTCGCCCGGCTGCACCTCCAGGCAGATATCCTCCAGAACCCTCTTGCCCATCTCGTAGGAGAAGGAGACATGCTCGAAGCACACATGTCCCTCAATCCGGGGCATCTCGATAGCATCGTCTGCATCGGCGACGTCGGGCTTGGTATCGATCAGCTCGAAGACGCGCTCGGCAGAGGCCGCCACGCGCTGGATGCGGTCATTCATGTGGCTGAGCTGGTGCATCGGCTGATAGAAGCGCCCGAGGTACTGAATGAAGGCGATGAGTACGCCCGCGGTGAGCTCGCCCGTCTGGATCACCAGGTAGCCCCCATAGGCCCAGATGCTCATGGTGCCCAGGGTGGAGAGGAAGCCCATCAGGGGGTAGAAGGTGCGGCCGAGGCGTGCGGCGCGCAGGTTCGTCGCCTGCAACTCGCGATTCGTGACGACAAAGCGATTCACCTCCCGCCCCTCCTGGCCGAACGCCTTGACAACGCGCATGCCGGGGAGCGTATCCGTGAGAATGGAGTTGAGCTTCGCCGATTGCCGCCAGGCGCGGCGGTAGAGGCGGTGCACTTTATGCGCGAACCAGTGGTTGCCCCACACGATCAGCGGCACCGGGCCGAGGGTGATCAACGCCAGCCCTGGGTCCATCCGAAGCATGATCACGGCGATGACGAGGATCGTCATCACGTGCTCCGTCAACTCCTCCAACCCGGTCGCCATGAAGGTCTGCAGGGTGGTGGTATCGGACATGATCCGCTGGATGACGTGCCCGCTGCCCTGCCGGTCGTAGAAGCCCAAGGAGAGTCGGTGCAGGTGTTCGTAGAGATCCATGCGCAGGCGGAGCACCACGCGCTGCTCCAGCCAGGTGGCGAGGTAGCGACGCATGGCGGTGACGATCGCATTGGTCACGCTGATCGCGAGCAGCGCCGCCAGCACGATGAAAAGCCCGCGCAGCTCCCGACGTGGCAGAACATCATCCAGCAGCACCTTCGTGAGGTACGGGGGCGCCAGGGCCAAGCTCGTGGTGAAGAGCATTAGCGCGAGGTTCAGCACAATGAGGAGCCAATAGGGACGGACGAAGGGCACCAGACGCAACAGGAGCTGCTTAGTCTGCAGGCAGACAGGGCAGACTCGACTCCAGCGCGGGAGCGTGCGCCCACACTTGGGGCAGATTCCCTTCTCCCTCGCCCGTGCTTCCGCGCGTTTGCGAAGCGTCTCGCGATTCAGGATCTGCGGGGGGCGCCGACCATTCCCACCCTCACCCTCGTCAGACTGATGAAGGAGTGCCTCGATGATCTCGTGTACATCGGCGAACTTCTCCGCGTTGGTCAGGGAGAAGCGCAGTTCGCAGACGCCACCCCCTCCCACCAGGCGGAGCGAGCTGCTCCCCACGAAGTCCTGCTTCTCGATGCGCTCGAGATCCGCGAGGCGAGCATGCCACCCTTCCGGAACCCCGTGATTCGGGTTGATGATGACGATGCGCTTCTCGGTCACCATCATCCACGCCTCGCCGTAGCGCCCATCAGGGGTCATATCGGCGGCCACTATCACTTCAGGCGTCTCACCCGGATCGAGGTATTGCGCCATCAGCGCCCGGATAGCCTCGGGCGGGTTCTCCATCAACGGCTCATGGGGTGGCTCTTCTATCTCCCCCTCCGTTGGGAGGCGAACGCCGCTACTCATGCCGTCTGGCCTTTCTCTCGCCGAAAGGGCAAGGACTTGGCCGGAACCCAATCAATGCGCCTGGCAAAGGCCTGGGTCAACCCACGCCCCATCGGTAGCCGTTCCAAGGAGCGCCTGACCATCACTCGCTCCCACTCAGGCCATACCCAACAGCCCCTGTTCATCATCATACCCACAAGAAGCGCCTGCCAAGCCCGCGGCGCTCCGCATCGTACTCATGGTTCTTCATCGTCGCCCGGTCCCCTGCTCCAGGCATCCAGCCGTCGCACGGCCCTCGCCGCACGGGGAGGCCCGGCAGCTTCATCCACCTCAACACACGCTTGACTTCCACTCGGCCGGCCTGCTAGAATGAACGCGGCCGGCATCTCGTCTCGTCCATTGCACAATGCGGAGTGTGCGGCCATGCCCACGGAGGGAGGCGTCACATGCGACAGCGCAAAGAAGGGTTCACGCTCATCGAGCTGTTGGTGGTGATAGCGATTATCGCCATCCTGGCAGCGATTCTCTTCCCGGTCTTCGCGCGCGCCCGAGAAAACGCGCGCAAGTCCACCTGCCAGAGCAATCTGAAACAGATCGGAAACGGATTGCTGATGTACATGCAGGACTATGACGAGACGACCTGTGGTGAGCTGGTCGGCGACTACTGGTGGACAGACGTAATCCAACCCTACACGAAGAACACCAAGATTCAGATCTGCCCAAGCAACCGCTGGCGCGCCGGCGCCTTTCGCGGGTGCGGCTGCTTTGCCTCGACGATCACCTACTCCGAGCAAGGGCGAACGACGAAGGCGTGGTGGTCGGGATATGGCCTGGCCGGAGAGATGCGCACCCCTCGGACAGCCGCCGAGGTGGTCGATCCCTCTGGCACCCTGTGGGCGGGGGATGCCCGCTGCTACTTCATCGGCAACAGCGGCTGGGAGGCTGACTACGGACCCGGCGATTCCAAGGGTAACCACAGCACGGCCGACTGCCATTCGGATGGGAACAACTTCCTCTTCGCTGATGGCCACGTAAAGTGGCTGGCCAAGTCCTCGCCGGGGATGTACACGCTGGCTGATAACGATTGATCCGCGCAGTCGCCGTTTGCGCCTGCCGCGGCAGGCGCAAACGGCTACCCTTAGATCATCCCCACATCGCGGGAGGACCTACTCGCCGCCGGCCGTCTGCAGGGTCTCGTCCTGACCCTCATGTCCGGCGGTGAGTGGCTCCACCCGGTAATTGCCACTCTCCACCGACTCGGCAGTGATGATGCAGCGGACCCGCTCGCGGCCCCGCTCCGGAAGCTCGAAGCGCGCCTTCGAAACCGCCCGCTCCACGAGACTGCGCAGGGCGCGCGCGCCACTCTTCATCTGGACCGCCTGGGTAATGATGGCATCGATGGCGTCCTCGGTGAACTCCAGATGCACCCCATCGAGGGCGAAGAGCGCGATCTGCTGGCGCAGGATGGAGTGACGCGTGCGCGTCATGATCGCGCGATACTCCTCGCGCTCCAACGCCTCGAACGGCACGATCACCGGGAAGCGCCCGACGAACTCCGGGATAAACCCGTATTCGAGGAGGGCGTCCTGCAAGATGTGGTAGGGCGCTTCCAGAAGCACGCGGTAGTCGGCTTCCTTGGCACTGCTGCGCGGAGCCGCACGGAAGCCGAGGTTCGTCTGGCCCTGGCGCATCAGTTTCGCCACGATCTCAGGCAGGCCCTCGAAGGCGCCGCTGCCGATGAAAAGGATATCCTTCGTGTTGATCGTGATGTTCTTCCCCTGGGGATGCTTGCGCCCCCCGAAGAAGGGAAGCCGCGCCTCGGTGCCCTCCAGGATTTTCAGCATCGCCTGCTGCACGCACTCGCCGCCAATATCGCGCGTGATTGATGGGTTGCCCGCGCTCGTGCGCCGCGTCTTGTCAATCTCGTCAATAAAGACGACGCCGTGGGCGGCCCATTGCTCGTCGCCGTCGGCGCTCATCAGCAGGCCCATCAGCATATTCTCGACGTCGTCACCGACATAGCCGGCCGGAGTGAAGTTCGTTGCATCCGCGATAGTAAAGGGTACATCGAGGAAGCGAGCGAGCGTGCGCCCCACCTCCGTTTTCCCCACTCCGGTTGGGCCGATGAAGAGCATGTTGCTCTTGCTCACCTCGACGTCCCGAATCTGACGCGAGCGATGATGGTTGTAGACCGCCACAGCCGTCGCCCGCTTGGCATGCGCCTGGCCGATAACATACTCCTCCAGGTACGCCGCGATCTCGCGCGGGGTGACATCGAACTGGAGCAGGCGCTCCAGCTTCTGCAAGTTCCGGTCACGCGCCGCCACCGCGGGATCTTCCAGGCCGGCATCGCCCTGCAGCATCCCTGTGCGCCCCACCTCAAACCCGGCCGCGAAGCCCGGCCAGTCCATGGCACACACATATCCCAAGCCGGGCACCATCTTGCCCAGCGGCTCCGGCGAGGTGAATTTTCTCCCACAAATCAGACACGAGATTAGTTCTGGCACTATAACCTCCAACTACACTAATATATCACAACCCGGTTCGTTCTGCTAGAGAGAGAGTCCTACCGTTGGGAACGCTCGAACAGGGCGAATCTCCATCAGATGGGGGCCGGCGCGGTGGCGCGCGGGGCAAGAGGTGATGCATCCGAATCGCGCGGTTTTCATGCAGAATGCGGCGCGTCCGGCCCCCCCGGAATCGCGAAACCACGTGGCATACGCGAGCGTTCAAAAGGATGTCGCGGCGATCCGTGGTATAGGGACGTGGCCTGGATCATGCTGGGAACGGCGGGGAGGAGGGCGCCATGCCACAGGGATCCTGCAAGCGGGCTCTGCCGTGGGCGCTTCTGCTGGGAGCTACGGCGAGCGGCCTCGCCACGTGGACGCTGCGCCAGCGCCGGGAGCGGGCGCGCGCTCCCCGAATTGACCCGGAGCGCCTTCGCGAAGCGATGCCGGAGCGGGAGGCGAAAGCGGTCGCCTACACGCAAATACGCTACGCCACTTTCTTTCTGGATGAGGCGCTCGGCCTGGGCCTGCTCCTGGCGATGCAGCGCCACGAACGTCCGATCCGTTTGCGCGAGTGGGCAGAACGCCATGCGAAGAGCCCTGGGCTGCGCGATGCCCTCTTCACCAGCAGCCTGCTGGCACTCTCGAGCGCGATCACCCTCCCCTTCTCCTTCGTGAGCGGGCACCTGGTGGAACGTGCCTTTGGTCTGTCGCGGCAAAGCGCGCTCTCGTGGATGGCG